>Ga0172373_10007428_pt1 | contig 14222 bp, 8 predicted proteins | sample Lak10m_2_FD_114546 | JGI IMG/M metagenome (GOLD analysis project Ga0172373, IMG submission 114546) | Freshwater microbial communities from Kabuno Bay, South-Kivu, Congo - kab_092012_10m | ecosystem: Environmental > Aquatic > Freshwater > Lake | place: Democratic Republic of the Congo: South-Kivu... | reverse complement strand
GGCTGGTGCGGGAGGTGGTTATGAGTCTGGTGAATTTGTTGTTGAGCGTGGTTCTGGGGTTGTGGGCGGTGGCCGACGAAGTTCCGCCGAAGGCTCCGGTAGCCCCCGCAAAGGCTCACAGTACCGACTTTCACGGCATGACGCTGGAGGATCCTTATTTCTGGATGAAGGACAAGACGAATCCGGACGTGATCAGGTATTTGGAGGCTGAGAATTCCTACCGAGAGTCAGTGACGCAGCATTTGGGTCCGCTGACGGAGACGCTTTATCAGGAGATGCTGTCACATATTCGGCAGACTGATTTGGGTGTGCCGGTGTTTGAGCGTGGGTACTGGTATTACAGCCGAACGGCGGAGGGGCTGCAGTATCCGCTGTATTGTCGCAGAAAGGGTTCGATGGAGTCAGCGGAGGAGTTGCTGCTGGATGTGAACGTTTTGGCTGAGGGTCAGAAGTTCATGTCGGCGGTTCCTGCGGGTGTCAGTGACAACGGGCAGCTGTATGCGTGGCTGACGGACATCACAGGTTTTCGGGAGTATTATCTGTCGATTCGGGATCTGGGCAGCAGGAGGCTGGTGGAGGACCGATTTGTGAAGGCCGCTGGTTTTGCCTGGTCGGCCGATAATCGCACTTTGTTTTACATTGTGGAGGACGAGGCGAAGAGGGCTTACAGGCTGTTTCGCCACGTGCTGGGTCAGCCGGTCAGCAGCGATGTGCTGGTGTATGAGGAGTCGGATGAGTTGTACACGCTGGCCATCGACAGGACTCGTGACGGGAAGTATCTGATTTGGACATCTGAAAGTTCCACGACGACGGAGCAGCATTTCCTCGACAGTTCGACTCCGACTGCCGACTTTCGGCTGATTGCTGCGCGGCAGGAGGGAGTTGAGTATCAGGTGGATCACAGGGACGGTCAGTTTCATATTCGGACGAACCTGGACGGTGCGATCAACTTTAAGTGGATGGTTTGTGACACAGAGCGGTGTGGGTCGGAGCACTGGCGGAATTTTGAGGCGATTCGGCCGTCTGTTTTTCTGGAGGGGATCAGTCTGTTCAGGAATTTTGCGGTGATTGAGGAGCGTGAGGCGGGGAATCCCCAGCTGCGTGTGCACAATTTTGGCAGTGGGGCGTCGTATCGTGTGGAATTCCCGGAGCCCAGCTATATGGCGGGTCTGGGGGTGAATCCGGAGTTTGACACTGATACGGTGCAGTTCACGTACACCAGTCTGGTGACTCCGGCATCGGTCTATTCCTTCAACCTGTTGACTCAGGAGCGTCAGTTATTGAAGGCGACGGAGGTACCTGGTGGATTTGAGAGCGGGAACTACGTGAGTGAGCGGATTGAAGCGACGGCGGCGGACGGGGTGAAGGTGCCGATTTCACTGGTGTATCGTCGGGGTCTGGTGCGGGATGGCACAGCGCCGCTTTATCTGTACAGCTATGGCAGCTATGGGTACAGCACGGAGCCTGTTTTTAGTGCATCGCGACTGGTGTTGCTGGATCGGGGAGTGGTGTTTGCGCTGGCACATATTCGTGGTGGCTCGGATCTGGGTTACCAGTGGTATCTGGACGGCAAGCTGATGAAGAAAAAGAACTCGTTTACCGATTTTATTGCGTGCGCGGATCATCTTGTGCAGCAGAAATACGGTGCTCGCGAGCGTCTGGCGATTGAGGGTGGCAGTGCGGGGGGGCTGTTGATTGGGGCTGTATTGAATCTGCGTCCGGATATTTGTCGGGTGGCGCATCTGGCGGTGCCGTTTGTGGATGTGGTCAATACGATGCTGGACGAGTCTTTGCCGCTGACGGTGCAGGAATTTTTGGAGTGGGGCAATCCAAAGGAGCCGGTGGCTGGGCGGTACATGCTGGAGTATTCGCCTTATGACAATATCGGTCGGCGGGACTATCCGGCCATTTTGGTGACGACATCGCTGAATGACAGTCAGGTGTTGTTTCACGAGCCGACGAAGTATGTGGCGCGGCTGCGGGCACTGAAGACGGATGCGAACGTGTTGTTGTTGAAGTGCAACATGGATGCCGGGCATGGCGGTGCCAGCGGGCGTTATGAATCGCTGCGGGAGCAGGCGTATGAGTATGCGGTGTTGCTGGACCAGATTGGTCTCAGGCGGTGACTGGTGTGGATTTGCTGGTGGGGAAGGATGGCATGTTTGGGAAGCAGGCTTCCCAGGATGAACGTTTTGGGAGAGAATCGGGGTGAGTCAGATTTGTGGAGTGAACAGCGGCGAACAGCCTGTCCTGGGCAGGCATAAATCGGAAGCAGCGTGATGCTGAAATCGCGACTTTATCGCAGTACCAACGTGTACAATTTCTTCATGAAGTCGCTGGGGTATGAACGCAGCATTGACCGTTTTTTGCGAAGCACAGAGCTTGAGTTATCGGGACCGGTGCGGATTTTGGATGCGGGTTGCGGCACGGGGATGCTGGGCCTGCATTTTCTGGAGCGATTTCCGGGATCGGTTCTGACATCGACCGATTTGGAGCCGCGATTTTTGCAGACGACAGTCGCGAACGGTGTGAAGCGTGGTCTGGATGTGCGGCGGATCACAGTGGGTGTCAGCGATATTTCGCACCCAGGTCGTCTGCAGTTGTCTGATGGCGGGCTGGTGGAGCTGGCGGCTGGCAGTTTTGATTTGATTTGTGTGGGTGCGGTGGTGGGATATGCGTCGTCGACGGAAGCATCGGTGCGAGAGCTGGTGCGTCTGCTGGCTCCTGGGGGAACTCTGTTGAATCTTGAGATGTCAGAGAGTCCGACGGGGAAATTTGTGTCGCGTCGTTACAGCTATTCGAATATTGCATTGTCGCTGATGCAGCAGGTGCTGCGTGAATCCGGGTGTTCCGTCAAGCTGACTCGCCTGAGTCTGGTGCATTTGCCGGCCAAGTTCACGCGGGTTGCCGTGATTGCTCGGAAGCCGGCAGGGTAGTCCGTGGTCCGTGGTCCGTGGTCCGTAGTCCGTAGTCCGTAGTCCGTGGTCAGACAGGCGAGCCGCGGACGGGAGTCCGCGGGTGGGGGCTTTTCTGTAGCTCGGGCTTTCCAGCCCGAGATCTGTCCTTTTGCGTTTTGACCGTCTGGCGATGGCGGCACAGGGGCTGGTGCTTTGCAGGGGGTTTGTTTCACGCGAAGCCGCGAAATGAAATGCGCAGGACAGTGGTCATTGGGGGGGGCGCAGGAAAAAGCCCGCCGGTTGTCCGGCGGGCTGAGTGGGGGTTTGGGAGTCTTGCCTGTCGCTGGCTGTCTGATCTGGTTTGATCAGGCGGCTTTGCGGGCTTGTCGTTCGGCTGCAGCCGGGAACGGCAGTGTGGCATTGCGGTCCAGTGCCTGGCACAGTCCCGAGATGACTCGTTCCAGGTGTGCTGGAGGCAGTTCTGCGTAGATGGGCAGTGACAGGACTTCGCTGGCGGCCTGTTCGGCTTCGGGCAGATCGCCTGGTTTGTAACCGAGGTGGGCGAAGCATTTCTGCAGGTGCAGCGGGATGGGGTAATAGACCATGCAGCCGATTTTTTGTTCTTTGAGTGACTGCATCACTTCTGCTCGCCGCCCCCCGGTGATGCGGGTGGTGAACTGATTGAAGACGTGTCGGCGATCTGGCAGTGTGGTGGGCAGGGTGACGACATCATCGAGGCCATTGCTGCGGATCAGTTCAGCGTAGCGTTCGGCGTTGGCAGTCCTTCCGGCGGTCCATTTATCGAGGTGTCTCAGCTTGACTCGCAGTACAGCGGCCTGGAGTGAATCGAGTCGGCTGTTGAATCCGACTTCGACGTGATTGTAACCGCCGGCATCCCCGTGGACTCGCAGGCGTCGCAGTCTGGCTGCGAGGTCATCATCCTGAGTGGTCATGATGCCACCATCCCCGGCACCGCCGAGGTTCTTGGTGGGGAAGAAGCTGAAACAGCCGATTTTTCCGAGCGATCCTGTGCGTTCACCGCGGTATTCCGCCCCGATAGCCTGGGCAGAATCTTCGATGATGGGCAGATCATATGCGGAGGCCAGTTTCCAGAGTGGTTCCATTTCCGCGCACTGTCCGAAGATGTGTACGGGCATGATTGCGGCGGTGCGAGAGGTGATCGCAGTTTCGACGCAGCGCGGATCGAGATTGAAGCTGACGGGATCGATATCGACCAGCACGGGGACAGCACCGATGCGGTGTATGGCTCCGGCTGAGGCGAAGAAAGTGAAGGGGCTGGTGATGACTTCATCGCCGGGCTGTATTCCGGCGGCGAGCAGGGCGAGGATGAGTGCATCGGTGCCGGAGGCGCAGCCGACTGCGTGTTTGGCTCCGCAGTAGTCAGCGATTTCCTTTTCCAGCTGGAGCACTTCATCGCCGAGGATGAAGGTCTGGGTTTCGAAACAGCGATCCACAGCGGCTCGGACTTCGTCGCGAATTGTGGCGTACTGGGCGACGAGATCGATAAAGGGCACGGGGGCCCCTGAATCCTCTGAGGAGGCACGAAGCGTACCTGCGGACATAAGCGACTCCATTCGCTTGCTGTTGTCGTGGTTGCGGGGCGGACCCCGCCGGAATGCGGAAATTAGCGCCGGATTATCAGTTTGTCAAGACAAGGGCATCGGCAAAGATTGCCGATAAACGCTTGTCAAACTGGAACTTACGGCATTCCGCCAACGATTTGCACTGCTTTGCGTTATCGGACGCTGCTGCAGGGAACCAGGAGCATTCATAACTGATTTTCAGGTCCGGGAAAGCAATGGGTCTGGGGAAGCTGTGCGGGCTGGTCTGACGGTGGAAAAAGTCGGTGGCGGGGGTTTCGTTTGGTTTGCATTTTTGATGTTTCTGCAATGATGGTGGGTGGGGGCTGGCGTTTGGCTGGCGGTTTTGGCGGCTTTTTTGGGTCGGGGGGAGGGGCTGAGAGATGGCATTTGTTGAGCCGGTGAGTTCTGAGCGGGCTGAGGACAAGGTAGCGCAGGCTTACGAGCGAATTCGGGAGGTGCTGGGGGTTTCAGAAATTCCTGAAATTTTCAGCTATTTCGCGTCTGTTCCGGCGTTTTTGCACGATTTTTTTATGAATTTTCGGAAGTTTGTGCTGTCGGCGGGGAAGCTGGATGAGAAGCGGAAGCTGCTGATAGCAGCGGCGGTGGCGGGGCAGGGTGGCAGTGGCCGCTGGCTGGATTATCTGGCTACTTTTGCTGAGTCGCGTGGTATCAGTCGGGCGGAGTTGTCGGAGGCGCTGGCGGTGGGGGCCACGAATTCGATGTACAATGTTCTGTTCAAGTTCCGGGATATCAGCGGGACAGATGTTTTCAACGGGATGGGGGTGGGTTTGCGGGCTCACACTTTTCAGGGGACATCGCTGGACGAGACGACTGTGGAGCTGATCAATTTGAGTTTGAGTGACATTAACAGCTGCAAGCCCTGCACTTCTGCTCATGTGGCCAGGGTGCGTCAGATGGGTGTAGCTGACGAAGCGATTTACGAGGCAATACAGTGTGCTGCGACGATGGTGAGCGGTGTGCAGTTTTTGCGGTCGATTGGGCTGGGCTGACTGACAATTCGCCGGGAAAGGGCGGTGTGGTGTGTCTGTGGACTTGATTTCGAGGCTGCAGTTCGTCATTCTTTCGTGCTAATCGAAAATCCGTTTCCCATTGTTTTGCGGTCAGAATCTGGTTTTAGTGTGCAGATTTGGCTGAAAATTCGGCGGGAATTCGACAGGAATCAGTGGTGTGGTCTGTGTGTAACGGCCGATATGCTGGTTTTTGCTGCAGGTTTGGCAGGGGTGTGACGGGGATTTCGGTCTTCAGCGAAAAGTTTTTTGCGGGTGTTGGAGTTTGCGATGCACATTCGGAAGGGTGATGTTGTTGAGGTTTTGACTGGCAACAGTTCTGGCACTCGTGGTCCGGTTCTTTCAGTGGACAGGAAGAACGGGAAGCTGGTGGTTGAGGGTGTGAATCGGGTTTTGAAGCACGTGAAGCGTGGTCATCCGAAAAGTCCTCAGGGCGGGCGTTTGCAGACAGAGCTGGCGATTGATGCGTCCAATGTCGCCCTGATTGATCCTCAGACAAACAAACCGACGAAGGTTTCGGTGCGAATGAATGCGGACGGCAGCAAGGATCTTGTGGCTCGCAAGTCTGGTGCTGTGATTCGTGTGCTGGCACCGGCGAAGAAGTGATACAGCCTGTAACCTGAACATGTGATTTCAAGAAGGCTCTGCGTTGGCAGGGCCTTTTTTCGTTGACGGTCTTTGTACAAGACCGGCGGTTCTGGTGGACAATTGCAGTAGTGATTCGGCAGAATATGGTGCTGCGGATGGCGTCCAACCGGTCATCTGCATGGCAGGTTCACGAGGGTACCACGCAGGAGCGATTGATTCCATGAGTTCGTCAGGAAGTCAGAGTATTCAGAGTGTATTGAAAGAGACTCGTACATTTGCTCCGCCGGCCACCTTTTCGGCTCAGGCGCACATCGGCAGTCGTCAGCAGTACGAAGCGATGTGGAAGCGTGCGAAGGACGATCCGGCGGGCTTCTGGGGCGAGATGGCTGAGAATCTGGACTGGTTTCGTCGCTGGGATTCTGTGCTGCAGGGTCAGATGCCGGAGACCAGGTGGTTTTCTGGTGCAAAGATCAATGCCAGCTACAACTGTGTGGATCGTCACCTGAAGGGTGCTCGCCGGAACAAGGCTGCGATTATCTGGGAGGGCGAGCCTGGTGATACTCGGGTGCTGCGTTATCAGGACCTGCACCGTGAGGTGTGTCGTTTTGCGAATGTGCTGAAGAAGCTGGGTGTGCAGCTGGGTGATCGGGTAACGCTGTACATGCCGATGATTCCGGAGCTGACCATTGCGATGCTCGCATGCGCTCGCATTGGGGCAGTGCATTCGATCATTTTCGGTGGTTTTAGTGCGGACGCGGTAGCGGACCGCAACAATGATGCTCAGGCGAAGGTCGTTGTGACGGCCGACGGTGGCTGGCGTCGTGGCAAGGAGGTGCCGCTGAAGGCTGCGGTGGACGCCAGTCTGGACCGTTCGCCGACGGTTGAAAAGGTGGTGGTTGTGCGGCGTACGGGTGGTGAAGTTGACATGGTGCCGGATCGGGACTTCTGGTGGCACGAGCTGATGCAGGGTGTGTCGTCTGAGTGTGATGCGGTGCAGGTGGACAGTGAGCATCCGCTGTTCATTTTGTACACATCGGGCAGTACAGGAAAGCCGAAGGGAGTGCTGCATACGACTGCCGGCTATTTGCTGGGCACCACGATGACTTCTCGCTGGGTTTTTGATCTGAAGGAGGACGACACATACTGGTGCACGGCTGACATTGGCTGGATTACGGGGCACAGTTATATCTGTTACGGACCGTTGTCAAACGGTGCAACAGTGATGATGTACGAGGGGGCTCCGAACTGGCCGGACGAGGGTCGTTTTTGGGAGCTGATTGAGAAGTATCGTGTGAGTATCTTTTACACGGCTCCAACGGCAATTCGTGCCTTTATCAAGTGGGGCAATCACTGGCCTGAGAAGCATGATCTGAGCAGTCTGCGACTGCTGGGTTCGGTTGGTGAGCCGATCAATCCTGAAGCGTGGATGTGGTATCATCGGGTGATTGGTCAGGAGCGTTGTCCGATTGTGGATACCTGGTGGCAGACTGAGACTGGTTCGATCATGGTCAGTCCATTGCCTGGGGTGACTCCGACGAAGCCTGGCAGCTGTTGTCATCCATTGCCTGGCGTAGTGCCCGATATTGTGACTCGCACTGGCCAGAGTCTGGGTGCGAACGAGGGTGGACTGCTGGTGATGCGTCAGCCGTGGCCATCGATGCTGCGGACATTGTACGGTGATCATGAGCGATTCCGTGCGACATATTTCACGGAGGTGCCGGGTTGTTATTTTGCTGGCGACGGCGCGCGGCATGATGAGGATGGTTATTTGTGGGTGATGGGGCGAGTGGATGATGTGCTGAATGTATCGGGGCATCGTTTGAGTACGATGGAGGTTGAGAGTGCTTTGGTGGCTCATCCGAAGGTGGCGGAAGCTGCTGTGGTTGGTTTTCCGCATGAGATTAAGGGTGAGGGGATTTGTTGTTTTGTGACGTTGAAGACGGGTGAGGGGGATGATGCTCTGAAGGTCGAGCTGACTCAGCATGTGCGTCAGGCGATTGGTGCTTTGGCGACTCCTGATCAGGTTCGTTTTGCAGCGGCTCTCCCGAAGACTCGAAGTGGCAAGATCATGCGGCGTTTGTTGCGTGACATTGCGGCAGGTCGCGAGTCGACTCAGGATACCACAACACTGGAAGATCTCAGTATTTTGGCGAAGCTGCGATCGGACGAGGAGTGAGTAGTGGCGGTCTGTCGGCGTCCGGCGTTTTGGCAGGTCGGGGGTTGGTATGTCGGACCTGGGGGATTTTGAATTGAGGCTGTTGCTGCGAGGCATCCGCAAGGGTGTCTCGCGGTGCCGTTTCGTTTTGGGTTTATTATTTCTGCTGACCTATTTTAGCGGGTCGGTGTTTGGGCAGCGTCTGGAGCGCTGGGTGTATGCTCCGGCGAACCTGCTGGTGCCTGAGAATGTGGACCGTCTGTCGCAGCTGATGCGAGAGGCAGCTGGTCTGGGTTTCACGCATTTGCTGCTGTCGGATTCCAGGTTCAGTCGTCTGCATGAGATGGACGAGCGTTATTTTCGGCATGTGGAGCGGGTGCGGAAGTTATCGGACGAGTTGCAGCTGCGGCTGGTGCCGGCGGTGTTTCCGGTGGGTTATTCAAACGACCTGTTGGCGCAGAATCCGAATCTGGCCGAGGGCCTGCCGGTACGAAATGCGTTGTTTGAGGTGCGTGGCGACCGTGCCGAGCTAGTTGCGGATCCTGCGGTTTCTTTGCCGTCGCTGGGGGACCGCAAGTCGTGGAATTTTGTGGACGAGGCGCTGCGATCTGAAGGCGACGGTCTGCGTGCAGAGGATCCGCAGGGTGAAAACTGTCGGGCGATGAAGACGGTGCGGGTTGCTCCTTTTCGCCATTATCATGTGTCGGTTCGCGTGAAGACGCTGGATTTTCGTGGTCAGCCGCAGATTACGGTGCTGGATGCGACCAGCGGCCGGCGTCTGAGCCATACGAATCTGCGTGTGGGGCGGACTTCTGACTGGACGATTCAGCACATTACCTTCAATTCGCTTAGCACTGAGGAGGTACATGTTTATTTGGGGGCGTGGGGGCCGACAGGAGGTTCATTTTGGCTGTCGGATGCTCAGATGGAGGAATGTGGTCTGCTGAATGTGCTGCGTCGCAACGGGGCTCCGCTGAAGGTTATTCAGGAGCATCAGCCGGAAGTGGCGTTGCGTGAGGGGGTGGATTTTGAGCCGGTTTCTGATCCGCTGCTTGGTCGAGTGCCGTATGGTGGTGAGTATGAGGTCTGGCATGCATCCCCGGCGATCCGGCTGAAGCGAAGTTTCCCTGCAGGTTCGAGGCTGCGGGTTTCGTGGTTTCATCCGCATGTCATTTACGACGGCCAGGTGTGTGCATGTGTGACGGAGCCGGCCTTTCAGCAGTTGCTGCGTGGTCAGGCTGACGATGTGGAGCGAGCATTTCCGGGCACGGATCGGATGATGTCGCATGATGAGTTGCGAGTGCTGGGCTGGGACGAGAGTTTTCAGCGGACCGGCAAAACGGCGGGTCAGGTTGTCGCGGACAACGTGCGATTTTGTACGGACTATCTGAAGACTTTGCGCAGGGATCGGCGGGTGTTTGTGTGGAGTGACATGTTTGACCCGCATCACAACGCGGTGGATAACTATTATCTGGTGAATGGTGATTTGAGCGGATCGTGGGAGGGGTTATCGCGGGACGTGGTGGTGGTGAACTGGAACTTTGGTGTGCGTGATGAGAGTTTGAAGTTTTTTGCGGAGCGTGGTCATCGTCAGTTGCTGGCGGGCTATTACGACGCGGATGCGCAGCAGATCGGTCGCTGGCTGGACACAGTGCGATCGCAGCGTATTGAGGGTGTGGTGGGTGTGATGTACACGACCTGGAAGCAGGATTATTCACATTTGCGTGAATTTGCGGAGGTCGTGAACCGGTACGAGGGCGTGGTGCCTCGCGAGTGACATTTCGGGCTGCTGCTGGTGCAGAGTTCAGGATTTTGCAGCAAGCTGCTGGCGAACGAAGGCAGTGGTGTCAGCGAGGGCTGGCTTCATTGTTTCCGCGGAACCTCGCCATTTGACTTCGGCGATGCCTTCAGCCAGTCCTTTGCCCCCGATGGTGACTCGCAGTGGTATTCCGATCAGGTCGGCATCCTTGAACTTGAAGCCTGGTCGCTGATCGCGGTCATCCATCAGGACATCCACTCCGGCATCGGTGAGTTCCTGGTAGATGCGTTCTGAGACTTTCATGACTTCGGGATCGGTCACATTGAGCGGGATCAGCATGACGGAGCAGGGTGCAATGCTGAGCGGCCAGATGATGCCATTTTCGTCGTGGCAGGTTTCGACGATTGACGCGACAACTCGAGTCACCCCGATGCCGTAGCAGCCCATGATGATGGGGTGCGAAACTTCCTGTGCATCCACGTAGCTGGCGTTCATGGAGACACTGTATTTTGTACCGAGCTTGAAAACATGCCCAACTTCGATGCCGTGCACCATCTGGAGCGGTGCTGCGCATTTTGGGCAGGGGTCAGATGCTTCGGCGTTGCGGAGGTCGAAGGTTTCGCTGACCGGGAAGTGAGTTCCGGGTATGACACCGGTGAGGTGTGCATCTTTCTGATTGGCACCGATGATGGCGGAGCTGATTGCGACGACATCGTGATCGACGAGGCAGGGGCACTGGATACCGATGGGCCCGGCAAAGCCCACGGGTGCTGCTGTGACCTTGAGGATGGTGGCTTCGTCGGCCAGTTCGACGGATGTGGCCCTGGCAGCGCGGCGGATTTTACCTTCATTGGCGGTATGATCACCGCGGAGCAGGATGGCGACAGGTTTTCCGTCGGCTTTGTAGATGAGGGTTTTGATGAAGGCTTTTGGGCTGGATTTGAGCAGTTTGCTGACCTGTTCGATACTGCCTGCATCGGGTGTGGAGACGAGTTTTGGTGCAGGTGCATCGGCGACAGGCTGAGGCAGTTCTGATTTACGTCCGGTTTCAGCGCGTTCCTGATTGGCGGCGTAGCAGCAGGCGGGGCAGTGGATGACGAAGTCTTCGCCATTGCTGGCGGGAACCATGAATTCGTGCGAGGCATCACCGCCGATGGGCCCGCTTTCTGCTTCAACGGGCAGATATTTCAGTCCGCAGCGTTCGAAGATGCGGCAGTAGGCATTGTACATGGCATCATAGGCAACATTGAGTTGTTCGAGTGATGTGCCGAAGCTGTAGGCGTCCTTCATCAGGAATTCGCTGGTTCGCAGGACTCCGAATCTTGGCCGTTCTTCGTTGCGAAATTTGGTTTGAATCTGGTAGAGGGTGATGGGCAGCTGGCGATAGCTGTTGATGTGTCGGGCCATCAGGTCGGTGATGACTTCTTCGTGAGTAGGGCCGAGTGCGAAGTGCAGCTTGCGATCTCCGCGGCGTGCTTCGAAGTTGAAGAGGACATTTCCGAAGGCATCGCGGCGTCCGGTGCGTTCGAAGATTTCGATTGGCTGGAGTGCGGGCATGAACAGTTCAACGGCCCCGGCTCGATCCATTTCCTGGCGAACGATTTCTGAGACTTTGCGAACGGCGCGGTAGCCGAGGGGCAGCCAGGTGTATGCGCCGGCCATCAATTGCCGGATCATACCGGCGCGCAGCATCAGCTGGTGGCTGGGCACTTCAGCTTCAGCCGGGACTTCCTTCATTGTTGGAATGAATGTCTGGGACCAGCGCATAGGAAACCTGAGCAGACGGGGCAGTGGGGGACGGGGATTGACGTAAAACGACCGCATCTTAGCAGCATTCCCGAAAACTCGTAGACCAACTGCCATGTTTGAGAACCCGCAAAACCGGCGGGATTGGCAGTGATTTGGAATGTTGCAGCCTGGGGTGAAGTCCTGAGGCTGTCAGGGCGGTGGCTGACCGCCTATAGTGTGTGTTCGCATAGTCGGTAATCCGCAGGGTTTGTTCAGGTGAAAGTGCATTCTGCATGGCTCGCACGTTTGTCAGGGAACTGAAGGACGGGGACAGCGTCAATGAGATTTTTCTGCTGGCGGACCGTCAGTTGCGTGCCAATCGCAATGCCAGTCTGTATTTGCTGGCGACACTGCGTGACCGAACCGGGACGATCAGTGGCCTGATGTGGAATGTGTCGGAGTCTGCAGCGCAGGACTACTTGCAGGGTGGTTTTGTCCGTGTGCGCGGCAAGGTGCAGTTGTATCAGGGCAACCTGCAGATGATTGTGGCAGCGATGGATGCGGTGCCGGATGCAGCCTGCAACCCGACTGATTTTCAGCAGCAGCCGCAGGCTCAGGCGGGTCCGCTGCTGATGCGACTGCGGCAGTTGCTCAGTTCAATTCGCTGTCCAGATCTGGGGATGCTGGCGACATGTCTGATGGAGGATGAGGGGCTGGTGACTGCTCTGTGTGCGGCTCCTGCCGGCGTGAAGGCACATCATGCTTATCAGGGCGGGCTGATCGAGCACGTGGTTTCGATGAGTGAAGCGGCTGATCGGCTCAGTCAGGTGTATCCTGCGCTGGATCGGGATCTGTTGCTGATGGGGGTGCTGCTGCACGACATCGGGAAGACTCGCGAACTGGGCTGGGATCCGGCGCTTGTGTATACGGATGAAGGCCAGTTGCTGGGGCATATCCATCTGGGAATGGAAATTCTGAATGAAAAGCTGTCCGTTACAGAGTCTCGTCTGGGGCGTCCGCTGGATTCTGAAAAGGTGTTGCGAGTCAAGCACATGCTGATCAGCCATCACGGGACGAGGGAATTCGGCAGTCCGGCGGTTCCGATGACTCCGGAGGCACTGGCTCTTAACTGCATAGATACTCTGGATTCGAAGCTGCATGAGTTTCAGCGCGTGATCACGGAGGACCTGAACACGGACTCCGCCTGGACTCCATTCAATCCGCGGATGGATCGGCGTCTGTTTAAGGGACGAAGCGGCGGCAACTGAGGGCGAGTTGCTGCGGCGGAATCTGCCGCAGCCGAAAAGCGCCGGCAGCGTGGCTGTGTTGTTTGATCGTCGTCTGCAGAGCCCAGCGGGTGAACCCCCAGGCTCGCGCTGAAAATCTGAGCGCGGCGGGACGAAATGCCGATCACTCGGATACGGCGCTGTGTACCCATCGTTCGTTCGGCAGTTTTTGCCGGATTTGACGCAAGTTATGGTGCCTGTACTGTGAATGCCGGCCGGTGGTCATGCTGAAACGGCGGGATGCCAGCTTGAGAGGACAGCCATGGATTGGCGGAGATTGGTGTTTTTGGTGTGCGCACTTTTGTGGTTGTCGCCGAGGCTGCCAGGGCAGGGGCCTGCGGTGTCGCCGCAGCCAGCGGTGACAGTGTTGGGGGATGTGGCGCGGCCGGGGAAGTTTGCGGTGCAGACGGAAGCCACGGTGCGTGCGGCAGTTGCCGGTGCGACCCCGCTGGGTGATTCGATGAATGTGACGATTCTGCGTCAGGGTCAGCAGCGAGCGCAGTGGTCTCGAGCGATCCGGATGAGTGCCGCCGATAACAGTGAACGGGTGGCAGACGGGGATGTTTTGCTGGTGGAATCTCTGAGTCCGCTGACGCAGCAGCCGGCGCGTAATGCGGTGGTGCGTGGCGGCGGTGTCACGACGGTCGTTTCTCTGGAAGACAATGGAGTGACTGTCAATGACGTGCTGGTGGGGTTGGGTATTCCGGCCGGACCGGGCACGCGTCTGTCGCTGTCTGCCCGTCTGCGCAGCCAGCCTCCGATGAATCCAGCCAGTCTTTCGACAGTTGTGCAGCATGGCGATGTGATTTTGGTATCGCAGGCGGATCCGTCAATGGAGCAGTCGCAGGGTGAGCGGTCGAATACTGCGGCGGTTCGTCCGGCGTACTCGGAGTGGGGTGGTGCGGTGGCTCAGGCACCGCCAGTTCCCCCAGTTCCGAACATGTTTGCTGCATCGACGGGGCAGTCGACAACTGGAAATTCGGCGGTAAGTGCACCGCCGAATTTTGGTGCTGTGCCACCGGTACCCATGTCGGAACCGGTATTGGACTCGGTAGCCGGGAGTGGTTTTGGTGGTGCTGTCGCAGACGTTCCGGGGTCGGCGGGTGGATTTAGCTCAGGGCAGCCACCAGCAGTTAGTGAGCGGGATGTGCGAGAGTTAATGACTCTTGAAGAACAG
>Ga0172373_10007423_pt1 | contig 14229 bp, 16 predicted proteins | sample Lak10m_2_FD_114546 | JGI IMG/M metagenome (GOLD analysis project Ga0172373, IMG submission 114546) | Freshwater microbial communities from Kabuno Bay, South-Kivu, Congo - kab_092012_10m | ecosystem: Environmental > Aquatic > Freshwater > Lake | place: Democratic Republic of the Congo... | reverse complement strand
TATACAAGGAATTATTACTTTGATACACATATGCACAACCTGCAAATGCTCCATAAATAAAAGGAACTTTCCAGATACGCTTATTGTAAACTTGACCGGCACCAGGAAGGATAGAGGAAAATAAAGCAGCTTTTGAGGGAGAAGTTTTTTGATTTACTTTTTTTATTGAATCATTATTGATTTTGAGATTTATGAACTGCGCTTTATCTGTACTTGATTGAATGGCATTTATAAAAAAAAATAATATGATTAATAAATTCAATCTAATCATCTCTGATTTTTGGTTTTATTGAATATCAAAAAACTGTAATAGTTGATGAAGCTCTTCCTCGTTTCTAAACTTTAACATTACGTTTCCTGCACCGGATTGATTGCGATTAAAACTAACTTTGTTATTAAACAAAACTTCCAACTTTTCCTGAATTTTTTTATCGCTTAATGATAACGGTGCTTTTTGTTTTTTGAATTTTGCTTTTACTTTAGTATGTACTTTTCCGTATTTAGCTAGTTCTTCAATATCACGAACAGATAAATTCTCTTCAATAGTTTTTGCAAACAAAGCCAATTGCAAATCTTTGTCTTCAATAGTGATTAAAGCGCGGGCATGCCCCATTGAAATGGTTTTGTCTCTCAACCCTAATTGAATTTCTGCAGGTAATTTCAATAACCTTAAAAAATTAGTTATGGTAGAGCGTTGCTTTGCAATTTTATCTGCTAATTGTTCCTGAGTTAAATTACATTCATCAATTAATCGTTTGTAACTTAAAGCAACTTCTATCGGATTTAAGTCCTGACGTTGAATGTTCTCAACCAAAGCCATCTCAAGCATTTCCTGATCATTTGCAATACGCACATAAGCAGGAATTTCTTTTAGCCCGACTAATTGCGATGAGCGAAAACGACGTTCACCGGAAATCAATTGGTATTTATCAAATCCTAATTTTCTAACTGTTACGGGCTGAATGATACCATGTTCTTTAATTGAATCAACTAACTCTTGCAATGCAGTTTCTTCAAAATCAGTTCGAGGCTGAAACGGATTGGCTTCAATTTGATTTACCGGTATCATTGCAATTGTACCAACTACCGGTGCATTCTCAATACTTTTTGTGGTGATATCTGTTTTAGCATTTTCCAACAAGGCGCCTAATCCTCTTCCTAATGCCGACTTATTTTTTTGTGTACTCATTTATTATTTATCTCTATCCAAAAAACTATTTATTAACCCTGAAAACCTTCCTCCTGCTCTTCTTCTTCATCCACTTCAATCATTCGTTCTTCATTGCTGATTTTAGTTAAACCATTTTTTTGAAGAATTTCACGCGCAAGGTTTAAGTAATTCACCGAACCTTTTCCGGATGCATCATACATGATAATTGTTTTGCCAAAACTTGGTGCTTCGCCCAATTTAGTGTTGCGTTGAATAATGGTATCGAAAACCATTTGTTGAAAATGTGTTTTAACTTCTTCTACAACCTGATTGCTTAATCTCAAGCGTACATCGTACATGGTCAATAAAATTCCTTCTATATCTAAGTTTGGATTTAGATTAGATTGAACAATTTTAATTGTATTTAATAATTTACCCATTCCTTCTAAAGCAAAATACTCGCATTGCACAGGAATGATTACAGAATCGGATGCAGTTAATGAATTAATTGTAATCAAGCCAAGAGAAGGGTTGCAATCAATAATAATGAAATCAAATTCTTCCTTGATTTTACTCAAAGCATTTTTCATCATGTATTCTCTGTTGGGTAATTTTACTAACTCTATTTCCGCACCAACCAAATCAATATGTGCAGGTAGCAAATATAAATTCGGCGTTTCTGTAGTAAGAATAATGTCTTTGGGATTTACCTCATCCACAATACATTCGTAAATACTTGTCTTTATATTTTTTGGATCAAAGCCAACACCCGAAGTAGAATTTGCTTGCGGATCTGCATCGATTAAAAGTGTTTTGTATTCAAGAACTGCAAGACTTGCAGCAAGATTAATGGCAGTTGTAGTTTTACCTACTCCGCCTTTTTGATTTGCAATGGAAATTATTTTACCCATTTTAATTAAAGTAATTTAAGTTGATTAGTAGATTTTATTTTTGAATGCTTTCACCAATTTGCATCAGTGTAAGTTGTTTGCCTGAATTTTTAAATTTATGAATGGCTTCTTCCTGATTAATTTTTATATAACCAAATGTATCGTAGTGCATACCTATAATATCAGCACAATTGATGAATTCAGATGCAATGATTGCATTATCAACTCCCATTGTGAAATTATCTCCAATAGGTAAAAACGCATAATCAATTTTACGGTATTCACCTATTAATTTCATATCGTACGTTAGCGCTGTATCACCGGCATAATAAAAGTTACCTTCAGCACTTTCAATTACAAAACCCATTGGGTTTCCACCGTAAGATCCATCAGGCATACTGCTGGAATGAATTGCATTAACACATTTTACATTTCCAAACTCTAATTTTACTTTGCCCCCAATGTTCATTGGATGAATGTTATCAATGCCTTGTTTCCCCAGCCACACACTGATTTCCCAGTTACAAATAACTTTTGCGCCAGTTCTTTTTGCAATGGAAACTGCATCGGCGATATGGTCCTCGTGCCCATGACTAATTAAAATATAATCAGCATTTACAGTTGATGCATCAATATGTTTAGCTAATTCATTGTAAGTAATGAAAGGATCAAACAATAATGTTTTTCCATTAATAACTACACTAAAACAGGAATGACCGTAATAAGTAATGTTCATATAAATAAAAAATTTGTGATACTTTTAAAGTAGTAAATTTACGTTTTTAGACCGCTAAAATTAAGCGCTAAAAAATCAGGTTTTCAGTAATTTTTAACAAAAATCATTTCGATGTATGAATAACATAACTATCATTTCAGGCACTAATCGACCTAATAGTAACACAGAAATCGTTTCACGTTTTTGTTATGAAGAGCTTTCTAAAACTGGGCTTTCGGTTAAGTTCTTATCCTTGATGGATTTGCCGGAATCCATTGCTTTTTCAGAAATGTATGGAAAAAGAACACCTGAATTTGAAAAACTGGTGAATGATTATTTTGTTGAATCATCTAAATTTTTAATTCTTTCACCGGAATACAATGGAAGTTTTCCTGGGATATTAAAAACCTTGATAGACTCCATTCATCCAAAAATCTGGAATTTTAAAAAAGCAGGATTGATTGGTGTTTCTGACGGCAGAGCCGGAAATTTAAGAGGCATTGAACACCTGACGTTAATTATGCACTATTTAAAAGTACATGTTTTTTATAATAAACTTCCAATTTCATCCATCTCAAAACTGATAAATGAACAACGTGAATTAAGTGATGAAGACACAAAAAAAGTGATTGGAAATTATTTAGAAATGTTTGTAAAATTTTAGAGAATGAACTAATTTTATACGTATAAATTTTTTATTTTTGTAGTATAAAATTAAGAATGGACTCCAAGATTACTTTATCATTTGATAAAAATGTTATTGAAAAAGCAAAAAAGTATGCGCAAAAAAACAACATCAGTTTATCGCGTATGATAGAGCTTTTACTTGATCAGATAACATCACATAACTATAAAACTATTGAAGATTTTCCGGTAGCCGATTGGGTAAATAAAATTTCTGATGGTAAAGCCACTTATAAAACTAAATCAAAATCACGTTCTCAGCTTAAAAACGAATACTATTCTTCAAAAAAATGAATGTATTTCTCGATGCTAACGTGTTAATTTCTGTTCTAAACAAAGAATATCCCGTTTTCTCATACAGCGCTCGTGTTTTAAGTTCAATGGAGCAAATTAATAATCTACAACTTTTCACATCACCTTTATGCTTAGCTATTTCATTTTACTTTGCTGAGAAAAAATCAGGTAGTAAATTAGCAGGAGAAAAAATACGTTTATTGTCAGAAAAAATTTCCATTACAACTGTAAATGAAATGACAGTTGAACAATCATTAAAAAATAAAAGAATAAAAGATTTTGAAGATGGTCTTCAATATTATTCCGCACTAAACTCTAAATGTGATATAATTGTTACAGAAGATTTGAATGGTTTTTATTTTTCAGAATTGGAAGTACTGAATTCGAAAAGTTTTGTAGAAAAATATCTTAAAACTAAGTAATGACAAATTTGAAAATAAATTACCATGACTAAAAAAGAACGCTATCAAAACGTACTGAATTATTTTTTGGAACATGTTCCTGTTGCAGAAACAGAATTACATTACACCAATCCGTTTGAATTAATTGTGGCTGTTGTTTTATCAGCTCAATGTACAGATAAACGAGTGAACATGGTAACACCAAAACTTTTTGAAGCTTTTCCTAATATTGAATCCCTTGCCGCAAGTAATTCAGATACTGTTTTTAATTACATCCGCAGTATTTCTTATCCAAATAATAAGGCAAAACATTTAGTTGGGTTGGCAAATATGTTATTGAATGAATTTAATGGAGTTGTGCCGGAAAAGGTAGATGATTTAGTTAAACTACCGGGAGTAGGAAGAAAAACAGCCAATGTAATTGCTTCTGTAATTTATAACCAACCTACAATGGCGGTTGATACACATGTGTTTAGGGTATCGGCGCGTATAGGATTATCCAGCAATGCTAAAACGCCTTTACAAACAGAAAATCAATTGATGAAATATATTCCAAAGGAATTAGTTCCTAAAGCACATCATTGGTTAATTTTACACGGACGATATACTTGTCTGGCAAGAAACCCCCTCTGTCATCAATGTGGAATTTCTAATTTTTGCAAATATTATTCAAAAAAATAAAAAAATAAATAACTGAATATCAGTAATATAATTGATTTAATTATTTTTTAATCACAAAAATGATTGTTTTATAATCTTTTTGTTTTACTTTTGTGCTGTGTTCATTGAATGTGTAAAATTGTTTCGAGATAAAAAAATGCTATTCCGTAATTTCAATAAAAATTAAACATTGAAATCATGGCAAAGAAAATAGTTAAGAAAGCAGCTACAAAAAAAGCTGTGAAAAAAGCAACGCCTAAAAAAGTTGCTGCAAAAAAATCAGAGACAAAAAAAGCTGCTCCTAAAAAAGAAAAGTTTGAAGCCCACAGCACCTCTTTAAAAGAAGGAATAAAAGCGCCTGATTTTAAAGGATTAAATCAGCACGGAAAAGAATTTGGATCAAAAGATTATTCAGGAAAAAAAATCATCCTGTATTTTTATCCAAAAGATGATACTCCCGGATGTACTGCTGAAGCGTGTAGCTTACAAAGCAACCTGAATATCCTTAAAAAAGAAGGTTATGAAGTTGTAGGTGTAAGTCCGGATGATGTTAAGAGTCACAAAAAATTTGCTGATAAATTTAAATTAGAATTTAATTTACTGGCAGATACTGATAAGCAAGTGATGAAAGCATACGATGTGTTCGGAAAAAAAATGTTCATGGGAAGAATTTTTGAAGGAGTAATAAGAACCACATTTGTGATTAATGAAAAAGGCATCATTGAACATGTAATAAAAGCAGTTGATACTAAAGATCACGCAACCCAAATACGTAACTTATAAATTAATATATCATGGCAAAGAAAAACGAAGAAAGCGCAAAATCCAACGTGAACGCAGAGAAATTAAAAGCATTGCAATTAACCTTGGATAAGTTAGAAAAAACTTATGGAAAAGGAACCATTATGAAGTTGGGCGATAACGCTATTGAAGCAACTGAAGTAATCGGTTCAGGTTCATTAGGATTAGATATTGCGCTTGGTGTTAACGGCTATCCACAAGGTAGAATAGTTGAAATTTACGGACCTGAATCTTCGGGTAAAACCACGCTGGCAATACACGCTATTGCAAATGTTCAACGTAAAGGAGGCATTGCTGCAATCATTGATGCAGAGCATGCATTCGATCGTTTTTATGCTGAAAAATTAGGAGTAAACACTCAAGAATTATTGATTTCACAACCGGATAATGGCGAGCAAGCATTAGAGATTGCAGATAATTTAATTCGTTCGGGCGCTGTTGATTTAATCGTTATCGATTCTGTTGCTGCTTTAACTCCAAAAGCAGAAATTGAAGGCGAGATGGGCGAAAGCAAAATGGGCTTGCAAGCACGTTTAATGAGCCAGGCATTACGTAAATTAACCGGAACAATTAATAAAACGGGTTGTTGTGTGATTTTTATCAATCAGTTGCGTGAAAAAATTGGTGTGATGTTCGGTAATCCTGAAACAACAACCGGCGGTAACGCGCTTAAATTTTACGCATCCGTGCGTTTAGATATAAGAAGAATCGGGCAATTGAAAGATGGAGAAAATGTTAGTGGTAATCGTGTTCGTGTTAAAGTGATCAAAAATAAAGTTGCGCCACCTTTCCGTCAATGTGAATTTGATATTTTATTTGGTGAAGGAATCAGTAAAGTAGGTGAAATCATTGATTTAGGTGTAGAACACGGAATCATTAAAAAAAGCGGTTCATGGTTCAGTTATGAAGACAGTAAATTAGGACAAGGAAGAGATTCAGTAAAACAAATTTTCTTAGATAACCCTGAATTAGCTGAAGAAATTGAAGGAAGAATAAAAGAAAAATTAGCTGATGGTAATTTAGTTGCTGTAGAAACAGAATAAGCTAAGCTTAAAAATGAATTCTGTTTGTTGAATTGTTAAAGAGGCTGTCAATTTAGACAGCCTCTTTTTTTGTATACAAATACTTAGTAGTTATCAAGTTTATATTTCTGAAAAATCATATTAAATAATTAACCTATAACCATTACAATTATTTTGAGGTTAGTTGATTTTAAAAACAATGTGAAATATTGATTAATAGTATTAAAATAAAATTATGAAAAATATTAGTTTAGTATGAGTTTTTATTTCAACTAAATCGTGTTATAAAATAACGTTTTGCAATAGGAAGTAATGTTTCTTGCAAAGGCACTTTAACCGAACAATTAAAAGCGTATACCGCAGGATTAGGTAATTCTTTATGCTTTGCTATTAAATCAATTTTAATGTTTTCAAAAGAAGTACTTAATGAGCTTTGATACTGTTCAATTTCCTTAACATAAATGGCTCGGTATTTTTTATCTTCATAATTCACTAAACTCATTTCGTACTGATAGGCATAAATATCTTTTTCATTAGTATAATGAAACAATAAATAACCCGCATCTTTATGCAAAGGAGTAATTCCAACAGTTAACATGTTCATGTGCTCTTCTACCCACTCATAAATGGTTTTGCCTTCTTGAATATTTTGAGCAATAAGTGGCATAGCATAATCAACAATTTGATTAATAGTTTCAAAAAGCTCATTTTGTTCTTCTAGATTTTTATAAGTCAGTTTGCCACTCGTAAAATCAAATCCCGTTAAATCTTTATATTGGTGCTCTTTTATTTCATCTTGGCTCTTTTTTAATACAAATAAGTTTTTGTAATGATGAATGAGCTCCGCTAAATCAGGATAAATTTTATTGACACGGTAGTTTGCTTGCACCTCTTGTAAATATGCCAATAATAAATATTGTTTTAATTCAAAATCAACATGATTTTCGGTTAGCCAATCTTTAGTTAATTTTCCCATAACCTAAATAATTAGTTATGTAATTATACTTTATGTTTTTAAAAAATGTTTCAATGTATTTGTTAAAACAAGATTGTTAAAAATTAAAGGAAGGAGTTATTGAGTTCATTAAAATAATTAGTTGCTTTGTTTCGTTAAAAAATCGTTTTTAAATTCGTAAAAACCCTTTAAACATGAAACTAAACATCACAACAATTTCAACCTTACTATTGGTTTTTTCAACAATATTTCAATCTTGTGTTCCGGGTAAAAAATTTGAGGAATTAGAAACTCGTGAAAAATCCTGTCAAAATGAATTATCAGCCCTTAAGATGAGTACGCAACAACTAGATGAAAAATTAAAGGGTTTAAATGAAACTTTGCAAAAAGACATTAAAGAGTTAGAGGGATTAAGAAGAGATACTGCAATTGGTGGTTCAAGTTACAGAAACTTAACTGTTAAATACGATAAATTAAATACGATTAATGAGCAGTTAATGGATAAACTAAATAAGCTTTTATCCTCTAGCGAAAAAGACAACGCAAAATTGAGTGGTGATTTACAGATCACAAAAGAGCAGTTGCTAAAAAAAGAAGATGAACTTAAATTATTGGAAGCGCAATTAAAAAAACAACAAGCAGAACTAGAACTATTATCCTCACAACTTAACAAACAAAAAAGTGACTTAGAAATCTTGTCTGCTCAATTAAAACAACGCGAACTGCGTGTTAATGAATTAGAAAATGTTTTAAAAAACAAAGACCAAGCAGTATTAGATTTAAAAAAGAAATTACAAGATGCGTTGTTTAATTTTGAGAATAAAGGATTAACCATTACACAAAAAAACGGAAAGGTATATGTTTCTATGGATGAAAGTTTGTTGTTCGCAAGCGGAAAAACAGCGGTAGAACCAAAGGGCGTAGAAGCATTGAAAAACGTTGCTAAAGTATTAGAACAAAATAAAGACATTAATGTTATGGTTGAAGGACACACCGATGATGTTCCAATGTCGGGTAAAGGTGAAATAAAAGATAATTGGGATTTGAGTGTGATGCGTGCAACATCGGTAACTAAAATCATGTTGCAAAATGCTGCCGGACTTGACCCAAAAAGAATAACCTCATCCGGCAGAGGAGAGTTTTTCCCTATCGACCCTTCAAAAACAGAGGAAGCAAGAAAAAAGAACAGAAGGACTGAAATCATCCTTACACCAAAATTAGATGAATTGTTTAAAGTGCTTGAAAACAATTAAATTAATAGAGCATTTAGTTTTTAAATAAAAGGCTTATTTTTATCACTACTTAAAAGGAAGTAGAAAGAGTTTTTGAAATTGAAACAGAAAAGTCTGTCTGAAAAATTATAGCTCAATTATACTTAAAATGGTAGTAATAAAGTTTAATTTATAACTTTAAAAAAATCTAATCGTATGAAAAAAATAATTTTAATAATGCTAATCATTTTGATTAGATTTAATTATGTAAACGCACAATATAAAAATGTTACAGCGGTTGAATTTAAAAGTTTAATTGAAAAACAAAAAGGAGTTGTTATTGATTTAAGAACTGCAGACGAAATAAAAAAAGGAAAAATAAAGGGCGCAACGGAAATAGATTTTTTAGTAGTAGATTTTAATAAAGAAGCAGATAAACTTGATAAATCAAAAACCTATTATTTATACTGTGCAGGCGGAGGAAGAAGTGCCGATGCTGCAGAAATATTAGCATCAAAAGGATTTAAACATGTGGTAAATTTAGAAAAAGGGTTTGCCGACTGGAAGAAACAAAATTTTGAAATCGAAAAAAAACCGTAAGCATTGTCTGAAAACATTAAACGAATAGCCGTTTTAGGAAGTACCGGAAGCATTGGAACACAAGCGCTCGATGTTATAAAAGCAAATCCGCAACATTTTACTGCAGAAGTTTTGGCCGCATACTCCAATGCAGATTTATTAATTAAACAAGCTTTAGAGTTTGATCCAAACGCCGTTGTAATTGTAGATGAATCAAAATACCTTTTCGTAAAAGATGCTCTTAAAAACACTGATGTAAAAGTTTATGCAGGCTCTAAAGCATTAGAGCAAATTGTGGAGATGAGCAGTATCGATTTAGTACTAACAGCAATTGTTGGTTATGCCGGATTAGCATCAACACTTAACGCTATTCAACATCAAAAAAATATTGCCTTAGCTAATAAAGAAACACTTGTTGTAGCAGGTGATTTAGTTACCAAATTGGCTTATGAAAAAGCTGTAAATATTTACCCGGTAGATAGTGAACACTCTGCTATTTTTCAATGCCTGGCTGGTGAGTTTGAAAATAAAATTGAAAAAATTTATTTAACTGCAAGTGGCGGTCCGTTTAGAGGAAAATCCAAAGAATTTTTAATGCAGGTAAAAAAAGAACAAGCATTAAAACACCCTAACTGGACAATGGGAGCTAAAATCACCATCGATTCTGCTTCATTAATGAATAAAGGATTGGAAGTGATTGAAGCAAAATGGTTATTTCAATTAAAGCCGGAACAAATAGATGTAATCGTGCATCCACAAAGTATAATTCATAGCATTGTGCAATTTAATGACGGAAGCATGAAAGCACAAATGGGATTACCAGACATGAAATTACCCATACAATATGCAATGGCTTATCCGCAACGTGTTAAAAGCGATTTTCCACGCTTTGATTTTTTAAACTATCCACAACTAACCTTTGAAAAAGCAGATACTAATACGTTTAGAAATCTTGAATTAGCATACCATGCAATGAAGCAGGAAGGAAACAGTGCTTGTGTTTTAAATGCAGCTAACGAAGTTGTTGTTGATGCGTTTTTAAAAGATAAAATTGGATTTTTAGAAATGAGTGATGTAATTGAAAAATGCTTATCAAAAGTTCCATTCATCAGAAAACCAACCTACGAAAACTATGTTGAAAGCGATTGCTTAACCAGAGAAATGGCTAAGTCGTTAATTTAATACCTAAATTGTTTTACAAACTCCCAACTTACAATACCGATGCTAACTGCTACATTTAAGGAGTGTTTGCTTCCGTACTGAGGAATTTCAATGATATTATCCGAACAATTTATCACTTCCTGTTCTACTCCATAAACTTCGTTTCCAAATACGAGTGCGTATTTTTGGTTTTTATTTACTTGTATGTTTTGTAAAAGGATTGGATTTTCGGTTTGTTCCGCTGCACAAATGTTATATCCTTCAGATTTCAATTCGTTAATAGCGTCCATAGTAGATTTGAATTTTTTCCACCTAACAGATTCTGTAGCGCCTAATGCGGTTTTATGAATTTCCGGGTTAGGGGGTGTGCCGGTAACCCCACATAAATAAACAGCTTCCAAAAGAAAAGCATCTGCCGTGCGAAAAGCGGAGCCAACATTATTTAAGCTTCTAATGTTATCAAGCACAATAACTATAGGGGTTTTATGAGCAACTTTAAACTCCTCAACACTCATTCTTCCAAGTTCGTCATTTATTAATTTTTTCACTTTGATTATATAGGTTTTACTTAAAGAGTATTATTTACCTTCTACTTTTTTTACTTGATTAAAAAAAGTAGCAAAAAAAATCAAGAACAAACGATTGCTCGCGCTCTCTGCTTTTTTCTTTACGGTCAGCCATTCCACCTGGCTGCCCTAAAAAAAACATTCACCCGAATCGGCACCGCGTTTGTTCGTGGCCACGCTCGGGTAAAATAAAAGATCCGGCCTAGCTTTTTTGATTTCAGGTTCCACTTTTTTGCGCTTCGCGTAGATTTTTGCGCAGCGTAGCCTTGCAAAAATCAGTGAACGAAAAAAATAGTGTAAGGAATCAATAATGCAGCCGGGAGTTTTTTTGGTTCTTTTTGAGTTTACCCTGAGCGACGTCGAAGGGGTCAAAAAAAGAACAAATAAATTTAATAATGCAAAGGTTTTTAATGTTTTACTGTAAATAACTTGCATTTGATTTTAAAAATTTAAGTTTAACATAATTATATACAAATACTTAATGATTTCTAAGTATACTCTATAAATGAATATTTTAATGCAAAACTACTATTCGTGTACAAAAATTCATGTTATATGCATTTGTAATCTGTAAAAAATAAACACCGTTCGGTAAATCATTCAATAAGATTTGTATTTTATTTTCATTAGAAGTTTTTTGCTTTACAACTTTACCTAATGCATCAGTAATAATTATAGTATTAGTTTCGTTTTGAGTTGTAGCTCCAGAAACTATCGTTAATTTATCCTGTGCCGGATTAGGATAAACGTGAAAATGATTACTGTTTTTGTTTTGATTTTCTAAACCTACATTCGTAATTTTTAAAACTTCAATATCATCTGCATAAAATCCATCTGCATTTACCCAACCATCAGAAGTCAAGCTAAATCTCAATTTAATATTCTGCCCAAGATAATCTGTTAAATCAATATTTTCTTTAATCCATTCTAGCTGCCTGCCATCGTAAAGCGGCAAGCCATTATTTTGAAACACGCTGCCTTCAACTGTATATTTTCCGCAAATGGGTATATAGTTTGTTCCATCGGTAGATACCATTAATTCTACATAATCATAGCCTTTTTCAATATCCCATTTTGCATTAAAAGAAAGTGTTGCCGCCAATGCATCACTTAGATTAATGAATGAAGATGTTGTAACGGTTTCGGAAACATTATTCGGATAAAAACCGTTTGGACTGTCAGTTAAACTTCCGCCCGCGCTCACAAACTGATTAGCAGAAATTCCCCAACCGGCATTTGTAAAAGTATTTATAGCGCTGCAAGAATTAGCATATGCAACAACGGGTTGGCCATAAATACGAGTTATGGTATCGTGATGAGAATAGCTTCCGTTGCTTGTTGCAATAATGTATTTCACTAATTCGCCTTGTTGTAAACTTGCTTGAAGTGTTATAAGAATAGAATCTTTGATGTTTTGTAAATGTGTTGGATTAGTAAATGATATTGGTAAACCTACATTAGCAATATTATTACTAACAGGAATGATTGACACACTAAAGTTTCCGTTTTCAAGTCCGAGTCGTTTAAAATTAAATTTGATGTACTCGTTTGTTGTACTGATAAATTTCTCCTGAATACTTTCTGTTTCTGCGTATTTACCAACAAGGCGAGCGAGCGATAAATTTTGATCCATGGTTACTTTTGCTATTTCCACAATGCGATTAATTGCAGGCCAAAAGCCATCAGATGAATTTCCTGCCTCCGGCGTCATTGCCAAAATAAGTGGTTTACTTTGTTGTTCGCCATACATCCAATCATCACTATCACCGTTAACTAGATAACCAACTGTCTCGTTACCGGTGCCATAAGTAAAACCACTGCACTTGGTCATTCGTTTAGCAAAATTTTGGAATATAAGTGAATCAGGCGTTTGAAAACTTGCAATGTATCCCCAGGGATAAATCAGCAGATTACTGTAGGTATGATTATTAAGCGCCAGTTTAAATTGATGCGAATTACAAAAATCACGTACCAATTGCGTTTCTATTTCTGAAAAACCTGCTGTGCCACGATAAGTATCTGATGATGGATCAGGAGATGAACCATTATCATCATAACCCCAATGATCACCGTAATTTCGGTTGAGGTCAACACCAAAAGAACCATCTCCGTTATCCCGTCTGTTTTTGCGCCACATGCCACCTCCACTAGGGTTAGTGGTTTCATTATAAATGTAACCATCAGGATTTACACAAGGCACAAAATACATTTCGGTATTATCTACGAGGTAACGAATTTCATCGTTGGTAGAATAATTTTCTAATAAATACCACATGTAAAAAATTAATTGCGATAAGGATTCTGCCTCGCGTGCATGGTGTAATGAAGTATATAAAATTTGAGGTTCTGTTTCATTACTGTTGGGGTTATCGCTAATTTTTAACCAATACAATTGATTACCGTTTAAGGTATGTGTGGTATCAATAATCTGGCGCTGCGAAATCAGTTGCGGAAACTTTGCAGCCATGCTGTCTAAGTTATTTAGCATTTCCTGATATGTAAAAAAACCACCCATGCTGCCCAAGTTAAAATTAGCCGGAGTTTGAAACTGTGGACAGGTTTTACAAGAGCTTGTAGTTAAGGTGGATTGATGCGGGTTGTAGTTTTTTAATGAATTGTTTTGCCGAATGTAATGTTGCTCAACATCCTGAATTAATACTTGATAATTGAACCCACTGTTTTTTACTTTTTCGATTTCATTATCCGATAAGTCGGAAATGAAATGAATGCCTTTTTTATATTCGCCATGATCGGCAGCAATACCTAGTTTTGCTAATTGGTTAATGTTATGGTGCTGAAGATTAATTTTAACGCGGTGGTATTTTTGTGCATGTATGCAAAAGCAAAACAATAAAAAAAGAAAACTTAAACTTGATTTCATGTGGTAGATTTTGAAAAATAAAAGTAACCAATAGTAAATCAAATTCGTATTAAAAACAAAACACGATTAAAGAATTTTAAATTTGAGTTTGTTTAGTTATTTTTTTAATAATTTGTTTTTTGTTAAAAAAAGTTTAATTTAGTTTATTAAATTGATTGATTACAAATACATTAATTCAAAATTCTTTTTTAAGAACAGAAATGCAAGTATTATTTTCTAATAAAACTATCACCTCTAAAAGCAAAAATCTTTTGTTTTT
>Ga0172373_10007421_pt1 | contig 14231 bp, 12 predicted proteins | sample Lak10m_2_FD_114546 | JGI IMG/M metagenome (GOLD analysis project Ga0172373, IMG submission 114546) | Freshwater microbial communities from Kabuno Bay, South-Kivu, Congo - kab_092012_10m | ecosystem: Environmental > Aquatic > Freshwater > Lake | place: Democratic Republic of the Congo... | reverse complement strand
TGGGCTTTGCGACCTTGCCGGTGCGCCGTCGACCGCGCCTCGCCGTGCTGGTGACAGGGGACGAGCTGGCGGCGCCGGGCGAGCCGCTGGCGCCAGGGCAGGTGTACGAGAGCAACGGCCCGACGCTGGCGGCCCTGGGCGAGAGCGCCGGTGCCGACGTGACGGTGCTGCCGCCGGGGAGGGACGATCCAGCCGCTCTGCAAGCGGCGGTGCGACGCGCCGTCGACGAGGCCGATGCCGATGTCGTGGTCACCAGCGGCGGCGCCTCGGTGGGCGACTACGACTTCGCCCGGGCGGTGCTGGCCGGTCTGGGCGGGCGGCGGGTCTTCTGGCAGGTGGCGATCCGCCCGGGCCGTCCGGTGTTGTTCGGGGTGCTGGAGGGCGTGCGTCCAACGCTCTTCTTCGCGCTGCCCGGCAACCCCGGCGCCAGCGCGCTCACCTTCGAGCTGCTGGTGCGTCCGGCGCTGCGGGCGATGGCCGGAGCGGCCCGTCCCAGGCGCCATCAGCAACGGGCGACGCTGACGGCGCCGCTGCGCAAACCGTCGGGGCTGACCCTGCTGGCCCGCGGGCGGCTCACCTCGGCCGACGGCGTCCTGTCGTTCCACCCCGCCGCGCAGCAGGGCTCGATGAGCGTCACCTCGCTGGCCGGCGCCAACGCCGTCGCGCTGCTGCCGCCGGAGCCCGGCACGTTCGAGGCCGGCACCCGCGTCCCGGTCGAGGCGTGGGGCCCGCCGGAGGAGCCGTGATGATGGCGGATCTCGTCGCGCAGAGTCGTGCCCATGCGTGATCCGGTGGCCCTGGCCTGGAGCGGCCGTGTGCAAGAGGCGCTGCCGCTGGCCCGGGCGCAGGCGGCCGACGCCGACCCTTCGATCGCGTCGCAAGGGCTGGAGGCGCTGGCGGTACTGGGCAGCCAGCATCAGGTGCGCAGCGACGACGCGCTGGATGAGCTCCTCCGCCGCGCTGCGCTCGAGCCGCGGACGATGCGACGCGCCTTCGAGGCGGCGACGGCGCTGGGTTCGCACGCACTGCTCGCGCTCTCGTGCGACCGTCTGCGCGCTGGCACCGCCGGCTGGGAGGTGCTGCGTCACGCCGGCGAGCTGGCCCTGCCCGAGCTGGCGGAGGCGCTCGACGCGGGCTGGGAGCGGCTCGCGCCGTCGCTGCGGGATGAGGCGATCCGCACCGCCGCCGCCCTGCCCTGCGGATCGCGGCAGCGGGAGCTCGCCTTCGCCCGGCGCGCCCGCACGCTGCTGAGCGAGACCGACACGTCGCTGCGGACGTCGGCGCTGGTGGCGCTGCGCCGGTTCCGCTACCGGCCGGCCGCGGCCGATTGTCACCGACTGGTCCGCGACGACGACAGCGCCGTCGCGATCGAAGCCGCGCGCACCCTGCGCGTCCTGTCGCCGAGCCGGGCGAAGGTGCTGCTGGTCGACGCGCTGCTCGAGCCCGGTTGGCTAACCCATGCGGTCGTGCAGGCGCTGCGAGGCGATGGCTGATCCGCCCTCGACATGGCGCCGTGCCCACTCGGCCATGGCGATGCCGGCGGCGATCGCCAGCGGGAACGAATGGTTCACTCCGTACATGGGGATCGCCACACGCAGGTCGGCCGCCCGCAGCAGCAGCGGCCCGACGCCGTCGTCCTCGCTGCCGAAAACCAGCACGCACGCCGCCGGCAGGTCGCAGTGCCAGAGGCTCTCGCTCGAGCCGTCCTTTTCCACCACCACCAGCGGCAGCCCCAGCGCGCGCGCCTCATCCACCAGCGCCTGCTCATCGGGCAGGGAGCGCACGTTCTCGTAGCGGTGCATCCCCATCGCCGCCCGCTCGTAATAGGGCGCGTCGCCCACCAGCAGGATCTCCCGCACCAGAAACGAATGCGCGACCCGCAGGATCGCTCCGACGTTGAACGGGTTCTTGGCGCGCAGCACCGCGATGCGCAGCGGGTGTCGCAGCCGGTCCAGCTCGGCCCGCACCTCCTCCAGCGGCAGCTGCAACGGGTCGATCTTCACGGCTCGCCCCGGCCCGACGTGCCGACAACACGCGTGATCAGAGAGCTCCGCGTCATGGGGTCGCCGCCAGCGCGTCGGCAAACGCCCGCCGCATCTCCTCCGGCAGCGCCGCCCGCTGAAACGAGCGATCGACGAAGGTGTGGACCGTCTTGCCGGTGGCGTGCACCACCGCGCCCGGAGCGCCCTCGAGGCCGCTGCCGCCACTCGTCAGCCGCCAGCCCAGCGCGATCGATGAGGTCGACGCCTGCGCCCGCACCAGCGCCGCGTGGATGCGATCGCCAAACCGCACCGGCCTCAAAAAGTCGGCCTCGGCGCGGCGGATCGGCGCGATCCACGGGCTCGTCTTGATCAGCTCGTGCAGCGGCAGGCCGCGCGCCGCCAGCACCGACACATAGGCATCGTGAAAGTACGAGATGAGCCGGGGGAAGTAGACGATCCCCGCGGCGTCGACGTCCTGGAACCGCACCTCCACCGGACACGACCAACAGGCCGGCCCGGTGGCGAGCGCCGTCGCCCCCAAGGGGTCGACGGCCGAGGACTCCTGCTGCTGCGATGCCATGCCGTGCTCCCGTCATCCGTAGGAGCGCGGACGTTAACCGGAGAGCCCGGCCTTACGCGAGCGCGGCGCGGTAGAACGCGACGACCTCACGCAGCGCCGGCTCCAGCGAGGCGGAGGGGCGGTACCCCAGCAGCTCCCGGGCGAGCGCGATATCCGCGAGCGAGTGGCGGATGTCTCCCGGCCGCGCCTCGGCGTGGCGCCGCTCGACCGGGCGGCCCGTGAGCGCCTCGAACCGCGCGACCAACTCCAGCAGCGTGATCCGCTCACCGCGCGCCACGTTGATCACCCGGCCCGCCGCGCCCGCGCTGGTCGCCGCGAGGAGGTTGGCCTGCACCGCGTCCGCCACCGGCGTGAAGTCCCGGCTCTGACCGCCGTCGCCAAAGATCGTCACCGGCTCGCCCCGCAGCGCCGCCGTCGCGAAGCGCGGCACGACAGCGGCGTAGTCGCTGCGCGGGTCCTGCCGCGGCCCGAAGACGTTGAAGTACCGCAGCGCCACCGTCTCGACCCCGCACTGCGTGGCGTAGAGCCGGCAGTAGTGCTCCGACGCCAGCTTCTGCACCGCGTAGGGCGACTGCGGCGATGGCTCCATCGACTCCACCTTGGGCAGCGTCGGTGTCTCGCCGTAGGCCGCGCTGGAGGCCGCCATCACCAGCCGACGCACGCCCGCTGTGCGACAAGCCTCCAGCAGCGCCACGGTCGCGCCCACATTGGCCCGCTCCGTCGCCACCGGGTCGGCCCACGACCGCGGCACCGACGGGATCGCCGCCTGATGGAACACCACCTCCGCACCCGCCACCGCCCGCTCGGCCACCGCCGGATCGGCGCAGTCACCCTCCAGCAGCTCGAACGCCGGACGGATCGCCTGCAGGTTCTCGCGCCGCCCCGTCGAGAAGTCGTCGACGATCCGCACCGTGTCGCCGCGGGCCATCAGCGCCTCCGCCAGATGCGACCCGATGAACCCCGCTCCGCCCGTCACCACGCACCGCATCGCCGCCTCCGCGTCCGACCCGCCGTCCGGTTGGCTGCACGATGACCACGGCCGCGCGGGAGATCAAGCCGCGGCAAAGGACCGAGCACCCGCCTCAGCTCACGGCGCCGGCGCCACGCCGCAGGCCACCCGGCCGTCGTTCGTCTGCAGCGCCGCGCAGCCGCGGCCGTCGGCCACCAGCGCCTGACAGCCCGGCAGCAGCTGCTCACACTGCGACAACTGCGCCGCGTCGGGCGGGGCGAGCCGCTCCTGCGCCGCCGCGACATCCTCGCAGGCGCTCCGCTCGTTCTGCGTCTGCCCCTGGCACAGGCACATCGCCCGCTGGATCTCCATGCAGGGCGAGACGCAGCCCGTGGCGGCGACGAGGGCGATCACCGCCATCACACCACGAAGCCCTGCACGCCATCGAGCGCGATCCATCTCGACCTCCCCATTGCTCATCCCGCGCCCTCCTCGAAGCACCACCGCCCGCACGCCGGCTCCGGAGAGCCGCCGCCCGGGCGGGGGCGAACCACGCCTCCGTTGTCGCGATCAGGGGCTCAGCGTCGCCGCCAGACGAGCCAGCTCCTGCACCGGCGCCGGCAGCACGCCCGTCACCAGCACCACCAGGGCCACCAGCACCAGGGCCGCCGTTGACATCCCCGGCGAGGCGGGGATCTCCGCCGCGTCGGCCCGCGCCGGCCGCATGTAGATCATCACCAGCACCCGCAGGTAATAGTAGAGACCGGCCACCGACGAGAGCAGACCGACCACCGCGAGCCCCACCGCGCCCGCATCGAGCGCCGCGCGGAAGACGAACAGCTTGGCCGCGAAGCCCGACGCCGGCGGTATGCCCGCGAGCGACAGGATGAACACCGTGAGCGCCAGCGCCAAGCCGGGGTGACGCTGCGCCAGCCCCTCGTAGCGGCCGTCGTCGTCCACACCCGCGCCGCGCCGCTCCACCATGCCCACGACCGCGAACGCGCCGATCGCCGTCGCCGTGTAGGCAAAGAGGTAGAAGAGCGTCGCCTCGCCCGCCTCGGCCCGCACGTTGTCGAACGCACCGGCCGCCACGCCCGCCAGCAGGTAACCGGCGTGGGAGATGCTCGAGTAGGCCAGCATCCGCTTGACCGACCGCTGCGCCAGCGCCAGCAGGTTGCCGCCGATCATCGTGATGATCGCCACGCCGGAGATCAGCGGGTACCAGCCCTTGAACCCCTCGCCGCCCGCAGAGAAGAGCTGGGCGCCGAAAGCGACGTAGAGCACGCGCAGCAGAGCGCCGAACGCCGCCACCTTGACGCCTGCCGCCATGAACCCCGTTACCGGCGTCGGGGCGCCGTCGTAGACATCCGGGGCCCAGGCGTGGAACGGCACGGCCGCCACCTTGAAGAGAAACCCGGCCGCCAGCAGCACCAGCGCCAGTACCAGCAGGCCCGTCGACTGTCCGGCCTGGGCTGCCGCCGCGATATCCGACAGCTTGGTCGAGCCGGCCGCGCCGTAGGCCAGGCTGGCACCGTAGAGCATGATCGCCGAGGCGAACGAGCCCAGCGTGAAGTACTTGAGCGCCGCCTCCGCCGGACGCGGCGTCGCGCGCAGCCAGGCGGTGAGGGCGTAGATCGCGAGGCTCATCACCTCGAGCGCCACGAACAGCGTCAGCAGGTCGGTCACCTGCACCAGCAGCACCATGCCGGCCGCGGCGAAGTGCGCCAGCGCGTGGAACTCGCCACGCTCCGACGCCTGCTCACGCAGGTAGCCGTAGGAGATGAGGCTGGTGAGCGCCAGCGCCGAGGTGACCAGCAGCGCCGCATAGGAGCCCAGCGCGTCGGCGCGGGCCAGACCGCCAAAGAGGTCCCGTGCCGGGTCGTTGCGCTGGCTCCAGGCCCACGCAAAGGCCAGCAGCGCAAAGAACGCCGACAGCCACGGCTGGTAGCGCCGCTCGGGCTTCTTGAGCGACACCTCGCTCAGCAGCAGCACGCAGCCGGCGACGACCATCACGTCGACAGGGCCCAGCGCCAGGAGATCCGACCAGTTGAAGCTACCCACGTTGACACCTTCCACGGGAGGCCGGCCTCGCCGGCGCGCCCCGTCTCAAGCCGGGGGGATGTGAGAGTCGAGGAGAGCGACCTTGGTGCGCTACTCGGGCTGCACCGGCGCCTTGGGCATCGGCGGCAGGTTGGGCGCGCCCGGCACCGGAGGCAGACCGGCTCCGCCCGGCAGGCCCGGCGCCGACGGCAGACCGCCCGGGATCGGCTCGCGGAAGATCGGCTGGCCGTTGGGCAGCGTCGGGAACGCCCGCACACCCTCGCGGCGCAGCTCCTCGAGCGTCTTGCGCTGGCCCGGCACCTTGCGGACATTGGGCGCCGCGTCGGCCCGCGCCGCCGCACCACCCGTCCGCAGCACGAACGCCGAGACCGGCTTCTTGATCATGTCGAGCAGCGGCTGGGGGAAGACACCGATCACCACGATGGCGATGATCAGCGGCATCAGCGTCACCAGCTCGCGGCCGTTCAGATCAGGCGTCGCCTTGACCTCCGGGTTGGTCATCGGCCCGAGGAACGCCTTCTGGTAGAGGTTGAGCATGTAGACGGCGCCGAGGATCACGCCGCTGGCCGCCAGGATGCCCCACCAGCGGCCGGCCGCCGCAGGAGCGTTGAACGCGCCCAGCAGCACCAGGAACTCACCGACGAACCCGTTGGTGCCCGGCAGGCCGATCGACGAGAAGGTGACCACCAGGAACAGCGCAGCCATCAGCGGCGTGGCCTTGGCCTGACCACCGTAGGCGGAGAGCTCGCGGGTGTGGCGACGGTCGTACATGAAGCCGATCAGAAGAAAGAGCGCGCCCGTCGAGATGCCGTGGTTGATCATCTGCAGGACGGCGCCGCTGCTGCCCTCCTCGGTGCGGGCGAACAGGCCGAGCACGACGTAGCCCAGGTGCGCCACCGAGGAGTAGGCGACCAGCTTCTTCATGTCGGTCTGCGCCATGCTCATCAGCGAGCCGTAGACGATGCCGATGACGGCCAGCCAGCCCATCAGCGGCGCGAACCGCTCCGTCGCCTGAGGGAAGAGCGGCATCGCGTACCGCACGAACCCGAACGTGCCCATCTTGAGCAGCACGCCGGCGAGGATCACCGAGCCAGCCGCCGGCGCCTGCACGTGGGCGTCGGGCAGCCAGGTGTGGAGCGGGAAGACCGGCACCTTGATCGCGAACGCCAAGGCGAACGCCCCGAACAGCCACGCCTGCTCCGTGTTGCTCAGGTTGAGCCGCATCATGTCGGCGTAGGCGAACGACGGCCCCGCCGCGCCCTCCAGCCCCTTGGTGCGCCAGTACATGTACAGGATGCCCGCCAGCATCAGCATCGAGCCGAGCGCGGTGTAGATGAACAGCTTGACGGCCGCGTAGATCCGCCGCTCCGAGCCCCAGATGCCGATGATCAGGTACATCGGGACCAGCATCAGCTCCCAGAAGACGAAGAACAGGATCAAGTCGAGCGCCGCGAAGGTGCCCACCATCGCCGTCTGCAGCACCAGGATGGCGACCATCAGCTCCTTGACGCGGTGCTGGATGGAGCCCCAGGTCGAGAGGATGACGATCGGAGCCAGACAGGTCGTCAGCAGGATCAGCACCACGGCGATGCCGTCGACACCCATGTGGTAGCTGATGCCGGCGGCCGGCATCCAGCCCACCTTCTCCTCCAGCTGGATGCCTCCCGCCGCCGCGTCGTACCAGCTCCAGAGCGGCAGCGAGACGAACAGCCCGGCGAGGCTGGTGATGAGCGCCGTCGTGCGCAGCTGGCCGTGCTCGTCGCGCGGCAGCATCGCCACCAGCAGCGCGCCGGCCAGCGGCACCAGCGTCACCAGCGTCAGGATGTGAGACTTGAAGAAGTCCATGGAGACGACCTTTTCAGCGGCCCCGGGGCCGCACCGATGTCGAGTGCGCCTACGACAGCGCCCAGAACAGCAGCCCCACCACCGCCAGCGCCGTCAGGCCGGCGTAGCGTGAGAGGTCGCCGTTCTGCAGGGGGCTGAGCCGCCGCCCCAGCCACGCTGTCAGCCGCGCGGTGCCCAGCACCAGCAGCCCGTCGATCAGCAGCGCGTCGATCAGCTGGTGCATCAGCCGGGCGAGGCCCCACAGCGGGCGGATGATCACGGACTGGTACAGCTCGTCCACCCAGAACTTGGCGGCCGACGCGCGGGAGAAGCCCGGCGCCTTCTGGAAGAGCGGGTCGGAGTCGGGGGTGGCCATGCCGCGGCCGTACATCGACCAGGCGCCGTAAAAGCCAGCCCAGCCGATCAGCAGCGCGATGCCGAACGCGCCCCACGGCACCCCACCCTCGCTGTGCGACTCGGCGCCGCCGTGGGCCGTGAAGGTGGCGTAGACGTCGTGACCGAAGGTGTCCCACGCGCCGTGGCCGATGGGGAACGCGAGCGCCGCGACGGCGATCGAGCCGATCGCCAGGACCCACAGCGGCAGCGTCATCTCCCACGGGCTCTCGTGCGGGTGCACCTTGCCGCGGTACTCGCCCTCGAACGTGAGGAAGTAGAGCCGGAACATGTAGAACGACGTGCAGAGCGCCGTGATGCAGCCGACGACGTAGACGAACATGCCCAGCCAGGGCGCGACGTGGTGCAGCACCGGCGAGTGCTGCGCCAGGTGCAGGATCTCGTCCTTCGAGAAGAAGCCCGAGAACGGCAGGATGCCGGCGATGGTGATGGTGGCGATGAGGAAGGTCATCCGCGTGTGCGGCATGTACTTCTTGAGGCCGCCCATCTTGCGGATGTCCTGCTCCTCGTGCAGGCCGTGGATCACCGCGCCCGAACCGAGGAAGAGACACGCCTTGAAGAACGCGTGGGTGAAGAGGTGATACGTGCCGGCCGCGAAGGCGCCGGCGCCCACGCCGACGAACATGTAGCCCAGCTGCGAGACGGTCGAGTAGGCCAGCACCTTCTTGATGTCGTTCTGGGCAAAGGCCATCAGCGCGGCGAAGAGCGCCGTCAGCACGCCGACGACGGCGGTGATCGCCAGCACCTCCGGCACCTGCACGTAGAGGAACGACAGCCGCGACATCATGTAGACGCCGGCGGTGACCATCGTGGCGGCGTGGATCAGCGCAGAGACGGGCGTCGGGCCAGCCATGGCGTCCGGCAGCCAGACATAGAGCGGGATCTGCGCGCTCTTGCCGGTGGCGCCGACGAACAGCGCCAGCAGCGCCAGGCCGACGATCCAGTGGTAGGTGGGCGACTGCGCGGGCGTCTGCCCCTCGGGCGCCGGCTTGGAGGGCTTGACCTCGAAGATCCCGCCCTTGACCAGCGTCTCGAACCCCTCGCGCTTCTCGCCGGCCACCGTCTCGGAGCGGGCCACCACCTCGGCGGTGCGGGCCTTGAGCTGCTTGACGTTGAGCGTCCCGAAGAGCGCGTACAGCATGAACATGCCGATCAGGAAGCCGAAATCACCCACGCGGTTGGTGATGAACGCCTTCTTGCCGGCCGAGGCCTTCTGGTCGTCGGTGAACCAGAACCCGATCAGCAGGTAGGAGCAGAGACCGACGCCCTCCCAGCCGACAAACAGCGTGACCAGGTTGTCGCCCAGCACCAGCAGGAGCATCGCGGAGACGAACAGGTTGAGGTACGCGAAGTACCGCCACGAGTGCTCGTCGTGCGACATGTACGAGCTGGAGTAGAGGTGGATGAGCGACCCGATGCCGGTGATCACCAGCAGCAGGATGCCGGAGAGGTGATCGGCGGTGAGGCCGAGCGGCACCTCCAGCCCGCCGGCGGCGAACCAGCGGTAGACATCGGTGTGGAGCTCGGCGCTGCCGCGCAGCAACTGGACGAAGATGGCCAGCGACGCGGCGAAGGCGCCCATCACGGCGCTGGTGCCGATGAACGCGGCGCGCTCGTGGCCCAGCCGACGGCCGAAGAAGCCGTTGACGGCGGCGCCGAGGAGCGGCAGCAGCGGGACGGCGGCCAGCATGTTGCCCAGCTGTCCCTCGCTGAGCATGAACGACTGCGAAAGCGACGTCAGGGCGCTCATCAGTGGCTCTCCGCGCGGGCAGGGGCCGAGAGCGACTCGACCTGCGGCGTGGCATCACGCAGCAGGGTCAGCTCGTCGACCTGGGTGGTGACGCGGCGACGGAACACCGCGATGACGATCGCCAGACCGACCGCCGCCTCGGCCGCCGCGGTGGCGATCACGAAGAACGCCGCAGCGTGGCCGCCCATCGCCTGCGCCGCCGTCAGCGGCCGCAGCGGGAACCGGCTGAACGCCACGAAGGTGAGGTTGGCGGCGTTGAGCATCAGCTCGATGCTCATGAGGATCGTGAGCACGTTGCGCCGCGCGACCACGCCCACCGCGCCAACGGTGAACAGGACGGCGGCCAGCGCCAGGTACTGACTGAGCGTGGTGGCCATCAGATCTTCGCCTTGGCGACGACGACCGCCGCCACGATGGAAACGAGAAGCAGGAGGCTGGTGACCTCGAACGGCAGCAGGTACGGGCCGTAGATCGCCCGGCCGACCGCCGCCACCGTGCCGAAACCGCTGTCGACCGCCATGTCGGCCGTCGGACCGGCGCCCGACGACACCGCCCGGACGACCGCTCCGCCCAGCGCGATGCCGCCGCTGAGCAGACCGGCGCCGGCCAGCACCTTCATCACGGTGGGCCTTGGCGCCCCCAGCTCCTCGTCCTTCAGGTTGAGGAGCATGATCACGAAGATGAACAGCACCATCACCGCGCCGGCGTAGACCAGCACCTGCAGCGCCGCCAGCATGTGCGCGCCCAGCAGCACGTAGAGACACGCGAGCGCGAAGAAGGTGCCGATCAGGCTCAGCGCCCCGTGCAGCGGGTTTCGCGCCATCACCACGCCGATGGCGGTAGCGACCGCGACCACGGCGAAGAACCAGAAGAGAAATTGCTGCATGACCGGTTCGCCTCGCATGACGCGCCCCTGTCGGGCGTGGATCAAGCCGGTGCGGACCGGCAGGGGCGTCGGGAGGCCGCGCACTCTAGGGGAGAGCCGAAGTGATGGGAAGCACAAATCCCGCGACGGAGAGCGCCCGACTCGGTCGCGAACGCCCCCGGACAGCGCTCCAGCCCGGCGGGAGCCCCGGCGGTTCACCGGCAGTCAGAGGCCGAGCGATCGATGGCCGACAGCCGGGCGGACAAGATCTGAGGGCGCGCGCAAGCGAGGTCGCAAAAGGGCTATCCATGCCCCCTCACGTTCGTGCCCGGAGCCCTCGGACGGCACGGACGAACCGGCTCACACCCCGGGAGACGACTCTCCCTTTGCTACGGATCTTTCTTGTCGCGGCGGCCGGAAGGCCGCCGATCGGGTGATGCTTGGCTTTGCCCCCGTGAGGTCGACGGGGTCGCCTGAGCGTCGTGGATGGCTCGTCCGCGGGACGTCGACGTTGCGGGCGGCTGGGGAGCTGCTGGCAAGACGCGCCCGGACCGAGGCTCAGTGGACGCCGGACGCGTGCATCAACCGGTGCGGCTCGATGCCCATCGACTGCAGCACGGCGCCCCAGAGCTCCTCGGGAGGCACGGCCAGCACGGCGGCGCTGTCGGCCGGCGCGACCAGCCACGCCCCCTCCTGCAGCTCCCGCTCCAGCTGTCCCGGCCCCCAGCCGCTGTAGCCCAGACAGAGCCGCCACCGGCCTTCGGACGTCTCCAGCAGCCCCGCCAGCGCCGCGGAGGAGGCCGTCACGGCCAGGTCGGGAGGCACCTCCATGCTCTCCTCGAGCATCGCCTCCAGCGACGCGTCCCATCCACGACGGTCGTGCAGCACGAAGCCCCGCTGAGGCTCCACCGGCCCGCCCTTGAAAACAGCGTCGCTCTCGCGCCATCGATGCACGGGCAGGTTCTGCACGCGTCCCACCTGGCCCAGCCGCAGGCCCGCCGGACGGTTGACCACCAGCCCCATCGCCCCCTCGGCCGAGTGCTCGAGCATGAGCACCACCGACTGAGCGAAGTTGGGGTCGGCGAGACGGGGCGCGGCGATCAGGAGGGCGGGAGCGAGCGCGGACATGGCGCCACAATGGACCGGCCGGGCGCTCCGGCTCAAGCGCTCTGCGCCGACTCGGGCGTACTCGATCGACGGCCTGCGACGGAGCCCGTCGATGCGACACGGCTTCGGCACCGTGCGGCATGACGCTTTTTGCCGACAGCGCATCGGCGACGCGAGCCGTCGAAGGGCTCATTTCGACACGCCTTGTTTTACAGCGGTTCCGGATCGGCCGTCTGGGCCCCGTCTCATTTTGGGACAAAACCTGTCCCAATTTGGGCACCCACCCTGAGATTTTTGGCATTTGCGACGTCGCAAATACCGAAAATCACGGTTTTCGAGCCCGGAATCAGCCCATCCGTGGCGCATCCGCGCAGGGCGCGAGCGCGTCGTCAGCCGCGTCCGGCCGGCGGGTCGAACAGCCCCGCCTGCCGCGGCGCCAGCCCCAGAACCTCCCTCACCGGCGCAAAGGAGCGGCGGTGGATCGGCGAGGCGCCCAGCCGGCGCAGCGCCTCAACATGGGCCGCCACGGGGTAGCCCTTGTGCTCGGCCAGCCCATAGCCCGGGTAGCGCGCGTCCAGCTCCCGCATCAGCTGGTCACGGTTGGTCTTGGCGATGATCGACGCCGCCCCGATGCTGACGCTCAGCGCGTCGCCCTTGATGATCCGCGTCTGCGGCATCGACACGCCCGGCACCCGCCGCGCGTCGACCAGCAGGTGGTCGGGCGTCACCCCCATCGCCTCCACCGCGCGCCGCATCGCCAGCAGCCCCGCCTGATACGGGTTGAGCGCGTCCACCTCCTCCGGCGCAGCCTGCCCCACCCCCCACGCCAGCGCACGGGCGCGGATCTGCTCCGCCAGAGCCTCTCGACGCGCCGGCGTCAGCTTCTTGGAGTCGTCCAGCCCCGCCGGGATATCCTCCCGATGGAGCACGACCGCCGCCGCCACCAGCGGCCCCGCCAGCGGGCTCACCCCGGCCTCGTCGCAGCCGCCCACCCGCAGCAGCCCCGCCGCCCACAGCGGGCGCTCATAGGCCGTGAGCCGCTCCACCCGCGCCGCCTCGTCCCGCGACGCCTGCTCCGACCGCTCCAGCACCGCGACCAGTCGCCGCACCCCCGCGCGAGGGTCGACCGCCATCAGCCGCCGCTCCTGCGGCGTCGGCGCGCGGCCCGAAAACAGCTGCCCCAGCGTGGCCACGGACGCCGCGGCGAGGCGATCGGCATCCCACCCGGACGCGGACTCATTACTCCGCGCGTCTCTCTCCCGCCGTGCCATCGGCATCGCCTCCTCGTCCCGCAGCCCTCTTGCCGAGCATGCATTGCTTGCCTCGGCGATCCAAGGCTGGTTTGCTTGTGGGTCGCTCGGCGCAGCCGTCCGAGGAGCCGACATCCCTGCGGCCCCTCTTGATCGCTCCCGCCACGACCCATGGGTGTCACGATGCAGCGTCTCCGCCCGGCCCGGCTCGATCTCTCCTTCGCCTCGCGCCGCCATCGCATCGGGTCGTCGATCGCCTCGATGGCGCTTGCCGCGTCGCTGGCGATGCTGGGCGGCTGCTCCGACGGCCCGACCCCCACGGAGCTGCTCGACGACTCGCCGCTGCCGCCCGAGATGGCCGCGATCGAGCAGGCGGCGCTCGACGTACCCTCGGACACGGCGTGCATCTTTCATGCGGTGGCCGGCAGCGGCGCCTCCGCCCCCATCGCCAAGCAGCTCGACATCACCGTCGACCCGGGAGCGAGCTTCATCATCTCGCGCGACGGCGTCACCGGCGTGCTGATCATCAACAACCTGCGCAACGCCTGTCGCATGGACGCCGACGGCGACGGCGACGCCGACGACCCGACGGTCGGGGTGGAGATCCGCACCTCCGATATCCGCAAGCTGGTGCTGGCCGGCGCCGACCCGTCCGCCTCCTCCGGCGGGATCGAGACGGCGCTGCTCAACTTTCGCAACGGACGCATCGCCGTGGCGCTGACCACCGCCCCCGGCAGCGGCATCGAGGTCCGGGACGACCTCGAGAAGCTGGACATCGCGCTGGGCTCCGCCGTCGACCGCATCGGGCTGGGCGCCGTGAACGCGACCGGCCCGCTGCTCATCGATCTGGATGGACTCAAGCCGGCCGACCTGACGATCCCCCTCGCGGCCAATGCGCCGGCGATGGCGTTCTCCCTTGGCAGCGGCAACGACGTGTTCGAGGCGACCGGCGCCACACAGGCTTTGGGCGTGCCGGCCGGCGCGTGGCCCCGCCCCGTGACGGTCTACGGCGGCTCCGGCAACGACATCATCACCGGCGGCGAAAACAACGATGTCCTCAACGGCGGCATAGGCAACGACACCCTGGTCGGCGGCGAGGGCGAGGATCAGCTGCGCGGCGGCGCCGGCAACGACCTGCTGCGCGGCGGCCCCGGTCAGGACTGGGTGGAGGGCGAGGAGGGCAGCGACACGATCGACGAGGGGAGCGAGGACAGCGGCGCCGACATGCTGTTTGGTTGGATTCGGATCTACGACGACGGCACGACCGTCCGCTACCCCACCACCAGCAGCAACGGCACGCCTTTCGAGGAGGAGCCGACCGCCGATATCGACACGCTCACCTACGCCTCGCGGACCGATCCGGTATTCGTCAGCCCGGGGGCGCGCCGCAGCATCACCGGCACCTGGACGGTGCACGTCGACGAGATGACGGCGGAGCGGATCACCGGT
>Ga0172373_10007415_pt1 | contig 14235 bp, 16 predicted proteins | sample Lak10m_2_FD_114546 | JGI IMG/M metagenome (GOLD analysis project Ga0172373, IMG submission 114546) | Freshwater microbial communities from Kabuno Bay, South-Kivu, Congo - kab_092012_10m | ecosystem: Environmental > Aquatic > Freshwater > Lake | place: Democratic Republic of the Congo... | reverse complement strand
TCTCAATTTGTAAATGAAATAATTTTAACTGATAATCATCGTCACGCAGCACTAGATGAAATTTTGCGTCTCTTAAATGAAAGATATTGATATTTATATTTAAAAGGACATTATCATGGATTATAGCGAAAATAAGCCAATTTGGCCAGGTAGTTCTTCATTTACTACAGGTTCTACGCCATTTGGATTTTTTGATACTGATCTCATGTTCCAATCTGAAGCAGATAGTTTTGCTAAATTTGCTGCAAATTCGGTAGGATATCCGATAATGGATGTAGAATTAATTGATATAAACTTTTATACAGCATTTGAAGCAGCAGTAATAGAATATTCAAATCAAATCAATCAAGTTAACATTGTTAACAATTTGATGAATACATTAGGAATTAATACTGCATCTAATTTTTTAACATCACAAGGATTCACCGGAACTTTAGTAGGAAATTCATTTAATTACATAACTAAACTTTCAAAAGCATATGGCACTGAAGCAGATTCTGGAGGCACTGTAAAATGGTATACTGCATCGGTAGATATTATATCAGGACAGCAAACATATAGCATACGAGATGCCATCTCAGCATCATTAGGCATAGTATTAAGTAATTCTAGTTCTATTGAAATAAAACGAGTTCTTCATAATACACCACCAGCAATTGTTAGATATTTTGATCCGTTTGTTGGAACAGGATTAGGTTCACAACAATTGTTAGATGCATTTGATTTCGGAGGATTTTCTCCATCAGTGAATTTCATGATGATGCCTATACATGCAGATTTATTTCGTATACAACAAATAGAATTCAATGATCAAATTAGAAAATCACATTTTACATTTGAAATACATGGTGATAATATTAAATTTTATCCAGTACCAACTACAAGAGGTACGTTAGCATCCCCATATTTTGATAAAGTATGGTTTGAATTCATTTTTGAAGAAGACAAAGCAAACGATGCACTTTTATTCGGTAATACAGCACTTTTAAACAATGTTGTAACAGACGCATCAAATATACCATATACTTATCAAAAATACGGCAGTATTAATGATATGGGGCGTGCGTGGATATATAGATACGGATCGGCTCTAGTAAAAGAAATGTTAGGGTATGTACGTAATAAGTATAATTCCGTTCCTATACCAAATGGCGAAGTAACACTCAATGGTTCAGATTTAGTTTCACAAGGTCAATCTGAAAAAGAAGCATTGATTACGCAGCTGCGAGAGTTCTTAGATAAATTAACTAAAGAACAAATGTTAACACGTCAAAATGCTGAAGCAACACAAATGAATGAGATATTAGCAAAAGTTCCGTTAAAAATATATGTAGGATAGGAGATAATTATGGCTCTTTTTGGAGGAATGCGAGATGCAAAATTTTTAGCTTCTATTAATTCGGAACTGATTAATGCTATAATAGATACTGAAATTGAATTCTTTAAAATGATCGTAGAATCATCAAATTCTAACATGTATGGTGAATCAGAATCAAAATCATTCTATGATTCAATATTAATTCCATGTTTAGTTACTAAAGATGATAAATCATCAAATATGGATGATTATGGACATACTTATACTAGAACAAGTAAATTTGCATTATCTCGCGATATTCTAGTACGAGCAGATTTCTACCCGGAAGTTGGAGATATTATATTTTGGGATAATGAATACTTTGAAGTTGATAATGTAGATGCTAATCAGTATTTTGTAGGTAAGAATCCAGAAACGTGGCCAAATGGCGACTCTCACGGATATAGTGTTTCAATTATAGTAGATGCACACGCAACGCGTCAGACGCCGCAAGGAATAAAAAATATTAGATTCGGTGGAAATAACAATTCACCTGCATACAAAGGATAAGGGTGCCTAGATTAAATAGACAAAATATTGACCGAAAAACTAATAAGCCAAATCCTAATATTACAGAAGGCTTAACTCCTGATTTAAAACTAAATCGGGCAGAACAGATACGCCGAGATGATGATGTAGTACGATCTGCAAAACGTACGATATATGATATTGATTATGCAATTAAATGGTATATTGAGAACGAAATACAGCCACAAATAACAGCAGATAAACAATTAATATCAGTACCGGTAATTTTTGCTAATGGAGAAAAATGGGATAATGTGCGACGTTTGGGATATTTGCGTGACGAAAAAGGTATGTTACAATCACCGGCTATAATGTTAAAACGAAGCAGTATGCAAGAACGAGATGCACAAAAAACATTGGATGTTAACAGAATGCAACCTGGTAATCGTTTAATATATAAAACAAAGTATAATTCTAGAAATCGTTATGAAGATGAATTATTTCCAATACCTATTAATCAACCACAATCATCAGAGAAAATATACGTTATAGATATTCCTAAGTATGTAACAATTGAATATGATATGATGTTATGGTGTGATTTTACCACACAGATGAATGATTTAATAGATCAGATACTGCCATATGGTAGATTTTCATGGGGAAATGAATCAAATAAATTTCCTACAACCATTGGTGCCGTAACATTCGAAACGGTTAATACTGTGGGAGAAGATCGGTTAGTTAGAGCAACAATACCACTAACGGTAATGGGAACGCTGCTTTCGGAACAAGAAACTAGACTAGATACAATAAAAAAAATGTATTCTATTAAAAAAGTAGTATTCGATATTATTGTTGATGTAGGTGCATTAAATATATTTTCTACAACGACTATTCCGCAGTCTATATTACAACAACAAACTATGGTTTTATCTGGCGGAAGTTTTACTGTAGCTAGCAGCGGAGGATCTGTTTCTATCAATGCAGCAGCCATGGCATATCTAACAGCTTTAACAGATCAACAAGCAACATATGTATCGGCAACAACTGTATCTATATCAGCATTCGCAGCAGTTAATCCGGTAACTAATCAAGTTGCATCAGTTAATGAATTTGATGTATATATTAATGGACAATACATAGATAAAATAGCATATACATGGACGCCTAGTGATGTTGCAACACAAACTATCGTGTTTAATACTACTACATTAGGCTATTCATTAGATGCACAAGATGTGGTAATTGTTAACGGAAGGTGGGCATAATGTCTAGACAGTTTAAACCAGGTCAATTACGCCCCGGATTATTATATGATATTACATCGTCATACGCATTGACAGCATCATATGTTGATGGTGCTACAATACAGACTAACCGCATTATATTCGGATCTATTACAGGATCAGTACAATCTGGAATCAATGCATTCTTAATAACATCGGCTAGTTTAGATTTATTTAAAATACAAAATAACGGTGTTGTTATAATAGCAACACAAAGCATAGAATTATCAAATCCTGCACCGAATGGCGGAATTTATTTTACTTCGTCATCTTTTTTTGTAGGTTTAGATTGATTGGTATATTTATAATAAAATAAAAGGATTCAAAAATGGCAGAATGGAAAAAGGTCATTATCTCGGGTAGTAATATATCACAACTATCTAACGATGCAAATTACGTAATTAATGGTCAAAGTGGAGTTTCGCTAACAGGATCATTCACAGGCTCATTTGCTGGGGATGGTAGTGGTTTAACTGGAGTAACAGCAGTTGTAGGAAATGCACTAACATCTGGTGAAGGTATCTCTACATTTTCATATGATGGATTGGCAGTAGTATCCGTAGCAGTATCAGGAGCAGCACAATTATCTGACAACGCTGTAACAAAGTGGAACGATACAGATGGTAAATTTGTTAATTCTTCATTGACAGATGACGGAACGGCAATTACCGGTACAACATCAATTCAATTAGCAGGAGCTAATTCGTCTTTAACAGGATCATTTACAGGATCATTTACAGGTGACGGATCTGGATTAACAGGTTTAGTAACTACATTGAGTGGTAGTACAGATTCGGGTAATTTTGAAGTTGATTTACTAACTCAAACATTAACCGTACAAGGTACTGCAAACGAAATTGAAACTGCAGCATCAGGACAAACTATTACAATTGGATTGCCGAATGATGTTACTATTTCAAATGATTTAACAGTACAAGGTGATTTAGTTGTCAATGGTACGGCATCATTTCAAAATACAGAAAATTTATTAGTAGCAGATAGATTCGTGTTATTTGCATCAGGTTCCGTTGCAACAGGAGATGGTGGTATTGTTGTTCAACAAGGTACACAAAATGTAGGCGAATTATTTGGATACGACTCAACAGCAACGCGTTGGGGATTCACATCATCATTTAATGCAGCTAACTCAGATTTTACGCCACTAGTTTATGTAGGCGCCGTTCAAACAGGTACAGGACAAACAGCAGCTAGTGCGGCTCCAATTTACGGAGGTGCTGCGGCAGGTTACGGTACAATTCACATAGACACAGATGATAGTGAAATTTGGATTTATGCATAAAATTATCTATAATAAAGTTATGAGCTTAATAAATAAAATTAAACAACAAAATATAGAAGCATCTCAATCTTCGGAACGAGATGCTTTTTCTTTATCTAAGCAAGAAATAGAATTACTATTAACGATGATAAAAGATTCTTCGTTCCGGGGAGAACATGTAGAAACTTTATACACATTAGTTTATAAACTTCAACAACAATACCTAAATAACTAGTTATGTACGATCTTCCAGAATTACAATTATTACGCGCCGGGTTAGACACATTAACAATCCGCGGAGCTGATGCTCAATTTTTAGCACAATTACAAATAAAAATTGAAGAGCAAATAAAACAAGCTTCTACTCCACCTAATTCTAAAAAATAACATATTTATACTAAATGTATTGTTGGCCGCAAGGAAGTAGGCACACACACGGCATAAGTGTATGTATCTAACCACAATATAACAGGGAAAATAATATGCCAAATTGGAAAAAAGTCATAACGTCAGGCTCAGATGCTGCGTTAAATTCACTTAATGTAACTAATTCATTAACCGCTAGTGGACTTATATATCCCACAGCAGATAACGGTGCAGAATCATTTATACAAACCGATGGTACCGGTAATTTAACATTACAATACGTAAAAACAATATATGAAGAAATTGTAAACGGAGAATCTACACAACTTGTAAAAGGTACACCGGTTTACGTTTCTGGAAGTCAAGGAGCTGCATCAATTGTATATAGAGCAGATGCTGGAAATCCTGCAAAGATGCCTGTAATTTACATAGCAGCAGATACTTTAGAACCAGCAGAAGCAGGTAGAGGTATTGTATTAGGTTTAATCAAAGGCGTCAACACAACAGGATACCCTGCAGGAACAGAAATATATATTAGTGTTGGTGGTGGGTGGACAGATATACGCCCAACAGGATCAGCCATTGTACAAACTTTAGGTTATGTAACTAAAGAAGGAAGTGGTGGACAAGGAGTAGTACTCAATCCAGGACCAAATTCATTACCTAATTTACCATCTGGTTCAGTTTGGGTTGGAAACTCAGATAGCATACCAACAGCTGTTGCAACATCAAGTTTAAGTGTTGCCACAGCATCATTTACACCAAATTCAATAGTTACAGCATCTGTATCTTTAAATACAATAACATTTACAAAAGGAAATGGTACAACATTTCCAATAACCGTTGACACTGGATCAGGAGGAGGTGGAGGAGCCGCATTCCCATACACAGGATCTGCATTAATTACAGGTTCATTGGGTGTAACTGGTAGCGTTTCTGTAACACAAAATATTACATCATCACGTACATTTATATCATCCTCTAATGGAACAGTAAGTGGTTCTTCCCTTACAGTTTACGGTTCAGGTTCAACTCAACCAGTATTTACAGTACAAGGATCTCAAGGTGAATTGTTCTCCGTAACAGATAGTTTAAGTGGATCGTTATTTAGCGTCAACGATATTTCGGGTTTACCAATATTAGAGGTATTTTCCGACAATACAACACTCATTGGAAATTATTTAGATCCAATGTTAATCACTACAGCAAAAGTAACCCAAACAAATTCCGGTTCTTTTACGGTATATAGTTTACCTACCGCCTCATACGATACAGCATTCTTTGAATATTCTGTTAAGTCAGGTTCAAATGCAAGAGCGGGAACAATTATGGCAATCCAATCTGGAAACGCAGTAAACTTTACAGAAACAACCACAACAGATTTTGGAGATACAACAGCGGTTTCGTTTACTGTAGTAGTAACAGGTTCAAATATGGCTTTAACTGGTTCTTCCACTACGGGTTCATGGACAATAAAATCAATTGTAAGAGGTTTATAAAATGGCATTTTCATATAGTCCAAAAATAATCACAGATGGCCTTGTATTTTATTTAGATGCAGCAAATCCACGTTCATATCCTGGCGTTGGAACCACGTGGACGGATTTAAGTAGAGGAGGAAATACGGGAACATTAATAAATGGACCTACGTTTGATAGTGGGAACGGTGGGAGTATTGTGTTTGATGGTGTGAATGATTATACTAGTATTAATACTATATTAAGTTTACAAGGAAATAGTCCATTTAGTGTTAGTGGTTGGTTTAAACGAAATGGAGATTGGTCAAATGGTGCGACGTGGGGTATTGGAGGAGGATCTAGTACTACAGGTATTAACTCTTGGAATTCTGGTAATACTAATCAAATTACTATTGATTTATGGGGTACTACTACATACACAACAAACCAAACTTATTCGTTAACCGAATGGAAACATGTTGTTTGGGTTTATTCTGGGCCAAGTTTTACTACATCTAATATAATAATCTATATCAATTCAATACCATATACCGGTGCTAATTTAACATCATTAAGAGGAAGTACTGGAACACCGGCTATTGCTGGAGGTGTAGTTATCGGTAGGGCTGATGTAATTTCAAATCAATACTACGGAAAACCAACAATTTCAAATTTTTTGATCTACAACCGTGCCCTCACCTCACAAGAAATCCAACAAAACTTTAACGCAACTCGCACACGCTTCGGAATATAACGTATGGCAGGAAGAATATCATATTACGGTGGAATTGTAACAAACGGTTTAGTACTCAATTTAGATGCTGCTAAACGTGATTCATATCCTGGCGTAGGAACCGCATGGAATGATATTTCGGGTAACCAAAATAATGGTACGTTGGTTAATGGACCAACTTATAGTTCTACTAATGGTGGTTCAATTGTGTTTGATGGAAGTAATGATTATGTTAAACCACCGGCATCGACAACTTTACAATTAACTAATTTTACTTTATCGAGTTGGGTTAGGATTAATATTCAAAATATAAACCAATATATCGTTGACACTAGTACTAATAATGCATTTGGGCTTGGATATTCATACAGAGTTAACTCAGCAAATAAAATAAGATTTTGGGCGTACAATGCAAATGATAACTTAAATTCAAATACCACTATTTTACCAAACATTTGGTATAACATTTCAGTAACATATAATGATACGTCCAAATTACAATCAATTTACGTAAATGGTATTTTTGACATATCAAATACTCACACGAGCTTATTTGTTGTTTCAAATGTAACAAATTTACAAATCGGTGGATCTGTAATTTTAGGGGGGTATCTAAACGGGAACATTTCAAATGTGTTAATCTACAACAGAGCACTCTCAGCAACAGAAGTCCTACAAAACTATAACGCAACCAAAGGCCGATTTGGCCTATAACAAATATTTATTAATATGGAAACACAATACGAAAACAGAGAATTCATGATATTCAATACGTCTGAATTAGATAAAATTGATTTTACCCAAGTATGTGAAACTGCAGCAGACACCGTAAGACGTAGCACGGACGGAACACGTACATTTGTAAAATGGGATGGAGAAACACCAGAATGTGTTACCACATTAGAAACTGCAGAAGGTGCATACACGTACGAGGAAATACTAGACATTTTATCTGGTCCAGAGTGGACAAACGCCGAGCCAATGATATGAGTACAGTAGGAAACTGGCGAGGACCAGATATAATAAAAAATGGGTTGATATTGTATTTGGATGCTGGTTCACCCAATTCCTTTTATTCTCCAACTGCTGGAACCATATGGAAAGATATATCTGGAAATGCCCATAACGCTACATTAACAAATGGACCTACATTTAATAGCGGAAATGGCGGGTCAATTATATTTGATGGAACAAATGATTTTGCTACAACTGCAACAAATCCACAACTAGGAAGTGGAGCATATACTGTAAGTGTTTGGTTTAAACCTAATGGAGTGCAACCAAATAATGCTGCGTTAGTTTGTGTTAATGCTGCAGCGGCCACTAATAATTGGCAGATGAATTTTACTACAGCCAATGAAATTTATTTTTTTACAACCGATGTAACATTTCTAGCTACAGGAATATTCCCAACTGCAGGAATATGGAATAATGTAACAGTTGTAAGAGAAAATACAGGAACTAATGGTGTAAAATCATATTATAATGGAGTTTTTACCGCACAAACAACTAATTCAACAAATTTAAATTATACTGAAGGTATCCAAATTGGATTAAACCGCGGAGACACTACCTACTTTAACGGAAATATAGCTCAAATACTTTTATATTCAGGGTATGGGTTATCCTCCACAGAAGTCCTCCAAAACTTTAACGCAACACGAGCACGTTTCGGAATCTAATCATATTTATTAACATATAAACATAATCTTGGATAGGGAAAAGATATGGCAAATGAATTCATAATCAAAAATGGTTACCGTTCTCAAGGTAACTCTGAAATATCCGGATCACTGATTGTATCTGGATCTACAAATATTCTAGGAAATTTTATAGTTAACGAAAATACTACCGATGAGGTCATAAACTCGGTTACTAGAACTTTGAAAGCAGTAGGAGGAACTCTCTCAGTAGATTGGGATAACAAAGAATTATATGATACTAGTCAACAAGCTTCAATTGATTGGGAAAATAAAACACTAGAAGAAGGAGGTTTAGTTCATCTAAATTGGTCTCTTAGAGAAGCTTATGATAACCTATCTGCATTATCAATTAATTGGAATGATAGACTACTATTCGATGATAATGGTACAAATCAATCAGTTAATTGGAATAATAGAGTACTATATGATGCATTTGGTGGTGATGTTTTAGATTGGCAAAATCGACAATTTAATGGAACATCATCATTTGCTAGTACTGCATCGTATGTTAATCCTTTAATTCAAAATGTATTAATTACTGGATCTTTCAATATAACCGGATCTACCCAGTTAAATGGTGAATTAAACATAGACAATAAGTATTATTTTATAAACACACTTTCAGATTTACCAACCCCAGTTAGTACCATCATAACTCTTGCTGACAACGCAACATATGTTTTTACAACAACTGTAGATTTATTAGGCAATCGTTTAGTGTGTGGTCAGAATACAACAATATTAGGCGGTTCATCTGAAAACTGTAGAATCAAGTCAACAGGTTTGACAGGAATACCATTAATATCTTCAAGCTATAGTTTACCAATGCGAGGTATTACTATTGAAGCAGATGTAGCGTTAGAACTTAATGCATCAGGTTCTACTCAAGCTATTGACTGGTTTGGTGTTAACTTCACCGATTGCCCAACAGTAGGTTTAATTAAAAACTATAGCAACGTTATTATGACAGACTGTGCCTTTTTAGAGGCAGCAAATTGTACGTTTGATGGAACTATAGGAACTGTAGGATTTATAACATGCTTATTTAATGGTAGATCTGGTCAAACAATAATGAGTGTTAGTCCAACCGGATCAATCACTAGAAGATTTCGACCTATCTATTCGTCGTTTATTGCGTTATCTAGTGAAACAGCGTTGAGTATTCCAACTAGCTCTATAGCAAACGCAGAAGGATTTATACTAGATACCTGCAATTTTTCCGGGGGAGGAACATATATCACCGGTGCAAACACAGGAAGCTTAAAATCACTATTTGTTAATAACGTAGGAATCACTAACACAACAAACGTGGGTCATTACTTCATGATTAACAACACAACCAACACAACAATTGGTATACCAAATGTTAATGTTTGGCGAAAAGTAGCAGGAACTACTACTATTGGTATAGGTAATTCTCCAAAATGGGTAGCCAGCGGTAGCAACCGAATCGATTATTCTGGAAGTATTGCACAAGACTTCAAATTCACAGCAGTGGGAACAGTACAGTCTGCTGCATCCAACCAAGTCATATCAGTAGGTCTAGCAAAGAATGGAACAATCCAAACTGAATCAGAGGTCACGGTCAGAACTGCAACTGCTAACCAACCATACCCATTTGCGATACAAGATTTAACTCCTATAGTTGCAGGAGATTATATTGAAGTTTTTGTACTTAATACAAATTCGACGGATGTACGAGTTGGAGATTTAAACGTAATTATAGATAAAATAGGTTCATAACATGAAGTTACAAGCATATAAAATAAACGGACAAACAATCAATGTCGACATATTTAATTGGTCAACTAATCAACTAAATGGAAACCAACCTTGGATAGTGCAAGACACGGTACCCACAAACTACGCAGATGTATCATCCATCATGCGTTGGTATGAAATTGGATTTGGTATTAAGGATTATTTATATGTTCGTGAACGTATACGAGAGTTATATACTCAAATAGGATTTGCAAATTTATCCGAACAAGAAAAAGTGATAGTTTGTCAACTTTTTATTGCCACAAAAGTAGAACGTGACTCTATCTTTGCAGAAGAATATCAAAAAGAGTATTGGAATATGATAGTAGAACAATCTCAAGATTGCAGGTTCAAACGATGGGAATCAGCTAAAAAATATATATCCTACAAGTTGACTCTTACTGATTCATCAAATCTAGCAAATGATACGAGTACACTCTGTAACAATTACATAAATTACAATATAACTGACCTTGCTAAGGACGGAATAGATGGGCTATTTGATTACTTGCAGGGTGCTGGAAGTTACACGTTAACAGGATATCCTTCAAAAGGATACTGGTTACAAGCAGATCAGAGTATGATGATGGATATTCTGCAGAATGGAGTTTAACTTCTTTGATTATAAAATATTTTTTCATATAATAACATAAAAGAAGGATAAAAACATGACCCGTAAACTGGACAAAGAACATTTAGAATCAATTCAAACATTGCGCAATGAATTTGACGAGTTAGCAAAACAATTGGGTAATTTAGAAATTGAAAAAAACATTTTAAATCAAAAAATTCAATACATCGACGATGAACGAGAACAATTGATGCAATCGTTTTACAGCTTACAAACAAAAGAATCAGATTTAATAGAGAAAATGCGTGCACGTTATGGTGAAGGACAAATCAATGTAGCAGACGGAACGTTTACTCCCGACTCAGGTTTAGCAAAATAACACAATATTTATATAAAAATCATTAAGGAGTATAATAATGGCAGAAAGAATAGTTTCGCCAGGCGTATTTACGAATGAAGTTGATCAATCGTTTTTAGCCGGCGGAGTAGCACAAATTGGTGCAGCTATTGTAGGACCTACTGTAAAAGGCCCTGCTCTAGTTCCCACACAAGTAACATCATTTTCAGATTTTCAACAAATATTTGGTTCATATTCGGATGATTCATATGTACCATTTGTAGTTCAAGATTATCTGCGTAATGGAAATGTAATCACAGTAACACGTTTATTGTATGAAGATGGATATTATCTATCAAATGGTGCTTTAGCAATCGTTGCAAAATCTGGCTCAACACAAGTTGTAACTCACGTATTGCATCCAACTCAAGCTGTTTTAGGATCAGGTAGTTTGGTGTCAGCAAATTATTTTGAAGACAGCATATTAAACAACAACGCGTCAGGTTCATTTGAACTTAAAATTTCTGGATCATATGTTGCTGCAGCAAATACAGCAATTGGATTTGATGGGTCATTCCTAGTAGCAGAAGGAGCTTCAATTTCCGGATCTATTCTATCAACAGATAATACATATCTAACTAAAGTATTTGGTACATCACCTAAATCAGTTGATTATCCAGTATACGTTCAATATGAAAACAAAACAGCAACAAGCTTGTTTGGAAATCTTGCAAATGTAACTGTAGAATTAGTTAAACTTTCAAATTACGAATTTTTGCAAGATTATAATACTGCTGCAACGCCATGGATTACATCACAAAAGATTGGTTCTGTAACTAAAAATTTATTTAAGTTTCATACATTATCACATGGTACCTCAGTTAGTCATGAAGTTAAAGTAGGTATTAGAGATATACGAACTGCATCTGAAGTTGCAGATCCAAATGGATATGGTACATTTACTGTAGAAGTTCGTAGAGTTAATACAACAAATATTCCAAATTCGCCATATTCATCACAAGATACAGATAGAACACCTGACTTAGTTGAAACGTTTCTAAATGTTAATTTAGATCCAGATTCGCCTAGATATATAGCACAAGTAATTGGAGATCGTTATCAAACAGTAACAGACGCAAATGATTTAGTTATTAACGGAGATTATCCAAACTTATCTAAATTTATTAGAGTTGAAGTCGACTTAGGCGTATCTAATAAAACAAATGATAAAACTTTGATTCCGTTTGGGTTTCGCGCTGTTGAATCGCCGATTCCAATGGCATCTGGATCATTAAATTTAGTAGCTGCAGCATACAGAACATCACAAGTTCAAACAACTTATAGTCCTAGAAATTATTTTGGGTTTAACTTTGATAGTTTAAATAACTTGAACTACTTAGCTCCAATACCAACTTCAGGTTCTGTAACAGGTAGCAGTGTAGATTTTTATTTAGGTAATGTAAATCAAGATGCCGACGCTGCATATCCAACATTAACCACAGCATATTCAGCATCGTTAGAATCTGCATTAACAGGCGGAACATTTACTGACAACGTTGCAATAACAACTCGTAAATTTATTGTTCCGTTCCAAGGTGGGTTTGATGGTGCTCGTCCAAACTTGCCAAAATATAGTGGTATTAATATTGCAGCATCTAATGTATTTGGATTTGATTGCTCGGGAACATCAACGTCTGGAACTAAAGCATATAATAAAGCATTTGCATTATTAGCAAATACAGATTATTATGATATGAATTTGTTAGTAACTCCGGGAATCATTGATAGTTTGCACACCGTAGTAACTAATGCTGCTAGAAATTTAGCAGAAAATCGTCAAGATACTTTTTATGTAATGGATTCAAATGCATTGACTGATACAATTGATACTGTAGTTCAACAAGTTACTACATTAGATAGCAATTATACTGCAGCATATTGGCCATGGGTTAGAATTAACAATCCTGCAAAAAATGTTCCATTATGGGTACCACCATCAGTTGTTATACCTGGTGTGTTAGCATTCAATGATTCAGTAACTGCACCATGGTATGCACCAGCTGGGTTGACTCGCGGAGGATTGACATCAGTAATCGGAACATATAAAAATCTTTCGCAGTCTGATAGAGATGCATTATATGAAGCTCGCGTAAATCCTATAGCAAACTTCCCTAACGAAGGAATTGTAGTTTGGGGACAAAAGACATTACAAGCTCGTCCAAGTGCATTAGACCGCGTAAATGTTCGTCGTTTATTAATAACTGTTAAGAAATTTATTGCATCATCTACTAAATTCTTAGTATTTGAACAGAATAATTCAGCAACAAGAACAAGATTTTTAAGTATTGTTAATCCTTATTTAGAACAAGTAAGAGCACAAAACGGTTTATCGGCATTCAGAGTCGTAATGGATGATTCAAATAATACCCCGGATTTAATTGATCAAAATATTCTTTACGGTCAAATATTTCTTCAGCCAACAAGAACCGCTGAATTTATTATTTTAGATTTCAATATTCAACCAACGGGCGCTAGTTTCCCTGAATAGAAAAAAAGATCAAATAAAGGTAGGACTTAGGTTCTACCTTTTTTACTGTAACATATATTTATATAAAAAAAGGAAACAGAGATATGGCCTTAAAAGACAAATTGAATCCAAATTTTGAGGATTATGGAATTGATAATAATTATTGGCAAAATGCATATTCGTGGGAACCGAAACGAGCAAACCATTTTATCATGGAAATTGAAGGAATTCCTGCATACCTAGTAAAAACATCTGCAAAACCTACTATCAATAACAATGAAGTAGCATTAGATCATATGAATGTTAAACGTTACGTAAAAGGTAAGTCTGAATGGAATAGTATCGGTATTAGTCTTTACGATCCAATTATTCCGTCAGGTACACAAG
>Ga0172373_10007414_pt1 | contig 14235 bp, 26 predicted proteins | sample Lak10m_2_FD_114546 | JGI IMG/M metagenome (GOLD analysis project Ga0172373, IMG submission 114546) | Freshwater microbial communities from Kabuno Bay, South-Kivu, Congo - kab_092012_10m | ecosystem: Environmental > Aquatic > Freshwater > Lake | place: Democratic Republic of the Congo... | reverse complement strand
CTACAACAACACCTTCATTGACCGAGGGGCGACGGGGCAACTGAGCCGCGTCTACTTTGCTGTGGGCGACTCCTGCGGATTCCACAATAATGATGTGACCATGACCGATGTTGGCACATCGTTCGTGGTGGATGATGGCGCGTGGGCTGGCGTACAAGCAAAGGGCAACCGCGTCTACAACAACCTGGTGCGCGGTACCGTGGACTATGTGTTCTTCAGCAGCAGTGGAAACGGATCTGGCTGGGCCGAAGGTAATAACTGCTGGGCGCTGGACTATCTTACGCGCTTCGATGTGGACGGAGACTCCATGTCCACCACATCCTTCACGGACTCCACCTCCTGGCGCATGAAGTGGGGCGGGAAGACGGGGCTGACTGGCACCTATGGGCACTTCGTTCCGGTGGGCGTGCAGGAGAGTGCTGCCGACACCATGCGCTTTGGCCCGACGGTCTGGCTCAAGACGCCCGCGCACACGGTGGCTGCGGAACTCATCGCCAGCCCATGGCACCTCCTGAGCTACATCAACGACGGCAGCCTCCCGGAAAGCGACAGCCTGCTGGTCCACACCTGGTACTGCCTGCCCAACCCCACCACGCCGTGGGAGGAGTGGCAGATCCGCGCCTGGCTGGACGCCTACAACGCCTGGCCGGAAGCGACCCGGCGCAAAATCCGCTGGAGAATCGGAAGCGCCAATGTCCTGGTCTACTCGGGCGACGAGCCGCACATCGGCCCATGGGGCGCAATGTCCGCCATCAACGCCGACGGTGAAATGGCCGACGACAGCACCGATGTCACGACCTGGTGGCGGATTCCCAAGCCGACCACCAGGGGTGAAGAGCTGCAGGTCATGCTCTACCTGGACGCCTACGACGCCTGGCCAGAGGCCTACCGAGAGAAGATCCACTGGAGGATTGAGTAGTGTTGGGCAAGCGCAAGCTGATTGCTGGCATTGTCGCCATGCTTCTCCTGACAGCGGCGGCCGGGCTGGGCTTCCTCACGGACATCCTGGTGCAGGGCATCGTGGGGAGCCTCTTGGTGACGGTGGCCGGGAACGCCACGGAGCATGTGGCGCAATACCTGGCGGGCAAGAAAAACGCGGGATAGGGGCGGGGAGGACGAATGGCCGGAGATCGCTGCGCAGAACACGGGGAAGCCATTGCCCGACTGGAGATCAGGATGGACGGTGTTGAGCACGAAATCGCGACGAAGCTGGACACCATCGAGGGGCTCGTCCGGGCCACGAACGGGCGGCTCCGCAAGGTGGAGCTGTGGCGGGCGTGGGTCACGGGTGGCGTGGTGGTGACGCTCGCCGCCCTGTCAGCTGCGGCCACCGTCATGGCGATGATCCCGTGACCAAGGCTTGGCACTACGACGCCATCCGCAAGGTGGTGCGGACGGGAGACCTGTTCGGCACGCTGTCACCGGGTATGATCTCCCATGGTATCCAGCGGGTGACGCATGGCGACGTGTCCCATGTCTGCGGCGCCGTGGTGGTACAGGGCAGGCGCTGCGTCCTGGAGACCACGCTGGGGACAGGCGTGCATCTCGTCCCGCTGTCGCGCTGGGTCGAGGGCCGCAAGGGTGGCCCCATCTACTGGTGGCCTGCCCGCTTCACAGAGGAAGAGCAGGACCGCTACGCCTCCGCGCTCTTTGATCGCCTGGGGGCCCGCTATGAGAGCCCCACGGCCATGCTCCTGCGGGTGGCCCTGCGACGAAAGGTCAAACCCAACGACCGCTGGTTCTGCTCGGAGATCGAAGCCACGGCCCGCGTGCAGGCCCGGCCATCGCAATTCATGCCACTCTGGCCAGAACCGTCCCAGGTCTGGCCCTGCCATGTGGCGGACGCCTACGGTGGCGTGGGCAAGGCGCTGCAGGTGACGGCATGAGTGGACTTGCCACCGAGGACGAGCTGGCCCGCATTGCCTATGAGGCCTGGCGGGCAGCGATGCCGGAGCCCCTGCCGGTCTGGGAGGATGCGTCTGCTCCCACCCAGACTTGGTGGTACAACCGCGTCGGAAGCTACCTGGAGCTGCGTTGGCAGGCCGCAGCCGAGGAATCCTCGGCAGATGCCCAGGTCCGGGCCGCATGCCAGCGCTACGGGGGCTGCTGACAGCCCGGGAGGAAACAGATGCCATTCCTGCCAACGACAGATGCACAGCGCGTCCTGGACGCCTTCACCGAGGCGGGGACGAAGAAGGGCGCCGCTGAACTGCTGGGGATCAACCGCCGCACCGTGGCCGAGGCACTGTCCAGGGCGAAGGCGGACGGCCTTGTTCCGCACGCAAGCGCCCCTCCTCCCCCCACGGTGCCCGTGTCCACCCTCTCATTCCCTCCCTCGCTTGACGAGCCCCTGGAAGACCTGATCGGACGCAAGATGCAGATGGGGCGACGGGTGGAGGCCCGTCTGAACCATGGGGATTACCACGTCGTGTCCATTCCCGACACGCACCCGGTAGGGATCCTGCACATGGGGGACTGGCACCTGGACGACGACGGGAACGCTTTCACCCGCTTCGTGGATGACGTGGAGACTGTCCTGTCCACCCCTGGCCTCTATTGTGGGCTGATCGGCGACCTGCAGAACAACTGGATCGGAAAGCTGGCCCGGCTCCACGCCCACCAGAGCGTGACGGCCCGGGACTCCTGGCGCCTGGTGGAGCACTACGTCCGGCTGCTGGGCCCGCGTCTGGTCTACGTGGTGCTGGGAAACCACGATGTGTGGTCCGGCGCCGGGGATCCGATGCAGATGATTGCCCGCGCCCTTCCCTGTCCGACCATGCCGCACGAGGTCCGCATCCGGTTCGTCTTCCCGGGAGGGACTGAGTTCAGAGCGGCCATGCGCCATGAGTGGCCTGGAAGTAGCGTCTACCACACCCTGCAAGGGCAGTATCGGCCCCAGCGGCACGGCCTGGCAGACGATCTGATCGTGGGCGGCCACAAGCACACAAGTGGCTATGCCCGGGCCTTCAACGCCCACACGGGCGCCCTATCCCACATCATCCAGCTGGGCAGCTACAAGGCTCTGGATGAATTCGCTGCGGCAAAGGGCTTTGAGGCGACGAACCACAGCCCGTCGGTGGTGACGGTCCTTCGGCCCGGGGCGGGGATGCAGGGCCGTGTCCAGGTCTTCGACCGCGACGAGGACGAAGGACACCGGGCGGCCGTGACGTATCTGCGTGCGCTTCGCACATGAGACAGCCTGTCCGTCGCTTCGACACATCGCGGGCCATGTGTCCGAAATCGGGCGGTTTGTAGACACATCGGGGGACGTGTGCAAATCATCCTCGACAACGGGACTGTCCTCACCCCCAAGCATGCCCTGGGTGACGTGGTGGCCATGACCGTCCAAACCGATGTGGTGGGTGTGATCGTGGCCCTGACGGTGATGGACGGCGGGTCATTCACCTATGACGTGAGCGTGGCCGGCAATCCCATCGCCGTGTTCGAGGCCGAGATCGTGGAGACGGTGGCCACCCTGGAGGAGGAGGCAGAATGACGCTGAGCGAGAAGCAGCAGCTGCACACGCGCCTCCAGGCCAAGCTGGACGCCTGGCTGTGGGAGAACGGGTACGAGTTCACGGACGGCGACGCCTTCCGCGATCCCCGGCTCCACGGCAAGCCTGGTGTGCAAGCTGGATACGGGCACAAGTGGAGCTGCCACAAGTACCGCCTGGCCCGCGACCGCAACCTGTTCAGGGGCGGGAAGTACCTGTCCAGCACCGAGGACCACCGCGCAGCTGGGGCGTACTGGAAGAGCCTGCATCCGCTGTGCCGGTGGGGCGGGGACTTCCCTGTCCCGGACGGCAACCACTACAGCCTGGAGCACGAGGGGAAGAGATAGCTGATCCTCCCGGTAGCCCGCCGATTCCTCCCCGGCGGGCGGCCCCCGGCTGGCAACCGGGGGCCTTTTCTTTGGCCAACTTGTAAGGAAGGCTTACAGGTTGAAACCTTGCGCCTATCCCGCACGAAACTCAGCACAACTCGGGACAATTCGGCACTTTTTCCCACCGCTTTCATTGGCCACCGCGCAATTCAAGCACATGAACTGAAGCTATAACAAAGGGATCGCCAGCGTCCATTGCGCAACCTGCAATTTTGCGTTACCGGATTGGACAGCCAACGGAAGCCATTGATTGTCTTATGGTATACAGGCGCGCAGGCGGCACACCCGCACGGAAGTCTTGCAAAGAGCCACCCAAGGCAGTATGTTGGCCCACGTCATCGAAATTCTCCTGCCTTGGGTGCTTGCTGTGCGCTGTGGAACGGGGTCTCCTGGAGGCCCCGTTTTTATTTGTCCCAGGGTACCACGATTTTGTCTGCCACACGCCGCAAGGCCTCCATGTGCGCATGGTCGTAGGCCCCGACACTCCCCAGCACCGTCTTCAGTGCCCGGCCCTGCCAGCGGCTGATGTCCTCCCAGGACGCACCGACGGCGGACAGGGCCGTCGTCTGGGAATGGCGGAATCCGTGCATGGGCTGGGCCACGTCGATGCCCAGGCGCGCCACGGCGGCCCGCACCACCTTGGTGTAGTAGCCTCTTCGCATCGTCCAGCCGGTCCAGCCGTCCAGCTCGGCGCGGATGGCCGGGATCAGGATGACCGCGTGCGGCGTGGTCTTTCCGGCGGGAAGGTGCAGCAGGCCCTCCCGCTCATCCACGCCTGCCGGGGTCAGGATGGCCAGCTCCCCCCGCCGCGCCCCGGTGAGGTACGCCAGGCGGGCGAAGCGCCGGAACTCTCCGTGCAGTTCGGCATCCAGCCGCCGCAGTTCGTCCAGCGTGTAGTGCCGCTTGCGGGACTTGGCCGGGGGCGTCGTGGCTCCTGCGGTCCGCACCCGTTCCGACAGCATGGCCTTCCCTGTGATTGGCTGCCGGTCCAATCGACCGCGCTCCACCAGCCAGCGAAGGATCACCGCCAGGCACCGGAGCCGAAGGTTCGCCGTGGTGGCGGACACGCGGCGGGCCAGATAGGCGCGGAAGCGGTCCAGGGCGTCCCGGTCGAAGGCGGCCAGCGGCATGTCCACGCTGGGGGCCCAGGCCGCCAGCACCATGCCGGCGGGGATGATGTCTCTCGGGCGGCTGGGGCTGTCTTCACGGCCCTCGGCGGCATCGGTCAGCCAGGCGGCCACATCGCGGATGGCCAGGAACTCCGTCTCTTGCGTTTTGGGAGCCTTGGGCGCCGGGCCGCAGGTCTGCTCCCGATGGTAGCGCAAGAGGTTGTCCAGCAGCATGGGTGGCGCTGGGGCGTGCTCCGCGTCGGCTTCGGCCAAGAGGTCCCGGTACATTCGGCGCATCTCTTTCTCGGCTTCGGCTCGGGTGAAGAGGTCGTAGGGGAGCCGCACTTCCTTGCGTCGCATGCCCGGGATTGGCTGGCGCTGCCGGTCCAGCTGGGGCAGTGTCACCCGCCAATAGCGGTAGCCCTGGGGGTGGGTGTCGATCCCCAGCGTCGGCCCCAGCTTTGCGCGGCGGCCTGTTTTTTTCTTGCGTTCATCCTGTGCCATTTTCGCCCAGCTTCAAAAGATGTTCCCCCGTCCCACCCCCAACCGACCTTTGCACTCCCCCCCAAGAGCACCAGCAGGAGAGAGCATGGAGCGGGAAGCGGTGATGCAGACCCTGGACCAGGCCCTGGCGCATGTCCGGCGCGTGGGGGTGGAGAACGCGGAGCGATGGTGCGCAGGATGCCGGATGGCGCCGAGGTGTGCACAGCTGGGCAAGCGGATCCATCGCACTACCACGAATCAGTGCTTGAACAACGAAATAGCGAAGTAGCCTGAAGCATATCTGTCCGAGTCGATTGTTTGGGATTTTCCAATGGTAACAGTAGGAGAGTAAAGCACTCCAAACGAAACACGAGCACTTTTCATCGCTAATAACTTGAAGTCTGCTCCAATAGCTATCGGGCGGAGTCTCTTGCCTGAGTTGTACGCAATCATTGCCGAAACACCATTTGACAGGCTTTCGCGTAACGCTACTGCACCAAGAACCTCAGAGCCCTTACTGTCACCGCCTTCCTCAGGGTATTTCCACGAAGCAAAACCAATTCCGGCCAACAATGATGTGTCTCCGAACTTTGCCAGGCCAACAAGTGCTGTCCTTGCTTCTATCTTTGCATTTACATCTATTGATGACCCGATGCCACGCGTCTCCATGTACACGCCCTCACCACCATTTATCGGTGTATATTTTAGCGTCACAGCAGAAGCTGATGAAACCGCTAAGAGCGAAGCCAAGCAGGAAAGCGCAAGTCGTTTCATCCATCCCCCCTCATTGCCTTGAACACCCTCAGCGTGGCCCGGAACTCTTCCGGGCTCGTCACCTTTCCGGCCAGGTCCAGCAGGGCCTGCACCATCTCCTCGCCGTACTTCGCCACCAGCTCGCGCACCAGGGCCTCGGCAGGGCTCGCCCGCTGGACGGGAAGGGACGCAAGCAGTTCGGCCTTGGTCATCCCGGCGACAGCTTCCCAAGGCTCGATGTCCAGGGCACGGCAGATCTGCTCCAAGGTGTCCACCGTGGGGCTGATCTTGTCGCTTTCGAGAAGGCTGATGTGCTTGTGGTCCTTTCCCACGACCCGAGCCAAGCCTCTCATGGTCAGGCCGGATCGTTCTCTGGCCGCACGAAGAAAGGCCCCAAGTGACTTGGGTTTCGCCTTTTCCATGGCCCTACAATTTTGGTGGAAAATTTTACGGAAAGGACTTGACAATCCGCTCTGGTGGTGTAATCTTTTCCCCAGTTAGTTGTGCGCCGAGAGATCTCGGCCCCTTTTTTGGATCAAGTGGGGAAAAGAAACCACCATGAACGACCTCATCACCATCAAGGTCCGCCCCGAGACCCACGCCAAGCTCAAGGAGCTGAAGCGTCTGACCGGCGTGTCCTTCCAGCATCGCCTGGACGAGCTGGTGACTGCCGACCTACGCCGCGCCAAGCGGGCCTACGAAGCGAAGGCCGCCGCGTGATTCTGTCCTGGACAGAGGCTTCCCGCCGTGACGGCCGGTCGGTGAAGCACCTCCGCGCTGTCTGCAAAGAGGCCGAGCGTCGCGGCTGGTGCCGCCTGTACTACGGCGGGCGCTCGCGCCGGTACGCCACGGGAATCCCCGAGGCCCAATGGAATCGGCTGGTGGTGCTCTGGACACAGGCCCCCCTTTCGGCAACCAAGAACGGCATGTAAGGCAAGGGGTTCAACGGAGTTATGTGCCACAAACATCCACTTGGGCGCTTTGAAGCCGAACTGGCCGCCGTCATCCAGCAGGAGCGCGGACTGCTCGCCCAGCTGTGCAATGTCGCTGGGCTGGACTATTCCCGCATGGTCAAGACGCTGAACGAGCGCGAGTCCCACCAGATGCGGCCGGACGAGTTCGTGGCGCTCCTGCGGGCTGGGTCTGAAGTGGAGCACCCCGGCGTCGTGTCCATCGTCCAGCGCGTGGCTGAAACGCTTCAGGGCCAGGCCCAGCAGGCTCCTCCTACCAATGGCTCCTGGCACGACGAGGCGCTCCGTGTCATGGAGTCCCTGGCCACGGTGATGCTGGCCGCCCCCACCAAGGTGAGCGACATGACCCCGGGAGAGCTGAGCCGCGTGCGGGCTGTTGTCCTGAAGCAGCAGGCCGAACTGAGCCGCCTCCTGCGTGAGCTGGACACGGCCAATGGGAGGAGAGCATGACCATCGAGCTGCGCACCGCAGACGGCCGCCTCATGGGCCGCATCAACGAGAGCTGGCAGGCGCCGCCACTGCCTGCCGAATCACCCAAGCCAACGCCCAAACAGAAGCACGGGAGGAAGTCATGAGCCATGTCCCCGGTACCTACTGCGTCATGTACGCAAGCCACAGCGAGCCCGGAAAGGCCGAGTTCTGCCACCACCACCACTCCACCATGCGCGCCGCCCACAAGTGCGCCACGCGCATCGCCAAGGCCGCAGCCTGGGTGAAGGCCATCCTGCGGCCGGAGCAGCCCCTCCTGTTCGCCCTACCGGGCGCGCCCCAGCCCAGCGAGCAGATGCGCGAAGACGCCAAGGCCCGCCGCTGGGCTGCTCAAGCCTGAACAACAACCAAAGCGCCCGTCAAAGGAGAAAGAGACCCATGGACACGATGACCTTCTCAGCCCTGGCCGCACTTCGCAAGTGCCCCAAGTGCTACCAACTGCGCTACCTGGACCAGCTCGTCCCCATCGAGACGCCCCGCGCCCTGTCGTTTGGCCGCGTCTTCCACGAGGTGCTGGAGCACCACTATCGCGGCCTGAGCGCGGATGCCCTGCGGGACCGCATTGATGCCGCCTTCCCTGACCGCATCGCCGATGGCGACCAGCGGCAGCAATGGCACGTCATGCACGCCATCCTGACCGGCTACCTCTCCCGCTACTCCCAAGAGCCTTTCCATCCGGTCTACCTGGAGTACCAGTTCGACCAACCCCTCGTCAATCCACAGACTAATTGCCCCAGCCGCACGTTCCGCCTGCAGGGCAAGGTGGACGGCATCGTCCAGATGCACGGCGCATGGTGGGTGCTGGAGCACAAGACCACGAGCACGTTGACTGGGGATTACATCGAGCGCCTTCCCTTGGACACCCAGATCAGCATGTACGTCCTGGCCGTGGAGGCCGCCCTGGATCTCAAGGTGGCCGGTGTCCTCTACAACGTGGTGGTGAAGAAGCGCCTGGTGCAGGCGCGTGGCGAGTCCGACGTGGAGTACGCCGAGCGCGTGGCCGCCAGCAAGACGGGCAAGATCAAGCGCAAGGAGGCGGAGTCCGACGAGGCCTACCGTGACCGCCTGGAGGAGGCCTACCTGAACGAGCCGCTCTTCCACCGTGAAGAGGTGCTGCTGGACCGCGCCCACCTGGACCTGGTGCGCCGGGAGACATGGGCCGACGCCCGCCGGGCCCGCACCCTGGAGCTGGCCGGGTTCTTCCCGCGCAACACCGGCTCCTGCCATTCCCCCTACCCCTGCCAATTCGCCCGCCTGTGCCAGGCCCACGAGGCCCACCATATCCGCGACATGCACTTCAAGACCCAGCAGCCCCACGAGGAGCTGGCTGATTTGGCGTTCTAACCACACCCAACAGGAGAGAGACCGATGCTACTTCCGACCGAAAAGACCCAACCCAGGACCGACCTGGAAGACCTGACCGTCCTGCTCTACGGAGCGCCGAAATTCGGGAAGTCCACATGGGCCAGCCAGGCCCCAGGGGCCCTGTTCCTTGCCACCGAGCCCGGCCTGAATCACCTGGCAGTCCACCAGATCCCCATCAGCACGTGGGAGGAGATGGGCGAGGCCTGTGCCCTGATTGCAGCAGGTCAGCACGACTTCCGCACCGTTGTCATTGACACCGTGGACAACGCCTTCCTCTACTGCGAGCGCTGGATGTGTCAGCGCAACGGCTGGAATCACCCCAGCGACGCGCCCTATGGCAAGGGGTTCAGCATGGTGAAGGCCGAGTTCCTGCGTGTCCTGACAAAGCTGGCCAACATGCCCTACGGCCTGATCATGACTTCTCATTCCAAGCAGAAGGAGGTCAAGACTGCTACGGGGACAATCCAGCAGACTGTGCCCACCCTGACAGGTAGCGCTCTGGATGTGTCCGCCGGGCTGGCTGACCTGTTTCTCTTCGGGGACATGGAGGAGAGCCAGGTCGAGCTTGGAGCCCCCATTCTTTGCCGTCGCGTCGCTCGGACCAAGCCCACGATGGCCTGGCAGGCTGGCGACCGCACTGGGCGGATGCCCGAAACCATCGACTTCAGCTGGACAGCCCTGGAGGCAGCGTGGAACGAGGCAATGGCCTCGCACCAAGCCAATCTGCCCACCAGGAAGGCTTCCCGTACCACCACCAAAGCCGCGTGAGGACACCCATGCTCTACGACTTCAGCAACTACGCCAACGCCTACTCCAATCGTGGCCAGCGCCAAGACGGCCCGGAAGACCTGCCCGAGGGCGTGTACCAATGCCAGATCGTTCGGGCCTGCCTGAAGGAAGGCAAGGAGACGGGGAACCCCTACTTCGAGTGGGAAATGAACGTCCTCGTTGGGGCTTTCGCTGGGCAGAAGGTCTGGAAGCGGGCCATGCTGCAGACGGAGCAGAACTGGCAATACTTCGGCTGGGACTGCGATAGCATCCTGGTGGAGATGAATCACCCCAACGATGTGAACCTGGACACGTGGCGCGGACTCCACATCGGAAAGGCCGTGGAGGTAAAGATCAAGTACCGCACCGACCGTGCCGGCCAGCGTCAGCAGAACGTCTACTTCCAGAAGCCCCTGTCTATAGGTTCTTCGACCACCAACCCTTCGTCGCATGCTGCTATCAGGCCCCAGGCCCCCGCTCCCGCCGCCCAGGGAGGTGGCGGAGCGGACGACCTTCCCTTCTAAGCCTCTCCTGTCTGTGATCTGGTGATAAGCGCGAAGGGCGGCCCGAGGCCCCAAACCAAGGGCCGCCCACTAACCCCGAGGAGAGACCAATGCGAACCCTATGGAGCGTCCACTCAGATGCCCGCCGTCATGTCTGGGGCCTGATGCGCCACATGCCGGTAGGCGGGATGGAGCTGGTGGAAGCTGGGATGATGGCGTCCTCGACGCACCGAAAGGCCATGGCCAAGCTGTGCAACCTCGTGTCTGTCGTGCGGCGAGGCCTTTACCCGGAGCGCGTCTACCGGGTCGAAACCGTGACCGACGGGCTGCTGCAGATTCGGAGGACCGCGTGAACCACCCATCCGCCGAGCCACTTTGCTCGATCATCATCCACTGGAAGGATGGAAAGCGCATGCCGACCGTCCTTCCTGACCGGCCAGAATTCGACGGTGACGGGAAGCCTTACGCCGAGGGCCTGCTGGCTGATACCGTTGACAGCCACCGCAAGGACGCGCGCCGCATCGCGCTCTACCGCCAGCACGCGAACCGCGTGGCTGTGGAACTGCTCCTGGAATGGTCGGCTACAGGTGGCTGGTACAGGCCCATCACCCTCCGTTCTATTCTCCGCGAGGCGGTGGCCAACGTCCAGGGGGATGCCGCATGAAGCGCTCCTCCGCCCCGTTCACGGTGCTCTACTGGCACCCCAGGCTCCGCGCCTACCGGAGCCGCGATTTCCAACTCTTCGGCGACGCCGAACGGTTCGTGCGTGCCCGCCGTCCCGACGCTTTCCCGCCCGCCCTGCTGAACCACCTCGGCCATGTCTGGACCGGCAACCGCGACGCACAAGGCCGGGCCATCTGGACCACCGAGGCCGCGTGGGCGGAGGCAGCGTGACCGCCATCGACCTTTTCGCAGGCGCTGGAGGGTTCTCGACCGGCGCCCGCCTTGCTGGTGTAAGGGTACTGTGGGCAGCGAATCACTGGCCGGAAGCCGTCGCCATCCACCAGCTCAACCACCCGGACGCGCAGCACCTGTGCCAGGACCTCCACCAGGCAGACTGGACACAGGTCCCGTCCCACGATATTCTCCTCGCCAGCCCGGCCTGCCAGGGTCACAGTCGCGCCCGCGGGAAGGACCGGCCCCACCACGACGCGGCGCGCAGCACAGCCTGGGCAGTCGTCTCCGCTGCGGAATGTCACCGGCCCGCCGTCGTGCTGGTGGAGAACGTGCCGGAGTTCAAGGCCTGGTCGCTGTTCCCAGCCTGGTGCCAGGCGCTGCAGGCCCTTGGCTACGCCCTTGCCCCGCACCTGGTGGATGCCGCTGACCACGGCGTCCCGCAGCACCGCCGTCGCCTGTTCATCATAGCCACCCGCAGCCGCAGCCCGATCCAGCTGGATCTGCCAGCCCGGCGGCATGTCTCGGCCGAGTCCTTCGTGGACCTGTGCACTGGCAGCTGGAGCCCGGTGGATCGCCAAGGCCGTGCCGCCACCACTCTGGCGCGCATCGAGCGCGGACGCCGGGATCTGGGTCGCCGCTTCCTCATCGGCTACTACGGAAGCTGGAAAACCGGCCGCAGCCTGGACCTTCCGCTGGGCACCATCACCACCCTGGACCGCTGGGCCTTGGTGGACGGCGACCGCATGCGGATGCTAACGCCGGACGAGATCCGCGCCGGAATGGGTTTCCCTGACGATTACAAACTGCCAGCCCAGCGGCGCCTTGCCATCCACATGCTCGGCAACGCCGTGTGCCCACCCGTGGCCGCAGACATCCTTCGTGAGATCAAGAGAGCAGCATGAACCAACCAACCGAGCTGAGGTAGCCAAAATGCGCGCGCGTCAGATCAAGCCGGGCCTGTTCGAGAACGAAATCCTCGCCAACATGAGCCCTTGGCATCGGCTGTTGTTTGTCGGCCTGTGGTGCTATGCCGACCGTGAGGGTCGTTTTGAAGACAGACCGCTCAAAGTTCGGATGGCCTTATTTCCGCTGGACGACGTGGATGTGCCCACGATGCTCTCCGATTTGACCGAGGCCGGATTCTTGACCCGCTATTCAGTTGATGGCGTGAACTATGTGCAGGTCAACAATTTCGACCGGCACCAGGCCCCTCACAAGAACGAGCAGCCCAGTCGAATTCCACCATGGCAGTGCCATGGCACAACCAAGGCAGTGCCAAGGCACAACCATGGCAGTGCCATGGACGCCCTGACTGAGGACTGTGGACTGAGGACTGATGACTGTGGACTGAGGACTGAGGACACACATACCGCCCCCGCGTTCGCGGAGGCCGTGTGCGCGCCGGAACCAGACCCAGCCCCCCTGATCGACCTGCCGACCCCGGAGCCCCCGGGGAAGTCCGACCCCTTCGGCTGGGCAGAGTTCGCCGCCGAGTACCCACCCCACCGTCTGAACCGGACGAATCGGGCAAAGACCTGGCTGCGCAAGAACTGCCGGTCACAGGCCCGCCTGGACGAGATCATGGCCGGACTGCGCCGGTGGAAAATCAGCGACCAGTGGAGCCAGGGCATCGTGCCCAACTGCGGGAATTTCCTGCAGGACGAAACCTGGAAATGCCCAACCCCGCCGGCAAACGCCCGACCACCAGGTCGTGCCGACGTCCACGCCGTCAACCTGGCGGCAGCGGAGGCCGTGATCGAGAACATGCGGGCAACAGGGCATCGGAGGCTGATATGACGACCCACGACCGGGAACAGGTGGCCGTGATCCTGGCTGCGACGGCGGAGATGTTCAACCGCCCGCTGACGCAACTGGCACTGCAGCTCATGTGCGACGCACTGGACGGGATGACCGCTGCGGATGTGGCGGCTGCGGTCAAGGCCCACCTACGCGGGCCGGAGGGCCGCTTCTTCCCGACACCTGCACACATCCTGTCCGCCGTCCGTGGCGACTCCGAGGCGGCTGCCGCCCTGGCCCTGAGCAGAGGGCGCCGCTACGGCGAAGACCCCATTGCCAACCGGGTGATTCTCGCGATGGGCGGCGAGAGCGGCTGCGCGACGATGGAGGCCGGGGTGTGGGCGGGGCAGTTCCGGCGCATGTACGTGGCCCTGCACTCTGCCGGGATGGGGCCGACGCTGTCTGCGACGCGGGGCTTTCTCGCGCCTGGCGAGACGCTGCTGGGTGTAACGGGCACGGTGAAAGCCCTGTTGGCTGCCGGATGAAGCTGACCCGCTGCAATGTCCGGCCAGGCGAACGGCTGGAGCTGGTATGCCCGTTCAAGAGCTGGGCACTCTGGCAGGCGGCATGTAGCGCGGGGCGGGTGCTCGGGTTTGCGCTGGGGGTCGAGGTCGTGGTGCGGGCCAAGGACACGACGGGCTGGCGAGGTCGTTGGATCGACGGACGTCCCCGGTGACATGGGGCCAGAATCGCGTCCTTGCCACTCCATCCTGCTCAGGACGAACGATCATCGCGAAAAGGTGTCAGGACATGGGTTGGAGAATTTCAAGCCCTCAGCGGACAGATTGACACCAGATGTCCGGCTGGGGAAATGACCAAGGAGGAGATGATGAGATACGAAAACGGACGGTGGTGGGACGACTCAGGGAACTCATGGACAGATGCGCTTTTCACCGAGGAGAGCGCTGCAGTAGCGGCGAATACCCTCGTGGATTGCAGCTCCTGCAGCGACTGCAGCTACTGCAGCTACTGCAGCGAAAACCCGCAGCGGTATACCAGCGGGAAAATCGGGAGCCGTAAAGGTCAAACCACCATTTACTGGTGGGATGAAGAAACATGGGTGGTGTGCGGGTGCTTTAAGGGCACACTGGATGAGTTCCGCAATGCCGTTGAAAAGACGCATGGTGATAACGAGCATGGAATTGCCTACCGCGCGCTGATCGCTCGGGTCGAAGCCATTATGGCGATGAAGTAAGGAGGAGACGATGGACACGATTG
>Ga0172373_10007412_pt1 | contig 14238 bp, 15 predicted proteins | sample Lak10m_2_FD_114546 | JGI IMG/M metagenome (GOLD analysis project Ga0172373, IMG submission 114546) | Freshwater microbial communities from Kabuno Bay, South-Kivu, Congo - kab_092012_10m | ecosystem: Environmental > Aquatic > Freshwater > Lake | place: Democratic Republic of the Congo... | reverse complement strand
TGAGCGCCGTCGTGATGGCGGCCGCCGTATCGAGGTCGGCGTCGAGGTCCCTCCCAAGGCAGAACTGGATGTACCGCGGAGCGAACAGGGCCAGATCGACGCCTCGCAGCTCCTTGTAGGCCGCCTGCCAACTGGGATGGGATTCCAGATCAGGCTTCGACGGATTGGCGGTGATGAATCGCTCCAGAAGCGCGGCTTCGACCGGCCGGGTTTCGCCAGCGACGCAGAGCGGAGCCTGGAGATGAAACGTGGTGACGCGCAGATCGGGCCGGCCCCGTTCCTCCGCCTCGCCGCGATAGAGTCGGCGCATGTATCGATGCAGCAGGCTCACGCGCTGCTTCGGCATGTCGTAGGGCTTGTATTCGTCGATGAAGACCGGCACCGATCGCGAGCCCGTCAACGTCTTGATCAGGGCGAACTCCGTCTCAGTCGCGCTGTACGGCACGGCGTCACGGAACCCGAAGAGCGGCCACAGGACGTCGTGGATGATGCTCGACTTTCCGGACCCCTGAGTGCCCCACACGAACAGCAGCGGAAACGACCCCACTCGATTCATGAGGCGCGGCTTCATCGGCGATGCGAAGAACCAGCCAATGATCGGCAGAATCACCTGCGGTGAGTTGGTGGCGAGCATGTGCTTGAAGACCGCGCGGGCCACCTTGTCGAAGGCGGCGTCATCGCAGTCGATGTACTTCACGCGCCCGTCGAGCGATCCACCGTTGGGGATGTAGATCATCGGCGAGTCGTCGATGAAGCCCTCGGACCCGATGACACCTTTGGGACACAGCCAAACGCGGCGGTCGTCGTAAAGGTGCTCCCCGAGCATGGACGACCCTGTCTTGCGCGGCACGTTCCGACGCGACAGAAGCCGCAGCAGCCCCTGGACGTTGTTGTCGCTGCCGGTCCATTGCATGTCGGCCGACGGCAGGTGCCGGATCAGGTCGCGCTTGGAATGAAACGCGGACAAGGGAAACCGCAGGCCCGGTATCCGGCCGCCTTGATCGGTATTCACGTCGCCGACAATGTACTCGCCATCGTCCATCTTCACGCGCAGCGTCGGCGTGATGGTGAACGACGAAATGACCTTCGACTCGCCGCGAGACGTGACGCAGTAATAGAAGCAGGTGTCCTCGAACACTTCGCCTTCGATACCGTCCTCTCCTCCGCCGCCTTCAGGCCGCTCCGATGACTCGCGGGCAGCGCTTCCCGTCCGCTGCATCAGCGCGCGGCGAAGGTCCCGCTGCTTCATCCCGAACCGCTTCTCGACCAGCTGCAGATATCGCCCCTGCATGGACGGATCTCGATGTGCGATCGCGTCCAGGATCGGCTTGATGCGGTGCTCCAGCTCGCGGGGCGGCGTGTCCTTCGGCACCGCCTCGATCGACTTCTCGATGTCGAAGACGAAGTCGTACAGCTCGCAGCGCGCTCCCGGGTCGCGGTTCACGCGGCAGTAGCCGAGCTTCTGAAGCGAGTGGCACGGCGGCGCAATCGTGCCGTCGTCGCGCGGGGCCTCATGAACCTTGTCCCACGCCTTGCGCACGTAGCCGGGGCCGTCACGACCGACCAGCTTGCCCAGACCCCGCCGGTCGTACTCGAGCACCAGCTCGGTCGTTTCCTCGATGCTCAGCCCCTTGTGCGCGAAGTACCGGACCATGTTGAAGATCGCGAGGCTCCGGTCCTCGGCGCCCTGTTCCCAGAGCCGGCGGACTGGGCTGCACATCTCAACGGGCGATTCCCACTGCAACTCGCCTTCACTGGTGCGGGCGGCGCGAGTCGTCGCGGTGGTCGGCACCACCGGCAGGGACAGCGTGGCGCGCCCCTCGGGAGCTGGCGGGGCAACGACGGCCGTTTCGAGGCGCACCAGAAGGCTTCGGTCCTCGACGCGGTCGTAGCCCTCCAGCGCCGCGCTCACGCGATGTGGCCGGTCGCCCAGCCCGTCGCCCTTGTGGCTCACGGTGCCGATCACCTTGATGATCCGCGAGAGGTCGTGAATCGAGTCGACGTTCACGGAACTGTTCTGGAAGCGCTCGCGGATGGAAGTCTCGAAGGTCTTGAGCCCTGCCTGCACACGCTCGCGCTGCTCACCTTCGAGCAGCGTCGGAGGCAACGCGAACCACAACTGCGCCCCGTTGCCGCTCATCATCAGCCGGGGGCGTGCAAGACCTTCGGCCTCACACCACGCACCTGCCGCGCGTGCGGCATCGAGAGCGTCACCGAGCTCAACGTCGGTGCTGGCGGTGTCCTTCGGGCGGACCGGGTCCAGGTCGATGACGGTCGCGGTGACGACCTCGATGTCCTTTCGGCCGGCGCCGGTCTTGAGCGGCCGGATCGTGTTGGCAGCCGTCTCGAACAGCCGGCGCGGGCGGGGCTGGATGCCGACGTAGACGTTGCCGGCGGCGTTGGTTCGCACGCACTCGCGAACGAAGGCGTCCTCGTCGTCGAAGAAGCCGATGCCGACAATGCCCCCGCCGGGGCGAATGACTCGCACCTCAGATACGCCGTGGGCGGCATGCGCCAGCCAGCGCCAGGTTTCGCGGATCGAGTCCGTGTTCGGAACGAGGGCTGTCATCGGCGGGCGCTCCTGGTGGGCGAGGGGGGCGAGAGTCGTGAGGCGGGAATGCCGAGCACCTCGGCGTAGAGCCGTTGGCGCTCGAGGTGATGGCGGCGAAGCAGCGGCACGCGCCGGTCGACGAAGTCGAACAGCACGGCGTCGCGCTTCTCGGGATGCGGTCGCATGAGGCGGCCGAGGCGCTGGATCGTTCGCCCCCGCGCTCGACCAGGGAACGCGAGGAACACGCGCGAGAGTCTCGGCAGGTCCAGCCCCTCATCGGCGAGGCTGGTGGCGATGAGCACCGGTAGCCGGCCCGCGCGCGCCTCGTCGATCAGCTCCTTGCGCCTTTCGCGCTTCACCGCGCCCGTCAGCACCTCGGCGTTGATGTCTCGCTCCTGCAGCGCTGTTGCAATGTCTTCGCAGTGGTCGACGCGTCCCGAGAGCACGAGGCAGCTGTGGCCAGCGCGTGCTTCTCGCTCGACGGTATCGACAACGAGGCGGTTGCGAGCCGGGTCGCTGGCGACCGCGGCCAGCATCGGCGCGTAGTCCTCGGAGCCGGTGTAGGGAAAGGAGAAGTCGGTTTCGACCGCGCGGATCTCGGGGACGGTGAGTACGCCGGCGACGACGAGTTGTTCATGGGTCACGACTGCCAGCGGCGCGCCGAGGAACAGCTCCAGCAGCGCGGTCAGACCCTCCTCGCGCGCCGGGGTTGCCGTCAGCCCCAGCCGATACTGCGCAGGGCATCGCCCCACGATTGAGTGAAAGGTCCCGGCGGCGACGTGGTGTGCCTCGTCCAGGATGAGCAGGCCGAACTGACGGAGGATCGCATCGAGGGCCGCCAGCTCCCAGCGGGTCAGCGCCTGAATCACCGCGACCGTCACGGGCACCACGCGTGCCTCACCGGCTCCGACGAGACCAGCCTCGATGCCCAACTTGTCGCGCAGCTCGCCCAGCCACTGCTCGGCGAGGTCGAGCGTGTGCACCAGCACCAGCGTGGGCGTCCGCAGTCGCGCAATGGACCCCATCCCGATGCGGGTCTTGCCTCCGCCACACGGGACGACGACGGTCCCTTGAGTCACGGTGGCGAGCCGATCGACGGCGGCCTGCTGGTAATCCCGCAGGGGCAGGTCGGGCATTGGCGGCAACGGCTCGGGAGGCAGCACGCGGGCGTCGTCACACGCGACGATGATCCCGTCTTGCGCGGCAGCCCGGCGCAGCGTGTAGATCGCACCGCGGGGCAGAATCACGCGGCCGGCATGCTCCTCGACGAAGCAGAGCGTCTCCGGCTCGGGGCCGGGATTCAGCCCAAGGCGCAGGCGGTCGAGATAGGCCGGATTGGGAAACGACAGCGCCCGACGCAGCCGTTCGAGGAGCCGTGGGGGCACCTCGTTCGCCTCAGCGGACAGCGCTGCATCCACACGCACTCGCATCGAACAACTCCCTCGAGACAGGGGCGAAGCCGACGAGCGGCGACCGAGGCACACACCCCGGCCGCCGTCGCAGGCGCGTCATCACGCGAACGGATCGACCTCGGCCTGGCTCTCGGCCCCGGGTGCTGTGAGCTCGGCGACCAGCTGCTCGATGAAGGCGCGGGCCTTCTCGGCGTGCGCGGCCGGCAGGTCCTTGATCCGCTGCACTCCGAACTTCTGGAGGAAGCGGTCGACCGCCTCACGTGGCAGTGCCTTCAGCTGGGCGGCGAAGGTCTGCGCCACGCGAGGATCGATCGGCCCCTCCAACCGGGGCTCGGGCGTGGCCGCCGGCGTCGCGCTCTCGGCGTCGGCGTACATCCGCGCGAGGTCGTGGCGCGGCAGCGCCTGGAACGCGCGCTGCTGATCGGTCGTCAGCTGGTGTTCCGGCAGGATCGAGTAGGTGGTCTTGGGATCCTTCGCGGCGCCGTGCCGCTGGATCTCGAATGCCCACTTCTCGAGCCCGTACTTCTCGCGGACCCGCACCAGGTCCTTGAAGAACATCACGCCCTGCTCGAGGACCTTCATCTCCTTCGAGTCGAACAGCGCCACGTTCAGCGCCACACGCAGCGACGCCTTCAGCCCCTGCGCCTTGAGCTTCTCGTCGAACGGCAGGTACTTGCCCTCGACGAAGCACACCTCACGCGGGTACGGCTCGCCGACGAAGACGACCACCGCCTTGTCGCCGTCCGCGGCCAGCTTCAGCCACTGGCTGCCGCCCTGGTCGTGCCGCTTCGCCATCTCCTCGGTCTGCTGCCACATGCTCGTTGCCATCGGTCAGTCCTCCTTGCTGGGGTTGGTGGTCAGGGAGCGCTCGCGCCGGTAGACGGCGAAGAGCGCGGTGCCGTCGGCGGCCTCGCCGGCGGGTTCGAAGTGGAAGTCGTTGCCGGGGTCGAGCACCTGCTCGAGCTCCCAGCGCCGGAAGAGGCCCGGCAGTCGGATGAACGCGTCGTCGTCGGGCAAGGGCACGGCGACAGGGGTGTGGGTCTTCGGCTTCATTCGGCGGTGCCTCCTGTGAATCGGACTCGTGGGTGACAAACGCGGATTTGGAGGTCGGAATGGGACAGGCCATCGGCGATCTCCTGCCGAATGCGTCGCAGCACTCGCTGGAGGCGCTTGCGGGTCGCCGCGTAGGTGAGCCCCACGCGCGCCGCGGCCTCGTGCTGGGTCTCGTCCAGCACCACCACCGACAGGAGGAGATCGCCGTCAGCCCCGACGACGGACGCGAGCCATCGCCGCAATGACGCCACCTCGGCCTCGAGCGACCTCGGATCCCGCTCCCCGCCGCCGAACAAGGCCTTCGACAGCGCGTTCAACGCCTCCGCGTGCCGGCGCTCATCGAGCGGCTCACACCGGCAGACGTCGCGCCAAGCTCGCGCGCGGTCCTCGAGCAGGGTTCGCTCGGTGCTGCGGACCAGGGACGCCGCCACCCGGCACACGGTGTCCAGGTTCAGATCCGCGATCACCTGCGTGAACGCCGCGGAGAGCTGCGACACCAGCTCGTCGGCGTCCCATGAGAACGAGACCAGCCGACGCCGGAACACCGCGTCGAGTCCCGGCCAGAGCCCCAGCCAGAGCAGCGACGATGCGAGCTCCGCTGCGTCCCCGGCCTGGACCATCTCCACCAGGGTCGCCAGCAGCTGGTCCTTGGCGTCGCGGTCGCCGCCATCGCCCGTCAGGTGGGAGATCACCGCCCCCGGATCGTTGAACGACGCGAGCTGCGGGTAGTGCTGCCGCGCCTCATGAAACTGGTTGTCTGCCTCGAGCGTACGAACGGAACGAACGAGCCCTGCGTGCAGGGCCTCCCAGCTTGCGCGCATGACGCGCCGCCCTCTCCGGCGGCGTCAGGCGCTCGTTCGGGGCCGATTCAGGGCGTCATGCGCTCGGTGAACTGTCGTGGGTGGGGCTGGAGCCGGCGGCTACGCCGTGGCCAGCAGCGGGCCGGCGCGGCCCGCGAGAACGTTGAGCGTGTGGCAGCGGTAGCAGGTCACGGAGACGGTGAAGTCCCGTCCCGTCACGGTCGTCTGCATCTCACCGCGGCGGATCGTCACGCCGTCCTGGTCACACTTGGCGACGAGCGCGCTGCACTGCTTGCAACGGCACTCGTGGGTGTTCGCGATACGCATCTCTGCCTCCTCCGCCCGCGGGAACTCCGCGTGAACGACGAGAGGCAAAGTGCCGGCGCACCCCATTCGGGGAGGAAGGCCGGGAATCGCGCTCGATCCCGGGATGGTCCCCGGCCCGACTCCGGTATGCCCCCTCCTCGGGGGACAGGTGCCCAGCACTTTCCTGTCCGTGCCCGGCAGTAATCACGGACTTTCGGCAGCATTTACAGAGGGTTGCGTAGGGTGCCCACGGTGCCCGGGCCTTTCAGGTCCATTGCGCTTATCGATAGGAGATCTTTTTTTTCACAGGGCTCTCGGATCGGCCCCTTAGAAATCGTCTCTCTCTTTTATATACCTATAATTTTTCTAATGGACACTCTGGGCACCTAAAGGATCTCTCTATTTTCAAGGCACTTTGGGGTGCCCAACAGGGTGCCCAGGGACAGGAAAGTTCTGGGCACCTGTCCCGGTGTCCCATTCCGGTGGCGGACCCCGCGTTTGCCACCCACATGGAAACCAACACGCTCGCCCTGCCAGCCGAGACCGACTCGGCAGGCTTCATCCACAAGCACGCTGCCCGCCTGGTCGCACAGGGGCTGCTGCGCCAGGACGGCGCCGCCGAAGTCGCCCGCGCCCTCGAGCGGGCGCTCTCAGAGGCACGAGCGGCGCGGATCGCCGTCATCGGCTTCATCGACGCGGTGCTGTACGCCCACCGCGAGAGGCTCTGCCCCACCCTCATTCACCCGCGTAATGCAGAAGGCTCGCAGCTGCTCGTGCAGCACGCCCCGCTGCTCGACGAGCTGATCAGGCGCGCCCTGCTGCCCCCGGCGTATCGACCACTGCTCCGGACCGTCCTCCCGCAGGTCGAGGCCTGGTTCCCGGCCGCCGGGATCACCGGCTACCTGCAGCACCACTTCTTCAGCACAGGCGATCGTCGTCGTGGACTCGTCCTCGACGTGGCCCGGGCGACGGCGGTGCTGAAAATGAAGGTAAATTCTGACAGCCGCTGAGGTGGCTCGACTACGTCATCGACGCCAAGAGCTCGCGCAACATGGCGGTCGATTGGACCAATCCTTGTTGCGCCAGCACATCGATCAACTCGGCAAGACGCATCGGCGGGTTCTTGAGGCGACGGGCCTGCTCGACGACGACCGAGGCCACAGCACCCGGCGCAAGATTGATGACCTCGAGAACGAACTCGTCGGGATGCTTCGCCTCAACCCCAAGCGGCGACAATGCGGCCTCCGGAAAGTCCCGGAGGTTGTAGGTGACGATGGACTGGGCGCCAGCCCTGACGGCCGCAGCCAGCACATGGCGGTCGTCGGGGTCAGGCAGCGTCATCGCAGACACAAGCCCCTCGTAACCCGTGACGAGCCCGTCGCGTATCGCGCGATTCATCAGCTCGCGAGTTCGCCGCAGCTTGTCGTCGCTGAGGTCCGGCCGCCGCATCAGGATGTTGCGAAAGCACTCATCGAGGATCTGGTCCGTCCATCGCGCACGGACAACCCCCGTCTGCGCTATCCCGATCAGCAGGTCCCGGAGAGGCGCAGGAAAGAGAACATTCGCGTCGTAGACGACCGTGAAGGCCATGAGGGTCAGTACCCGAGGCCATGCAGTTGAGCCTCAGCCGCGAGTTCGTCGGCGATGCTGCGGCGTTCGGCATCGTCTCGCTCTCGGTACGCGACCAGGTCCGACATCCGGACCCGCCGGTGAGTGCCGACCTTGCGGAATGGGATCGTTCGATCGTCAAGGAGGCCGATCAGGAACGGCCGGGAGACGTTGAGAAAGTCAGCCGCCTGCTGGGTCGTCAGTTCTGCGTGCAGCGGGACGATCGTGACGGCGCTCCCGTTTGCCATCTGTCCGAGCACGTCCACCAAGGCACGGAATGCCTCAGCTGGGAGGGTGACCGCGATCTGCTCACCAGCGGGGGAGCGCACCAAAACCTGCGTCTCGATCGGATCCGCCGCGGTCATCGGCTGAAGCGTCCGCAGGGCCCTGCGCGCTCGCTCTGAGGTTTCCGGGGTGGGTTCGCGCATCGCCAGCATGCTGCCTCCACCGGGAAGACTAAGGCGCGACCACCGCAACCGCAACAACCGAAGCAGACGAAGCAACCGATGCGCGGGTTGGGCGGCAGGCAGACGATCGAATCGACGTCGCCCCTGTCCCATTCCGGTGAGCAAACCCGCGTTTCCACCCACGGGGCCCGAACAGCCTCGCGGGACACGCCATGGCGCTCAAGGACATCATCAAGCAGCCGCTCCCCCTCGCCGACGACAAGCCGGAGGGCATCACTTGCCCGAAGTACGTTCGGGGCGAGGGAAAGCGCTGCCGGCACTACGTCACCGGCGGTGGCTGCGCCCTGCCCGACGAGCTGATGTGCATCGAGTGGCTCAAGCGGAACGAACCACGCCCCACCCCGCCCGCGCCCGTCGCGCGTGACCTGTTCGGCAACCCGGTCGCAGCTCCGGAGCCCGTGAAGCCGAAGGCCCCGCCGCCGCCCGTGCCTCACCCTGTGAAGCCCGAGGCGCCGGAGACCGATCCGCTCCGGACCCTGTCGCCTGAGGAGATCGCCTCGTTCAAGTCGCTGAAAGTCGAGGTCCAGCTGCGGTCGCCGCACTACGGCGAGCTGTGGCTGGTGCCCGCGTACACCGGACAGTCCCGGCGCGAGCTGACCCCAGAGCACGCCGCGACGCTGATGCGGGTGCTCGCGGTCTTTCCCGGCTCCGAGGTCACGTCGTTCGAGAAGTCCACCAACCCAGAGCGCCCGGAGCGCCCCATCGAGGAGCGCTCGTGAACACCACGCCCGCACGCAACCAGCACCTGTCCTACTCCCGGCTCAGCCGCTTCGAGCAATGCCCGCTCTCGTACAAGCTCCACTATCTCGAGAAGCGCCAGTCCGAGCCCGGGCTGCCGCTGCGCTTTGGCAAGCTGATCCACGCTGTCCTCGAGCGGCTGGTCCAGGAGGCCGTCGACGACGAGCGCTCCGGTGCGCTCAACGAGGAGCGCGCGCTCGAGCTGTATCGCGAGGCTTGGGCCGCCGAGGGCCTCACCGGCGTCGACGTCTTCGAGGAAGGGCTGCGGATCCTGCGCGCCTTCATCCGCGACCAGGGTGTGCTGGAGCACCGCAACGTCTTGGCGATCGAGAAGGAGTTCCGGCTCCCTGTCGGTCCGTTCACGGTGCTCGGCTTCATCGACCGCGTCGACTGGATCGACGACGAGACGGTGGAGGTCATCGACTACAAGTCCAACCACCAGCTCTTCACCCGCGACGAGATCGATACCTCGCTGCAAATGAGCCTGTACCACGTGGCCGCGCAGCGCCTCTGGCCGTGGGCGAAGAAGGTCCGGCTCAAGTTCTGGATGCTGCGTCACGGCGTCATGCAGGAAACGCGGCGTACCGACGAGCAGCTGGCCGATGCGCTGGCCTACGTCGAGACGCTGGGGCGCCAGACCGAGGAGGCGACGGACTTCCCCGCGCGTATCAACGGCAACTGCGGCTACTGCGACCACCGGCAGCACTGCGATGCGTACGCCGCCGCGCTCAAGGGCAAGCGCGAGATCGTGTGTGAGGAACTCTCCGACCTCGAGGCCGTGGGGCGTGAACGCGAGGCGGTCGCGCGTCTCGCGAAGCTGCTCTACGCGCGCAAGGAGGAGCTCGACGACGTCCTCAAGACGCGACTGAAGAACCAGGACGAGCTGGTGCTCTCCGGTGTGCGATACCGCATGAACGCCACCACCAGCCTCGACTACCCGGTGGAGCCGACGCTGTCGCTGCTCGCCGAGGCGACGGGCCAGCCGCGCGACACGCTGCTCGTTCAGCTGGGCGCCATCGACAAGAAGGCGCTGGACGGCGTGCTCAAGGAGCTGGGCAAGACGCTGGAGAAGCCGCGCGTCGCGCTGCTGAAAGCCGAGTTGGACGCGCACGCGCAAAAGACCGTCTCGCCGCGCTTCACCTCGAAGGAGGTGGCGTGATGTTCACCCACGCTGACCTCCCGCCCGTCGTGCCGCAGGCCGCGGTGGTGAAGCCCTATTCGCGCCGCGAGATCGCGTTCGTCGATATCGAGACGACGGGGCTCAACCCGGCACGCCACGAGATCCTCGAGGTGGCTGTGCTGCGGGTCGACGCCCGCACGATGAAGCCGGTGGCCGAGACGACCGTGCTCGTCTCTCCGGAGCGCCTGCACGATGCGCAGCCGGAGGCGCTGCATGTGTGCGGCTTCAGCCCCGCGTTGTGGGCGAGTGCCGTGCCGCTGGTCGATGCGCTGGCGGAGATCGCTCCGCTGCTCGAGGGCGCGATCATCGCGGGGCACAACGTCGCGTTCGACTGGTCGTTTCTCGTCGCTGGTTTTCGGCGCGTCGGACTGCCGCTGCCCGACGTCGATTACCACCGTCTCGACACCGCCAGCCTCGCGTGGCCGCTGTACGGCGACGGTGAGCTGACCTCCCTGTCGCTGGACGCGATCGCGCGCTACTTGGACGTCGATCGTCGCTGGCCACACGAGGCTCTGGACGACGTTCGTTGCACCGCCGAGGTGGCCCGTCGACTCATCGCGCGAATGCGCCGCGGTGGTGACTCGCGTCCGATGCGCAACGTCGGGAGCGACCAGCACACGCCGGCCCCGAGCTATGAGGAGCTGCTGACCGGGCTGCACGAGCTGACCTCGGCCCTCGCCCGTCGGCGTCGTGAGCAGGGCCGTCGTCGCCGCGTCTACGTGTGCCACCCGTTCGCTGACGCTCCGGAGCGAAACATCGCTTCGGTGCGCGTGATCAGCCGGCAGCTCATGTCGGCCGGTCTGCTGCCGATCGCGCCGCACCTGTACCTGCCGCAGTTCGTGAACGAGGCGACGGAGCGGGAGCGTGCGTTGCAGCTGTGCCTCGAGCTGCTCGACGGCTGCGACGAACTGCGCGTGTTCGGAGACCGCGTATCCCCGGGGATGCAGCGAGAGCTGGACCATGCGCGGCGGCACGGCATTCCGGTGCGGTTCGAGAAGGCGGTGCTCGCATGAGCGGCGCCATGTCTCGACGCAAAGGGGCAGCCTTTGAGAGAGCCCTCGTCCACCGCTTCCGCGAGGTGATGCCCGAGGCTGAGGTGAAGCGCGGGCTCCAGTATCGCTCCGGCGAGGAGGCGCCGGACGTCGAGGTGCCGTGCTTCTTCGTGGAAGCGAAGCACCACCACCGCACGAATATCCGCGCAGCGATGCGGCAGGCGATCGCAGCGGCCCCGCCCGGGCGCTGGCCGGTGGCGGTGTGCAAGGACGACCACGCGGACCCGCTGGTCACGATGCAGCTCGAGGACTTCCTGGAGCTGGTCGCCGAATGGTGGCGGAGGCGCGAACGATGAGCCACGGGCTGCGCGCCGTGGTCGAGGGTCTGCGACGGGCGGCGTTGGCTGTCCCGCCGCGGACCTTTGCGGCTGCTGCGGTGCGACAGCCGCTGCTCGCGGACCACGCCAACATGACCGCCGTACTGAATGCCCTCGACGACGAGCGCGCCGAAACATATCCTCAGCGCGATGCGCTGACCCGTGCCTTGGTTGCGGAGCATCAGCACAGCAACGACTCGGTGTGGAGCGCCGCGCTCGTCGTCGCTTACTTCCCGATGCTCTGCCGGCTGAGGAATCGGATCGTGTGCGACGCGATCCCTCGCGACGAGCTGGATCAGGTGGTGCTCACCGCATTTCTCTCGGCGGTGAACGACCTCAACGATCGCGAACGGTCCGACCGGATCGCATTGCGGCTGCGTCAGCGCACCGAGCGACAGGTCTTCGCGTTCCTGCGCGACGAGCGAGAGCACCAGCTGCCGGCCGATATCGGTGAGCGCGACCAACTGGAGGCCGAGCTGCGTGAGCTGCATCGCGAGTCGCCAACGAACGACGCTGCGTTTGCTCTGTCTCGGGTGTTCGAAAAGGCAGCTGCGGCGGGCCTGTCCGACCACGCGCTCGAGTCGCTGACGGGACCGATCGCGCAGCGCGAGCAGCTCAGCCAGATCGTCGCGCGAAACGGACCTGCCGACGGCGTCTCGCGCAATCGCCTGTACCAACGGCTGAAACGACGGCATTCGCGCGCACTCAAGCGGCTGCGTGACCTGCTCGGTCTGTCCCCGGCGCCGCCGATCCGCAGCGCGTGACACGGCGGCCTGTCCCCTAACCACGAACTTCACCCCTTTGAGCAAGCAACGAAGGAGACCGGAACAATGTCGGATACGAATCAAGCACCGCCTGTTCAGACGAAAAAGAAGATCGGTCGGCCGAAGAGGTCGGAGCCGCCGCGCGCGGACTACCACGCGATCGACACGTTGCTGGTGATGGGCGAGCTGCGTCCCGACGACGGCACCGGCCGTGGGCCGGCGACGATCTACCCGTCCTATCGCGAGCTCGCGAAGCGGTTCGGGATCTCGCACAGCCTGGTGGCCACCTACTCGTCGCGGCACGACTGCCTGCGCCGCCGCGAGGCCGCTGCGCTCCGCATCCGCAAGATCACCGACGAGAAGGTCATCCTCCGACGCGGCGTGACCTTGGCCGAGTCGAAAGAAAAGATGATCGCGATCGTCGACCGCTTCATCGAGGAGTTCGGCAAGGCGCTCGACGAGGGGCGCGTCCGCGTCGACAGCGTTTCGGACCTCAACGTCATGGTCCGCCTGCGCGAGTTCCTCAATGGCGGCCCCGACTCCCGGCAGGAGGTTCGCGGTCTGCCGACGCTCGACGAGCTCGCTCGCCGCTACACCGAGGCGCAGAAGCGTGCGCGTGACGACAACCCCGATACGTCCGGCCGTATCGAGCGCGATCGAACTGCGCACGGTCACGACGGCGCGTCCGCCGACGAGCCCCCCGCGCCCTCTTTCGCCGACGCCTCCGCCGAAGTGGGCGGTCAGCTGGTGGACGACGACGAAGTGGACGACGGCAGCGGGCCCGACGCCCTAGACGACGCGGAGGGCTGATCGCCGCTTCCGATTGAAAGCGGCCATCCCGGCGCCGGCGAGCGTGCGGTTTCGCGGGTTTCGCTGCGGTACGCGGACCCGAACAGGCGACGGACGATGGCCGCTTTCCGCGGCGACGGTTGCGGTACGGAGCGCGGACAGCGCGCACCGCACACGCGGCCGGCCCCCCGGGGGGGGAGTCGAACTTTCGCGCCGCCGGCGCCCCTCCCGGAAGGTCTCTGGTCCCATTTCCGAATGGGCCAAATTTTGGAAACTAACCGGATCGCCCCTGAGAAATGAGCGCACACAAACGGTGTTTTCGGCTGTCGAGGGTGTTCACTATTTCCGTGCAAGTAGCTTTTCGGGCCTTCCGAGGCGCTCAGCAGCGGAGCTGATCGACGGCCCGCGCGAGGTCTTCGTCGCTGGTGTGCGTGTAGACCATCGTGGTGACGATGCTCTGGTGACGGGCGAAGCGCTGGGTCAGCCGGATGTCCCGGGTCGCCCGGTAGAGGTTGGTGCAGGCGGTGTGCCTCAGTGCATGGAAGTTGAAGCGGCGCTCGAATCCGGCGCGCTCCTGCCACACGGCGAAGGTGTGCCGCAGCTGCCGCGCCGACAGTCGCGAGCCCCGCTGGCTGACGAAGAGCGGGCTCTCCGGCGTGAGGGGAACCCCCGCGCGTCGTCGGCCGGCCAGCAGCTTCTCGAGCTTCGCCCGCAGCAGATCTGGCAGCAGCACCTCTTGGGGCGTCGGGTCACTGGCCGACCGCTTGAACACCCGGAGGGTCAACCGGCGTCGGGCCCGGCCGTCGTCATCGAAGACCTCGCCGATGTTCAGCGCCAAGATCTCGTGCTCCCGCAGCCCGACACCGAGGGCGATCGAGAAGATGCAGTGATCCCGCCAGCCGGCCACGTGTGCCCCGCTGGTTCGCAGCAGATTGCGCTGCTCCAACTCCGTGAGCGTGCGGACCGGGCGGGCAACGGAATCGGCGTAGTTCGACATGGCAGGCCTCCGAGGTATCGGCGGCCATACACGCTTCTCTTCGGCGCCCAAGCAAGCGCGTCGGGGGCGAACGAATGACGCTGGGCATCGTGAAGCGCACCGAGGACGAGTTCGCCGAATGGCTCGGCACCGAGTGGGGCTTCGTCGAGGGCCTGCTGAAGTACGACGATGACCCCGTCGTCCTCGAGCAGTACCAGCTCAACT
>Ga0172373_10007410_pt1 | contig 14246 bp, 11 predicted proteins | sample Lak10m_2_FD_114546 | JGI IMG/M metagenome (GOLD analysis project Ga0172373, IMG submission 114546) | Freshwater microbial communities from Kabuno Bay, South-Kivu, Congo - kab_092012_10m | ecosystem: Environmental > Aquatic > Freshwater > Lake | place: Democratic Republic of the Congo... | reverse complement strand
GGAGTAAGATTATGATGAGACTGGCTCGAAGCAGACATCTCGCGGATTGGGGCTGTGAGCCTGCAGGGGTGGCCTTTGGCGAGGTAGGGACGTCCCGCTGGGACGTCCCCGTCCGGCCAGCGGCCGGACGGAATGGGGCTTTGAGTTATCGAGCATCTTAGTTTTTGGGGGAAGGTTTGGAGACTCTGAGCTCCGGAGCGTCCCGCTTTCGCGGGACGCGGACGCCTCAGCGGGGCGTCCCTACCTGGCGGTGGCGGACGGTCGCGATGGCAATGGTTCATGGGCAGGAGTAGGAGGGCTATTTGATTTCGGTGGACGAGCTGGGGCGGCCGTCGATGGGTTTGGCGGTGGCGTTGCGCCATTCGTCTTTGACGGCCCACAGGTTGACGGGGCTGAGGGAATTTCCGTAGGGGAGGAAGCGGACGCTGCCGTCGGCGAAGGCGAAATGCGCACCTCCTTTGGCACCGCCGCCGGTTTTGTGACGTTGGTGATCGACCTGTTCGACGTCGTTTCCGTTGTTGCCTTGATTGAAATCCATGTGGACGTGATTGGAGCCGGTTTTCTTTTCGCCGAAGGTGATGGTTTCGGAAGGGTAGACGATGACGGACTCTTTGATTCCGTGGGGCCAACGCCATTGATCATACTCTTGGAACTCTTTGGGGCTGAGGGTACTGCGGAAGTAATCGTTCCACCCGTTGATGATGTAACTGCGCCATTCGAGGAAGCGGTCTTGGGGGCATTTGAGGACTTTGGCGTCGTGGTAGTAGGGTTGGAGGCTAGCGATCCAGGAGTTGGTCATGTGACGGCGAGGGGGGAACTCCCCGTCGTGATCGGCGGCGTAGAGAGTGAGGGCGGTATTGACCTGACGAAGATTGCTGATGCATTTGATGGCATTCGCCTTTCGTTTGGCTCCGGCGAGCGACGGCATGAGCAGGGAGGCGAGGATTCCGATGATGGCGACCACGACGAGCATTTCGATGAGGGTGAAGCCTCGGGAGGTTTTGGAGTGTGAGGTGGAACGCGGGGTGGGAAGCGCGTGGTTGATGATGAACGATTGAGGGATCATAAGGTCGAGGAAAATGGCGGCGGCGGAGTGGCGGCGGGAGGGGTGTTTCCTGATTTGGACTGGGTGCGGTTGGAAAGGTTCAATATTGGTTGAGTACCGGAACACAGTGAATAAGACCCTGGGACAAGTGCTTTGTTTCAGTAGGTTTGGTAGAGCATGGGCATTCGAATGGCAAACGAGAACTAGCGAAACGAGAAGTGAGGGGATGAGTGGGGCTGTTTCAGGGTTTGGAGGGGAGGTGCGATCGTTTGCGAACCTGAGGCCGGGGTTGTGGCGGGTGACGAAAATCGATTGGAGACTAGAGGAGAGAGGAGGGGCAACCCGATGATTGGGGAGGGTGGACAGGAATGTCCATCCTCCTGTTTCGGGAGGTCGACGGCGGTTCGGCGGGCCGAGTAGCTGTTAAGGAAATCCTGGTTTGACGTGCATAAATTCTTATGGTCTTGACCTTTGCGACGGTGGGCTCGTAAGCTGTGCGTGTTGGTTGGTATATTTCATGTTTGCGCAACTTAAAGGCCTTTTTTCCAATGATATTGGCATAGACCTGGGTACGGCTAATTCCCTGGTGTATGTCCGTGATCAGGGGATTGTATTACGGGAGCCTTCGGTCGTGGCCATACAAGCGGGCACGACCAACGTACTTGCCGTGGGTGAGGAAGCCAAACGCATGCTCGGGCGCACCCCTGGTAATATCGTTGCCATCAGACCTATGAAGGACGGCGTGATTGCTGATTTCGAGATCACGGAGTCCATGCTGAGGCATTTCATACAGAAGGTTCACCATCGAAAACTCATCGCGCCCCGTGTTGTGGTCGCGGTCCCCTCAGGCATTACAGAAGTGGAGAAGAGAGCGGTTAAGGATTCAGCACTGCACGCAGGCGCGCGGGAGGTTTATTTGATCGAACAGCCGATGGCCTCCGCGATCGGGGTAGGACTGCCAGTGCACGAACCGGCCGGCAATATGATCGTGGATATCGGAGGAGGAACCTGCGAGATCGCGATTATATCCCTAGCAGGGATTGTCTTTAGTCGAAGTCTTCGCGTGGGCGGGGATGAGTTTGACGAGACGATTGTCGCGCACATGAAGCGTGCCCATAACTTAATGATCGGTGAACGCACTGCTGAGGAGATCAAGATGAGGATCGGCTCGGCATATCCGCTGGAACAAGAATTGACGATGGAAGTGAAAGGTCGGGATCTCAGCGCGGGCTTGCCCAAGACGATAACCATTCGTTCTGAAGAGATCCGAGAGGCCCTTAAAGAACCACTGGCTAGTATTTTGGAATCGATACGTTTGACATTGGAACGCTGCCCGCCGGAGCTCTCGGCCGATTTGGTTGATCGAGGGATCATGATGGCTGGGGGTGGCGCGCTTTTGAGGCGGATCGACCAGATGGTAGCCGACGAAACGGGTTTGCCTGTTCATATTGCTGAGAGTCCGCTGACGGCGGTCTGCGAAGGCACGGGACGGGTGCTCCAGGAACTTCAATTTCTCAAGAGAGTTGCTTCTTCTTCCAGCCGGACATCATAGCGCGTTCGCCGACTGACCGTGGGTCAGGGTGACCGGATGTCGAACAGACCAAACTACGTTGTTTTATGCGTGGTGGCGGTCCTAGTTTTGTTGTTACTAGGATTGCCTGCCAGCGATTCGTCGCGCCTGAAGCTGGCGTTGGGCGGTTTGTTCGTCCCCTTGTTTGGCTTGGCGGGGTCGGCTCAGAGTTTCGGCACCCAAGCCTCAGCCTTGTTACCCACCCGACGGGAGTTGGCGGAGGATCTGCAGAAGTCACGACTGGAGAACGAGCAACTTCGATTCAAGCTGCAGCAGATGGAGGACATTTGGCGTGAGAACCAGATGCTCCGGCAGGCGGCTGGATGGACGAAGCGGGTGCCGCGGAACATGCGGATTGCACGGGTGATCGGGCGGGATCCGGCGAACTGGTGGAGCAGTTTGCAGATTGATTTAGGCAGCCGGGATGGGGTGACGGTGGACATGCCCGTGATGACGGCGGAGGGGTTGGTTGGGAAGGTTCACCAGGTCAGTTACAGCCGATCGATGGTGGTGGCAGTGGGCGATCCGAATTGTCGGGTGCCGGCGATGGTGGTCGACACACGGGACACGGGCGTGGTGGTGCCGGCGGCCTCGGGCACGTTGGATCGACAGATTGTTGACCTGAGTTTTCTACCTGGGAACAGCCAGTTGAAGCCGGGGCAGCGGATTGTGACGAGCGGATTAGGAGAGATTTTCCCCAAGGACATACCCATCGGCCGGGTGGCCGACGTCCGGACGGTGGGCTACGGCATGTATGCGGAGTCGAGGGTGCGATTGGAGGTCAACATCAACCGAGTGGAGCAAGTATGGGTGGTGTTTCCCTGATTACCGTTGAGGCTTTATTCTTGGTTGTGACGGCCTGGTTGGCGGTTTTTGCGCAATCGTGGTTTGGAGGATTTCGGGCGCTGACGGGGGCTCAGCTGGATGTGTTGCCGTCGCTGATGGTTTACGCGGGTTTGACGGGAGGTCTGTGGTCGGTGGGTTTGTTAAGCTTTTTTGCGGGTATGCTTCTGGACAGCTTATCGCTGAACCCATTGGGAGTGTCGGTGTTTCCATTGTTTGTCGTGGGTTGGGCGGTGAACGCGAACCAGGAATTGATCTTGAGGACGGAGCGGTATGCCCAGTGTTTATTGGGGATTGGAGCGGGGGCGTTGGTGCCTTTGCTGACCCTTTCGGTGATTGTGTTTTTGATGGGGGAACGGGTGGAGCGTCCGGTGGTGGGTTGGGAGTCGCTGTGGCGTTGGTTAGTGATGGCGGTGGCGGGTGGGGTAGCGACGCCCATGATCTTCCTGTTTGGGGATTTGTCGCGTCGGATGTTCCTCTATGAAGTGGCACCGGAGAACCGATTTCGTGGGGATCGCGAGATCAAGCGATGGAGAGTCTGAACGATGCTGGTTCTCGACCAACTCAAGAAAGGAGACCAACCGCTGCAACTGGTGGCGTTGGGCATGTTGGCGGGGTTGCTGATCTTGTTGGGTGGCGTTTGGCGTGTGCAGGTGATGAACGCCAAGAAGTATCAGGAGAGCCAGCGAAACCAGTCCTATCGCACGGTACGATTGTCGGCGATCCGAGGGAAGATTCTCGATCGAAACGGGGTGGCGTTAGCGGAGAATCGGCCGAGTTACGGGATTTATCTTTATCTGGAGGAGCTGCGGGAGAAGTTTAAGGCGGAGTATCGACGCGCGCGCGGGGAGGTGCTTGCGGCGCAGGCGGCGGGGGCGAAGCGGGAGTCGTGGTGGCAGGTGGTTTTGAGTCGGCTACGGTTGGTGAAGTCGACAGTGACGAAGTCAGGGTTGACGAGGCAGGAGGCGGATTTGATGGGGCGGAGGTCGCGCTATGTGGTCGCGAGTAACATTACGTTTCAAGTGAGTCAGTATCTGACGCCGGCGTTGGTGTTGTCGGAGCCTGCTTTTCAGAAACATTATTCGGAGCAACTGGCGTTGCCGATGCCGGTGTTGGACAATCTGACCCCGCGTCAGATTGCGCGATTTGCGGAACGATCGACGGGTTTTCCTGGGGTGGAGTTAGAGTTTCAGCCGCAGCGGCATTATCCGAACGGGGCATTGGCGTCGCATTTAATGGGGTTTTTGAGACGGGAACGGTTTGAGGATGATGACCAGGATATTGCTTACAACTATCAGCTCCCGGATTTTCGAGGGCGAGCGGGGTTGGAGGCGGCGTTTGATGCGGAGCTGAGGGGCAAGCCTGGGGTGAAGTCGATGTTGGTAAACAACCTTGGGTATCGGGAGGAGGAGACGATATGGGTGGCACCGGAGCCGGGGTTGAATGTGGTGTTGACGCTGGACTTGGGCATTCAGAAGGCAGCGGAGGCTTCGATGGCACTGGCGGGGGCGGAGGTGTGCGGGGCGTTGGTGGTGATGGATGTGCGTAACGGGGATATTTTGGGAATGGTATCGGCCCCGGGTTTTGATCCGAACCGGTTTATGACGCCGATTCCGCGGAAGGAGTGGGAGGAGAAATATAACGACCCAGATCAGACGCCCCTTTTTAATCGGGCGACGTATGGGGCGTATCCCCCGGGGTCGATATTCAAGATCATCACGGCATTAGCGTGCCTCGAGGCGGGGATGGATCCGAGTGAGGTTCTGTATAGCCCGGGATATTTCCAGTTTGAGAACCGGCGGAGTCGGCCGATTGACGACATGGCTCCGCCTGGGGGGTATGATTTTATGCGAGCGTTTAAACGCTCGAGTAACAACTACTTTATCCGACAAGCCTTACGGGCGCGGGCTGAGCGTCTGATTGAGATGGGGCAGCGATTTGGGCTGGGGATGAAGACGGGGGTTCCGGTTTATGGCGAGGTGGGAGGGGATTTTCCGACTTTGGACGACGCGAAGAAGCCTGGATTTGAACACAACACGGCGTTGATGAGCATTGGGCAGGGGCCGATTGCGGTGACGCCGTTGCAGATGGCGGTGATGACCTCGGCGATTGCGAACAACGGGAAAGTGTTCAAGCCGCGGATCGTGATGCGAACGGAGACGCAGGCTGGGGATTCGCCTCGGGTGGTTTCGGACTATCCATCGGGCCAGCTTTACGGGTCTTTGGGGGTGCGAGACGATCATTTGAAGCTGCTGCGCGAGGCGATGCGAGAGGACGTGAAGGACCATGTGGAAGGAACGGGCAAGCTGGCGGACGTGCCTGGGATGGAGGTTTGTGGGAAGACGGGCACGGCGGAAGTGAAGTCGGGAGGGTATCTATTGAAAAAGGTAACTTGGTTCGTGTCGTTTGCCCCGCTTCATCAGCCTCGGTATGCGGTGGTGGTGATGGTGGATCGAGGAGGGTCGGGAGGGAAGACCTGCGCGCCGATCGCGAAGCGGGTTTATGAAGCGATTCAACGTGGCGAACGGGGGCATTCTGGGGCGAATATCCGTGTGGCCATGGCGGAGTCGGGAGGGGTTGGAGAGTAGCGTATGCAATCCTCTCTTTCGACTTCCAGGCCGGGTGTGGTGGAGTGGCCGCTGTTGCTGGCGGTGTTGGGTCTGATGTTTATCGGGGCTGCCTTCGTGTTTAGCGCGACCTCGAACAACCCGGAGCTGGCGCATTTGCCGTGGTATCGGCACTACGTTTTGCGGCAAATCATGGGGTATGGCCTAGGGTTGGGACTAGCGGGTCTGTTCTGCCTGATTGATTACCATATTATTACCCGCTGGGCTCTAGTGTTTTATTGGGGGACGATCATCGCTTTGGTGGCGGTAATGATTCCATTTATCGGAATATCGAGACTGGGAGCACGGCGGTGGTTAGAGCTCGGGCCGATCAACTTGCAGCCGTCGGAGGTGGCGAAGCTGGCGTTGATTTTATTGATGGCAAATTTCTTGAGTCGACCGGTGGATGAGCTGCGTCGGATGGACGTGTTAGCCAAGGCGATTGGGCTGACGTTATTACCGTTTGGGTTGATTCTGAAGGAGCCGGACTTGGGGTCGGCGTTGGTTTTGTTGCCCGTGAGTTGGGTGATGATGCTGGCGGCGGGGGTTCCGTCGCGGTTTTTGTTTTGGTTGGTGGGAGGGCTGACGTTGTTGGTGGGGTTACTGCTAGTGGACATCTTGTTGGCGCCGCCGAAATGGCAGATCAAGTTGGAGGAGTATCAACGGCAGCGGTTATTGGTTTGGTTTAATCGAGATTTCGCACCGACGGATGCCACGCCGTCGGAGCGTCAACGCCTGCGCGAGCTTCAGCGAGCGAAGCAGTATAACGTCGAGCAGGCGTTAATTTCCGTGGGTTCGGGAGGGCTTACGGGCAAGGGCTGGCGGCAGGGGATTCAGAACTCCCTGGGCTACCTTCCGCGCAGTGTGGCGCACAACGACTTCATTTTCTCCGTGATTGCCGAGGAAAGTGGATTTGTGGGCAGTTTGGCGGTGATTTCGCTCTACACGATCGTGTTTTTTTCAGGATTGAAGATCGCGGGCCAGGCCCGTGATCGACTTGGAAAACTACTCGCTGTGGGAGTGGTGACCCTCTTATTCGTCCACGTTTTCATCAATATCGGCATGAACATTCGACTCATGCCCGTGACGGGAATACCACTGCCGCTGTTGAGTTACGGCGGAACTTCGGTGCTTTGTTCGTTATTGGCGCTGGGCCTTTTGCAGAACGTCTCCATCTATCGCAGGAACTACTGACCCTACCTTATCCGTATCTATTCTATCCCATCAAATTACCTATGAGTGACCGACATTTTTCCCGCCGCCGTCGAGGTGGCCAACGATTTCGACCTGCCGGTGGCATTGCGCCTCGAGCTGCGAAACCGGACCGTGAAGCCATTGACGCGCGTGCAGAGGCTGTAGGCGACAAGTCTGATCCAGACTCGGTGTTTGATAAATCCAGGCATGAGAGTGAGATCGCCCGGGCTGAGAACTTGGCTGCGGGTTTGCCGGCGGATGCCGGGATTGAAGCGGACCATGACCATGATCACGATCATGATCACGACCACGGCCAAGACCAAGAATCTGGGAGTGGTTCAGGGCCAGCGCAAGACTCCGAAGAGTCGAGTGGACGGGAGGCTCCTCCGCAGGAGCGAAGGCCGAGTGCGTCGCCGAGTCGGCCCCGGGATCGTGACACGAGGTCGGGTCGACCTTCGCAACCGAGAGAAGCACGACCGACGAAAGATGAGGAACCGCCGTTTGAGCCCGTGAAGGTTGCGGAACCGAAAGCGCGTAACTTGGTGGAGGCCATCTTTAATACGGCCAATCGGATGATCGAGAAGGTGAAGCGCCTGATCAAGCCGGTGCAACGTTCGCATAAGGAAGTCATCATCAACTCCGAGTCGCTGGAAACGCGCGTCGCGGTGTTAGAGGACGGGCGGTTGGAGGACTTCACGATTGAGCGAACGAACGACGACCGATTGGTCGGGTCGATCTTCAAGGGGAAAGTGAAGAACCTCGAAGACGGCTTGAAGGCGGCGTTTGTGGACATCGGGTTTGAGAAGAACGCGTTCCTGCACTATTGGGACATTGTTCCGAATAATTTCGACAGCGGCGTGGAGATTGTAGAGCGCGATAACAGCAAGCGACGTGATCGGCCGCGGGTGACGCAGAAGGATATCCCCCGGCTGTATCCTCCGGGCAGCGATATCATTGTTCAGGTGACCAAGGGACCGATTGGGACGAAAGGGCCGCGCATTACGACGAACTTGGCCTTACCGGGACGGTATTTGGTTTTGTTGCCCAACTCGGACCAGAGCGGTATTTCACGGAAGATCGAGAACCCTGATGAGCGCCAGCGGCTGAAGAAGATTCTACGTGGGCTCACCATCCCCGACGGCATGGGTGTGATCATTCGAACCGTGGGTGAAGGTCAGCAGGCGCGGTATTTCGTGCGCGATTTGGCCTTGTTGGTTGAGGAATGGAAACTCATTCAGCAGCGCATCAACACGAAGCCGTCCGCCACTTGTGTATTCCAAGAGCCCGACCTCATTGAGCGCACGGTTCGTGATTTCTTGACGGAGGATGTGGAGCGAATCGTGGTGGATAGCATCCAGGAGTTCGATCGCATTCGGAACATGATCGCCAAGATTTCCAAGCGATCGGTGTCGAAGGTGAAACATTACAATGAGTCCCAGGCGTTGTTTGATCGGTTTAACATCTCACGACAGCTCGAAAGCGCGTTTTCGAGGCAAGTCCATTTGAAGAGCGGCGGTTACATCGTGATTGATGAAACCGAGGCGTTGGTGGCGATCGACGTGAACACGGGACGGCATAAGAGCAGCAAAGACCAAGAGAGTACCATCTTGAAGGTGAACCTGGAGGCGGGCGATGAGATTTGTCGTCAGTTGCGCCTGCGGAACATGGGTGGGTTGATTGTGCTGGATTTCATCGACATGAAATCGCGTCGGGACCAGGTGAGCGTGTATCAGCGTGTGCGAGACGGGTTGCGACGCGATCGGGCGAAGACGCATGTGTTGCCGATCTCACAGCTTGGTTTGATGGAGATGACGCGTCAGCGGCACACGGAGAGCGTGAGGTCGGCGGTTTACGACGATTGTCCGTATTGCAAGGGGCGCGGTAAGGTGAAGAGCTCGTTGACGATGAGCGTGGAGATCCAGCGTAAACTGAGTGAGATTCTGAAGCGCCGTCAGCGGGACGAGTCCGACTTCCAGCTTCGGATCGTGGTGAATTCCACGGTGTTGGATCGACTACGCACGCAGGACGAGCGTTTGTTGATCGAGATGGAGAAGCGCTATTTCGGCAAACTTTCGTTCCGTGCGGATCCAGCGTTTCATGCTGAGCAGTTTAAGATCATCAACGTGACGACGAACGAGGAGATGGCGAGCGTTGGGGGTTAAACTAAACGGCGGAGGGGCAGCCTGCGGGTGCGAGTGGCCTTTTTGCTTTGAACTACAGGGGGAGGGCCGGCAGGGATGCCGGCGCTCCCAGGAGGCTACGCCGTGTGGGGGCACCCGGCCTACAACGTGGAGCGGGGAGGCTCCGTTGTTGTAGGCCGGGTCCCCTGACCCGGCGTTGGCCTTGATGGGGGCTTTACTTTTGTGACTTGAGACTGAGGGCGAAGCCTTTGAGGCCGATCAAGTCGGGGGGCAGGCCGGCAAGCGCGCCAGGAGCGGCCCCACCGGCGAGGAAGCGGATGACGTTCGACTTTCCGGTTCGCAGACCTTGGGCGAGGGCTTGCTCGTAGGTTGAAGCCTTGGCGTCCCAGCACCGGAGTTGGGCGAATGCGGGCGATCGTGGGGCGATGGTTTCGAGCGTGAGCGTGCGGGAGGTGATGTAGCCAGCGGCGGGGCCTTTTCGGAAAGGGGTAGCTTTATCGGCGGGCTGGAGGGTGTCTTCTCGATCGCAGGGACTGATATAAAGTTGTGCGAGGTAGGCTTCGCCTTCCAGGGGTGTGGTGCCATCCTCGGCGAAGATGCGCGCGTTGATGCCGCTGCTGATGACGCGATTGGCGAAGGAGACCGTGCCGCCTTGGCCTGTGGGAGCGCAGGGGCCCTTGGATGCTGGGGGTTGTTGTGGGCTTTGGCTGAGAACGACTGTGTTTGGCAACAACGGGAGCCAGAGGGCAGCGGCGCAGGACCAAGCGAGCCAGGAAGTGCGCGGAACCGCGGGAGACGGTTTGGATTTCATGCGTGGGAGAGTGTGCCCCAGGAATCGAGGGTGTAACAGGAGGAAAAAGTGGAGGTTATCCGGCGGGGTGTGTGGTCTTCCTGTGGATTCTACGGGTCAGGGGGGACGCGAGGTCCTCGGACTGCGCGCCTTTTTTTCCACGGTAGCCGTGGTGAAGTCGGATGCGCTGTCGGCACTTGGGGCTTTGGGGTGAGGCTACGAGACTCAGGGCTTCGGAGCGTCCCGCTTTCGCGGGACGCGGACGTCCCAGCGGGACGTCCCTACCTCGCCGGACGCGGACGCGTAGCGGGGGGCGATTGCATTGCCTTGCCTGTTTAGGGTGGGATCCATATTTTGAGAGAGACAGAGCGGGTGTGATTTAACTTTATGAGAACTGATTACGTGAGTGTAGGTCGGATGACATGGGGTGTGGCGATTGGGTTGGGCTTGATGTGGGGCGGTGAAAAAGCGTGGTCGGCGGATGCGCCGCCGGTGGTGTTCGACACGAAGCCGGCGTTTATGCAGGTGCTTACGAATTTGACGCGAGTGACGAATGCGGTTGTGGTGACCAATTACGTGGTGGTGACCAACGTGGCGTACGTCACGAACTTGTATAATGCGGCGGGACAGCTGCTGCAGCCGGTCGAGTCGGCGAAGCCCCCGATTCCCGGGTTGGTTCCGATCCCGCAAGCCTTGACTTTGGCGTCGGCTCCGACCGCTGCCCCTGCGCCTGCGGCTCCGGCTGCGAAGCCATCGGCTCCGCCTCCGGACCCTGCGGTGGTGAAAGCGGGCCAGCTTGCGTTGGTGAAGGAGCTATTGACGCAGAGTTTAGTGGCGGCCTCGAACGTGGTGGCGGTTGCTGAGAGCTTTGGGCCAGGTCGGGCGCATGGGATTTTGATGCCGGAGGGGATTACCTCATTTGATCGTAAGAAGGGGCAGACCCTTGTGACGGTGATGAACGCCACGGCGGAGAAGGCGGCACCAGCGGCGGTGGGGAAGGTGCAGCAGGCGATTGCCAAGCTAGATTTGGCGGACCCTGCAGCCCTTCTCAAGGGAGGTAAGGACGCGGGGACGACGGCTCTATTGGCGGCGGAGGGGGTTAATCTTTCGGCGCAGGTGTATGCATTGGTCCAGCAGGCGGGCACGGAAGCAGGCTTGGGCGAGGCGTATCGAGCGGTGATGCTGAAGGGCGGGGGACTCTTGGGAGCGGTGCTGGGGACCAGTTCGGCCGTGGACATTGACGCGCACATCACGAAAGGGCTGATGGATGCCATTTTTGCGGATTTAGCGACGAAAGAAGGGGCGATTCGGACCGATCCTGCGGCACGGAAGACGAAGATGCTTCAGGAGGGGTTGAAGTAGTAGCGGAGTGGGGAAGCTGGGTGAATCTGATCTGAATAGAACGAGGCCGCGCAGGATCCAACTCAACCACCATGAGTGTCGCGGACATGCTATTGAAACGGGGGTTGCTCACGAAGGAGCAGCTGAGCGAAGCCTTGGAGATGCAGCAGGCGGAGGGGTTGCGTTTGGATCGGGCGGTGGTGCAGAAGGGGTGGGTGTCGGAAGCGCAGGTTTTGGAGGCCTTGGCGGAGCAGCTGCATTTGGAGTTTGTGCGACTTGAGGATGCGGCGATTCCGGCCGAGATCTTACGGGCGCTTCCGCCCAAGGTGGTGTATCGGCAGCGCTTGGTGCCGGTTGCGCGTGTCGACGACGTCTTGCAAGTGGCGACGAGCGATCCTTTTGATCTGTATGCCTTTGACGACCTGCGGCTGATCACGGGATTGAATATCCAGCCGGTATTGGCGACGAAAGAGGACATTGAGAAGGTCATCAAATCTCACTATGGGTTGGGTGGGGATACCCTGGATGAGATGGTGGGTGGCGATGATGAACCGGTTTCTGCTTCGGAGGACAGCGAGGATTTGTTGGAGGCAGCGCAGGAGGCCAGCGTCATCAAGTTGGTCAACGAGATCATTTTGGAGGCAGTGAACGAACGGGCGAGCGATATTCATGTGGAACCGTATGAGCATCACATGGCGATTCGGTATCGCATCGATGGCGTGTTGCAAGAGGCCCCGGTGCCGCCCCAGATGCACCGGTTTCAGTCGGCGATCATTAGCCGTATCAAGATTCTGGCGAACTTGAATATTGCGGAACGTCGAATCCCGCAGGATGGACGCATCAAATTCAATGTGGGCGGGCGACAGATTGATGTGCGCGTGAGTGTGATTCCGATGCTGTTTGGGGAGGGAGTGGTGATGCGTTTGCTGGACAAGGCGAACGTGTTATTCACGTTGACCCAGTTGGGTATGGACGAGCATGAGAACACGCTGTTCAAGGGGTTGATCGATCGTCCGCACGGGATCTTTTTGGTGACGGGACCGACGGGTGCGGGGAAGACCACCACGCTGTACGCGGCGCTGAATGCGATCGTGGGTCCGGGGTTGAAGGTGCTGACGGTTGAGGACCCTGTGGAATACCATCTGGAGGGGGTGAACCAGATTCCGGTGAATGCGCAGGTGGGTATGACCTTTGAGAAGGGGTTGAGGGCGATATTGCGCCATGATCCGGACGTGGTGATGATCGGCGAAATTCGGGATTTGGAGACCGCGAGGGCCGCGATTCAGGCGGCGCTGACGGGGCACTTGGTGTTGTCGACCTTGCACACGAACGACGCGGCGTCGGCTCCGATGCGATTGATCGATATGGGAGTGGAGCCATTCTTGGTGAGCAGCACGATGATTGGGTCGATGGCTCAGCGGTTGGTGAGGAGGATATGCTCGAAATGCCGGGTGGAATACGAGCCGGATGCTTCGACGCTACCGAAGGATCTAGGATTGAAACAGGGTGAGACCCTATGGCGAGGCACGGGGTGTCCGAACTGTCGGAATACGGGGTATCGGGGCCGGAGTGGGTTGTATGAGATGATGGTGATGAGCGATGCGATTGCGGAGAAGATCATTGATCGTGCGCCATCGCATCAGATTGTGGCGGTGGCGAGGCAGAATGGGTTACGCCTGTTGCGCGAGGATGGGTGGGCGAAAGTGCGGCGTGGGATCACGACGCCTGACGAAGTGGTGCTGTGCACGGCGATTTAGACCGAAGCGAACCCTGGAAAGCGTATGGCCCAGTTTCAATACACCGCGATGACCGAGGCGGGGGGGCGTGTGTCGGGGGTCTTGGAGGCGGAGAGTGAGGCCGGGGCGATGCGGGTGTTGGAGGATCGGCGGCTTTTCCCGTTGACGATGAAGGGGATGGGGGCTGCTGCGGAAGGGGCTAAGCCGGAGCGGAGGAAGGTTAAAACCCGGGACTTGGGCATGCTTTACGGGCAAATGGCGGACTTGTTGGGTTCGGGGGTGCCTTTGTTGAGAGCGATGGATTCGTTGATTCGGTCGACTCCGGCGCCGGGTTTGAGGGCTTTACTGAAGGAGATTCGAGCAGCGGTCTCGGAGGGGAAGACCCTGACGGATGCCTTGAGACCGTATCCAGAGGTGTTTCCGGTGTTGCACATCGCGATGATTCAAGCGGGGGAGCGGGCGGCGTTTTTGGAGGAGGTGTTGCGCAACTTGGCGGGCTTCTTGGAGCGATTTGAGGAACTACGAAGCAAAGTTTTGGGGGCTTTGATTTATCCGGCGCTATTGATGGGGTTGGGGGTGGTGGTGATGGTGGGGGCATTGGTTTTCTTTGTGCCGAAGTTTGAGCCCTTGTTGGCGGCGGCGAAGAAGCCATTGCCGACGGAGATTTTGTTTGGGGCCAGTCGGGTGGTGCGTAGCTATTGGTATTTGCTGATCCTAGGCGGGGCTGGGGCGGGGGTGTTTTTGTGGGTGAACATGAGGACGGAGAAGGCGCGACGGCGTTTGGAGGGGTGGCAGCTCAAGATTCCGGTGGTGGGGGAGGCCTTGCGGCTGTTGGCGATTACGCGTTTGTGTCGGATCTTGGGAACGATGTTGGCAAACGGGGTTCCGCTACTGACGGCGTTGAAGATCAGTCAGAATGCAACCGGGTCGACGATTCTGGCGGAGCGGGTGTCGGTGGCCACGGAGTCGGTGCGGGATGG
>Ga0172373_10007409_pt1 | contig 14246 bp, 7 predicted proteins | sample Lak10m_2_FD_114546 | JGI IMG/M metagenome (GOLD analysis project Ga0172373, IMG submission 114546) | Freshwater microbial communities from Kabuno Bay, South-Kivu, Congo - kab_092012_10m | ecosystem: Environmental > Aquatic > Freshwater > Lake | place: Democratic Republic of the Congo: South-Kivu... | reverse complement strand
GCGGCGCGCCGCCCACGAGGCTCCGGACGAGCCAGGCGTTCGAGGCGGCGATCAGCAGCGCGCCCACGAGGATGGCGGCAACGAGCACGGCGACCTGGGAGTTCTTCATGCGGAAGGTCGAGGGACCGGTCGAGGAGGATAGCGCCGCGGGCCCGGCCTGGAACGCACGCGCGCCGACCACGGCGAGCAGCAGCACGCCGAGCAGGATCGGCGCGAGCTCGCTCGGGCTGCCGGTGACGAGCAGGCCGTTCTGCAGCACGCCGATGCAGAGCAGCGCCAGCACGACGCCCTCGACGCGCCCGCTGCCGCCCGCGAGCGCCGTACCGCCGAGCACCGCCACCGTCACGGCCGCGAGCTCCCAGCCGCTGCCCGCGTCGGCCTTGGCCTGCCCGAGGTGCGCGACCCACAGCACGCCCGCCAGCGCGGCCAGGAAACCCGCGCAGACGTACACGCCGAACTCGAAGCGCGCGACCGGGATCCCGGCGTGGCGGGCCGCGCCCGGCGCGTGCCCGAGGGCCGAGAGCGCGCGCCCGAGCGGTGCGCGCGCCAGCAGGAACCCGAGCGCCAGCGCGAGCGCGCCGAACAGCAACGCCTGCGGCGGCAAGAAACCGGCCCAGTAACCCTGCCCGAGGTCGGTGAATCCGCCTGGAAATCCGCCGTAGACCGCGTAGCCGCCGGTGAGGCCCTCGGCCAGGCCGCGGTAGAGCGCGAGCGTCGCCAGGGTGGCGAGGAACGGCGGCGCGCCGGCCACCACCAGGGCCCCGTTCAGCGCACCCCCCAGCACTCCGACGCCGAGCGCCAGCGCGAGCGCGAGGACGAGCGGCGCGCCGGCCGCGTGGCTCGCACCGAGCGTCACGGCCGCGAGCCCCATCATCGCGCCCAGCGAGAGGTCGATGCCACCGCTCTTCAACACGAGCAGCATCGCCAGCGCCACCAGCCCGAGCTCGGCCGTCGCGCGCACGATCTCGAAGGCATTCGCAAGCGTGACGAACTCGCGCGAGGCCAGCGCGAAGCCGGCCACGAGCACGAGGAGCACGCCCGCCAGCACGCGCCGCGTGCCCCCCACCTCGGGCAGGCGATTGCCCGCGCGCACCGTGCCGCGCAGACCGCGCCGCGTGAGCTCGGGCACCAGCGCGGCCAGGATCACCGCGCCCTGGAACGCACGCTCCCAGGCGGCCTCGACGCCGAGGAACAGCAGCACCGGTCCGAGCGTGCCGAGCAGCGCCACGCCGAGCAGCGTGCCGCCGAGGTGCCCGCGCCCACCCTGCACCGAAGCGCCCCCCAGCACGACGCTGGCGATGGCCGCGAGCTCGAGCCCGGTGCCGGCCTCGATCTCGACCGCCGGATAGCGCACGGCCGAGAGCACGCCGCCCGCAGCGACGAGCCCGCCCAGGGCCGCGAAGGCGCCGATGCGTACGCGCGCGACGTCGAGGCCCGCCAGCCGCGCCGCCTCGGAACTCCCGCCGACGGCGAGCAGCGCGCGCCCCGCGGCGTGCCGCTGCAGCAACAGCGCCAGCGCGCCGAGCACGAGCGCCGCCAGCGTGAAGGTCGCGAGCTCTCCGCGCGCCTGTCCGAGGCCGAACCACTGGAAACCCTCCGGCAGAGCGTCGATCCAGCGCCCACCCGTGCTCCAGCGCAGCGCCCCGCGCAGGATCGCGAGACTGGCGAGCGTCACCACGATCGCCGGCACGCCGCGCGCGACGATCCAGCCCTGCGCCGCGCCGAGCAGGCAACCGAGCAGGCACACGAGTGCGAACACGAGCGGCATCGGGATACCGAGCTTCGCCAGCACGCCCGCCAGCACGCCGGCCAGCGCGAACTGCGCTCCGACCGACACGTCGATCTCGCCCGCCAGGATCACGAGCGTCAGCCCGCCCGCGACCAGCGCCAGCGGCAGGTTGTCGAGCACGAGGTCGCCCAGGTTCCCGGCCGAGAAGAAGTGCGGCGCGAGCAGCGCGAGCAGCGCGGCCAGCGCCAGCAGGGCGAGCACGAGGCCGGCCTCGCGCGTGAATCCGCGCCACTTCATGGCCGCGCCGGCTCCGCGCCGAGGGCCAGCGCGAGCACGCGCTCCTTGGTGCGTTCGCGTCCGACCAGCGTGCCCGCCAGCCGCCCGCGCCGCAGCACCGCAATGCGCCCGGACAGCGCCAGCAGTTCCTCGAGGTCCGAGGAGACGAGCAGCACGGCCGCCCCGCGGGCCGCGACGGCGCGCACCTTCGCGTGCAGCTCCGCGCGACCGGCCACGTCGATGCCCTGCGTCGGCTCGTCGAGCAGGAGGACGCGCGGCACCGTGCGCAGCCACTTCCCGAGCACGAGCTTCTGCTGGTTGCCGCCCGACAGACCGCCGGCCAGCGCCTCCGGCGCGGCGCGCACGTCGGAGTCGCGCAGCACCTGCGCCGGCGCCTGCGGATCGGGCGGTCCGAGCGAGTTCAGGAACTCGCGCGCGTACCACGGCAGGTGCACGTTCTCGGCCACGCTCCAGGCCAGGACGAGTCCGTCCTGCGCGCGGTCCTCGGGCACCAGCACGACGCCCGCCGCAAGCGCCTCGCGCGGCGTGCGCGGCGCGAAAGGCTGGCCGTCGAGCGTGACGCTGCCCGCGTAGCGCTCGTGGCCCGCCAGACAGCGCAGGAGCTCGCTGCGGCCCGCACCCACCAGCCCGGCGAGGCCGAGGATCTCGCCCGGATGGAGCGTGCAGGAAACGTCGGCGAGTCCGCCGGCCTGCGCCGACAGTCCGCGCACCACGAGGCGCGGCGCGTCCGCCGGCGCAGGCGCATCCGCGTCCCCCGGCGCGCCGCGCGTCTCGAGCACCTCGCGTCCGACCATGTGGCGCACGAGCTCGGCGCGCGTCACGTCGCGCGCCGGCCCGCTCCACACCGAGCGCCCGTCGCGCAGCACGGTGATGCGGTCGGCCAGGCGCTCCAGCTCCTCCAGACGGTGAGAGATGTACAGCACGGCCACGCCGCGCGCCTTCAGCCCGGCGATGGTCGTCAGCAAGCGCTCGGCCTCGCGCGCGGGCAGCACCGCGGTCGGCTCGTCGAGCACCAGCACCGGCGCGCCGGCCGACAGAGCGCGCGCGATCTCGAGCTCCTTGCGCTGCGCGGGCGCGAGCTCGGCCACGCGCGTGTCCGGTCCGTAGGACGCGCCCAGCTCGGCCAGGACCGCGCGCGCCCGCGTGCGCCGCGCGGCCCGGTCGATCCACGCCCCGTCACGCCCGAGGAACAGGTTCTCGGCCACCGTGAGCTCGGGGAACAGCGTCTCATGCTGGTAGAGCACGCTGATGCCGAGCGCGCGCGCCCGGGCCGGCGTCCACGTCGTCTGGCACTCGCCCGCGAGCTCGAGCGTGCCGCCCTCGGGCGCGTGCGCCCCGCTCAGGACCTTGATCAACGTGCTCTTGCCGGCCCCGTTCTCGCCGACGAGGGCATGCACCTCACCCGCGTACAGCTCCAGATCGACCCCGCCGAGGGCACGGATCGCCCCGAAGCGCTTCTCGATTCCGCGCAACCTCACGCGCGGCGCCTCGGCATCCGGGACGGCCATCGCGGGTCAGTATGCTGCGCGCGGCGGCAGCCCCCAAGCCGCACGGGCGGGTCCGCCCCGCGCCTCTCGACGCGTTCACCTCGCGGAACGCCGTGGCAGGCGTTGCCAAACTCGGCCCGGCTCCCCACACTGTCGCGCCCTTTTCCCCGACCCCCCGCGGGAAACCACACCTTAGAGCCCATCGAACCGCCATGAAGAAGAGCCCCCAGAAGCGCGCCCGCAAGACTTACGAAGACAAGATCGCCGAGCTGCAGGCCAAGATCGAGGCCATCAAGCAGCGCGAGGAAGAGAAGAAGAAGAAGAAGTCGCCCGCGATGCGCTTCGTGCGCGCGGCGCTGAGCTCGCTCGACAAGGCGCTGGCGAACTGCGACGACAGCCTGATGCGCAAGGAGCTCGGTGAGGCGCGCCTGACGATCTCGTCCGTGATGGCCCTGGCCGGCGCGCCGGCGGCCTCGCTGACGCCGGTCGCGCGTGGCGGCGGGCGGCGCTCGAACGTCGAGGTCGAGAACCTCGGCGAGAAGCTGCTCGCGCACGTCAAGAAGCACCCGGGTCAGCGCGGCGAGCAGATCGCCAGCGATCTCGAAACGGACACGAAGACGATGCGCCTGCCGATGAAGAAGCTGATCGAGGACGGCAAGGTCAAGACCTCCGGCCAGCGCCGCGGCATGTGCTACTTCCCCGCCTGAAGTGGAGAGGCCGGAAGCTGCGCGCCCCACGCGCAGCTTCCGCGTTCACGCACCGCCGGCCGCGCCCAGGGCCGGCTCGAGCGCGCGCGCCAGGGCGCCCTCGAGCTCGGCGACGCCGAAGGGTTTCTGGACCCAGCCGCGCGCTCCGAGTTCGCGCGCGAGCTCGGTGATCTGCGGCGCGGCGTGACCGCTCATCAGGACGAGCGGGAGTTGCGGATGTGCGCGGCGCGCGGCGCGCGCGAGGTCACGCCCGTCCTGCCCGGGCAAGGTCAGATCGAGCAGGAGCACGGCCCGGGCCGGCCGCTCGAAGTCCTCGAGCGCGGCCGCGAGATCCCGCCCGTCCGCGCGCACGCGCACGCGGTGCCCGCGCTCGCCCAGCGCAGCCTCGATGAAGGCGCGCACCGGCGCTTCGTCGTCGACCGCCAGCACGTCGAGCGGCGCGACCGTGGCAAGAGCGAGCGGCGCGCTGCGGGCTGCGGGTTGCACGCGCTCGCCGGCGAGCGGCAGACACAGGCGGAAGCAGGAGCCCGCCCCCGGCCGGCTCTCGACGCGGATCAGTCCGCCGTGGCGCCGCACGGCTCCGAAGACCACGGCCAGCCCGAGCCCCCGGCCCGGGAAGCGCGTGGTGAAGAAGGGATCGAAGATGCGCTCGAGGTGCTCGGCCGGCATGCCCTCGCCGTCATCCTGCACCGCGAGGCACAGGAACTCCCCCGGCCCCACCTCGCCACGGAAGTGCCCCGTCTCGAGGTCCTGCGGGGCGAGCGCGAGGCGACGCACGGTGAGCTCGATGCGGCGCGCGCCGGCGTCCCGCGCGTTGGTGACCAGGTTCAGCACGGCCTGCTCGAGCGCCGTGCGATCGCCCACGACGCCCGGCAGCTCCACTCCGACCGCGAGGGCCAAGGTCACGCCCTCGCCGGCGGCCGTGCGCAGCACCGGCAGGAGTTCCCGCACCAGCTGCGCGAGGCACAGGGGCTCCTTGGCCAGCGGCTCCTCGCCCGCGAAGGTCTGTAGCTGACGGCACAGCCGCGCGGCGCGCTGACCCGAGGACGAGATCGCCTGCAGGAGCTCGCGCCGCGCCGGATCCTGCTCGCGCAGCAGCAGGAGGTCGGCGTTGCCGAGCACGCCGACCATCAGGTTGTTGAAGTCGTGCGCCACGCCGCCGGCCACGAGGCCGAGGCTCTCGCTGCGCTCGAGCTGGCGCATGCGCTCCTCGAGCGCGCGCCGCGCGGCGGCCTCGCGCTCGGCGCGCTCGACCTCGGAGGCGAGCCGCACGTTGGCCTTCAGCAGCCCTTGGCGGCTGCGCAGTGCCAGGACCGTGAGCAGCACGAGCGTCAGCCCGAAGCCGGCCAGGACCAGGCGCCGTGTCTCGGCCCGATTGCGCGCCAGCTCCTCCTGACCGCTCGCCAGGGCCCGCTCGGCCTCGACCCGCTTGCGCTCGGCCGACAGCAGCCGATCGCGCAGCGGAATGTAGGCGCGCATCTCCTCCTCCTCGCGCGCCTCGATCGCCTCGAGCTTCTCGGTCAGCGCGAGGATCGTCGCGCTGTCCTTCTCGACCATCGCCACGCCGAAGCGCGAGCGCAGGATGCCGTCCTCGCGCCCCGTGAAGCCGCGGCCCTCGATCAGGGCCGAGGCGCGGTCCAGGAACGGACGCGCGCGCGCCACGTCGTCGACGGTCAGCACGAGATCGGCCGCGGTCTCCAGCGCGTAGGCCTGGTCGCGCAGGCTGCCGAGCTGACGGAATTCCTCGGCCGCGAGCTCGTGCTGGCGCAGGCCCTCCTCGATGTCGCCGGCCTCGTAGGCCAGCGCGGCGCGCGCCAGGGCGAGTTCCCCGAGCGTGGCGCGGTCCCCCTGCGCGCGCGCCAGCGCCTCGATCTCGACCAGCCGCGCAAGGCGTTCGTCGCGCGTGTGCTCGGCCTCGGTCTCGTAGTACTCGAGCAGCGCGAAGCGCTGGTGGAAGGAGCCGTTGGCCGGTTCCTCGGCCAGGGCGCGCAGCTCGGCGCGCAGATCCGCGTAGAAGGTCTCGGCCGAGTCGCGCGTGACGTGATCGGCCACGAGCGCCGCCAGCGTGCGCAGGGCGAGGTCGTCGACCTCGCGCGCCACGTTGTAGCCCTCCAGCGCGGCCGCGAGCTCGTCCGCGGGCTGCGCGCTCTGGCACAGGTGCCGCGAGCGCGCCAGGGCGTGTCGCGCGCGCAGCCAGGCCGGCGCATCGGGCGCGAGCGGAGTGCTCGAGAGGGCGTCCAGCTCGCGCGCCGCGTGCGGTCCCTCCAGCGTCGCGTGCGCCAGGGCGGCATGGGCTGCGGCGGCCGCCAGCCAGGCGGGATCGCTGCGCGCGCGCGCCGCCTCCACGAGCTCGTCCGCCAGCGCGACCGCCGCACGCACGTCGGAGCGCAGCTCGGCCTCCACGCGCTCGAAGCCGAGCTGGAACCAGCTCGGCGAGCCCGGCTCCGCCTCGGCCGCCCGGCGTGCCAGCTCGCGCGCACGCTCGGCCTGGGCCTCCCGCGGGCCCGCCAGGACGAGAAGCAGCGCAACGATCGCCAGCCCGCGCATGCCGAGAAGCATAGCGGCAGAGGGGCGCCTGTGCTTCAGGCCTGCCGCTCGGCGCGCACGCGCTCGAGCAGGGCCTTCGTCAGGCGCACGCCTTCCTTCTCGGACACGCCGTCGCCCTCCCACTCGACCCCGATGAACCCGCTGTAACCGGCGGCGAGCACGATCGCGAGCATGCGCCGGTAGTCCGTGCGCGTCTCGTTGCCCTGCGCGTCGAACTCGTGGGACTTCGCGCTGACGCCGCGCGCGAAGGGCATCAGCTCCTCGACGCCCTTGTAGCGGTCGTATTCCACGCCGTTGCCGAGGTGGAAGTTGCCGAAGTCCGGCAGCGTTCCGGCGCGCGGATGGTCGGCCGCACGGATCGTGGCCGCGAGCCACTGCCCGTCGGAGGAGTAGCCGCCGTGGTTCTCGACGATCACGTCGATCCCGAACTCGTCGCCGTAGCTCGCCAGGCGGTGCAGCGAATCGGCGGCGCGCTTCGAGACCTCCTCGCGCGAGCCCTGGCCGGCGGCGTTGACGCGGATCGAGTGGCAGCCGAGCCGGTGCGCGGCGCGGATCCAGCGGTGGTGGTTCTCGACCGCCTTCAGGCGCGCAGCCTCGTCGGCGTCGCCGAGCTCGCCCTCGGCGTCGCACATGATCAGCAGGCTGCGCACGCCGTGGTCCTCGGCGCGCGCGCGCAGGTCGTCGAGGTAAGCCGTGTCCTCGGCCTTGTCCTGGAAGAACGTGTTGACGTGCTCGACCGCGGTGATGTCCCACTCGCGCCGCGCCAGGGGCGCGAAGTCGCGCGGATCGAGCTCGCCCGCGTGCAGCATGCGGTGCAGCGACCACTCGGCCAGCGAGATCTGGAAGGCCGGCGCCACGAGCGAGCGGCGCGCCACACAGGAGGACAGCGCGAGACTGCCGCCGAGACCGACGGCGGAGGAGAGCAGCGAGCGACGATCGGTGGACATCGCGCCAGTCTGGCACCGTCGCTGCGGTCGCGGAAGCGCGACGGCGCCGTCCGCCCGCGACGCGGAGAGCCGCGCGCCGTGGGCTTGCGCTCCGTGGCCTTTCCCATACAATGCAACGTCGTAGCGTTTCCCCGGCCGTTCGGGCGGTTTCGGGGTCTCCCCCACGCTACCGGAGGTCCCCCTTTGGCGGCATTCACGGCTTCGATCCTGTCCTGTCTCCTGCTGGGTGCCGCGCGAGGCCCGCAGGAAGGAATTTCCGGGCGTGAGGGCGTGCGCCAGCAGGAAGCCTTCCTACCGGGCCAGCACTTCGTGCGCTTCCGGTCCGCCCCCAGGGCGGCCGAGTGGCAGTGGCTCGACGCGAACGTCGGAGCGCTCACGCGCGCCGACGGCTCCGCGCTCGCGCGCCCCTTCCTGGACGCCACGACGACCGCGCTCCGGATCGAGACGGCCGCGACGCTGCGGGCCCTGCGCGCGCACCCGTCGGTGGCCGCGGTCGGGCGCATCGAGCCCGGCGCGAAGCTCGACGCGCGCCTCTCCGACTCGCCGCCGGGCGTGCGGCTCGAGCTCGAGCTGGAACTCTGGCCCGGCGCCGCGCCCGAGCAGGTCCTGGCGGAGCTCGCTCGACGCGACGTGCTCGTGCGCGAGCACCTGCGGCACCGCGGCCGCGGGCCGCACGACCTCGAGCTCCTGACGGTCTCGGCGCGGCGCGGCGACCTTCCGCATCTGGCGCGCCTCGGTGGCGTGCGCCGGATCTCGCCGCGCGCCCCGGACGCGCTCGCGGGTCGCGAGCTCGACGAGCTCGTGCGCGCCGCGGCGCAGGGCACGCTGCAGACGGTCTCCGTCGGCGCCGGCCACGCCTACGACGCCCGCGCCGCCTTCCTGGATCTGCTCGCGCACGAGCGGCCCGAGCTCGCGCTCGTCGCCGAGGAGCGCCCGGCGGGCGAGCTCGGCCCGAAGAACGTCCTGGGCGGATCGCCCGCCGCGCGCGCCCACGCCGCGCCGAGCACGCCGCGCTCGTCCGCGGCCGGGCGCGCGCTCGCGCTGCAGGCCGAGCTCCTCTCCGCGGACTCCGAGCCGCCCCGACTCGTGCGCGACCTCGCGGCCGACGCGGGCTTCGCCGCGGCCGATGCGCCCGGGCACGTCTACCGCTTCCGCGCGCGCGCCGGTGTGCCCTTCGTGCTCACGCTGGCCTGGACCGACGAGCCCGGAGCGATCGGCGGCGAGCCCGCGCTGGTGAACGACCTCGACCTCGTGGTGACCTCGCCGGGCGGCGAGGTCTTCCGGCGCCGGCTCGAGTCGCGCCGCGACGGCTTGCTCGGCAACTGGAGCGAGCCGGCCCTGGCGGCCGAGCACTTCCTCGCTCCCGCGCTGCTCGGAGGCCTGTGGCAGGTCGTGGTCGAGCCCGTCAGCGGGCGCTTCGCCGGGCCCCAGGGCTACGCGCTCGCCGCGAGCGGGCTCGAACTCGTGCCGGCGCCGCTCGCGCTCGAGGTTCCGGGCACCGTCACGCTGCGGCCGATGGCCGGACTGCACTCGAAGGACGGCAACCTCCGGGCCGCGTCGCTCGGGCTCTTCGGCACGAGCGACGACCAGCGCTACGTGCTGCGCGACCGCTCGAGCGTGACGCTCTCCTTCGAGGCCCTCGTGCCGCCCGGCGCGCGCGTGCAGGCCGTGCGCGTGCGGATCGAGCACCACGAGCTCGGGCGCGTGGCGGCGGGTGACATCCAGTGGCGGCTCGGCCACGGCGCGAGCAGCGCGCCCACGATCGTGGCCTCGACGGCGGCGCCGCTGCGCTCGGGCGCGGCCGCCGAGACGCTCGACCTCTGGGCCCCGCTCGCGCTCGTGCCGGACGGAAACGACCTAGAACTCGTGGTGCAGAACGCGAACCAGGACGACGACACGCTGCTCGATCGCGTGGCGCTCGAGGTCGACTACCTCGTCAGCGACGGCCTGCCGACGATCACCTCGGTGCCGAACACGCTGGCGAGCGTCGGGCAGGCGTACCTCTACGACGCCGACGGGCGCGCGCAGGCGACCAGCGCCACGGCCGTGAGCTGGTCGCTCGTGCGCGGACCGGCCGGACTGACGATCGCGAGCACCACGGGCCAGGTCAGCTTCGTGCCGGCCGCCACGGGCTCGTTCGCGGTCACGCTGCGCGCCACGAGCACCGGCGGCGTCGCCGAGCAGAGCTACACGCTCGTCGTGCAGAGCCAGCCGACGCTGCCGGCCACGCTGACGCCCGCCAACCCGAGCCCGCTCGTCTACCTGCCGAGCGAGCGCCTCGCGGCGGGCGCGGCGAAGTCACAGCAGCGCCTCAACGTGTTCCTGCCGCCCGGCACGGCGCCCGTCGGCGGCTGGCCGGTCGTGCTCAACAACCGCGCGGGCGGCGGGCTCGCCGCGCTGCCGCTCGGCGCGCTGCAGAACACGGGCGCCACCGCGCCGCTGCACGCCTTCGTCGCCTCCGGGATCGCGGTGGTCGACTTCGGCGTGACGGGCATCGGCAACGGTCAGGGGCTCTTCTATCCGCCGGGCCACGCCAGCGGACGCTACGAGTCCTTCCGCCCGGGCGACGACAACCCCGAGAAGGACGCCGAGTGGGCCGTGCAGTGGCTGAAGACGCAGGCCTCGTTCCCGCTCTCGCGCAGCGCGATCGTGCTGCGCGGTTCGTCCCAGGGCGCGATCCTCGCGCTGTGGTGCGCGATGGGGCCGGAGCGCGCACGCGCCACCGGCTCGGCGCAGGTGCGCGCCAGCACCCGGGTGAAGGGCGTGCTCGCGCTGCAGCCGCCGACCTCGAACTGGGCCTTCGACCAGGATCCGACCTTCGGCTCCAACATGATCGGACACTACGAGCAGGCCGCGGCGCCCGGCGTGCCCGCGACGTTCTTCCGCCAGGTGGCGGAGAGCCTGCAGAAGGCCGGCAGCGTGATGGGCTTCGGCTTCGCGAGCGCCGAGGCGCGAACGTGGAACCAGACCCAGGCCGTGTGCCTGATCTACAACGAGCCCGTGCTGCGCGTGGGCGGCGTGCCGGCCGACCTGACGCTCGACGCGGCCGGCTATCCGCGCCTGAGCGACGCGCTCACGCAGACGTTCGTGCACGACTCGTGGGCCGGCTACGTCTTCTTCCGGCGCCTGCTCGACCTGTCGAGCACCTCCGCCGCGTTCCACGCCACGAACTCGCTCTTCGCCGTGCGCGACACGAGCGCCCTCGCCGCGCCACGCAACTGGCACACGCACACCTACTCGGGCCTGATCACCGGCGCTCCGGCCAGCGCGCTGGCCCACGAGTGGGTCAAGCGCACGCTGGCCGTCCGCTGAGGGCCGCTCAGGGCGCGCCGATCTCGATCCGCAGGGCGTTCGTCAGGGTGAAGCGCGGGCTCGTCGGCGTCTGGAACACGCCCTGCGCGAAGAACACGCGATCGACCAGCGCGGGATCGGGCGGGATCGGCACGACGAGCGTGCTCGGCTGCGTGCCGTTCCAGGGCGACAGCGCCAGGCTGCCGAGGCGGTGTGCGGGCGAGATCAGGAGCTCGCCGAAGGGCAGCAGCAGGCCGCACTCGGAGAACGGGGTTGGCTCACGCGAGGAGAACGCGAGCGTCGGCACGGCACCGGGCGCCTGGCCGTCGTCGAGCGCGAACTCGAGCGCGTTGCCGGGCAGCGCGAGGCCGCCCGTGACCGCCAGCGAACCGGGGTTCCCGGCGCAGCCGGGCAGCGGCAGCGTCAGGCCGAGGTCGATGAAGAGCACGGCCTCGCCGCCGAGCTGCAGGTCGACGCGGCCGGCGAAGTAGCGGCCGTTCGGGCTGACCGAGAAGGCGTTGTCGGTCGGCTCGAGGTTGATCACGAGGTCGCCGTTGAAGACCGTCCGGTTGGCCTGGATGAGCGGCGTGAAGTTGCGCAGGAAGGCGTCGTCCGTCTGGAGCAGGCTGTCGGCGCGCCAGAAGAGATCGCCCCCGTCGGTCAGGACCACGGGAGCGGCCGTGCCGTTGAGCAGCGGGCTCGCCGAGAAGCTCGGATAGACGTCGCCGGACTGGGCGAACTTCTGGCCGCTCTTCACGACGAGATACGTGTCGGTCGTGCCGTCGAGGCGACCGGTGAAGGCGTACTCGCCGCGCGCGTTGAGAGACAGGCGCGGGATGTTGATCAGCAGGCTCCAGTTCCGACCGGCGACCGGGGAGGGCGCGCCCTCGCGGGCCACCACGGTCGTGCCGTTGATCACGTAGGCGTTAGCACCGCCGAGCCCCTGGACGAGCGTCATCCAGTCCCCGCGGTCGTTCACGGACAGGGAGTGCTCGGTGTTCGGTACATCGCTCACGGTCGTGCCCAGCGCGGCGAGAAACTGCCCCTTCGTCAGGAGGACCTCGCTGGCGAGCACGTTGCCGGAGCCGTCCACGCGGAACCGGCACAGCGTCCCCTCGCGCGGGCCCGTCACGTCCGGATTGGACACGTCGCCGAGCACGAAGACGTCGTTGGCCGCGTTGATCTTGCAGACGTCGAAGGACAGCCAGCGCGAGTTCGCACCGAGCAGCGGATCGACGAGCGGCGTGTCGACCAGCGCCATGGGGACCCGGTTCCAGACCAGTCCGGCGGTGTTGCCCGCGGCGGAGATCCGGAGGCACGCGGCGACGTTCCCCGACGGAGAGACGTGCACCGATCCGAACTCGTCCAGCACGAGCGGGAACGGCGCGGCGAGTCGCTCGCCCTCGCGCAGGACGAGGCCGGCGTCACCCAGCAGGGAGCCGTCCTCGGTGACCACGGGGTTGTCGGAGTCGACCAGGGAAAACCAGCTACCCGAATCGAGGACCTGCACGGTTCCGATCTGGGTCACGAGCCCGAGGCCAGGGATCGCATCTCCGGCTTTCACGAGCGCTGCCGGCGTCTGGGCGACGCTCGCGGAGTGCACGGCCAGAACGCCCAGGGAGGTGAGGTAGAAACGCGGGAACGTGCGCATGGGAAGGCCTCGATCCGGGATCAGGGCAGGAGAGTTCGCTCCTGCTGCGGTGGCAAGGTGGCGCCCGCGGCCTCCGGCAAGGGAGAGGGGCGATGAATCTTCTTAGAGCAGCGCCCCGCGCGAGTTTCACGAACGTCACGCTTCTGTAGACGAGGTGCGGAGCACGCCGCAGCGAGGCCACCCTGAAGAGGCGCGGAGCCTCCCCCCGGGCGCGCGCCCCCCGTATCCTGCGCGCCCATGCGAGCCCCGTCCGTCCCGCGCCTGGGAGTGTGTTCCTGGTCCCTGCAGGCCGCGAGCCCCGCCGAGCTCGCCGCGCGCGTGCGCGCCACGGGCCTCGCCTGGGTGCAGCTCGCGCTCGATCCGGTGCGCGAGGGCGCCTGGTCGCCGGAGGAGACGCGCGCGACGCTGGCCGCGGCCGGGATCGGCATCGTGTCGGGCATGATGGGCACGGTCGGCGAGGACTACTCGACGCTCGCGACGATCCGTGAGACCGGCGGCGTACGCCCGGACCGCCACTGGGAGGCGAACCGACGCCACGCGAGCGAGTGTGCGCGGCTCGCGCACGCCCTCGGGCTCGAGCTCGTGACCTTCCACGCCGGCTTCCTGCCCGAGGAGCACGGCGACGAGCGCACGAAGCTCGTCGCGCGCCTGCGCGAGATCGTCGACCGCTGCGCCGAGCACGGCGTGCACGTCGCCTTCGAGACCGGCCAGGAGACGGCCACCAACCTGCGCGAGTTCCTGCAGGAGCTCGCGCGCCCGAGCGCAGGCGTCAACTTCGACCCCGCCAACATGATCCTCTACGGCATGGGCGAGCCGGTCGCGGCGCTCGCCGAGCTGGCCCCTTTCGTGCGCCAGCTCCACGTCAAGGACGCGCGCCGCGCCGCGCGCGCCGGCGAGTGGGGCAGCGAGGTCCCGGTCGGCACCGGCGAGGTCGACTGGACGCGCTTCTTCGGCGTCGTCGCGCGCGAGAAGCTCGCCGTCGATCTCCTGATCGAGCGCGAGGCCGGTGCGCAGCGCGTGGCCGACGTCGTCACCGCGCGCGAACATCTCGCCCGCGTGCGCGCCCCGGGAGCCTGAACATGAAGAAGAAGCACCTCCTGCAGCACGAGCTCCGCGTCGGCGTCGTCGGCCTGGGTTTCATGGGCCGCACGCACGTCGCGGCCTACCGCGCGGCGGCCGCGGCCGGGCACCCGAACCGCATCGTCGCCCTGTGTGACCGCGACCTCGCGCGCCTGCGCGGCACGAGCGGCGCGCGCGGCAACCTCGAGGCTTCCGGCGCCGATCCCCTCGCGGGGCTCGAGTCCGCGCGCGTGCACGAGGAACCCGCCGCGCTCTTCGCCGACGAGGAGGTCGAGCTCGTCAGCGTGTGCACGCCGACGCACACGCACGTGCCGCTCGCCCTGGCCGCGCTGGCGGCCGGGAAGCACGTGCTGCTCGAGAAGCCCGTCGCGCTGCGCGCGGCCGACGTGGCGCGCCTGGCCGGCGCCGCGAAGAAGGCGCGGCGCCTGTGCATGCCGGCCATGTGCATGCGCTTCTGGCCGGGCTGGAGCTGGCTCGCGGAGGCCGTGCGCGCGCGCACCTACGGCAAGG
>Ga0172373_10007408_pt1 | contig 14248 bp, 10 predicted proteins | sample Lak10m_2_FD_114546 | JGI IMG/M metagenome (GOLD analysis project Ga0172373, IMG submission 114546) | Freshwater microbial communities from Kabuno Bay, South-Kivu, Congo - kab_092012_10m | ecosystem: Environmental > Aquatic > Freshwater > Lake | place: Democratic Republic of the Congo... | reverse complement strand
TCGTCTATTGACGCTTACACTTATACGATTATTAAGACGGGTAGTGCTACGTTCACCGTTCTGGCTGCACAAACTAAGTTTGCTTAAGGAATAGTTATGCCACCGATTCTATCTGCCTTCGGCGCTGCCTCTGCGCGTGGCTTTGGGATGTTTGCCCGAGGTGGGTTAGTCACACCCACTGTTGAATACCTTGTGGTTGCTGGTGGTGGCTCTGGTGGTCAATCCGGGCCGGGTGGGTATGGCGGCGCTGGAGGAGGCGGTGCGGGTGGTTTTCGTACTGCTTCTGGTTTTGCTGTTACCGCTGGGTCTGCAATCACAGTTACTGTAGGCGGTGGAGGCGCACGCATAGGTTCTTTGGGAACTTATGGCACAGGCGGCAACGGCAGCAACTCGGTTTTTTCCTCAATTACCTCTACTGGGGGAGGTGGTGGCGCTGGGGGTTCTGCAACCTATACCGCACCCGGAAATGGCGGTTCTGGTGGTGGAGGTTCATACGGTAGCGCCGCGTCCAACACAGGCGGCACTGGTACATCTGGGCAGGGCAATAACGGCGGTTCTGGTGCAGGCGGTGGCGCGTCAGGCGGTGGAGGAGCCAGCGCGGCAGGCACTAGTCACGGAAGCGGTGACGCCGGTACGGGAGGTGGTAACGGTTCTGCATCAAGCATCACAGGAAGTTCTGTTACACGCGCAGGAGGCGGAGGAGGCGGCGGCTATAAAAACTCTGGTACGCCGACTTCTGGGGCCGGAGGAACGGGTGGTGGAGGTGCTGGCGGCGGGTCGTCTAACGGCGGGTTACTCAGTGGAGCTGATGGCGGGACCAATCTTGGCGGAGGTGGAGGCGGTGCTGGAAACACCAACAGCTCTTATGACGTAGCAGGAAATGGTGGCTCAGGCATCGTAATCATCCGCTATGCCGACACATATCCAGCAGCAACAGCAACCACAGGTTCTCCCACCATCACCGTCTCTGGTGGATACCGTATCTACACATGGACCGGCTCCGGTTCAATTACGTTCTGAGGTAATAAATGGCACATTTTGCAAAGCTCGATGAAAACAACATTGTGTTGGAAGTAAACGTTGTGCATAACAACGAACTGTTAGACGAGAACGGTGTTGAGTCGGAACAAAAAGGTATTGATTTCTTGATTGCGTGGTCTGGTGGCTACACTAACTGGAAGCAAACCTCGTACAACGGCAACATCCGCAAGAATTACGCAGGGGTTGGGTACACATACAACCCGAGCATTGATGCGTTTGTCCCGCCGCAACCTTATGCGTCTTGGGTGTTGAATGATGCTGCCCAATGGGAAGCGCCTGTACCTATGCCTGAAGATGACAAGCGTTATTCGTGGGATGAAGAAACTCAATCGTGGGTAGAGGTTGATGGGCTGTGAACCTGCGCGTTGCAATCGCCGCCCTTACTCTTAGCGCTTCGGCGCTAGTGGGCATTGCGGTTCATGAGGGGTACAGCCCGGTTGCATACGAGCCAGTCAAAGGCGACGTTCCGACGATTGGGTTTGGTACGACAGAAGGGGTGCAGATGGGGGATAAGACCACTCCTGAAAGAGCATTGGTGCGCCTTCTGAACGACGCAAATAAATTTGAGAAAGCAGTAAAACGCTGCGCCCCGGTGCCGATGCACCAATACGAGTTTGATGCTTATGTGTCACTGACTTACAATATCGGTGAAGGTGCATTTTGCAAAAGCACGTTGGTTAAACTGCTCAACCAACAGAAATATGACGAAGCTTGTAAACAAATTCTTAGATGGGATAGATTCAAAGGCAAACCGTTACCGGGTTTAACAAAACGCCGAATGGAGGAGTACCAGAAATGCTTGGGTTCCTGATGAATCGGTGGGTGATTGGGGCGCTGACCGGGCTAGTGATGCTCGGTTTTTCGTATTGGAAAGGTTACACTCACGGCAAGGATGTCGTGCAAAAAGAATGGGATGCCTACAAAGTAGTTCAGGAACGTGAGGTGCAAGCCCAAGCAGACAAATCGCGACAAATTGAGCGACAAATGCAAGCCCATGCCGACATTATTCAGAAGGAGCGTATTCGTGAAACACAGATTGTTAATCGTCGCTACAACGCTCTTATTGACAGCCTGCGCGACCGCCCCGAAGCCCGTCAAGACTCAGTGCCCGCAAGTACCGACAATGCTGTGGGATGCACCGGAGAGGGACTGGCAAGGCCAGATGCAGAATTTCTTGCAGGGTACGCTGCCGATGCTGCCAGACTCCAAGCCCAATACAACGCCTGCCGCGAAGCCTACGAAGTGATTCAAAATGCCGCTCAGTAAACTTGTATTTAAACCGGGAATAAATCGCGACCAGACAAATTATGCGTCTGAAGGGGGTTGGTATGAATGCGATAAAATTAGATTCCGCTCTGGCTTCCCGGAAAAGATTGGCGGTTGGGAGCGCTACCCTAACGAAGAGTTTCTGGGCGTATGCCGGTCTCTTTTCAACTGGGTTACTTCTGACGGCAACAACCTGCTGAGTATCGCAACCAACGTAAAGGTCTATGTAGAAGCAGGCCAAACGCTTTTTGATATTACTCCTGTCCGTTTACAAACTACCATTCTTGCCCCCACTGGCGTTAGTGGTACATCCGGTCTTGGTTCAGTCACGGTGAGCATCACATGAGCGTACTAAATACAACCGCAGGCTCTAACCAAATCACTGTTACCCTGAACAGTCATGGCGCTTTGGATGGAGATTATGTACTTATTGAGAACGTCAATACTGCTGTTGGGGGTATCTCTGCAGCCGAAATCAACACCGACCACCTGATTTCAAATGTTACGCTAAACACGTTTACTGTTACTACCCCTACCGCAGCATCTTCCGCAGCTTCTTATACCGCGCCTATCTCGTTTATTTTTGATATTCACAGTGGGCAAGCAGTTGCTGCGTACGGGTTCGGGTGGGGTGCCGGTACATGGAGTCGAGGTGCTTGGGGTTCGGCAACTAACATCCCGGTAAATACTCCCCCTCGCCTGTATACACAAGACCGCTTCAATGACGACCTGTTGTTCTGTATCCGTAACGGCGATATCTATTACTGGGAATATGACAACACTTTCAGCACTCGCGCTGTTCTTCTTTCTTCTGTGCTAAACGCATCAGATGTACCACAAATCGTAGGTAGTATCTTGTTTTCACAGCAAGACAGGCATCTGCTGACTTTTGGTGGTACTGCTTATGGCACTGGTAACTACGACCCACTGGGCATTCGATGGGCCAACCAAGATGAGCCGTGGAATTTTACCCCCTCTGCAACAAATAGCGCCGGTTTTCTGCGGGTATCCAACGGCTCCGAGATTCTGCGTGCAGTACGTACTCGGGAAGAAATTCTAGTATTTACGGACTCCACGCTGTACTCTCTGCGCTTCCTTGGCACATCAGAAGTGTTTGGTTTGTATGAACTTGCTGACAACATTTCTCTAGTCTCGCCTGCGGCAACAGTTACAGTCAACAACGTTACCTACTGGATGGGTACAGATAAGTTTTACCTCTATAACGGTCGCGTTGACACGTTGCCTTGCACCCTGCGCCAGTACATTTTCCAAGACATCAACCGCCAGACACAGATACAAACCGTGTCTGGAACTAACGAACAGTTTAATGAAGTCATCTGGTTCTACCCGAGCGCCAACTCGGACGAACTTAACCGATATGTTATCTACAACTACTTAGAACAAATCTGGTACTACGGCCAGCTTGAACGTACGGCTTGGCTTGATTCTCCTCTGCGGACCTACCCGCAGGCGGCTGCTACTAGTGGATGGTTGTTTGACCAAGAAAGGGGCGTAAATGATGACGGCGGGCCTATGGAGTCATACATCTCATCAGGCGATATTGATATTCAAGACGGCGAGCAATTCATGCTTATCCGACGCATCATTCCAGACATCAACTTCACTGGCTCAACCAGCAATGACCCGCAAGTAAAGCTAACTATTCAGCCACACAATTTCCCCGGACAGTTATATCAGACTAACAACGCCGAGAACACTGGGCTGACAAAAACTGTTACTGGTGTAAAAGACCCCGCCACTGCAATCATTGACCAGTACACCAACCAAGTTTTTTTGCGCGCTCGTGGGCGGCAGGTGCGGTACAAGATTGCTTCGGATGGACTGGGGGTGCAATGGCAGATGGGTATGCCGCGTGTTGATGCTCGCCCTGATGGACGTAGGGGGTAATTATGGCTATGGTTAAATTCCGGGCACCCGCGCTCCCCCTGCCTACAAAGGAATACAACGAAGGGCAGCAAGACCAATTCCAACGCGCACTACGCGCATACTTCAATCAACTGGATTCTCGGACGCCGATTACTGCTGAGGAGTTTATTGGAGATAGATTTACTGGGGGTATCTTTTCCGGCTTTGGGCAAGAAATTATCCAACCATATGCAATGCTGATTAGCACAGCAGACCAGTCCAGTGCAGGTACTACGTCTGAAAATTTAATTGCGTACGACACACCGACACTAACAAACGGCATAACGGTAGTCAGCAACTCTCAAATACATGTGCCTTATGCTGGAGAATACCTAGTTACGTTTACCCTACAAGTAACAAACCGAGGCGCTAGTGCTGCTGAATTTGAAGTGTGGGCTAAAGATGGCAACACCAACTACCCAAACAGTAATACTCGTTTTGATATAGCGGCCAGAAAAAGCGCAAACATCTGGGCGCACATAGTCCCTGCAATCACTGGTATCTTCACGGTCAACGACCCTGACACAGACTTTCTTCAGTTAGCTTGGTGGTCTGACAGTACCAACGTTTACCTTGAACACTACGCTGCGGGCACTAGCCCTACTCGACCTGCAATCCCCTCCGTGATTCTTACAATTAATCTTGTTTCGGCGCTACCTTAGCGCTTATAATCTAGCAAAACAAAAGGGCTATACTATGCTACCTATGCTTCTCGGCGCAATCGGCGGACCTCTACTGCAAGGGGCGTTGGCTGGTACTGCTCTTGGTACGCTTACTGCCACTCAACTAGGCGCTGGTATTGCCGGTCTGACTTCGCTTGCACAGGGTAACGACATTGGCACTGCCGCACTTGACGCATTTGGTGGCTATGGTGGAGCGGGTGCTGTCGGTAATCTGGCTAAGACCGGTGCCGCTGCGGCTGGTGCTGCTAGCCCCACTGTTACTACTGCGATGCAAGGCGTTAATGGTGCCGTTACAAACCTCCCCGGAGCATACCTTGAAGGTGCTGGAGCGCTGGGTAAAACTACTTCTTTCGTCCCCGATGCCGCTGCCGCAGCTAGTGCCCCGTTCAGTTTTTCTAATGTAAGTACAGGACTCAAAGACTTGTTTACTGAAGGCGGCGCACAACGCTTTGCTGATATTACAGGCAAGTCCGCGCTGTCCTCTGTCGGTGTACCCGCTGCTGGTGCAGCGCTGGGTCTGGCTGGTGCTATGGCACCTAAGCCGCAAGGCGCGGCTCCTATGTCTTTTGGTTTCGGCCCGTTCGTTCCGTTTTCTGAATTGCGTCGCCGTGCCCAAGAAGACCGTATGGGTTACGCTGAAGGGGGCATTGCCACTATAAATCCTATGAGTGGTATGTTTGACGCACGCCGTAGCCTGCCCGAGTACCGCGAACCGTTGGGTAACTTCAAGAAGGGTGGGTATCTAAACGGCCCCGGTGATGGTATGAGTGATTCAATCAAAGCCACTATTGAAGGCAAACAACCCGCACGTCTGGCTGATGGTGAGTTTGTTGTACCGGCAGATGTTGTTTCTCACCTTGGTAACGGTTCTACTAAAGCAGGCGCGAAGCGCCTCTACGCTATGATGGACAAGGTACGTAAAGCCCGTACGGGTACAATCAAGCAAGGCAAGCAAATCAAAGCCGAACGCTACATGCCCGCTTAAGGAATAAATATGGACCGCAGACTTCTCCTCGACATCCCCGACCTACCCCCGCAAGCGTTTCAACACGTAGGCGATAAGCGCATCAAACCCGAAGGCGGCGGGGGTAAAGGTGGCGGGGCTAACACTACGACTGTTCAACAATCGGTTCCTCCGGAACTTGTACCTTATGTACGAGAAGTAATTGAACAAGGTCGGGAAGTAGCTGCGCTCCCGTATATTCCCTACGCCGGTGAAAGAATTGCTTCATTTACTCCTGAGCAACGCGGAGTTCAATCCGAAGTTATGGGGTTGCGTACTCCTCAACAATATCAAACCGCTATGGCTGGCGCTCAAGGTACAGGTGCTCTTGGTTTTGGTACAGCGCAAGGCGGCATCGGTCGCGCTCTAGGCTACATGCCGGGTACGTTCGGGGCTAATGAAGCGGCTTATTACTCTTCCCCTTATCAACAAGCAGTTACGGATATTGCCCTTCGGGAAGCACAACGCGCAGCGAATATTCAGGGTAGAGATATTGGGCTGAGGGCGGCGGGTCGTGGTACGTATGGGGGGTCTGCTGAGGCTCTTCAACGCGCTGAACTTGGCCGTAACTTGATGCAGCAACGTGGGGATATTCAAGCCCGTGGTAGTGAAGCGGCATTTCAGCAGGCACAGATGCAGTATGAAAGAGATAGGGCTGCAGCAGCGCAGGCTGCTGGTTTGGGTGCACAGGTAGGCACCGCCGGGCTTAGCACTTCGTTGCAGTCTGCTCTAGGTCTTGGAGAATTAGCTGGCGCTAGCCAGCGTGCGGACCTTGCCCGTCTTGAAGCACAACGTCAGATTGCAGGCGAACAGCAAGCACGCGAACAACGTATCCTTGACCAGCGCTATCAAGACTTCCTTGCACAACGCGGGTATCCGCGTGAACAGATTGCATACTTGTCAGACCTTGTTCGTGGTAATGCTCCTTTGTTTGGGCAAGTTACTCAAACTACTCAACCGATGCCGGGCTTTACTCAACAGCTTATAGGTACAGGTCTCGGCGCTCTTGGCGCATACAAAGCACTAGCTTAAGGAAAACGTATGAGTGTATTGGCGCGTATGGCGGGTATTCAGGAAGGTGGTGTAGGTGATGACCGCCTCGTTCGGGCGCTTGTTATGGGTAGAAAGAACATGCAGGCGTTGGTTAATATTGCCAATGGCGCCCCCGCTCAAAACGGTGTGGACTCGATGTATGCCACTATGGCACTGAATATCCTTGGCCCCGCACTCAAGGCACAGAAGGCCAGAGAAGCCGGTCAACAACCGCCAGCCTCTACCGTTAAAGACCAAGTAGTTGCGCAAGCACAGCAGTCAGCCCCCGAAGATGTGGGTATTGGCGCTCTCCCTGCGGGCGATGTTATGACCGAGCGAGGCATGGCCTCCGGCGGTATTGTGGCGTTTACAGAAGGTGGCCGTGTTCCGACTGAGGCAGAAGTACAGACTGCGTATCGTGCTTGGATTGATTCTAAAGGCCCCATGTTTCTGCCTACCCCCAAGGGTTCTGAGGACACGGTTCGGCGTAAGGAAGCTGAGTACACCCGTCTGCTGCAAGCGTTCCAAGCGGGTCGTCCTATTGAGGGCCTTCCGAATCTGGCTGCGAGACCCGCCGCCCCTGCCCCTGCCCCTGCCCCTGCCCCTGCTCCGCCCCCTCCTGCTCCGCCACCCGCCCCCCCCGCCGGTCGTGCCCCCGCGCTTACTGATAAAGACGCTCTTCCTCTTCTTACAGTTGATAACGCAGGGGCTGGCTCAAATACATTTGGTAAGTTTAGAACTCTTGCAGATGCGGCGACAAAAAAAATACGTGACATTGATGTTGGCGGTATTGCTGCGGCGGCTGAAGCGGACCCGAACATTGCGAACAAATTTGGATACACAACTGAACAGTATTTAGATAAGTTTAAGGACCAACGAACCCAGCTTGAAAAAATTGTTCCTGTATCTGAAGCTGCGGCATTAAAGACGATTCAAGACCGTGAGGCCGGGCTTGAAGCCCTATCCACAAAACGAGAACAGCGAGCTACTGAAGCATATCAACGCGCTGAAAAAGAATCTAACATTGGTAAAGGCGAGGCACTAATTGCTCTTGCAGGCACGCTTGTTTCTGCACCTATAGGAAGTGAGCGCTTTCAACAGGGGATTGGGCAGTTTGCGGGTATGCTTGGCACTGTGCGTAAGGACCTATCAAAAGCAGCTAATGAGAGGGACAAGGCCCTTGACCTTATTGAAGAAAGCAAAGAACTGCGTAAGGTTGGGCAGTTTGAAAAGGCAGAGGCTAAGTTCTTGCAGGGTCAAGAACGGTTGTTCAATTTTGATATGACTCTTAAGCAGGGCGCTATTGCATCAAACACCGCCAGAAACAGTGGGCTTATGGCATATGCCGGGGCCAAGGCCGAACGCGAAGTCAAAGCAATTGAAGCCAATCTTAGAGCGCTGACCAGTGGTTATGAAACACAGTCACGCGAAGGTATTGCAGCTAGAAGCGATGCTACAAATAGAGCGATTGCCAACCTTGAAGCGTCTGTCCGTTCCAAAGTGGCCGAGATTGCGTATGGCAACAAAGAACAACAAGCGATTAATAATGCGCTTGATAATGCGCGTAAGAATTTTATTGCTCTTGCTGAGATAGACACAACACTTATTGGGGACCCGGTTAAGGCGTCAAATGCACTGCTACAAGAACAACGTCGCATGATTAAAACTTTAGGGTATACTGACGCACAAATTACCCAAATGCTTGGAGCGGGGAGCAGTGGAGGTACTGACGGATTTAAAGTTCGTGAGAAACCCGCTAGTTAAATAAAGGTGGGTTATGCCAATCTACGAAGTTACAGGACCGGACGGAAAGGTTTATGAAATAGAAGGCCCTGCGGGGGCTTCGCATGAACAAATCGTAGCGGCTGTTAAATCCCACATAGCAGAAGCATCCAAACCCAAATCTGGTGGGCCGTTAGAAGCGGGTCTTGGTGGACTCAAACGACTTGCTGCTACCGGGCTTACTGCTCTTGAAGCCCCCTTTGGCGCTGATGCCGCAGCGCGTCGTGGTTTGGCTAGAAGCCAAGCTATCACTGAACGCCCCGGTGCAAGCCTTGAAGATGTACTCCGAGCAAATGAACAGAGCGGCCCTCTTGCCGCTGGTTTAGAAGCCGTCAAGCAAATTCCCGGCGCTATCACTGAGCAGGCTCCTTTCATTGCAAGCATGGCTACAGGCGCTCGTCTTGGCGCTATGGCTGGTACTGCTGTTGCTCCCGGTATCGGTACTGTTATTGGTGGTATTGGTGGTGCCGCAGTCCCGTCTCTCGTTCAAGCTTTTGGTGGAAACATTGAACGGCAAGCCGCCGAGAAACAAGCGGCTGGTCAACCCATCCAAGACATCGAAGCAGGTAAAGCCGCTCTTGCTGCTGCTCCGCAGGCTGCGCTTGATGTAGGTACTCAGCGTTTTATTTTTGGTAAGCAGATTATTGGCGCGGTTCTTGGTCGAGACATAACCAAAGCATCTAAGAAAGCAACCGAAGCCGCCGCCGTTAAAGCAAAGAAGCTGCTTGGCGAAAGCGCAAAACAAACACTACTCCGTGGTACCGCTGTCGGTGCGCTTGCGGAAGTTCCAACTGAAGTTGCTCAACAAATGCTTGAGCGTTGGCAAGCTGGCAAAGACCTGCTTGATGACGATGCTCAGAAAGAATACCTCGATACTGCCTACGCTGTAGGGTTGCTGTCACCGCTTGGCACTGTTGGTAGGTTTAGCGAAAAAGCTGCCGCCCGTGAAGACGCGGCCAAGATTAAACAAGAAGAAGCTGCCAAACAAAAAGCTGAACAAGACGCATTGCTTGCGCAGCGTAAGCAGATGGAGGCACTGGCTACCGGATACGGAGCAGGTGCAGGGCAGGCCGAAGGCCCCATCAGGCTTCAAAGAGAATATGAAAGTAGCCGCCAAAAGATTGAGGCACTAAAAGAACAGCTTGCTGAGGCCGCTGCTGCCGGGGATATTGCCAAACTTACACAACTAGACCCCGCTCTTAAACAGCAAGAAGAAGCCATTGCAGCGTTGCAGGCGCAAGCTAAAGAGGCGGGCTTTGAATTTAGGACCCCGTTTGACCGCGCTGATGTTGAATCTACCCTGAAGAAGCTCCGCTCGCAGTTGCAGAAAGCAGGCGAGTCGGGTGACGTTGATAAGATTCGCAAGCTCACCCCGCAGATTGCAGAGAACGAAGAGAAGTTAAAGTCTTTCTCTTTTGAGATGGGTATGGAGCGTTTAACGGCAGACCGCGAACGCGCCGAGATTGATGCCAAGCTTGCGGCAGAACAAGAACTCAAAGACCGGCAGTCTCTGCTTGAACAACAAGCCGCCGCAACGGAGCAACGCAAGCCTCTTGAACTTCCTGAACGACCAGTTGCGGATACTTCTCAAATTGAAGCCGCCTTTGAGCAAAAGTTTAATGAGTACATTGCCAAGGGCATGCCCCGTGATAAGGCAATTGAAGAAGCCACAAAACGTGCAGAGACTGTACGTAGAAAGATTTTTGGGTATTACGATGCAAAAACAGGCGAATCCAAAGCTGGTACTTACCAACTAGCCCTCGACAAATACAACGCCAAGGTTGAGAAAGCTAAAGAAGCGGCGCTTACGCCTGAAGAACGACTGGCTCGCTCGCAAGAACAGTATGAAGATGTTACCGAGACTGCCCGTAAGAACAGTTTTGTTGATGATATCTTTGACAAAATTGGTAACGTCCTTAAGCCTTCGGGTCCTGTCAACGCGATTAAAATTACTGAAGACATTCATCGTGGTCGTCCAATCACGCGGGTAATTCAAGACTTCCAAGACGCGCAGAACACTAGTCAGTTTGACCTGATGAACCTTGCGCAAGATTTGCGCGCTCGTAATTTTATTGGCGGTGAGGGTGGTGTTCGTGGCCGGGAGCTTATCGGCATGCAGGACGTTCGCCAGAATCTTGAAACCAAGATTGAAGAAACAAAGAAGCAGTACATCAATGCGGTTCTTTACCGCACCGCCGCTGAACGTGCTGCACTTGGCCGGTCTGGTCTTAGTCAAGACGATGCTCTTAAGCTAGCGGTTCAAACCAAAAACCTGCTCGATGAATTAGTTACTCGCACCTCTGCGCCAACTACACGGGTCTACCAGAAGGAAGCCTTTAAGCGTGGTGAAGAAGAGATGGGTGAAGATACCCGGACGGCAGAACAACGCCGCTTCACATACGATGATGCCTCACTTGACCGACTACAAAAGCTGTATGGGTTGGACGATACGGTTCTTCAGTATATCCGGCAGTTCAATAAGCGCCTTGAAGAACTTGATGCGCAGCGAGACCAGAAGCTTTCACCCGAAGTACGACGCAAAGTTGTAGGCGAATTTAACCGCACCTTCCAGCAACGGGCTGAGACTCTGAATGAAGGGTTGATGCGGTCTGTTGAAAAGAACATTCGTAGTGTGGTTGCTGACCGTGGTGTGCTGCGTGGTGCTACAGGTGAGTTTGAACTTACCTCTCCCAGTGAAAAGAATCTTGCCGCTAAAGAAGCGTCGCTTAAGGGTGAACCCTCCGCTGACCGTGAACGTCCTGTCCGTGAAGCAGGCGACATTGATATGGAGATTGCGGCTAAGCGCCGTGAACTTGAGTTTGTTAAATCGCAGACTACCGCCGGTCCCGGCCTTGGTTTGTACGGTGCGCCAACAACTGTATTCAATAAGCCCACCGAGATTGCCCGGCTTGAACGGGAAATAAAAGAACTAGAAGGCAGAAAGACTAAGACTATTCCGGGTACCAAACCCTCTCTTGCCACGCAGCTTATGCGTCGGCGGGACTTCACTGCCAACAAGATTGACCAAGCTCTGCGTCGGGGTGGTGAATATGACGCCGACACCCTCAAGGCTCTGGAGAAAGCACAAGCTGCGGCTGTTGATGGTACTGCCACCAATGAGTTGATGGACCTTGCAGATGAGGCTGTTGCCCGTCGTGGTGGTGAAACGGTTGCTGCTCGTATTGAAGATGAGCTAAAGAATATCCAGCAGGTGCAGCAAGAAGGCAAGCAAGCGGATTTGTTTGGTGCCCCAGCGGTTGAGCGTACTACCCCCGCACGGCTTAAAGCGCTATCTGAATCCGAGCAACGCAAAGCAGCGGAGAAGGAAGCCAAGACACCGCAGGCTAGACTTAAAGTCCTTCAACAAGAACTGGCAGATATTGAGAAAGAACTTGAGGGCCTAAGCCCCAAGGAAAAAGGCGCGGTTATCGAGCTACTTAGGCAAGCTAGAGAAGCTGAAAATGCTATTACAAACGTCACCACCGGTCTTGGGCGCAGCCTTGACAACGTAAAAAAGCTTGCAAAGAAGGTTCGTGAAGAATCTGAGAAACAAAAAGCCAAGCTCAAAGAACTTGAGAAAGAATTAGATAAGCTAAAGGAACAGCGCGAAGAACTGTTCCGCAGAGGAGTGTCTCCTCGTTCAACGCAGGCACGTACTCTTAACAGCGGCATTGAGCGGTTAAAGAAAGAAGTTACCGCAGTCAAAGAAAAACTGGATGCCTACGTTGCGCCATTTAAGGGTATTTCAAAAGAACTTTCTTCGACCTTGGCTGTTAACGAACTTGCACCCAAAACCAAACTAGATATCGTAAAGACTCATTGGCCTCTGCAAACTTTGTCTGATGCAGAGCAAGCATACGTAAATGCTGTTGATGCATATGAGAACATCATCCAAGGCTTCCGTGATTTGGCCGGAGTATATCGCGCTGCTGCTGCCCGCGAGGCTGGCGCTACCGCCGCTAGAAAAGATACCACAGAACAGACCGCAATCCTTACGGCTAAAAAGAGCGAAATTAAATCCGCAATCCGTGAGCTTGTTATCAAAACTAGAAAGCAAACCGCCAATAGCAAACTACAAGAAACTAGAGACATCAAGAAAGAAGTTGAAGTGCGCCGTGCTGCGGAAGCAGCGCTCACCGGCACCGTTCGTCTAGCCGCTGAAGCAAAGACAAAAGCTGACCGTATTGCAGAACAGACCCGCCTTGAAGCTGTTGGTAAGGAAGGTGTGCGGGTTACGTCTGAAGTTGTGTACGGTGCTACGGGTCAGATGTTTACCGTCTCTACTGATGAAACCAAAGCGCTTCGTAAAGAACGGCATGAACTTAGCCTTAAGCGTAAAGAACTTGAAGATGCGGGTAAGAAAGGTACCACCGAATATAACCGCATCGTATCCAAGATTTCTGACCTTGGTGTACAGATTGCCGACAAAGAAACCCCGTTGCAACGCAAGGTTGTGCAAGTAATTACAAGCAAGACAGAATCAATCAAGCCTATTAGAGACTTTGAGCAAGAGCAGTTTAAGGCAGTACTTGCCGATGCTAAGAAACTTCTGGAACAGCTTAAGAAAAGCCGTAAACCCGAAGACAAAGCGCTTGTTCCTTCTGTTGAGCAGAAAGTTGCTGACCTTGAAATGGTTGTTAAGTTTGGTCCTGAAGTTATTGATACTCTGGATAAACTTCGCACTGGTGATAAGAGGCTATCAGCGCATGAAGCAAACGTGCTTCTACGAGGTCTTAACGAAACAGAAAAGCGTATTCAAGCTAAACCGCGCAAAACCAAAGCAGACAGAGAAAAGCTTGCTAAGATTGCAAAGCAACGCGAAGAACTTAAACCTCTACTTGAAGAAGCAGTTGGCGCTGCCGCCACTCTGCGCAGGCAAGAACGTGTAACGGCGGCTAAGCCGTTGGCACCCAAAGCAGAAGCTAACTTTATCACCAAGGCTGCGCGTGAACACAGTATTTCTAGGGGAGAAGCTGAAGAAGTTGTGCTTACTGCTCAAAACCGTACAGGTGTTCAGACAGCTTTGCGAAAGTTCGGCCCCGATAGTTCGCAATACACAGCCGCTATGGATAAGGCTGTTGCTGCCGAAGTCCGTCAACGTATCAAGCGAGCCGCCAAAAGCTTTGAAGACTCCGACAACGTCATTGATATCCGCAGTGGTATTAGCTGGCGAACTGGTCCGATAGCAGAAACTCCAATCAGTGAAGATGTAGCTAAGGCTGCGGTTGATGGGCTTAAGCTGCCGAAGGGTGTGAAGTTTGTTTACGCATACACCTATGATGGGCTACCACAAAGTGTTAAAGATGTTCTTCCAAATAAAGCTGATGCTCGCGGTGCTATCCTTCCAGATGGTACTGTTGTAGTTATTGGTGATAAGCATGCTTCTGTTGCCGACCTTGAAACCACCGCCGTCCATGAAATCACCGGCCACTATGGGGTAGATACACTCCTTGGCGATAGCGGTATGAAAGCGCTGACCAAGAGTATCGAAGCACAACCCGGCGGCATCATGAAG
>Ga0172373_10007406_pt1 | contig 14252 bp, 8 predicted proteins | sample Lak10m_2_FD_114546 | JGI IMG/M metagenome (GOLD analysis project Ga0172373, IMG submission 114546) | Freshwater microbial communities from Kabuno Bay, South-Kivu, Congo - kab_092012_10m | ecosystem: Environmental > Aquatic > Freshwater > Lake | place: Democratic Republic of the Congo: South-Kivu... | reverse complement strand
CGTAGTCGATTTCTTCGATATGCGGGATCTGTAGCTGGGCATTGGCATAGAATTCCAGCCGCGTGCCCCACAGCAGGCGCTTGTAATCCAGTTCCAATGACGTGGTGTTGAACGCCAGGTCGGCAACGTCCGACTCCAGACGCACGCGATTGAACTGGCCGATCAGGTCGAAGGCGAGCCGCGGGGAGGGCGCGACGGTGAGCGAGCCGTTCAGCGTCAGCGTCTGCGTGGGCGCCGCGCCCGGGAGCGCGATCCACGCGACGACGAGGCTCTGCGCGAGCTTCACGTGCGAGCCGAAGGAGACGCTCGCGTCGGTCGAGAGGTAGTGCTGCGTGCCGCCGAAGAAGGCGTTCGAGAGCTCGTAATACGCGCTCGCAGTGGGGTTGCGGCCCGTCGGTGCCGAGGCGAAGGCGCGCAGCGTCGCGCCGCGGTACGTGCCGGCCGCGACCTCGAGGCCGGGCAGCAGCGTGAAGGGCGCGTCGACGACGTCCTCTTCGTAGTCGGCGCCGACCGCGACGTCCCAGCCGCCGAGCGTGGTGAGGCCGAGGTCCCACGAGCCCTTGCTGCCGACGCGTCGCGAGAGATCTTCGCTCGCGATCAGGGTGCCCCCGAGGCCACCCGACCAGCTCCGCAGCCAGCGCGTGAGCACGCGGTGGATGAAGGGGACGTTCAGGCGCGTCTGCACGATGTCGCGGCGCCGCACGAAGCCGAGCTCGGGGCGGAAGTCGCGCGAGACGAAGAGCGTGGACAGCTCGGGCTGGAGCAGCTTCCCGCGGTACTTCACGGCGAGGCGGCCCGCGCTGCCTGTGCTCGGTGCACCGAACGGGCTCTCCGCGCTCGGGGGCGGGGCTTCGCGCGCGGTGTACGAGGCGAAGCCGGAGAGCTCGAGGCGCTCGTCGGCGAGGCGCACGAGCGCGTCGGCGCCGGCGGCGTAGTGCGGCTCGGCGCCGTCGGTGGCGGGGGCGTCGCCGCCGAGCGGGACGAAGGCGCGCGAGCCGAACATCGCGCCGACGTACGACGAATCGCCGAGGTTCTGGCGCACGCGCACGACGCCGTGGTTCGCGGCGGGCTGATCGGGCGTGCCGTCGGTCAGCACATCGAGCACGCCGAAGGCCGTGCGCCCGACGCGGCCGAAGGACTTCACGCCCGCGAGGATCGGGATGGCGCCGCCGTTCGCGTCGAGACCGATGCGCCGCGTGAAGAAGAGCTGCGCGACGCCGGGCTCGCCGAACTCGAAGACGTCGATCCCGGAGAGGAAGAAGGGCCGGCGCTCCGGGAAGAAGAGCGGAAAGCGATCGAGGTTCACGCGCTGATCGTCGAGATCGACCTCGGCGAAATCGGTCAGCACCGTGGCCTCGGCCCAGACGTCGTCGGCGACGCGCAGGCGGACTTCGCCGCCGAGCGCGGGCGTGAAGCCGTCGCCTTCGGCGTCGCGTCGATAGCGGCCGAGCGCGAAGGGGATGAGCACGAGCGGGCGACCGCCGCCGAGGCCGCGCACGCCGCGGAGCTCGCCGTAGTGCAGCGCCGAGAACGCGCCCATCTCGGGCGGCATCGGCGCCCAGTCGTCCGTCGCGAGGCGCGCGTTGTGATCGCGCGAGATCTGCAGGCCGAGCACGCGCTCTCCCGTGCCGGGCGGCAGGCCGAGCGCGGCCGCGGGGAGGCGGAACTCGGCCGTCCAGCGCGTGGGCTCGACGGTCGTCGCGACCTCCCACACGGCGTCGAACTCACGGCGGAAGGAGCGCCCGTTGTCGATCGCGACGTAGTCGAGCTGCGCGCCCTCCGGGTTGGTGACGAAGCCGACCGTGTTGCGGTGGTCGTGGCGGACGTCGATCTTCACGCTCACCGCGTCGTCGTCGAAGATCCCGAAGTCGTCGCGGCGCAGCTCGAGCGCGCGCGGACGCTCGCCGGGGAGCAGGCCCATCTCGAGGCCGACGTAGAGCGCGTCGTCGTCGTAGAGCACGCGCAGCGTGGTGATGACGGGCGGCGCCGCGCCGGGGATGGGCGTGCGCTCGACGAAGCCCGCGCTCGCGGTCGCTGACTGCCACGGAGCCTCGTCGAGACGACCATCGATCGTGATGGGTGCCTCGCCGCGCGGGTGTGCATCGAGCGTGCGTGGAGGTGGGGGTGCGTCGCTCGACTGTGCCCGTGCGAAGGACGATGGGTGAGCAAAAAGAGCAATGAAAATGGATATTTGCGCGATCGTCGCGAGGAAAATGCGGGTCGGCGCGGGGTGCGCGCGGGGAACGGACACGCGTGGGCACACGCCTCGGGAGCCGTCGCGCCGGCCTTCTCGAGCGTCGCGAAGAAGGCGCGCTCGAGCGTCTGCACGAAGGGCGCGAGGTGCCGGATCTGCACGCCCGCTTCGACTGCGGTGGCGAGGATGTGATCCGCCGTCGCGCCCGCGGGGACGCGTACCTCGAGCGTCGAGCCGCTGCGCGTGACGACGCAGCCGGCGAGCGCGAGCGGCTGGCGGAGACGCTCCGGGTCGCCCTTCACGCGCACCTCGAAGAGCCCCGCTTCCGTCGCGACGAGCGGGGCGAGCGCGCCCGCGTAGAGCACCTCGCCCTGCGCGACGACGACGACCTGATCGCAGGTCTTCTCGACGTCGGGGAGGATGTGCGTCGAGAGGATCACGCTCGCGCCCGTGCGCGCGGGGATGTCGAGGATGAGCGCGAGCATCTCGTCGCGTCCGCGCGGATCGAGGCCGCTCGTGGGCTCGTCGAGGAGCAGCAACTTCGGGTCGCCGACGAGCGCCTGGGCGAGCCGCGCGCGCTGCCGCATGCCCGTGGAGAAGCCGCCGAGCTGCCGGTACCGCGCCTCGCCGAGCCCGACGTAGTGCAGCACCTGGTGGGCGCGCCCGGTCGCCTCGCTCTTCGGGAGCCCGCAGAGCTCGGCGGCGAAGGTCGCGTATTCGAGCGCGGTGAGCTCGGGCATGACGCTGTCGCCCTCGGGCATGTAGCCGATGCGCGAGCGCACCTCGAAGGGGCTCCGCGCGACGTCGAGGTCGAAGATCTTCACGGCGCCCGCGTCGAAGGGCAGCAGGCCGAGGAGCGTCTTCAGCAGGGTGCTCTTGCCGGCGCCGTTGGGGCCGAGCAGCCCGATGCGCCCGGGCTCGAGCGTGAGCGAGACCTCCTTGAGCGCCCGGAGTTCGCCGTAGCGTTTGTCGACGCGATCGAGCTCGATGAGCGCCATGCGGGCGCGACCGTAGCCGCGGGGCGCAGCGGGTTCAAGCGCGGGGCCGCGGCGCGCGAGACGCAATTTTGACGGCGTGATCGTCCGGGGGGAGTCTCCCGCCCATGCGTCGTGTGCCATCCGGTCCGGGCCTCCGTCCTCTGCGCGTCTCTGCGGTCGTCCTGGCCGCCACGTGCGTGTTCGGCGGCGCGCTCTTCGCGCCGGGGAAGCAAGCGCGGGCCGACGAGGCGACGCTCCTCACGGACATCGCCGCGGTGCAGCGCGCGTGTCGCGCGGCGTCGGGGCCGGGGGCGCGCATGCTCTATGCCGTCGACGTCGCTGCGAACCAGTGGCGTTTCGGCGGACTGCAACTCAACGAGGTCGCGAGCAGCGACGCGAGCGAGGTCACCGTCGCGGACGGCGGGACGCTCTTCGTCGACACGCAGCACAACCTCCGCATCGTCGGCGGTCGCGCGGAGCTCGTGCCGGCGGGCCTCGAGGCGGTCGGTTTCACGGTGAGCCGCGAGCGTGCGCGCCTGCTCGAACAGGCCCGCGCTGGCGGCGCGACGCTGCGGATCGGCTTCTTCCTCGGCATGGACGGGCGCGATGGGACGCTCTGCGTCGTGCGCTCGGCGGCCGCGGTGAGCCTGGTGCGCGCCGAGATCGCCTTCCTCGAGATGCTCGACGATGGCCGTGTCGTCGCGCGCGAGGACACCGAGCGCCTGCGCGCCGTGCGGGATGATGTGGACGGTGCGCCCGCCGAGGGGCCGTTCGCCACGATCGGGACGCCCTACGGGACGAGCGTTCCAGCGAACTGGGAGACGGCGCTCGTCGCTGCGCCGCGCGGCGCGGTCGGTCGTACGCTCGCGGCGTGTCACGCGGCCGGGCTGGCGCGGGGCGCGGCGACCGACGGCAGCGTGGTCGTGCGGCTCGAGGCGTCGACGCGCAGCGGGGCGGTGCGCAACGCGGAGCTCGAGATCGCGGCGAACGACGACGAAGAGGAGGCCGCGTGTCTCGTGCGGGCCCTGCGCGCCGTGTCGCTGCCGGCGCTCGCGGAGGGGCGCGAGGATCGCACCGTCGTGCTGAGCGTCCCCGTGCGGCTCGGGGGCGCGCTGCGTGAGGTGCCGGCCCCGCGCGCGCGGCGCGGTGGGGCGCGGGATACGTCGACGGCGAACGCGGCGAGCCCGGCCGTCGCGCCTGCCGCTGCGGCAGCGCCCGCGTCGACGCCCTGAGCGTCGCTGCCGCCGCGGGTTCAGTCGATCGAGACGATCACCTCGCGCGTCTCGCCCGCGACGACGCGCGCGCGGCGCGTTTTGACGGTCCCTTCGGCGCGCACGCGCACGCGATGTTCGCCCTCGTCGAGGATGGCGCGCACGGGGGCGCGCCCGAGAGCGCGGCCATCGATCTCGACGAAGCCCCAAGGGTACGCCGTGACGACGAGCGTGCCGCGTCGGGTGGTCGGCGGAGCTGCGGCGACGTCCGCGGGAGCGGTGGTCGGCACTGCGGTGACGGTCGGCCGATGCGCGCTGTCGGGCTCGGAGTCGGCGCGTCGCGGAACGGAGCGCGGCGATGCCGGATGCGCAGCGGCTGGCGGTCGTGCAGGGAGCGGGATCGAGCCGCGGAGCAGCGCGAACGTCAACCCGGCGATCACGACGATCCCCAGCAAAAATAGGGTGAAGACGGCCCTGCGAGGAGGCACGCGCGGCGCGTGCGCGGGCGTCGCCGGATGGGCCGCTGCGCGAGTTCCTGCAGGCGCTGGGAGATCGAGCGGGGCCGCGAGGGCAGGGGATGGCGCCGCGGGCGTGGCGACATCGGTTCCTGGCGTCCGTGCAACGACCATCACCGACGACGGCACATCCTCCACCGACGCGTCGCTGGGAACGCGCGCGCGTTCGACCATCACGCCGAGCGCGCGTCGGGCGCGGAGCGGAGGCGCATGGGCCGAGAGCACGTCGAGGAGCGCGGCTGCGCTCTCCGGGCGCGCGTCGGGCGCCGGTGCGAGGAGCTGCTCGACCAGTGCAACGAGAGCGGGCGGCGCGTGCGGCGCGAGCGGCGCGAGGTCGGGGCGCCGATCCGCGGCGAGGTTCGAGAGCGTCGCGAGCTCGGTCGGACCGTCGAAGGGACGACGCCCCGTGAGCAGCTCGAAGCTCATCACGCCGAGTGCGAAGAGGTCGGTGCGCGCGTCGATTCTCCCGCCGAGCGCCTGCTCCGGCGCCATGTACGGCACCTTGCCCTTGATGCCGCTGGCGGTCGCCTGATCGCCGCTCGTCTGCTTCGCGATCCCGAAATCCGCGAGCTTCACCGCGCCCTCGCGCGAGAGCAGCACGTTCGAGGGCGTGACGTCGCGGTGCACGACGGAGGGCTCCGCCCCGTGCGCGCAGACGAGCGCGCTGCACACATCCGTGAGGATGAGCACCACGAGATCGAGCGGCATCGGCTGGTCGAGCGCGCGCACCGCGTCGAGGAGCGTGCGCAGATCGACGCCATCGACGAGCTCGAGCGCCATCCACCACTGCCCGTCGTCGGCGCCGAAGTCGTAGATCTGCGCGATGTGCGGGTGCACGAGGCGCGCGGCGAGGCGCGCCTCCTCCTGGAACATCGCGATGAAGACGGGGTTCGCGCAGAGCGCGGGCAGCACACGCTTCAGGCACACGCGCTGCGAGAAGCCCGCGAGTCCGCGCCGCTCGGCGATGAACGTCTCGGCCATGCCGCCGCGCCCGAGGCGCTGCACGAGCTGGAAGGGACCGAACGAGGGCAGCTCGGCCATCGTCTCAGCGCAGCACCACGCGACGCCGCTCACCGCGCGCGAGGTCGACGGAGACCGTGGGTGCGTCGACGCCCTGACCCGCCGTGAGCACGTGTCGGCCTGGCGCGAGAGGCACCGTCAGCGGGGCGTCTCCGGCGCGGCGACCATCGACGAAGATGGCGTGTCCCGGATCGCTGACGATCGTCAGGAGAGCGCGCGCGGTGGGGTCGCGCGCATCGCGCGAGGCCGGCGTGTCGCGTCGTGCCGCAGAGGATGGCGTACGCGTGTCGTTCGCGGTCGACGCGACGGTCTTCGTCGGCGCGCGGTCGGACCGCGTGATGGGTGAAGCGAGGCGGGCGCGCGCTGGCGCGGACGAGGGGGGTGGTGGCGCGGCTGGCGTGGGCGCGACGGGGGCTCGCGTGACGGGCGTGGGCGCCTCGGCGAGGTCGCGTGGCGAGGCGGCGAGTGGATCCGGGGCCGTCGGTGCTTCGTGAGCGGGCTCCGTCCGCACAGCGGCTTCGACCCCGCTGTTCGTCGGTGCATGCGCGTCGGACCTCGTTGCGGACGCAGCACGCGCGCTCTGGGGCCGCGCATCGCGCGCGTTCGGACGCAGGCCCAACGCCAGTGCGCCGAGCGCCAGTGCGCCGAGCGCCAGTGCGCCGAGCGCGAGGGCGACGAGGAGGACGCGACCGCGGTGAGAGCGACCGCTCCCGGGCGAATGCGTGGGCGATGCGACCGGTAGAGCAGGACCATCAGCCGTGACGGTCATGCTCGTCAGGTGCGAAGCCACGGGTGTGATCGACGACATGGGCTCGACGAGAGCGCGAGGCGACGCATCGACCTGCGTCGGGCCCGCGTCTCCCGCGTCGCTGTCGGCCTGCGGGAGGAGCGCCGTCGGGGCCTCGTGGACGGATCGAAACGCGGTGCGCGTGGGCGCATCGGGCGCTGCGGCGGCGTACGGCCGCGGCAACGACTCCGCACGAAGCGGGGCCGCGCCGGTGAGCGCAACGGTGTGCTCCGTGAACCGGTGCGCGGCGACCTCGGTGCGTGTCGGCGCGGCGGGTACGTCGTCGAGGACGAACGTCGCCGTGGGGCGCGCTGTGTGGCTCGCGGGGGCGCCGGGTTCCGTCGCGGATACCGTCGAACCGTGGACCGCCTCGCGCGTCGGCGTCGCGTGGGAGGTCGCGGCGAGGGGATCGATCGCGGCGTGCGGCGTCGGGGCCGACGCGACGCTGCGCGCGGCCTGCGTGACGAGCTCACCGAGGATGCGCCGGGCCGTCGGTGGCGGCGCGACGTCCACGAGCGCATCGAGCAGGGCCGTCGCATTCGGCGTCCGCGCGTCGGGGTCGGGGAGGATGAGGTCTTCGATGGCAGCGACGAGCGCCGCGGGCGCGCCGGGGCAGCGCTGTGCCAGCGGTGTGTGCAGGCCCTGCTCGAGGTGGCTCAGCGTCTCGACGTCGCTCTTGCCGTCGAACGGGCGAACGCCGGCGAGCGCTTCGTAGAGCAGCACGCCGAGCGCGAAGAGATCGACGCGGCGATCGACGACGCCGCGCAGCGCGTACTCGGGCGCCATGTAAGGCACCTTCCCGCGGACGGCCTGCGTGCGGGTCGCGTGGTTGTCGGTGAGGGCGCGGGCGATGCCGAAGTCCGCGAGCTTCACCTCGCCCGCGGTGCTGAGCAGCACGTTCGACGGCGAGATGTCGCGGTGCACGATGGCCGTCGCGCCGCCGTGCGCGACCTCGAGCGCCGTGGCGATCTCGGCCGCGAGGAAGGCGACGATCCCCGAGGTGAGTCCGCCCCCCGCGACGCCGGGCGCGAGGCCCTGACGCGCACGTTCGAACTGGAGCAGACGCCGCAGATCGCAACCGAGGACGAGCTCGAGCGTGAGGTAGTGCGCGCCGTCGACGTCGCCGACGTCGAGGAGCTGCACGATGTTGGCGTGGCGCAGCCGCGCGGCGACGCGCGCCTCCTCGCGAAAGAGCCGCACGAAGTTCGGGTCGTCGCTCACGGCCGGGAGGATCCGCTTCACGCAGACGCGCTGCTCGAAGCCGCCGGGGCCCGTGCGCACGCCTTCGAACGTCTCGGCCATGCCGCCCGCGCCGAGCTGACGGACGAGCGCGTAGGGCCCGAAACTGCGGGTGTTTCCCGACATTCGGGAGAGACGGTAACATCCGGGTCCCGCCGCGCGGAACCCTTCTCGCGCAGGCCCCGAGGGGCCGCGCAGAGCGCGCTCATATCATCGGGGTGGGTGGCGTTCGTGCCGTTGTGTGGAGCCGCGCCAGTGCGCGCAGCGCGGCCGTCAATCGAGCGCGAGCCCGGGCCAGCTCGGCAGCGGACCTGCGTTCGCCGCAGGCAACAGCACCGCGAGCGGGTACACGCACTGCGCGCCCGCGAGCACGCCGGCGGGGCGATGGTTGCCGCTGTCCTTCAGGCCGCCGAAGGGCAGGCGGCCGCTCGCGCCCGCGCTCGAGCGGTTCCAGTGCACCACGCCGACCTCCAGCTCGTCGGCGAGCGTTTCGAAGCGCGTGCGCGACGCGGTGTAGACCGCGGCTGCGAGACCGAAGCGCGAGTCGTTGGCGAGCGCGAGCGCTTCGTCCGCGTTCTCGACGACGGTGATGGCGAGATCGGGCCCGAAGAGTTCGCAGTCCGAGTAGCCGGGCACCGCGCCGAGGCCTGCTGGCGCGCGATGCACGGCCGGGCGCACGTACCAGCCGCGCCGGCCCGCCACCTCGACGGCGCCGCCCGGGGCGAGTGCTTCGTAGCCCGCCGCGCGCGCTCTCTCTTGCGCTGCGAGGAGCTGCGTGCGCGACGACTCGGAGATCACCGGGCCCATGAAGACGCCCGCGTCGAGCGGATGCCCGACGACGACGCGCTCGGCGGCGATGCGCAGGCGCTCGCAGAGGCGGTCCGCGACGCTGCGCTCGACGATCACGCGGGACGTCGCCGTGCAGCGCTGCCCGGCCGTCGCGAAACCGCTGAACGCGAGCTCGCGCGCGGTGCGCTCGACGTCGCAGTCGTCGAGCACGATCGAGGCGTTCTTGCCCCCGAGCTCGAGCTGCACGAGCTTGCCGGGCGTCTGCGCGGTCGCCGCGAGGATCTTCTGACCGACGGCGAGCGAGCCCGTGAAGAGCACGCCATCGACGCCCGGGTGCGCGACGAGCGCGGCGGCGAGCGCGCCCGGTCCCTGCACGACCTGGAAGCTGCCGGGCGGGAAGCCCGCCTCGTCGAAGCAGCGCGCCATCCACACCGCGGTGCGCGGCGACCGCTCGCTCGGCTTGAAGATCACGCAGTTTCCCGCGAAGAGCGCGGGGACGATCTGGCCGTTCGGCAGGTGCCCGGGGAAGTTGAACGGCCCGAGCACCGCGAGTACGCCATGCGGTCGATGGCGGATCTCGCCCGGGAGGTCGGCGATGACCTCGTCGCGCGTGAAGCGCGCTGCCTCGCCGATCGAGACGTCGACCTTCGTGATCATCGCGGCGACTTCCGTCCGCGCCTCCCAGAGCGGCTTGCCGACCTCGCGCGCGATCGTCTCGGCGATGGCTTCCGCATGGGCGCGCAGGCACTCCTGATACGCGCGCAGCAGCGCCGCGCGGGCGGGCTCACCGAGCTTGCGGAAGGCGCGTCGGGCGTCCCGCGCCGCATCGACCGCGCGATCGACGTGCGCGTGCGCGAAGGCGTAGCGCGCGACGACGTCGTCCTGATCCGCGGGGCTGCGCACCTCGAGCTCGCCGTCGGCGTGCGTGGGCTGCGTGAGCTGTCCGGCGAGGTAGTCGCCTGCTGGGGGGTGCGCGCGGTCGTCCATGCGCGAGGGTTGCCACTCGCTGCGCGTGCGTGCACGGCGCGACGCCCGCACGTCTCTCGTGACGCCCGTGGAGTGGGCGCGCGAGGTGCGCGCGATCTCCGGGCCCGAGCGGTGTACCGTCGCGCGCAGCGAGTCCGTCCCGTGACGCGCCCCACAGGATTCCGATGCACAGCCATCCACGTCCATCGAGAGCTGCGTTCGATTCCGCGCACGTCCGCGCGCTGCTCGTCTTGCTCACCGTCGCGTCGGCCGGGACGTCGTCACGCGTCGCCGCGCAGGACGCGCAGCTCGTCATCGACCTCGCACAGACGGCCGAGTCGGCGGGCGCGGACTCGCGCGCGTCCGTCGCGCAGCTCTCGGGCACGCTGCGTCCCTCGCAGAAGCGCGGGGTGGCCGTGACGCTGCCCGCGGGCCGCTGCGTGGTCGTCGTCGCGCGGTCCGCGGCGGGGCTCGAGAACGTCGACGTCGAGATCGCGCGCGGCCGCACGGTGCTCGCGCGCGACACGGACACCGGGCGCGCGGCGACGGCGCGTCACTGCGCCGGCGCGACGTCGGAGCGCCTCGAAGCGCGGGCGCGCGCCTTCCGGGGTGCGGGTGCGTTCGCGCTCGCGGCGTATCTGCTGCCGCAGGCCGAGGTGTCGGCGCCCGCGACGGGCAGCGCCGCGCAGCCGTTCGCGGCCGGGCTGCTCGATCGGCTCGCACTGCTCGTGAGGGCGTCGTCGGGCGGGATGGCGCCGCTCACCGCACCCGCGCGCGAAGTGCTCGCGCCGGGCCAGCGCGTCGAGCGCGACGTCACGATCGTGCCGGGCCGCTGCTACCGCGTGATCGTCGCGGCGGAGGACGGCGTGACGGACGTCGATCTCGCCCTGCGGGCCCCTGGCGCGCGGGCGGACGAGACCGTGCAGACGGACGGCACGGCCGTCGCGCTCGCCTCGCTCGGCGTGATTCGTCCACTCTGCCCGGCGCTGCCCGGCACCTATCGCCTCGCGCTCTCGCTCGTCTCGGGGACGGGCGCCTTCGCGTGGCAGCTGCTCGGCTCCGTCGCGTCGTCGTCGGCCCCGACCGACGCACCGCGCGCGGCTGCGTTTCGCGTCGGCGGGGCGGGTACCGACTTCGTCGCGCAGCGTCTGCGTACACGGCACGCAGCGGCCGGCGAGGGCCGCGAGCCCGTGAACGATGCGCGCGTCGGCCAGCTCCGCACGAGCGAGTCGAGCGAAGAAGAAGTGCGCGTCGAGGGCGGGCGCTGCTACGTCGTGCTCGGCGCCGGCGCACCTTCGGCGGCGGAGCTCGATCTCGTCGTGCGTGATGCGCTCGGCAACGAGCTCGCGCGCGACGCCGAGCGTGATGCCGCGCCGCGTGCGCGTTTCTGCCCGCTCACCTCGGGCCCCGTGCGCATCGCGGTGCGCATGGCACGTGGCTATGGCGGCTTCGGCGTGCAGGTCTTCGGCGGGCCGCGCTGAGCGCGAGACACGACGCATGGAGTTCCGCGGACGCACGCTCGCGATCACCGGCCTCGGCGGCTTCGTCGGTCTCCGCGCCGCCGAGCGCGCGCGTGCGCTCGGGATGCGCGTGCGCGGGATCGATCGCAGTGATGACGCATTGCGTCATACCGCGCGCCTCGGCTTCGACGCGATTCGTGGCGATGTGCGCGAGCCCGCGGATGTGCGCCGCCTCTGCGAGGGCGCGGACGTCGTGCTGCACACGGCGGCCGTCGTCGAAGAAGACGGCGACCGCGCGCACTTTCACAGCGTCAACGTCGAGGGCACGCGCTGCGTCGCAGAGGGGGCCCGCGACGCCGGGGTGCGCCGATTCGTGCACCTATCTTCCGTGATGGTCTACGGATTCACGTATCCCGAGGAGGTCGACGAAGACGGCCCGCTCCGGGGCGAGGGCAACCCGTACTGCGAGACGAAGATCGAGAGCGAGCGCGTCGCACGCGCATTCGACGAACCCGCGGGGATGCGCGTCGTCGCCCTGCGCGCGGGGGACGTGTACGGGCCGGGCTCCATCCCGTGGGTCGTGCGGCCCATCGGGCTCATGCGGCGCGGGCTCTTCGTCCTGCCGGATGGCGGACGCGGCGTGATGAACCCGATCTACATCGACGACCTCGTCGACGCGGCCTTCGCCGCTGTGACGCGTGACCTCGGGGACGTCGCCTTCAACGTGACGGACGGCGCTGCGCTCACGTTCGGCTCGTACTTCACGCAGCTCGGCGCGCCGCTCGGCGTGCGTCGCATCCGCACGCTGCCCGTGGGCGTGCTGCGCGCTTCCTTCGCCGCGCTCGAGCGGGGCGCGCGCCTCGTGGGCCTGCGTGCGCCGGTGAGCCCCGCGGCCATCGACTTCGTCGCGCGCCCGCATCGCGTCTCGAGCGCACGTGTCCGCGACGCGCTCGGCTGGTCTCCGTGCGTATCGATCGCCGAGGGACTGCGCCGCACGCATGCGTGGCTGCGCAGCGAGGGGCTCGTGTGACGCCCCGGTGCCGCTGACGCAGCGGAATCGCCGCGTTTTGGCGCCAAATCGGTGTGTCGCACGTTCTCCACGGAGTCGTGATCCGGGAGACACACGCGCCCCGAAATCTCGCGTGCATGACGCATCTCCCGGTCGTGCCGCTCGTCGCCCTCGCCGCCAGCGCGGCGCTCTACCTGCTGCTGATCGCCTCGTTCACCGTCGGCTTCGTGCGCGGTCGCCTGCGCGTGCGGGCCCGGCGCGCGGCCGCGGGCGCATCGCTCCGCGTCTCGATCCTCAAGCCGCTCGCCGGCGCGGAAGACGAACTCGCCGCGAACCTGCGCAGCTTCGCGGACCTCGATCACGACGACTACGAACTCGTCTTCGGCGTGTCGTCGCCGAACGACGCCGCCGTCCCCGTCGCGCGCGCCTTCATGGCCGCGCATCCCCAGCTTCCGGCGCGTCTCGTCGTCACCGACCCGCACGCTGCGCTCAACCCCAAGGTCGCACAGCTCGTGCGCCTCACGGAGGAAGCGCGCGGCGAGGTGATCGTCGTGAGCGACGCGAACGTGCGCGTGCCCCGCACCTATCTGCGCGATCTCCTCGCCGAGCTCGCGGAGCCGGGCGTCGGCCTCGTCACGAGCGTCATCGTCGGCTCAGGCGAGCGCACCCTCGGCGCCGCGCTCGAGAACCTGCAGCTCGTCGCGCACGTCGCGCCCGGCGTGATCGCGGGGGCGACGATCTCGGGGCGCCCGATCAGCATCGGCAAGTCGATGGCGATGCGCCGAGCCGACCTCGCGCAGGTCGGTGGCTTCGCGGCCGTCGGCGGTGTGCTCGCGGAAGATCACGTCCTCGCGCAGCGCTTCGATCGCGCGGGCTTCGGCGTGCGCCTCTCGCTCGCGCCGGTCGAGAACCGCAACATCGATTGCACGGTGCGGCGCAGCCTCGAGCGGCACACACGCTGGGGCCGCATGCGCCGCTTCATCGCGCCCGCGGGCTTCCCCTTCGAGCCGCTGCTCTCGCCGATCGTGACGGCGAGCTTCGTGTGTCTCGCGTTCCCGTCTCGCGCCGCTGCGGTCGCGCTGCTTGCGGGGCTCGCGCTGCAGGTCGCGGGCGCCTCGTGGTTCGCGTTGCTGCTGCGCGGGCGCGTCCCGCTCTGGCTGCCGCCGCTCGAGGTCGCGCGCGCCTACGTGCTCTTCGGGACGTGGCTCGCCGCGCTCGTGAGCCGGCGCGTCTCGTGGCGCGGCAACGCCTTCGCGCTCACGACGGGCTCACGGCTCGTCCCGGCCGGCCCGACCGTCTACGCGCGTCTGCGCGCCCGCCTCCGCGTCGCGGGCTGAGTCGGTCGCATCGCGCGCGCCGTCACGCGAGGGACACATGGGCGCCGTCACGCTGTAACGTCCCGCGCGGAGAGTCGCGCCACCGTGAACACGCCTTCGTCCCTCGTGACCTCGTCGCTTCGCGTGCGCCGCGCCGCACACGGAATCCTCTCCACGCTCCTCGTCGGTGCGTGCCTCCTCGCCGCGTGGGCTCCCGTTTCGGCGCGCGCCGATCTGCGGATCTGGGAGCAGAACGCCGACGACGCGGATCATCACCGCTGGTTCGCCGTGACCGGCTTCGCGCAGCCCGGCTTCATCGTCCGCCAGAACGACCCGGAGAATCCCATCTCCGACGATCACTTCTGGCTCCAGCGCGCGCGCTTCGGCTTCCGCACGCAGCTGCATCGCTACCTGCAACTGCGCTTCGAGCTCGAGGGCATGCCGAGCCCCAACCTCACCGACGTCTTCGTCGATCTCCCGATTCACCCCGCGTTCTCCATCCGCGCGGGCCAGTTCCTGCTGCCGTTCCTGCGCACCTATCAGATCAACGAGGCGAACCAGGCGTTCATCGATCGCATCGTCTACACGCCGCAGCAGCCCGACCGCTTCGCGCTCCGCTACCTCAACCCGCGCGACGTCGGGATCATGTTCACGGGCATCGTCGGCAACACCGATCCCGAGGTCGTGTCGCCCGGCCTGCAGTATTGGGTGGGCGCCTTCCTCGGCCGTGGCGCGAACCAGATCGTCAATGACGACAGCGCGTTCCTCT
>Ga0172373_10007405_pt1 | contig 14256 bp, 8 predicted proteins | sample Lak10m_2_FD_114546 | JGI IMG/M metagenome (GOLD analysis project Ga0172373, IMG submission 114546) | Freshwater microbial communities from Kabuno Bay, South-Kivu, Congo - kab_092012_10m | ecosystem: Environmental > Aquatic > Freshwater > Lake | place: Democratic Republic of the Congo: South-Kivu... | reverse complement strand
CCGAAGCAAATGAAGCCTGCCCAATTAAAGGCGGAAAAAACGCCAATAATGGTTATTTGAGACCAATTCCGAGATGGACTTGGGGGCTAGGTCTGTTGTCTGTATCGAATCGAGAGCGCTTCGAGTGCCTATATGATGACAAGGTAAAAATAATGCCGTTTTGGACGGAAGAATCGAAAAAGTTGAGGGTACATGCACTCCTTCTGTACACTATAATGGGGGTAATCCCTCCAAGCCTATGGAGTCATTGCTTACGAAACCGCAACGTCTATCGTGAGCGCCCAAAGGCTTCCTCCCACCTAAAAAACGAACTGCGTTTTGCAATCCGATTTTGAGTGGCTTTCGTACGAATTGACATTCACCAATTGACAACCCTTTTTCAAACGCGTGCAGGAGTTCAATGATGAGATGCTTAGGTAACCCCATGGGTCGTCGTGGTTTTCTGACCGTCGGTGCTGTAGGAGGATTGGGCCTAACTTTAGGCGACATGTTCCGAATGCAAGCTCGGGCGGACAAAAAGCACTACGATTTTATCGAGGCCAAGGCCGAGAGTGTCATCCACATTTTCTTGCCCGGAGGCATCGCTCATCAGGAGACGTTTGATCCCAAGCCCTACAGCCCGCTTGAGTATCGCGGGGAGATGAAGACGATCAAGACCAAGACCGGCGATGTCTTCTGCGAGACGGTCCCTCGTCTGGCGAGCATTTCCGATAAATTCACGGTGATTCGATCGTTGACGCACGGTGAAGCCGCCCACGAACGCGGTACACACAACATGTTCACTGGCTATAAGCCTTCGCCGGCACTCTCCTACCCGAGCTTTGGGTCGGTCATCAGTCACGAGTACGGCCCCCGTAACAACCTTCCTCCCTATGTTGCCATCCCCAACAACCCCAATGAATTCTCCGGCTCAGGCTATCTGAGTTCCAGCTACGGGCCCTTTAGCCTGGGCGCAGATCCAGCCAACAAGGGATTCAAAGTCCAAGACTTGAACCTGCAAGGCGATGTCGACATGGCCAGGTTTGGTCGTCGACGCTCGGCGCTTCAAGCCGTCAACGAGTACTTTGAGTCCAAGCAAAAGTCAGACAATCTGACGGCCATGGATACCTTCTACGAAAGAGCCTACTCGCTTATCAGTAGCGATGCTGCCCGGGAGGCCTTCAACATCGAAGCCGAAGACAATGCCTTGCGGGACAAATACGGACGCAATGCAGCCGGACAACGATTGCTGATGGCTCGCCGTTTGGTCGAAGCCGGATCTCGCATGGTCACTGTCACCTACGGAGGTTGGGACATGCACGGGCAAATCGCTGCGAGCATGCGTCGCGACATGCCGCCGTTGGATCAAGCCCTAGCAACGCTGATCGAAGACTTGGAATCCCGAGGATTGCTCAGCAAGACCCTGGTCATGGTCAGCAGTGAATTCGGTCGAACCCCCAAGATCAACAACGATGCAGGTCGTGATCACTGGCCCAAAGTTTTCAGCGTGATGCTCGCAGGCGGTGGCGTGAAAGGTGGATTGGTCTACGGATCCTCAGACGCCACAGCAACCGAGCCTGAATTCGATGCTGTCTCTCCAGAAGACTTGGCAACAACCATGTACCATCTGTTGGGTATCGTTGCTGACAAAGAACTGATGGCCCCGGGAGATCGCCCCATCGAGATTTGCGATGGTGGCAAGGTGGTCACCGATTTGCTCGCTTAATGGATGCTCGCTTCAAACAAGCGGTCCTACCCAAGCTCGAATTAACTCCCTGAGTTAACCCTACTAAGAAATACGACGAGGTCGGTACGATGATTTGGTCGAAGGCGATCGGTGCGTCTACAAAGCGCACATTGGTGTTCGCAGCGATATTTTTGTGTGGATTGTCCCTAGGTCTAGCTTCTCAGCCAGAAGCCAACTCCTTGTCCGTAGTGGGCGTGCAACGCGGCCAGTCGGTGGAAGTCCAGATATCGGGTGCGAGGCTTGGCGATGCTAGGGAACTGCTGTTTTACACACCGGGACTTACCGCCAGCAACATCACGAAAGTCGATGACAACAACATCAAGGTGACGATCGCTGCGGCCGCGGATGCAAAACCTCAGTTGCATCCATTCCGGGTCATCACCGCGACGGGGACCAGCAACATGCGTTTGTTTAGTGTTTCGGCGTTGCCCACGGTTGCCGAAACCGAACCCAATAGCGAATTTGCCAAAGCGCAGGAGATTCCTTTCAACTCGACCATCGATGGAGTCGTTCTGAACGAAGATGTCGATTATTACTCGGTGGAGTTAGAAGCTGGTCAAAGATTGAACGTGGAGCTCGAAGGCTTGCGTCACGCTTACTTGAACAACTTCTTTGATCCCTACGTGGCGATCTATGATGCGAATCGTTTTGAAATCACCGCCAGCGACGACTCGGTATTTCTTCAGCAAGATTGCTTGGCATCGATGGTTGCACCTGCCAAGGGTCGCTACATCATCGAAGTTCGCGAGAGCAGTTTCGGTGGGAACGATCAATGCAAATACCGTTTGCATGTTGGGGGATACCCCAGGCCCGTTGCAATTCTTCCTTCGGGGGGCCCTGCCGGACAACCTCTGACGGCCACTTGCATCGACCTGCTTGGAAACACTTGGCAAGAGACCTTTGAAATGCCTGCCGAAGCCAGAACCAAAACCGCTGGGGTTTGGTCCCAGCAAAATGGCTTGATCGCCCCTTCACCCAACATGCTCCGGATCAACGCGCTACCGAACGTTTTGGAAACCGAACCAAATTCAGATTACAACGCGATCCCAACGGCCCACCCTGTACCCGTTGCCTTCAATGGGGTTTTGGAATCCGACCAAGACCGGGATTACTGGGTTTTCGAAGCCAAAAAAGACCAGCAGCTCGATATCAATGTCCATGCCCGAACCCCACTTCGATCCCAGGTCGATCCAGTTTTGCAAATTTTTAAAGTCGGTGCCGGTGGGCTTGCCTCCAACGACGACCAAGGTGGTCCGGATAGCTACCTAAGCTTCAAAGTTCCCGAAGACGGCAAGTATGCCGTATGCGTTTCGGATCACTTGGGTCGTGGAGGTAAGCACTTCGTCTACCGAGTCGAAATTGCACCGGTGGAAGCCGAAGTCGGTACTACGGTGAACGAACAAGAGCGATATGTTTCGCAAGTCGTCAATGTACCCAAAGGTGCACGTATGGCGGTCGAAGCCAATCTGGTTCGCAAGAATGTTGGAGGCGAAGGAAGAATCAGTATTCCGGATCTACCCGCTGGAGCGACGCATTCGGACGGTTTAGTCGCTGCCGATCAAAGCTTGATCCAGATGATCTTCAAAGCGGCACCCGATGCTGCCAATTCATCCAAATTGGTCGACCTCTCGGCTAGCTTAACCGTCTCACCGGAAAAGACACTCACGGGTTTTCTGAACCAACGCACCCAGTTGATTCGCGGGCAAAACAACGTCGATGTTTGGGGCATGTGGCATGACCGATTGGCTGTCAACATCGTCGATGCGGTGCCGTTTGACATCGAGATAGTTCAGCCCCAAGTCCCGATCGTGCGAAACGGATCGATGAATCTAACGATCAATGCCAAACGCAATCCTGGGTTTGATAAGCCGATCAATGTTCGACTCTTGACGGCTCCCCCAGGAGTCGGTGCGTCTCCTGTAACAATCCCTGGCGATCAATCCAGCGTACCAATGAGCATCACTGCCAACAACCAGGCAGCCATACGCAAGTCTCCAATCCTGGTTCTGGCTACGACCGATAGTGGATTTGGTCCAATCACCATTGCCTCAGAATTCGTTGAACTGGACGTTCAAGACGCTTTGTTCCAATTCAAATTTACCAAGACGATGGCCGAGCAGGGCAAGCCAGCCGATGTGGTCGTGGCTTTGGAGCTTAAGCGTCCTGCTGAGGGAACTGTAGAGGTCGAGATCTTGGGTTTGCCCCCTGGAACGACCTGCGCAACTCCAAAACTTGCAGTTGCTGCCGATACCAAGCAATTGGTCTTTCCATTGACGATCCCGGCCGAGACGCGTGCGGGCAACTACAAAACCATCGTGGCTCGCGGCACGGTCACCAGCGATAAAGGGCTGATTTCTCAAACCAATGGCAATGCCGAAGTCCAGATCGATGTTCCCGTGGCCCCGCCCCCTGCCCCAGCAGCAGCGGCCCCCATGCCGACCCCTGCTCCTGCCGCACCGGCAGAGAAGCCCCTAAGCCGTCTTGAACAACTTCGTCAACAAAAAGGCACCAGGCCTTAGTCCGTAGTAAATACCCGACTACCAGATATCCAATCATGCGATTTTTTAACTTAGCACGAACACTGTTGATTATCGGCGCGCCCCTGTCAAGCTTTGGCGTTGGGCTTGTCCTATCGATCGCTCAAGACGCACCTGCTGGAGCCCCAGCGCAGGCTCCGGCCGCCGTCTCTTACAAATCCCTGGTGGTCTATCCTCCATCGATCAAAATCAGCGCTCAAAACGACTTGCAACACATCGTTGCCGTCGCGACACGGTCCGATGGGATTACCGTCGATGTTTCGGATCAAGTTCAGTGGAAGTTAGAGAATCCAGCGGTAGCCAAACTTGAGAATTTGGTCCTTCATCCTCTGGCCGATGGAGCTACCCAGCTGATTGGTACATGGAATGCCATGGAAGCCAAATCGACTTTGGAGGTCACTCAAAGTCAAACCCCAAGGACCGTAGGATTCGAACGGGATGTGCTTCCTATCTTTACCAAGGTCGGTTGCAACACCGGATCATGCCACGGTGCGGCGCGGGGCAAAGACGGGTTTCGACTGAGTCTTTTTGGTTTTGACCCGTTGGGGGATTACCAGCGAATCACTCGAGAGATCGGAATACGCCGCATCAATTTGGCGGTGCCCGATCAGAGCTTGCTGTTGCTCAAAGCCACAGGTTCGGTTCAGCATTCCGGGGGTAAGAAGGTCGAGCCAGGCAGCAAACATTACCAAACGATTTTGGCGTGGCTTCAGGCTGGTGCGCCTGCCGATGCTGCAAGGCCCCCTGCGGTCACCAAAGTCGATTTGTACCCGAATCAAGCGGTCCTGGAAGGCGAAGGAGCCAAGCAGCGTATGGTCGCTGTCGCTACGTATGCCGACGGCACTCAGAGAGATGTTTGGGATCTTGCGGGCTTTACCACCAACAACGAGCGTACCGGAGCGGTGGATGCAGACGGCACTGTAACTAGTGGCGTTCGAGGTGAAGCACTTGTTATGGCTCGTTTTGACACCCACACCGTCGGCACCCAAGTGCTCGCATTGCCAGCAGGCATGCAATACGAATTCAAACCAAGTCAAGGCAATTACATCGATGCTCTAGTGGACGCAAAGCTCCTTAAGCTTCGTTTACCCGCTAGCGGTCTTTGCAGCGACGACGAGTTTGTCCGAAGAGCGACCGTCGATATCACCGGATTGCTACCGACGGAGGAAGAAACAACAAACTTTGTCGCAAGCACCGATCCCAACAAGCGAGCCGCCCTGATCGAGACCCTTTTAAGCCGTAAAGAGTTCAGCGAAATATGGGCGATGAAATGGGCTGACTTGCTCATGATCAAGAGCAATAATCAAGTCAGCTACAAGGCGGCTTATCTTTATTACAATTGGCTCATCAACCAGATCGCTTCAAACACTCCACTAGATAAGATTGTTCGAGAGTTGCTCACGGCAACCGGTGGGACTTTCCAAAGCCCCGCGACCAACTTTTATCAGGTCGAACAGGATCGGCTGAAGATGTCCGAGAACGTGGCCCAGGTCTTCATGGGGATTCGAACCCAGTGCGCCCAGTGCCACAACCACCCGTTCGATCGATGGACGATGGACGACTACTACGGATTTGCTGCGTTCTTTTCCCAAGTCGGCCGCAAGCAGAGCGAAGACTACCGTCAAATCCTCGTATTCAACGGCGGTGGAGGCGAAGTGAACCATCCTGTGGGTGGAGCGGTCGTCAAACCAAGATTCCTTGGTGGAGGCCCTGCGGCTACCGATGGCAAGGATCGACGTGTGGTGCTTGCCGACTGGATGACCAGCAATGAAAACCCGTTCTTCTCCAAGAGTGTGGCCAACCGAATTTGGGCCCACTTTACCGGTGTTGGCATCGTCAATCCCGTGGATGATTTCCGGGCCAGCAACCCAGCTAGCAACCCAGAACTATTGGATGCATTGGCAGCGAAACTCATTGAGTACAAGTACGACATCAAGCAACTTGTCAGAGACATTTGCAACTCGCAAACGTATCAACGCACAACGGTCCCGGTTGCTGGCAACGAGGATGATTTGCGGAATTACTCGCACGCAACCGTACGCCGTATCCCTGCTGAAAACATGCTCGACTGTATCTCTCAAGTGACCACGACCAAAGACAAGTTTCGTGGCTTGCCCTTAGGTGCTCGCGCAGTCCAAATCGCAGATGGTGCGACGAGCAACTACTTCTTGAACACCTTTGGACGCAGTGCCCGTACGACGGTCTGTGCGGACGAAGCGACGACGGATCCATCGTTATCCCAAGCGCTCCACCTGATCAACGGTGGCACGGTCAGTGGAAAGATCAACCAAGGTCAATTGCTTCAGGCTTGGAAGAAAGATGGTCTAACCCCAGAAGCCATCATCGACCGGATTTATTTAAGGTGCCTATCTCGAAAGCCGACCGAGTCTGAGCGTGCTCGGCTCATGCAACTGATCAGCGAGTCTGCAAATCCCGATCAAGGGCTACACGATGTGTTCTGGGCCGTTCTGAACAGCCGGGAATTCATTTTCAATCACTAATTGACACTAACCGATTACGACCTCCGATGCGCACCGATCGATCTGTATACTTTCGCGCTTTGAAACCTGTTTTTGCCGGGGCATTTGCAAGTTCGCTTGCCCTTTGTTCCTTGGCACAAGATGCCGCGAAGATCACTTATGATGATCACATCAAGCCGATCTTTCGCGAGCATTGCGCTTCATGCCACAACAACAATGCCAAGAAGGGTGGACTATCTCTTGAGAGCTATCAAGCGACCATGGCTGGGGGTAGCAGTGGCGAAGTCTTGGTAGCCGGAGATCTCGATTCGTCCAGACTCTATGCGCTCACAGCGCATAAGGAGCAACCGACGATGCCTCCGATGCAAGACAAAATCGCTCAGGCGAAGATCGATTTGCTAAAGACATGGGTAGAGCAAGGCATGCCGGAAAATAGCGGTTCGGCTATCCGCAAGCCTATGGCAAGCGCCGCTGCGATCAGCGTTGCGGCTGCAGGGCGACCCGAGGGTCCACCGCCTATGCCCGCAAGCGTACTGAAGCAAACACCTTTGTACACCGCCAAGGCGTCTTCGATCTCCGCCTTGGGGGCTGCTCCTTGGTCGCCATTGATCGCAGTCGGTGGTCAGCGACAGGTAGCACTCTACCACTCCCAAACCGGCCAACTGCTGGGTATCTTGCCGTTTCCTGAAGGGGAACCGCAGTCGATAACCTTTTCTCGAGATGGAAAGCTGATCCTCATCGGAGGAGGTCGACACAGCGTTGATGGATTCGCAGTGCTGTGCGACTTGGCAACTGGCAATCGGATTGCCAAGGTTGGTGATGAGCTTGATATCGTCATGGCGGCCGATATCAGCGATGACAATCGACTCATCGCAGTTGCAGGACCGCAAAAAATGGTCCGGGTTTACGACACGCTCACCGGTGAGCTCAAGTGGGAGCAAAAAAAGCATACCGACTGGATTTACGCAGTCCGTTTCAGTCCAGATGGATTGCTGCTAGCCACGGCGGACAGGGCCGCTGGGTTGGTGATTTGGGAATCGGCAAGCGGCAAGATGTATGCCGATTTGCAGGGCCATAAGAACGAAATACGCTCGCTTGCCTGGAGGCCTGATTCCGGAGCGGTCGTCAGCGCATCGCTTGATGGTACGCTCAAGATGTGGGACATGAACGAGAGCAAGCTTCTAAAGTCTTGGGACGCTCATCCAGGCGGAGCGGCTGCGATCGCCATTGCCAACGATGGGGTCATGGTGTCCACTGGCAAGGATCGCAAGGTCAAAGTTTGGGACGCTGCAGGAAATGCCGCTGGAGAAATGCCTGCGCTGGAAGAGGCTGGCCAAGAGGTCGCCCTCACGGTCGACTCCCAGCATGTCGTCTCGGGTGATTGGCTTGGCAATGTTCGAGTCTGGCTCAGGGCTGATCCTAAGGATGAAAAGAGGCTTGCAGCAAACCCGGTAACTCTGGAGATGTCGATCGCTGCCAACAAAGAACGGCACGTTCAATTGGCGGCTGCGGCCCAAGCTGCCGTTGCTGAGCTGACACAGCAAGCGGCTCAAACCGCTGCAGTTCAAAAAGCAAATACCGATCAGCAAGCCTTGATTGCCACCTATGTCGCTTCCATCACTGAGACCACGAACTTGGCAAATCAGTTCAAGGCTACAGTAGACATGTATGCCACGCAGATCCCCGCCAAGCAGGCAGAGGTTGCCAAAACTGCCGAGGCAATTGCAGCCAAGACCGCTCAAGTCAACCAAAGCACTGCGGAGAAGAAACAAGCCGATGATGCATTAGCGGCATTGCAAAAGCAAAAGGAAGGCCAGGTACCCGACCCAGCAGCCTTGGATAATCAGATCGCCGAGGCTGGCAAGGTCGTCGAAGCCAAGGCCGCAGCCCTCACCCAGGCGACCAACGAACTGAACGCATTGAATGCTCAAAAAGCTCAGCTTGACAAAGAAGTTGTCGACCTAACGGCTGCCAATGCAGCAAAGAGTAAAGAGTACGCCGATGCGATGAACAAATTGGCTGAGATCAACAAAACCAAAGCTGCTGCCGACAAACGGATGGAAGAACTTGTCGCCGAACTCAAAGTAGCCACTGACAAACAAGCAGCGGCTCAAGCCAAGTCGGATGCTGCGAACGCTGCAGCCAATGGACTTGCCGCAGAAATTGCCGCATTGGAACAGGAATTGGCTCGCTTCAATGGACTTGCTAATGAGTACGCAACCAAAAAAACCGCATTGGAACAAGCGCTCGCTCAGGTCAACGCAGAAGCCCAACCAATCCAAAACAATCTAGCCGCTGTGAAATCGAAAATGGATCAGACTCAGGCGGCGATCGCTCAGCTTGAAAAGCAACTCGCTGAATTGCAAGCCATGATGAATGCGACCCAAGAGGCGAAAAACAACTTGGCCAAAGAGATGTCACCCCATCAACAAGCTCTCGATGCAGTGATGGCCAAATTGCAGCAAACCCAAGGTGAACTTAGTGGCGTTGCCGCACAGCAAAAGCTCTTTGAGGAGTCCTACAAGAAGTAATCACTACTTCTTGGCCATCCTCGTCGTTTGAATGATGAACAGTTTCGGGTCATCGACGATCCAGTCGGTGGTCCAATCCCTGCCGTTGTCACCGTTGACAACATTGTAGAAGAACGAACGAAGCTCTTCGCAACGATAACCATAAGGCATCGACGTGGCGATATAGTCCTCGCGACGCAGATCTTCTACGCCGGGCCGGGCGAAGTAATGAACCAATCCATCGGGAGTAAACGACAGGCCTAGGGTCCACCATCCAGTCACAGGAATTTCGGGCCCTAAGAAATCCCCGCCATTGCGGTCGGCGCGAACGCGGAAGTACGCATAGGGGACATTCTTTCCTTCGACTTGCTTGGTTCCTCGCAAGATAAACAAACCGGGCCAGTAGACCTCGTCTTTCTGGGACTTGCTCGAAAACAGAAACTTGGACTTGTTCTCGACGACCGTGGTTTCCACCGCCGCACGGAATGCGAAGTGAGGTCCATTTCGATTTTCCCATTCTTCCAGGGGTGGGATAAAGACGCGGGTAGTGATGTTGGGTGATTGAGAGACTTTGAGCGTTCCGCCTAAACGGTACTGCACGTTGCAGATAAAGTCGTCTTGGTGCATTTTATGGCTGGGCCGATTGGGAATCCCCGTGTAGAGAGATTTCATCAGCATTGCCCCCTGGCTACCGGGGATGCCACCGGGCGGAGTAGGAACCCGTTTGACAACGTCTGGATGCCCACGTTTTGCCCCCTCGTACCAGCGGCCGTTGGTGGATTTACCCATGGGCTGACGCTGATTCTCATCAATGTCTTCAGTGCTCTTGGGATTGTTCGGGATGAAATCCCAAGTCTCATCTTCGAAGTCGTCACCGACTTGGTTCAACTGCACACCTGTCCCGGGCACAACGATGTCACTTCGAGACTGTGCCAAGACAGCTACCGAGTGCAAGATCATTAGAACAAAAACTGCCAAGGACTTGGCCGACGATAGAGAGATTCGCATGGCAACCTGTAGCGGCTGGAGGAAAAAGCGACTCGATACGATCGGTATCGGACCTGCGTGCAGGAAAAACCGAAGTTTTCGCTTCGACTCAGAAAAACCGCCCATCTCGCCTATTTTGAAGCCCAAGCACGGTTAGGCGAGAAGGGAATCGGTAGCTATACTATCGCTCTGGGAGATCTTTCTTTTCCTCGATGAGTTTCCATGGCTTTTCCAGACAAGTCCGAATCGGATCCTGACAAAGAATCCCCCTACGCCCCGACGTTTGACCCCGGGGATGAAAACGGGTTTAGTTCGATCTTGGGACGGTTTGGTGATGCCTTCAAGTTCACTGCTGTCTTTGTGGTGATGCTGGTAGCGATTTGGTTCGTTTCCAAGAAACTCAAGGGAGTGACTTGGGAAGAGGTCAAGCTGGGCTTTGACAGTCTACCGACGATCCACATTATTGCTGCACTGGCACTGACTGCGATCAATTATTTGATTTTGACCGGCTATGATTGGATCGCCATCCGCTTCATGAGAAAGCGTCTCTCATTTCCTCGCATGATGGCAGGAGCCATCGTCGGTTATGCATCTGGTAACGTGCTTGGTTGGCTATTTGGCGGCAATGCAGCCCGATACCGCATGTACTCGAAATGGGGATTTAGCACCTTAGAGATCATCGGATTGGTATCGATTTTATCGGTGACTTTTTGGCTGGGATTGTTCTTACTGGCTGGGATCGCCTTCATCGCCCTACCGATCCATCTGCCCCCATCGGTCGAGGAGCATTTCAAGATTGAGACCAAGCTCTTTGGAAATATCGAACTGAGCCAGCACATGTTTGGCTATATTTTTTTAGGATGCGTGATTGCTTATTTAGCCGCCTGCCTTTTGATGCGTAAACCGATTCACTTCAAAGGGATGTCGATCTCGCTTCCTCCCTTTAAGTTATCGGCGATGCAGTTGGTAGTTTCCGCATTGGACTTTCTCTTAGCGACGACCACGTTGTATGTGCTACTACCACCGGACATTGTCGGCCCGGATAAAATCAATTTTTCAACCGTATTGATCGCTTATCTGACTGCTCAGATCGCTGCAGTTTTGACCCACGTTCCGGGGGGATATGGACTCCTTGAAGGTATCCTGATCGCCTTCTTAGAAGGTCCAACTGCCGATCGCACTGGGTCGATCGTAGCAGCGGTCATTATGTTTCGGATCATTTACTACTTGATTCCTTTCTGCGTGGCGGGAGTTCTATTCGTCATCAACGAGTATTCTCCTAGTCTCAAACGAACGGATGTTGCCGATGGGATCTAACACCACCTTGGATCCTACGGCTTGGACATGGCAAGCCTCCCTTCGGGACGCGATACGGTCGGTCGATGAACTCTTGGAACTGCTGGGACTTTCGGCAGATCAATTACCTCAACTGGACAGATCTCCGGACTTTCCGCTTTTGGTTCCGCGCGAATATGTCCAGCGTATGGAACGTTTCCATCCCCAAGACCCATTATTGCTCCAAGTTTTGCCGCTTGCCGTAGAGAACCAATGGACTCCTGGGTTTCACATCGATGCCGTAGGCGATCATGCCTCCACCCAAGAGCTTGGCGTTCTACACAAATACCAGTCACGAGCGTTGCTTATCGCTACAGGTCTTTGCGCCGTCCATTGCAGATACTGCTTCCGTCGCCACTATCCCTACCAGGAAACGCCCAAGAGCCTGGCTCAATGGGATGAATCCATCCAATACATCATCGATCATCCACAGATCGATGAAGTGATCCTATCTGGGGGTGATCCACTCTCGTTGGGGAATGCCAAGCTCTTTGGTTTGATTCAAAGGGTCACCAACATCGATCATGTCACACGTGTCCGAATCCATACTCGGTTTCCGGTGATGATTCCCAGTCGTATCGATCGCGAGTTTATTGAACTTCTCGAAAAAACCTCGCTAGCACAGAACCCCAAATCCGTATGGATGGTTCTCCATGTGAATCATGCCAATGAGATCGATCCAGCGCTGAGAGAAGCTTGTGGAAAACTCAGAAGAGCCGGTGCAGTCTTGTTGAATCAAGCTGTCCTGCTGCGCGGTGTCAATGACCATTTTGAAGCGCAGCGAGACCTCTGCAAAAAGCTCACCGATGCTGGTATCATTCCTTACTACTTGCACCAACTCGACCGGGTTACGGGCACAGCGCATTTCGAATGCGATCAGCACCAGGGAGAAATGCTGATCGCTAGACTCAGGGATGAACTCTCGGGCTACGCCGTCCCAAGATTCGTCAAGGAAATCGCCGGACAAAAGAGCAAGACCCTCATCCTCTAACGCGGCGAAGTCGTGCCGCGATAACCGAGTGTGTAAGTCTGTGGCTCTGCGGGTGTTTTCGAGGCACGATTGGTTGTTTTTGCCCCAGAGAGAACTTCAATACGGCTCTTTTGGTCCTGAAAGTTCATCATTGCCACACGGACATCGACCGGCAAGGCGGAGAGTTTTGTGTGGTGGAATGAGCCTGGCTTGTAAACAACCGTTTCAAGCCAATTGTCTGGAATCTGGGGTTCGTACAGATCCAATTTTGCTCCGATCTTGTGAAGCGGAGTTGGGAAACTTCTCTGCTCGATGCTCTTGGAGAACAACCTTACGCAACGAATCAGATTGGCTTGTTGCCTCACATATTCGGCTGCCGCTGCGCTTGCGACCGCATCGTTCTCTTGGTAGAGCGCTACGACGAACGACTGTTTAGCAACGACCCCTTCGCGGCGAAATTGCGGAGCCTCCAACCCCGCAGCTTGGATCGTTACATCCATCAAATCAGCTCGCCAATTTTCCGGTACAGCAAGCAGAATATTCAGCTTGCGTGAACCTTCTAAGGTCGTTTGACTGTTGGGACGAATCTTGAAATAGACGCCTCGTTGGCGATTGGTGGTCCCGGCAGCAACCGTCAGCTCTCTGTTAGGCCTCTGCAAATATTGAATGCTTTGCGATTGGTAATCGGATTGATTCAATGCGCCCGAGATACTGCCAATTCCAGGATAGCCACCGATACCTTGGAGATTCAAATCGCGTGCTAAATCTTTCTCCTGGACGACCTGCATCGGCCCGTCTATATCGGATTGCAATTCGGTGCGCGGCGAATAATCTACCACAACCACATCATCCCGCCGGCAGACCGCTTGTACCATCATCTCGGTAATCGAATGACCCGCACCAGGCTGAAAAAGTGTCGATACGTCAAGTTCCAAAGAGACGACCCTTGAATTGGCCGTCCTGGAAAAAGCCGTATGCGCATAAAGAGCCTTAACCGGTGCAGATCCATTGACATCAAAAGCCACTTGACTGAGCCCTTGGGCACTCGTCGCGATGAAAATCGCGAAAGCAAATACAAACGCATGAGCACGGATCGCTCGAACCATCACATAACAAGTCAACAGCGTGAGCATGATTCTCTTACCTCCTTGGATTGTTCTTGGCACTATGAGCAACTGACGTTCCATCCTGGACATAAGATTCCTAAACACCTGGGTTTTAGGCCTAAAGGCCCTTGATTTGCCATAAACTCTCCGGTTTATTGCAAGCAATGTGAGACGACTAAGCCTGATTTTTGCAAATTCCGACCCGGTGTTTTGTAATCCTAGAAGCAGGTTTTTCAAAGGCAAGAGAAAAGACTAGAATCACCGCTCCAATGCAAACTGCCTAGATTTTCCAATTTGACTTTTACAAGAATGGGAAGGCGTGTGTATGAAAGCGCAAGACGTACTGAAGGCATCTCTGAAAACAACTCAGATGGTTTACTCAAGCTACATTAGCGATTTGACCGACGCGGAACTGATGGTGCGGCCGGGGCCTGGATGCAACCATATCGCTTGGCAACTGGGCCACCTGATCAGTTCCAATACCAGTATTCTCAACTCCATCCTTCCTGGTTCTGCACCGAGTCTGCCCGAAGGCTTCGACGCGATGCATTCGAAAGCGACAGCAGCGAGCGACGACCCAAAAGATTTTTTGACAAAGACACAAT
>Ga0172373_10007404_pt1 | contig 14257 bp, 11 predicted proteins | sample Lak10m_2_FD_114546 | JGI IMG/M metagenome (GOLD analysis project Ga0172373, IMG submission 114546) | Freshwater microbial communities from Kabuno Bay, South-Kivu, Congo - kab_092012_10m | ecosystem: Environmental > Aquatic > Freshwater > Lake | place: Democratic Republic of the Congo... | reverse complement strand
GCGAGCTCGACCGCACGGCCGTCCTCGCGCAACACTTCGACGTCGAGGCACAATGCCTTCATCTCTTTCATCAAGACCTTGAAGCTCTCCGGCACGCCGGGCTCGGGCAGGTTGGCACCCTTCACGATCGATTCGTACACGTGCACGCGTCCGAACACGTCGTCGCTCTTCAGCGTGAGGATTTCCTGCAGGCAGTACGCCGCACCGTAAGCCTCGAGCGCCCACACTTCCATCTCGCCGAAGCGCTGTCCGCCGAACTGCGCCTTTCCGCCGAGCGGCTGCTGGGTGATCATCGAGTACGGGCCGGTCGAGCGCGCGTGGATCTTGTCGTCGACCAAGTGGTGCAACTTCAGCATGTACATGTAGCCGACGGTCACCGGGTTGTCGTAGTACTCGCCGGTGCGACCGTTGCGCAGGCGAACCTTGCCGTCGTTGCCGACGAGACGCTTGCCGTCGACACTCTCGGGATTGATCGTCGAGAGCACCTCTTGGATCGTCGGGTGCGCAGCGCCGTCGGTCTCGCCGTCGCGGTCCCAATGGGCGCCGTCGAACACCGGAGTCGCGACGTAAACGCTCGGTGTGGTGACCGTGCGAGTCTTGGTCTCGGTGCCGCGTAGCGGCGCGTCGCCGACTTGCTTGCCGGTCTGCGGATCGACCCAGCCCCAGCGCGCGCCGTAGCCGAGGTGCGCTTCGAGCACCTGGCCGATGTTCATTCGGCTGGGTACTCCGAGCGGGTTCAGGATGATGTCGACAGGCGTGCCGTCGTCGAGGTACGGCATGTCTTCGATCGGGAGGATCTTGGAGATGACGCCCTTGTTGCCGTGACGACCGGCGAGTTTGTCACCGACGCTGATCTTGCGCTTCTGGGCGACGTACACGCGCACGAGCTCGTTGACGCCCGGCGGCAATTCGTCGCCCGGTTCGTCGTCGGCCTTCTTGCGCTGCAGCACCTCGATGTCGATGACCTTGCCCGACTCGCCGTGCGGCACGTTCAGCGAGGTGTTGCGCACCTCGCGCGCCTTCTCGCCGAAGATCGCGCGCAGCAGTCGCTCTTCGGGCGTGAGTTCGGTCTCGCCCTTGGGGCTCACCTTGCCGACGAGCACGTCGCCGGGTGCGACTTCGGCGCCAACGCGGATGATGCCGCGGTCGTCGAGGTCGGCGACGATGTCTTCCGACAAGTTCGGGATGTCGCGGGTGATCTCCTCGGGTCCGAGCTTGGTGTCGCGCGAGTCGACCTCATGTTCTTTCACGTGGATGCTCGTGAGCACATCTTCTTTCACGAGACGCTCGGAGATGATGATGGCGTCTTCGTAGTTGTAGCCCTCCCACGGCATGAGCGCGACGAGCAGGTTTTTGCCGAGCGCGAGCTCGCCCTGGTCGGTGCTCGGGCCGTCGGCGAGGAGGTCGCCCTTCTTCACCTTCTGGCCTTCGCGCACGCGCGGGATCTGGTTGATCGTCGTGTCCTGGTTGGAGCGACGGAACTTGACGAGCGGGTGCTCGTGGTCTTTCTTGGGCAGGTCGTCGTAGCGCACCACGATGTGGTCGCCCGTCACGGTCTCCACCGTGCCGTTGCCGCGGGCCAACACGAGGTCGGCGCCGTCGCGGGCAGCGCGGGCTTCGACGCCGGTGCCGACGAACGGTGCTTCGGCACGCACGAGCGGCACGGCCTGGCGTTGCATGTTGGCACCCATCAGCGCACGGTTGGCGTCGTCGTGTTCGACGAACGGAATCAACGATGTCGCGACCGACACGATCTGGCGCGGCGACACATCGACGAAGTCGACCTGCTCAGGATCGAGCAACGCCAAGTCGGTGGTCGAACCGAAGAACGACTCCGCTTCGAGCATCTTCTTCAGGTCTTCGAGCGTGGCGGCCTGCGGCGAGCGGCGCACGAGCACCTTGGCGTTCACGAACGTGCCGTCTTTGTTGATGGCGGTGTTCGCCTCGGCGATGACGTACTGCTCTTCTTCGTCGGCGGCCATGTAGCGCACCTCGTCAGTGACGCGACCGTTCTTCACGCGGCGATACGGCGTTTCGATGAAGCCGTACGGGTTGACTCGCGCGTAGGTGGCAAGCGCACCTTGCAGACCGATGTTCGGACCTTCGGGCGTCTCTATCGGGCACATGCGGCCGTAGTGCGAGAAGTGCACGTCGCGCACTTCGAAGCCGGCGCGCTCACGCGACAGACCGCCAGGGCCGAGGGCCGACAGGCGGCGGCGGTGCGTGAGGCCCGACAACGCGTTGGTCTGGTCCATGAACTGCGACAACTGCGAAGAGTTGAAGAATTCCTTGATCGCACCGACGAGCGGGCGCACGTTGATGAGGCTCTGGGGCGACAAGCCGTCGTGGTCTTGCGAGCTCATGCGCTCGCGTACCACGCGCTCGATGCGCGAGAGACCGATGCGCACTTGGTTCTGGATCAGTTCACCGACCGGACGCAGGCGGCGGTTGGCAAAGTGGTCTTGGTCGTCCAGGCGGTAGCCCGGAGCCTGCTTCACGAGGTGCAAGAGATAGGTGATGGTGGCGAGCACTTCGCAGCGCGCGAGCACGTTGGGTGCCTCTTCAGGAACCTCGCCTTGGTTCCCCTTGTGGTACGCACGCAACCCTGCCGGCACATCGACCTGCCCGAGCTCGCTGCCTTCCTGCAAGCCGAACAGTTCGGCGAGCTTCAGCACTTCAGGGCCGATCTTGCGGAACAACTTGTAGCGACCGACGCGCGAGGTGTCGTAGCGGCGCGACTCGAAGAACGCGCTCTCGAAGTTGATGCGCGCCGACTCCACGGTGGCGGGCTCGCTCGGCTTCGTGCGCTTCATGATCTCGACCATCGCCTCGTCGCGGCTCGGGGCAAGGTGCTTTTCGCGCAGCCACTGCTCTTCGAGGAAGTCGAAGTGCTTCACGAAACGCTCAAGGAACCCCGGCGCGTGCTGCTCGTCGTAGCCGAGCGCGCGCAAGATGAGGAAGATGCTGAGACGGCGCTTGCGCGCGATGCGCGCGCCGGCGGTCGGGTTCTTGCCCGGCTTGTGCTCGACATCGAACTCGAGCCACTCGCCGCGCTGCGGGTGGATGGTGCCCTTCACCAACTGGTGCTTGGCAAGATTGCGCAGGCGGTAGCGCTCGCCCGCCTCGAAGATCACGCCCGGCGAACGCACGAGCTGTGAAACGATCACCTTTTCGATGCCGTTCACGAGGAACGTGCCGCGCTCGGTCATCTTCGGGAACTCACCGATGTAGACGAGCTGCTCCTTGATTTCGCCGGTGTCACGGTTGGAGAAGCGCGCCTTCACGAAACGCGACACTCCGTAGGTGTGGTGCTTGGTGCGGCACTCCGTCTCGGTGAACTTCGGCCCAGGCGTCAGTTCGCGATCGTCGGGATCGAACTCAAGCTCGAGCTGCAGCGAACCATCCGCCATCTTGATCGGCGACAAGTCCTTGAACACTTCGCGCATGCCGTCGCGCATGAACCAGTCGAATGAGTCTTTCTGTACCGCCAGCAAATCGGGCATTTCGAGAATTTCATCGAGGGTCGCGAACGAATAACGTTCGCGTGCGGCGGCACGAGACGGCACGAGGTACTACTCCTACTTACTGGCGGTTGGACTTGCGGGGACTAACGAATTGCGTGGCGGTGTTGGTGGCGGACCGCCGAGGGACGACTGCCGACTCTCGTGAGAGAGTTTGGGCGGGGGCGTCGCACGGCGAACCGTTACGCTACCGAGGCTCGGGCGAGATTCCACCCAAAGGCGACCGGTGTGCGACGGCCGGGCACCCGACCCCTCTCGGGCGGGGAGCCGGCCGATCGCCGACCGTGTTACGACCTGAACCGACCCTGTGGGTCAGGCCAATTCGACCGTGGCGCCGACTTCTTCGAGCTTCTTCTTAGCGGCGTTGGCGTCGGCCTTGCTGACCTTCTCCATGATCGCCTTCGGGGCGCCATCGACCAGTTCCTTGGCTTCCTTCAAGCCGAGGTTGGTCAGTTCGCGCACGACCTTGATGACCTGAATGGGCTGACCACCCTTGTCCTTCAAGACGACCGAGAACTCGTCCTTGTCTTCCGCGGCTGCGGCCGGGGCTGCCCCACCGCCTGCGGCGGCGACGGCAACCGGGGCTGCGGCGGTCACGCCGAATTTGGTCTCGAACGCGTCGAGCAGCTCCTTCAATTCGAGCACGGTCAGGGCGGCGATCCCGTCGAGGATCTCTTCCTTCGTGAGTGCCATGGTCTGTTTCCTCTTTCTTTGCTGTGTTACTTGGTGGATTGGTTGGTATTCGATTCGTTCTTTGTTGACGTGCGTCTCGGGGTCGCCGCAGCGACTCGCGTTACGCGGCTTCTTTCTGCTCGACGAGCGCCTTCAGGCCGTAGGCGGCCTTGCGCGGCAGCGCGGCGAGCATGTACGCGGTGTTGGCCATCGGCGCCTTCAAGAGGCCGGCGAACTTGGCGAGCATGACTTCGCGCGACGGCAGTTCGGCGAGCGCACGGAGGCCCTTTGCGTCGACTGCCTTGCCGTCGACGACCGCGCCCTTCAACTTCAGTGCCTCATTCTCTTTGGCGAACTCGCGCATCGCCTTGGCGACCGCCGACACTTCGCCCGACACGAACGTGATCGCAACCGGGCCGCCGACCATGCTTTCGACCGACGACATCGCCCCGTCGCGCGCGGCGATCTTGACGAGTGAGTTCTTGTACACCTTGTATTCGGCACCCAGCGGGCGCAGCGTGCGACGCAGTTTGGCGAGCGCACCCACGGTCAGGCCGCGGTACTCGGACACGATGACAGAGTTCGATGCAGCGAGCTTTTCGCGCACTTCGGCGACGACCGCAACCTTCTCGGCGCGTGCAGATGACATGTCGATTCCTTCCTCGTGTGGCCAGGTTTCCCTGATTATTCACCCCTGCGGGTGAACCACATGTCTGTGGATGCTGGTATGACGATTGCGGATTGGTACGCTATCGGCGCTCGCGCGAGTTTGCCACCCGTTCCGCAACGACCCCGCTAGGTCGCCCGCTAGCTCAGTTCGTACAGCCGGCGCATCACGATGTGCCCAACGATCAACTGCAGGTCTTCGGCGACTTGCATGTCGTGGATCGGGAAGTGCATCGGATGCTTGGCGAGCGCCTTGCAGCGACCCCCGTCATAGGCGAGGATCGCCAGCGTCGTCATGCCGAGCGAGTTGCCCATCTCGAGTGCATTCACCACGTTGGGCGAGTTACCGCTGCCCGACAGCACCACGAGCACGTCGCCCGGCTCGGCCTTCACCCGCAGCTGCTCGGAGAACACCTTGTCGTAGCCGATGTCGTTGGCCAGGCACGTGAGCACCGAGGCATTGGCGGGCAGGGCCTCGATGCGCAATCCGATGCCGCGCCGCACGCCTGCCCCATAGGTGAAGTCGTTGGCGAGGTGAATGGCATTGCCTGCGCTGCCGCCGTTGCCGCACAAATAGATACGTTTTCCCGTGTTCCATGCCTGCAGGAAGATCTGGGCATACTGCTCGGCGCCCGCAATCTCTGGTCCTTGCAAAACGCGAGTCAGCGTGGCGACATAGTCGGACAAGAGGCGAGATTCGGCAGGCACTCAATTTGAGGCTACAACTCGGCGCCGTGCAGCCACAGCACACGACGCGTCACTCGAACCACATGACCGCCACAAGGTCGACTCGTACACTTGAGAGCGGTCACAGTGGTCACATCGCGCGCGTCACGGCCCAGCATCTTCGTCTCGTCTTCGCGCTTCGAGCCCTCAGCTCTCATTGGTGCCCTTGCTGCGGGAAACGTGGCGGACGACCGAGTTCTTGTCGTCTACAACGAATCGGGCAGGCGACTCAGCGAAGCCGAGCTCATCGCGCAACGACCAGAACGCTGCGTCGGAATCGTCGCAGGGCTCGAGCCGCTCACTGCCGACGTGTTCGCGCACTACCCCGACTTGCGTGCAGTGGCTCGCCTCGGTACCGGCACCGACACCGTCGATCTCAAGGCTGCGCAGCGCCAGGGAATAAAGGTATTGACCACGCCCGATGCCACGACCTGCGCGGTCGCCGAGTTGACGGTCGGTCTGATGATTGCATCACTGCGCGGTATTGCCGCCGCTGATCGCGACATGCGGGCTGGCACCTGGCAGCCGCACGTCGGCGGTCTCTTGCACGGGCGCACGGTCGGAATCGTCGGATTCGGCCGCATCGGTCGGCGAGTCGCAGAACTCGTCGGTGCGTTCGGTGCGAATGTCGCTTTCTTTGACCCGCTGCACGACGACAACGACTCGCGCCGCGTCGATTCGCTCGCGTCGCTCGCGTCGCAAAGCGACGTGCTCACTCTGCACGTCCCGCTCACGGATGACACGCGCCACGTCGTCGATTCTGCGCTGCTTTCGCGGATGAAGCCCGACTCCCTTCTCGTCAACGCCGCGCGCGGCGAACTCATCGACGAAGCCGCGCTGCTCACAGCTCTGCGTGCCAGGCGCATCTTCGCGGCACTCGACTGCTTTGCGAAAGAGCCATACACGGGGCCGTTGCGCGAGTGCGACAACGCGGTACTTACCGCACACCTGGGCTCGCTCACCGCCGAGACCCGAACCGAGATGGAGCGCACCGCCGCCAACGAACTCGTCGCCGAACTCGTACGACTGCGCCTCTTGTAGCGTGAGAAGCGCGTGAGCACCGCACGATTCGACCGAATCACCGCACTGCGCGCCAAGTTGCGGGCCGGACAGCCGAGCGTCGGCAGCTGGTTACAGATTCCGAGCTCCGATGTCGCCGAGCTCGTCGCTTCTGGGGGCTTCGACTGGGTCGCCATCGACACCGAGCACGGTGCAGTGTCACGCCACCAACTCTCCGAATTGATGCGCGCCATCGAGTCACAAGGTGCACTTCCCCTCGTGCGGGTGTCGCATCCCGACCCGCGTCCCTGCCAACAAGCCCTCGATGCTGGCGCGGGTGGTGTCGTTGTGCCGAGAATCGAAGATGTCACGACGCTGCGCGAGATCGTCGCCGGCTGCCAGTGGCCGCCCGTGGGTCGTCGTGGTGTCGGGTTCTCGCGCGCCAACCTGTTCGGCAAACACTTTGAGGCGTACAAAGAAGAAGCCATGCAGCCGCTCATCGTCGCCCAGGTCGAGAGCAAGAACGCGGTCGACAACATCGAGGCGCTCATCTCGGTCAACGGCGTCGACGCCGTCATGATCGGGCCGTACGACCTGTCGGCATCGCTCGGGGTGAGCGGCGAAGTCGGGCATGCCCTGGTGCAGGATGCGGTGGCGAGCGTCGTGCGCGCTTGCCAAGAATCCGGGATGGCCAGCGGCATCCACGTGGTGCAGCCAGACGCCAAGTTGCTCGCGTCAGCAATCTCAGCAGGTCACCGGTTCATCGCGTTCGGAGTCGACGCAGTCTTCATCTCGTCGGTCGCCGTGAATCCGCGGAGGAACGCCTGAAGTCGCTCGCCATCATTCCCGCGCGGCTCGCCAGCACACGATTCCCCAACAAGCCGCTCGCCATGATCGGCGACCGCTCGATGATCGAGCACGTCTTCGAGCGCACATGTGCCTCGCCGCTTCTTGCCAAGACGATCGTGGCCACGTGCGACCAGCAGATCGTCGACGTGATCTCGGCGCGCGGCGGCGAGGGCATCATCACCTCGGACCGACACGAACGCGCTTCTGATCGCTGCGAGGAGGCCGCCGCGGTGCTCGCTGCCCGCGGAGAGACCTTCGACGTGGTCGTGATGGTCCAGGGCGACGAACCGATGACCGACCCGCGCCAGATCGAAGAGGTGCTGCAACCGTTCGCCGACCCGAAGGTGCAGATAAGCAACCTCTATCTCGACATCGACGAACAGCAAGCACAGGGTCGCGACGTGGTGAAAGTCGTGATGGACCAGCACGGCGACGCGTTGTATTTCTCCCGGTTGCCCATTCCAGGCGCGATGGGCGACCTTCCGCGGCATTTCTGTAAGCAGCTCGGACTCATCGCGTTTCGTGTAGGTGCTCTCTCGCAGTTCGCGCGGCTGGCGCCGACTCCGCACGAGAAGGCAGAGTCCGTCGACATGCTTCGCTTTCTCGAGCACGGCGTTCCCGTGCGCATGGTGCGCAGCCTCTACACGACGGTTGCCGTCGACACGCCCGCCGACCTCGAGCGTGTTCGCGTGCTGATGCAATCGCGCTGAGCTCGCGCGCGAGATAGCCTTGACGCGTGGCGCGACTACGAGTCGGCATCGCTGGCTACGGGATAGTTGGCAAACGACGGCACCAGTGCCTCGACCGGCACCCACGATTCGAGACGGTGGCGGTGTGCGACCGAAGTTTCACCGCCGACACGATGCTTGACGGCGGCATCAAGGCATTCAGATCGTACGAATCACTGCTCGCCGAGCCGCTCGACGTGCTGCTCGTCTCGATGAGCAACGACATGGCCGCGGAGGTCACCGCCGTGGGCCTTCGACGTAGTCTGCACGTCTTCTGCGAAAAGCCGCCGTCACGCACGCTGCAAGAACTGGAAGTCGTTCGTGAGGTCGAGTCTTCGAGACCCGAACTGCGGCTCATGTACGGCTTCAATCATCGATACCACGGCTCGGTGCAGGACGCCCTGGCCATCATCCGTTCGGGCGAGCTCGGCTCGCTGATCAACTTGCGGGGCCTCTACGGCAAGTCGCAGCTCATCACCTTCAACCAACCCGACTGGCGCGCCAAGCGCGAACTGGCTGGCGGCGGAGTGCTGCTTGACCAGGGCATCCACATGGTCGATCTGATGCGACTATTTGCCGGTGAATTCGTCGACGTGCAGAGCTACGTCTCGAACTCACACTGGGGCTACGACGTTGAAGACAACGCATATGCACTCATGCGCACCGCAGATGGTGTCGTCGCATTGCTCAATTCTTCTGCGACGCAGTGGCGCCACCAGTTCAGCCTCGACATCAACCTGCAGCGCGGAAGTCTTCTCCTGCGCGGAATCCTGACAAGTTCGAAGAGCTACGGGTCAGAGACGCTGACCATCGTGCATGCCGATCCCGAGCGCGACAACGGCGACCCCGTCGAGACCACCCGCACGTACAACACCGACCCGTCGTGGGATGCCGAAATCGCCGCATTCGCCGAAGCGATCGACGGTGGTGTCGCCCCCGACCACGGCACATCGCGCGATGCATTCCTCACCATGTCGCTCGTCAATCACATCTACTACGCCGACGAACAGTGGCGCGAGCGGCACGCGATTCCCGACCCGCGCAGGTACACGCTGTAGATGTCACTCGACGCGCTGGTGCGCACCGCCGAACGAGCGGTGACCGAGACGGGTGAATTCTTGCGCTCGCTTGCGTCTGACGAGCGTGGCGTCGCCGCGACCGAGGTCGGCGGCCGCGAAGTGAAACTGCACGCCGATCGCCGGGCCCACGATCGGCTGAGCGAACTGCTCGCTGGCTCGGGCGTGCCGGTGGTGAGCGAAGAAGAAAAGTCTTCGCACGGGGCAGACCTCGATGAGGTGTGGGTGATCGACCCGCTCGACGGCTCGTACAACTTCTCGCGCGAGCTCGGGCACTCGGTTGTCTCGTGCGCTTACGTCGTGCGGGGATCCCCGTTGTTTGGCGCTCTCTACGATCTCGTCGATGCATCCACCTACGTCGGCGGTCGCAACCACCCGAGTCGCTGCAATGGCCGACCAGTTTCGTGTTCCTCCGTCGCTCGACTCGACGCCGCCGTGTTGTGCACTGGCTTCCCTGCACGATTCGCATTCAGCAGCGACATCATCGACCCGTATTTTTCGTTCATATCAAATTTTGCCAAAGTACGAATGACCGGGAGCGCGGCCCACAGCCTCTGTTTGCTCGCGCGCGGTGCCGCGGATTGCTATGCAGAGCGCTCGATCATGTTCTGGGACGTGGCCGGTGGCATCGCCCTTGCACAAGGTGCTGGCGCGCACGTAATCATGCCCGAGCGCTACGACATCGGACCGCTCTCGGTCGTTTTGGCTGCTCCGTTGCTCGCCGAACATGTTTCCCAGACCGTCGTCGACAGCCGTGCGTTTGCTCGTCACTGACGCCGCCGAGCCACATTTTGGCAAGGCGACGAGCGACACGCTCTGCATCAGTTGGAGCACCTTTGCCGATACTGACACGTCCATCGGCTCGCCCTCCGACTCTCGTGACCTTGCGACGACGACCGCGATGTCGGTTATCCACATGGGCGACCTCTTGCACGACCATGAAGAGTCATTGCAACGCCGGTTGCTCGACTGGCTGTACGACGCGGCCGAGAAGAACACCGCGCCGAACTCACCTTTGCCGTTCGTCTATCCGAATCTGCACGGCTGGTGGTTGCTCTCAATTACCGAGAAAAATTATGCGACTACGCCGCAGTTCACCACGCTTGCGAAGTTGATGCTGTTGTCGGAAGTCGCCGCTTCTCACGGAGTCACGCGACTTGACTACGACGGCAGTGATCGCAGTCTCGAAGCAGCGCTACGAGACTACGCGCGCGCCAACGGCTGGGCTACGAGTGCGCGCAAAGTGCCGTTGCTGCGCAGGATACGACGCCGAACGGAGCAGCTACAAGCCACCGTACACCTTGCCCGAATGTTTCACACGGCGTGCACGAATTTCATGCGACGAGTAGGAGTGGACTCTCTGCCCAGTCGAGAAACGGTATTCGGTTTCGTCGGCTATCTGATTCCTGCTGCTGTCGACAAGCGCGCACAGTCGCCATATTGGGGAACGCTGCCGGCACACCTTGACACTCGCACCTCCGCCGACGCGCGAACGCTGTGGATCTATCACCCGAGCGACGAGCTCTCGTCAGCCGACGCACGCGCCAAGTGCCGAGCCTCCACGACGGACCGATCACTTCATCGCACAATCGACGATCACATCACGCTCTCAGTTTGGTGGCGCACACTGGGGACATACCGATCATTCGGTCGCGCACGTCGGTTGCTTACGCTTCCGAATCTGGTGTCGTCAGGTCAACCATTGATTCCGACCGATGAGCTCTTCGCGGACCACATGCGTGACTCACTCGCGGGTTCACGCGCAGCGTGGGCGATGGCGTACTGTCATGCATACGACGCTCTCGTACGAAACCATCCGACAACGACATGGCTTTTTCTGTGGGAGAACAAACCATTCGAACATGCACTGACCTCCGCAGTCCAGCGACTCAACGAGGCGCACCGAGCCCCCGAAACCATTGACCACGGCACGACCGCTTCCACCACTCGCGCCGTCGGATACGCGCACTCAGTCGTGCGTCGCCGCGACCATCGCTATTTCGAAGAGTGGGGTACATCGCCCCGCCAGCCGCGACAGCGCCCGGTCGCCTCGTCGTATGCCGTCAACGGGCCACTCGCGCACCTCAACCTGCGCGCCATTGCCACGCCCGGCGCACCAGTGGTCGAAGTCGAAGCATTGCGCTACTCGGCGCTCGCCATTGTCACGCAACGGGAGCCCGCGCGGCTGCTCGTGCTCGGCGACATCTCGGAAGACGAGAGCCGCAGGTTGCTCGCGGTGACCAGCAAGGCACTCGCCGCGATCGCCGCACACGCGCGTCCAGACCTCGAACTGTGGTTCAAACCGCACCCAGGCAGCCCGAGCCATGCCGAAATCGCGCGCGCACACGGCTTCGCGGTCACTGAAGAGAACATTTCGGCACTCGCGCCGACTCTCGCGCTCGCCGTCGTCGGCATGGCGGGAGCGGCGAGCGTCGACCTCACGCTGCTCGGAGTTCCTACGGCGACGGTCCTCGATGCACGCTCGATGAACCTGAGCCCACTCGACGGGGTAGCTGGTGCATGTTTCGTCCGGTCGGCGAGCGAGCTGGGCGACTTCATCACATCACCGCAGCTGCACAATCTGGCGAAGATCGACCTGATGCACCAGGCGGATCCTCCGGTTCGTTGGCTTCGCCTGCTCGAGTCGATGTCGTGACCACACGAATTCTCGGTGCACCAGTCACGATTGGTGCCACTCGTGAAGACGTTGTGCGAGAAGTAGCCGACGCAGTAATCGCTCTCTCCGCGCGCACATGTATCGACTCTTTCGTCATCTCTGGTGGCGCATCGACACCCGCCGTACTTCGATTGGTGGCTCAACGCTGGCGCACTGATCACACGCCGAGCATCATCGTCAGTGACGAACGACATTGTGACGACCCGGCAGCACATAATGCCGAGCAGCTCCGCGCCGTCTTGGCCGGCACTCCCCTCTCATCTGCACCGATCATCACTCCGCCGGGCGGCGGTGACTTCCTCTCTGCTGCCCGCGAGTGGTCTCGACGGCTTGAGACTGTCGCACCGCCGTCACTCGTGATCGTGAGCATGGCCCCAGACGGGCACATTGCCAGCTTGTTTCCTGGTGTTGAGGCATCACCGGTAAGCACATCGGTGGTGGTGTGTCATGCGAGCCCCAAGCCACCGCTGCAGCGAATCTCGCTCTCGAGCGCCTACCTACATGGGATTGAACACCGGTTTGCGATCGTCATCGGGGCGGAGAAGTTAGCCGCGTTGTCGCGTATCGTGCGCGGTGCCGATCTTCCGGTTGTGCAAATCGCACCGACTTGTTGGTTCGTCGAGTCCTCGGCGAACCTCGGCTAGCGCCAGCCGCGACTCGTCACTGTTGGCCGTCGTCGCTGTCTGTTAGACGGCTTCCACCACGCTCGGGTCGATGCGCACGCCGGGGCTCATCGTGGATGAGATTGTGATGCGCTTCAAGTAGCGACCTTTGGCGGCGGCCGGCTTGGAGCGCTGCAGTTCGTCGAGCACCGCGCGCACGTTGGCCACGAGCGCGGCAACTTCGAAACTCGCTTTGCCGACCGGTACGTGCACATTGCCGTAGCGGTCGGTGCGGTACTCCACTTTGCCGCCCTTGAACTCGCTGACCGCGCGGGCAACGTCGGTGGTCACGGTGCCGGTCTTCGGGTTGGGCATGAGACCGCGCGGACCGAGAGCGCGACCGAGCTTGCCAACGAGCGGCATGAGGTCAGGCGTCGCGATTGCAATATCGAAGTTCATGTTGCCCTTCTCGATGTCGGCAGCAAGATCGTCAGCACCGACGATGTCGGCGCCCGCCTCGCGGGCGGCCTTTGCGTTGTCGCCTTGGGCGAACACCGCGACTCGCACCGACTTTCCGGTGCCCGACGGCATCGACACGGTGCCACGAATGGTCTGTTCGCTCTTTTTCGTATCAAGCCCTAGTCGCACCGCGAGATCAACCGTCTCGTCGAATTTGGCCTTGGCCATCGACTTGACCTTTGTGACCGCGGCGGTCAGGTCATGCACTTCGTCGCGGTTCAGCCCAGTGGCCGACGCGACATATTTCTTTCCTCGGTGATTTTCCCTGGCCATAAAAGCCTCCCTCGTTGTTGATCCCGCCGGACGAGGTGGTACCGAACGGGCCGATGTTTACTGCTCTGTTGTGAATTGATTGCGGATGCCGAGGCTATCGGTGTCGCGTGAAGTTGACTCTCGGCGTCAGGGCGTGACGGTGAGGCCCATGCTGCGAGCCGTGCCGCGCACCTGCTGCTTGGCCGCCTCGAGATCATTGGCATTCAAGTCAGGCATCTTGCGCTTGGCAACTTCTTCGATGTCTTTCTCGCTCACCGAACCGGCGACTTCCTTGCCGGGGTTCGACGATGCCTTTTCGATTTTCGCCTTCTCGCGAAGCAATACAGGCGTGGGCGGCGTCTTCAGCTTGAACTCGAACGAACGGTCGTCAAAAATCGTGATCTCGACGGGGATGACCGTGCCGACTTGGCTCTCGGTCGCCGCGTTGTACTGCTTCACAAACTCCATGATTTGAATGCCGTGAGGTCCGAGCGCGGTGCCCACCGGCGGGGCCGGGGTGGCCTTGCCTGCCGGAATCTGGATCTTGACGATCGCGGAGACTTCTTTCTTTGCCATGTCGTGTTCTTTCTCTGTGATCTTTCTCTGTGTTCTTTTGTGCGAGTCCGGCTTACAACTTCGCCACTTGGCCGAAGTCCATCTCGACGAGCGTGTCACGCCCGAATATGTTGACGAGCACCTTCAGCTTCATGTGGTCGGGGTTGATCTCGGCGATGTTGCCCTGGAAGTCGGCGAACGGACCCTCCTTCACGCGCACCGCCTCGCCCACCTCGAAGTCGAGCTTTGGCGCCTTGCGCTTGGGCTGCACTTCGCCCTCATCTTTGGCGGCAAAGAAGTGCTGCACTTCTTTCTTCGACAACGGTGTCGGGCGCTGACCGCGCTGGTTTTGGCCGACGAACCCGGTGATGCCTGGAGTCTGACGGATGCACAGCCACGATTCGTCGTCGAGATC
>Ga0172373_10007403_pt1 | contig 14257 bp, 10 predicted proteins | sample Lak10m_2_FD_114546 | JGI IMG/M metagenome (GOLD analysis project Ga0172373, IMG submission 114546) | Freshwater microbial communities from Kabuno Bay, South-Kivu, Congo - kab_092012_10m | ecosystem: Environmental > Aquatic > Freshwater > Lake | place: Democratic Republic of the Congo... | reverse complement strand
CCAGCGCATCAGGGCGCCGAACGGAAAACGGAAAATCTGCGCCTTCCCCAGCCAGTGGAGCTGGCGTTCCAGCACGAAGGCTGCCATCAGCATGTAAGGCAGATCCCAGTTGCTGGTGTGCGGGGCGCCAATGACGACCGCCTGTCTGAGCCCGCCTGGAATGTCCCCCTCGAAGCGCCATCCCAGCAAACGAAACACGGAGCGGGCGATAGCGCGCATCACCGGGGTGACCAGGGGGGTGTTGAAGAGCGTACGGGGGGCAGGTTGAAAACCAGGCCCGCCCGCGCTCAAGACCGAGCTCCGGGTGTCATCAGCGTTTGCCGAGGTAAGCCTCTCTGACCCGTTCGTCTTTCTTCAGGGCCTCGCAGCTACCGCTTGCGATGATGGAACCGGTCTGCAGGACATAACCGCGAGAGGCGGTCTCGAGGGCGTAGCGCGCGTTCTGCTCCACCAGTAGCACGCTGGTGCCTGTGGCGTTGATTGCCCGGATGCCCCTGAAAATTTCCTGCACCACGATGGGCGCCAGACCGAGCGAGGGCTCGTCCAGGCACAGCAGCCGCGGTTCGGACATCAGCGCTCGCGTGAGCGCCAGCATTTGCTGTTCGCCACCCGACAGCGTGCCCGCGCGCTGGTCGGCGCGTTCGCGCAGCCGCGGGAACATGCTCATCATCTGTTCGATCAGCGCGGCGAGCCGCGGGCGATCTTTACGGTACTTGTAGCCACCCATCTCAAGGTTTTCGCGAACCGACAGAAACGGGAACACCCGACGGCCCTCCGGGACCAGTGCGATGCCGCCAAGCGTACGCTCGTGAGCCGGCAGCCGGGTGATGTCGCGCCCCTCGAACACGATGCGACCGGCACGCGCCATCATCACACCGGCGACGCCGCGGAGGGTCGTGCTCTTGCCTGCGCCATTGGAACCGATCAGCGTGACGATTTCGCCCTGGTTGACCGTGAAGGCGATATCGCGCACCGCTGACACATCGCCGTAGGCCAGCTCCAGCCCCTCGACCCGAAGCACTTCGCTCAAGAGAGTTCTCCGCCCAGATAGGCCGCGATCACCTTGGGATCATCCTGAACTTCGCGAGGTGATCCGCGGAACAGATACTCGCCGTGATCCATCACAAAAACATGGTCAGCCACGTTCATGACCAGGTCCATGTTGTGCTCCACCACCACCACCGTGATGCCGCGCGCGCGGATGTCCTTCAGGCGTTGCAGCAGGAACTGGACCTCCGAGCCATTCAGGCCTGCAGCCGGCTCATCGAGCATGAACAGGCGAGGCCGGGTGGCGAGTGCGCGCGCAATTTCCAGCAGGCGCTGCTGGCCGTAGGCGAGTGAGCCTGCGCGCTGCGAGGCAAGGTCGGCGAGCCCGACAAACTCGAGCAGTTCCAGACCCTCTTCACGGCATCGCTTCCAGTCGTGCCAGAAGGCGCTGCCTGGCACCAGGTACTGCCAGAAGGGGATCTGGTGATGGATGTGGAAACCCGCCAGCACGTTATCAAGAAGCGACAGCTGCTTGAAGAGGCGGATTTTCTGGAAGGTGCGCGCAATACCCATGCGCACGCGCTGATGGGCCGGCAGTCCGGTGATGATCTGCCCATTGAAGGACAGCGATCCGGAGTTGGGCTGATAGGTGCCCGAGAGCAGATTGAGCGTGGTGGACTTGCCAGCGCCGTTGGGGCCGATCAGGGCGAAGATGGAATCAGGCTCAACCTCCAGCGAGATATCCTGAACCGCCTTGACGCCGCCAAAGCTCTTGCGGAGATTTTTTGCAACGAGCAGGCTCACCGCGATGCTCCTGACGAGGCGCGGCTGAAACGGGCGCGCAGCATCTGCCCCGCCTGAACCATGCCACCCGGCATGAACAGCACCACCAGCGTGAGCGCGAGCCCATAGACCATCAGCCGCAGCTCGCCGAAATCGCGGAGGAGCTCGGGCAGGCAGGTGAGTACGATGGCGCCAATGACTGGGCCGATCATGGTTCCCATGCCCCCTACGATCACCATGGCCATCATGGTGAACGACTCCACGATGCCGAAGGCATCAGGCACCAGCGTGCCAACAAAACCCGGATAAAAGCAGCCGGCCAGCCCGGCAATGGCTGAACCGATACCGAATGCAAAGGCTTTCCAGCGTGCCGGATTGATGCCCAGCGATGCGGCGGAGACCTCGTCCTCGCGGATTGCGCGAAGCGTTTCACCGACCGGAGAGCGAAGCAGATTGGCCACCACCACATACACAACGAAGGCAATGCCTCCAACAAGCCAGAAGAGGGCAACCGGGTTGCTGAAAGTGATCTCGGGCAGCCCGGGAATGCGGATGGGCGAGGGCGGCATGATGCCGTAGATGCCTCGCACGCCTTCGGTGACGCTCTCCCAGTTGAGGAGAATCTGGTAGGCAATCACGGCAAAGCCGAGTGATGCAATGCCGAGATAGTGGCCGCGCAGTCGAACCGCAAACGCGGCAAGCAGAAGGCCCACCAGTCCGGCGCAGATCACTGCGATCAGGGCTGCGGCCCAGAAATTCCAGCTGTAACTCTTGACCAGTACCGTGGTGACGTAGGCGCCGATCGCAAAAAATCCCGACTGGCCGAGATTGAGCTGCCCGGTGTAGCCAAGAATCAGATTGAGCGACAGCGCGAGCATCACGTTCATGGCGCAGACCACCAGAATGCCGCGCCAGTAGGGTGTTGAAAGCACATAGGGCAGCAGCGCGATCGCGACCAACGCGACCAGATAGGCGGGCCATTGCCGGGGTACCTGCAGCAGCGATGCCCGATCAGCGGGGCGCAGAGGAGCAGAAGCCATCAGACATTCTCCTCGCGGCGCTCGGCGATCAGGCCAGTGGGCTTGACCACCAGCATCAGGAGAAGCAGCACGAACACCACCAGATCGATGACGCCTGAGCCGAGATACTGCACGGTGAAGGCTTCGATAATGCCCACCAGGATGCCGGCGAGGATGGTGCCCTCCATGTTGCCGAAGCCGCCGATGATCACGATCGCAAAGGCCTTGACCACCACCGATGCGCCAGCAAACGGGGTGAGCACCAGCACCGGGCCGATCAGGGCACCGGCGGCCCCGGCGAGCGCCGAAGCGATAACGATCGTAAGTCCGATCAGAAAGCCCTGATTGATGCCCATCAGGCCAGCGGTTTCGCGGTCTTGTGAGACCGCACGCAGCGCTTTGCCTGTGGTGGTGAATTTCATGAACCAGTAAAGCGCGCCGATTGCCAGCGCCGCGCACACCACGACCAGCACACTCTGCTGGGTGAAGAAGATCTTGCCGATGCGGATGGTTTCCTTGCCGAACGGCGAGTCAAACTGGTACGGAATCGGACCGAACAGCGCGAGCTGACCGTTTTCGAGCAGCACCGATACGCCTATGGTGGCAATGAGCGGGCGCAGCTCGTCGCCCCGTTCGCGAAGCGGTCCGAACACCGTGGCGTTGATCAGAAGCCCCATCAGCGCACCGGAGGCCAGCGCGAGCACGATGGACATCAGGTAGGCGACGGTATCGGGAAGCCCCAGAACCTTGGTGGCGAATCGCGTCACCACAAAGAATGCAGTGAACGCGCCGACGGTGACGAAATCGGCATGGGCGAAATTGATCTGATTCATCACGCCATAAATCAGCGTGAGGCCAAGCGCCACCATCACGTACAGGCAACCGAGGTAAACCCCGTTGATCGATTGCTGCAGGATCAGGGACAAGGTGTCTGACATGGTTCTGACCTCGAGGCAGAGGCGGGCGTCGGCAGTAAGAGGGTGGGGCGCCCCGGACGCGCAGGCGCCCGGGGCTACGCCGGTATCAGCGCAGGGTCTTCCAGCTCAGGTCTTTGAGCGTTTCAACGATATGGATGACCGACAGATCTTCGTTCTGCCCTTTGGCATCGAAGGTGACCTTGCCGGTGGTCACTTCAACATCCTTCATCTTGGACAGCCGGTCCCGCATGGTCTCGGTATCGGTGGCGCCCCGGCGGACCGCCTCGGCAACCAGGAGGATGGTGTCGTACGCATGCGCGTTGATGTGGGTCGGAGTTTCATCGGCACCGTACTTGGCGCGAAACGCGGTGTTGAAGTCCTGAACGATCTTGCGCTTTTCAGTCGGATCGAATTGCACGATCCGCACATAGCCTTCCGAAGCCTGACCCGCCTTCTTCTCAAAGCCCCAGGGCAGCCAGATGGAGCCCACCTGAACGGCGTTGCCGCCGCCGCCACGCAAGATCTTCGCCTGGGCGAGCGCCTGCGCCAGGCGTACGGTCTGGCCTTCGAGACCAAAGGTGGGGAGGATGTCGACTTTGCCCAGCGAGGCAATGCGGGTGGCAATGGGCGTGAAGTCGTTGACATCGCGACCGTAGTCGATACGGGCCAGAACCTTGCCGCCCGCGGCCTTGAACACCTTCTCAAAGGTGTCGGCGTTGTCAACGCCCGCATTGGTCTTCTCGTAGAGCAGCACCGCGGTTTTGGCATTCATGGTCTCGGCGGTGTACTTCGCGAGCACCTGATTCTGCTGGTCGGCGGTGGGGAAGATCCTGAAGACGTATTTGTAGCCCGACTCGGTGAGCTTCAGTGTGGCGGAGCCTGCGTTCAGCATCGGAACCTTGGCCTGCTCGAGGATCGGCGCAATGGCAAGTGACGCATCCGAGCACTCCTCACCCACCACGATATGGGGCTTGAGCTGCTCGAGCACACGCTTGACGGTGTTGGTGGCCTGAAGGGGGCTGCAGGCCGAGTCTTCGTACTGCACCTGTATGCGGTAGCCGTTGACTCCGCCGGCCTTGTTGATCTGTTCCAGCGCGAGATCAATGCCCTGTTTGCCCTGCACGCCGAAGTAGGAAGCGGGGCCGGAGATGGGCATCAGCACGCCCACGCGGATAACCTTGTCCTGGGCGTTTGACAGCGGTGCGACAGCCAGCACGGTGGCCGCTGCAGCGATGGACGAGAGAACCTTGCGACGCATGTTCATGCTCCTTATCCAGTGCGGGGAAGATAGTGGGTGCGGGACTCTACCGCATCGCAACAGACTCCCACAAGCATCCGGGCCTGTTGATGACCTGCTTGAAAAATCATCGATACACTGGCATGACTAACCCCTGTTTCCCAAAGAGGCGTCCATGACCGGGCCTGTGTCCCCGTCCCTGATTGCCCTCGCGCCGCTGGCGGCGGGGCTGTCGCTTGCGGCGATCACTGCGACATTGGCCAGGCGGGCGGCGGCGGAGGTGCCGCCCCTGGGGCGCTTCATTGATTTACCTCAAGCCCGATTGCATGTTCTCGATAGCGGTCCGGTGGCGAACCGCGGGGCGCCTGCGATCATGCTGCTGCATGGGCTGGGTGGCCAGCTGCGGCATTTCAGCTACCGGCTGATCGGGGCGCTTGCGCCCGACTATCGGGTGATCGCCTTCGATCGTCCCGGTTCGGGGTATTCGAGCTGGCGAGCGGGCGTCACGCCCAGCCTCGCTTCGCAGGCCGAGCTGGTGGACATGCTGGCAGCGCAGCTTCAGATCGCACGCATGGTGCTGGTTGGGCATTCGCTAGGCGGCGCTCTGGCGCTGGGCGCGGCGCTGCGGCGGCCCGAGCGGGTTGCGGGGCTTGCGCTCCTGGCACCGCTCACCCACGCGCCGGTTGCTGTATCCCGTCCGCTCACTCGCGCGCTCCGGCTTGCCGATCCGCTCTGGCGGGCGCTGGCCTGGACGGCGGCCGTGCCGGTTGCGCGTCTGAGGCGCGAACGCTGGCTTGGCGACATCTTTGCGCCGGACCCAGTGCCACCTGACTTCGGCTCGCAAGGCGGCGGCGCACTGGTATTGAGACCGGGGCATGTGCTCGCTGCGGCGCGCGACCTGATCGACATTCCGGCCTGGATGGAGGCGATTACTCCCAGCTATTCGGTGCTTCATGGCCGATCGACCTTGCCGATCGAAGTGCTTTATGGTCGACAGGATAGTGTGCTCTCGCCGGCACTGCAGGGCGAGCGCTTTGCGCAGACGGTGGGTCATGCCAGGCTGGATCAGATTGATGCCGGACACATGCTGCCACTGACCCGCCCGGAGGAATGCGCCGAAATGATTCGCCGCGTGGCCGAAGCATCCCGTGGGTGATTTGGCGTGAGGCGACCAAGGCTCGCACTTCTTCTCATCTGTCTTGGTGCGATGGTGGCGCCGCTCGACACTGCGGTCAACGTTGCGTTTCCTGCGATTACAGCAGCCTTCGGTGTACCTCCCCGCGACATCATCTGGGTGGTGATCGCTTTCGTCCTGACGCAGTCGATATCGTCGCTCGTCTTTGGACGCCTGGGCGATGTCTATGGCCATCGACGAATGTTTCTCATCGGCATGGCGGGCAGCGTGCTTGCGCATGGTGCGCTCGCCATGGCGAGCGATTTTCTTTCGCTGGTTGCGCTGCGTGCCCTGCAGGGGGCGGCAGTGGGAATGGCCATGGCCTGCGCGCCCGCGCTGGTCAGTCTCGCGAGTTCGCCTCCCGAGCGTGCGAGAGCGCTTGCCCTCTACGCCAGTGCGATCAGCGCAGCGCTTGCCCTGGGTCCCTTGGCAGGCGGATGGCTGGTCGACGAGTTTGGCTGGCCGGGCGTATTCGTCTACAGGGCGCCGCTGGCTGCGCTGGTTGTGTTGCTGGCGCCCTGGGGGCTTGCGATGGCCTCTGATGCGATGGGTCGCGCTGCCAAGCCAGCGCGGGTTGCAGTGGCATGGTCTGCTCTCCGGGCGCCGCCGTTCCTGGGCTTGCAGGCGGCGTCGGTTCTGGTTCAGGGGGCTCTTTTCTCCATCATGTTGTGGGTGCCATTCGCACTGGCCGCTTGGCCGGCCCTTTCGGTGACCGGGGCCGGAGCGCTGCTTGCACTCTTTCCCGCGGGATCGCTGCTGGCAAGTCTGATGCTCGCGCGCAGTCGCAGCCTGTCATCCCCATCTCATTCGCAAAGGCTGGTGAAGTGGGGGCAGGTGACAGCGGTCGCAGGCCTTGCTGCCATCGCCCTGACCCTACCCAGGGAAAGCGCAGCGCTGCTCGCGCCGGCGCTCTGGCTCGCTGGCGTCGGACTGGGCGTGTTCCAGGTGGGCTACCAGGAGCGCACGCTGCAGGCGGTACCTGCCGATAATCGCGGGCTGGCGGGCTCGCTCATCAACGTCACCCGACTGCTTGGCATTGTGATGGGAGCCCTGTTGTCGGGTGCTGCAGGTGCAAGTCTGGGCGTACTGATGGCGCTCGCGCTGAGTGCCATAGCGCTGGCAATATGGACCGCCTTCTTCAGCCTTTTTCTTCGCCCGGCACCATCGGTTGAACCTGACCCACCATGAAATACCAGTCTCGATCCCTGCGGCATTTCGACGCGATCCGGCGCGCTGGCTCCATTCGCCAGGCGGCGCGTCAACTCCACATCTCCCCGTCGGCACTCAATCGTCAGTTGCTTGCCTTTGAATCACTGATCGGATCACCGCTGTTCGAGCGCCTGCCAACCGGCCTTCGACTCACGCCCGCGGGCGAGGTGCTGGCCCGCCACGCCATTCATGTGATGCAGGACGAGGAGCGAATGGGCCTCGAATTGCAGGCGCTGGATGGTCTGCAGTCGGGGCATGTGGGGCTGGTCACTGTTGAGGCACTCACCCATGCCTTCGTGCCCACTTTGCTCGGGCGTATGGCCGAGCGCCATCCCAGAATCACGTTTTCGGTGGGTATCAGCGGTTCCAGGCGTGCCATTGAAAGGGTGATTGATGGCTCGGCCGATATCGCCATCGGGTTTGTGCATCAGCGCAACCCCGAGCTCAGGCAACTGGCGGTCGCTTCATTCGAACTGGGCGTGGTCGCCCGGCCCTCGCATCCGCTTGCGAGCATGAAGACCGTCCGCTTCAGCCAGTGCATGCGATTCCCAATGGTCTTGCCCGCCGCAGAGCTCACGCTGCGCGAGGCCCTTGAACCGCTGCTGGCCGCGCAGGTTGAGCCTCCCGAGGTGATTCTGGAAACCGGTTCGTTTGAACTCATGAAGCGAATGGCGCTTCAGGGCCGGGGTATCGCATTCGTCAACCGCTTCGGCATTGAAGACGAGCTGGCGAGACGTCGTCTGGTTCACATTCCGCTCAAGGAGGCGGCGCCCTCACTGCTGGGGGTTTATGTGCGGGCGCGCCGTACCCTGCCACCTGCGGTGGCTGCCTTTTGTCAGCTTGCAGTCGCGCATATGCAGGCGCTTGCAACGCGTCAAGAGTAGGCCGGGTTCAAGACTCCCGCATGGCTTGATCCCTGCCACCCCGGGCGGTATCTTCGCTCACCCCTCCCGCATGAAAGGGCCAGCATGTCCATCTACGATGCCCCCACCCGGCGGGTCACGGTGTCTGCCTGCGGCAGCGTCAGTCTCAACGTACGGCTCGGGCCCGAATCAGGCCCGCCCCTGCTGCTGCTTCACGGTCATCCCCAGACCCATTTGATGTGGCGCAAGGTCTGGCCCGCGCTGTCCTCGCGCTTCACGCTGGTAGCGCCTGATCTTCGCGGTTATGGCGACAGCGACAAGCCGGTGGGTGCGCCGGATCACGCCAACTACAGCAAGCGCGTGATGGCAGGTGACTGTATTGAGCTCATGCGTAGCCTGGGCCATGAACAGTTTCTGGTTGCGGCCCACGACCGTGGCGCCCGCGTCGCGCATCGGATGGCAGCCGACCATCCGCACCGGGTGAAGGCGCTGGCGCTGCTCGATATTGCGCCGACACTTGCGATGTATGAGCAGACCTCCGAGGCCTTTGCGCGCGCCTACTGGCACTGGTTTTTCCTGATCCAGCCCCATCCGCTTCCCGAGACGCTGCTTGCCGCAAAGGGGCCGGACTATGTGCGCAGCATGCTGGGTGGACGCCATGCGGGGCTTGCTCCCTTCGAACCCGAGGTGCTCGCGGAGTACCAGCGCTGCGCGGCGGATCCGGCCACGCTGCACGGGTTTTGCGAGGACTATCGCGCATCGGCCGGGATCGATCTCGAACACGACCGGAGTGACCGCAGCGCGGGTTTGCGTCTGGACTCACCGACGCTGGTGCTCTGGGGGCAGCACGGTGTGGTCCATCGCTGCTTCGACGTGCTGGCCGAGTGGCGCAGGGTGGCGGCCAATGTGCAGGGGGAAGCGCTCGAATGCGGCCATTACCTCGCTGAGGAGCGCCCCGACGAGGTGGTTGACCGATTGCTGGGATTTTTCTGAGCGCCGGGTTGTTCCCAGTCTCGTCCCGAGTTGGCTCAGTCGGCACCCAGCAATGCCCGCAACTCAGTCGCGCTGATCACGGTCCCGGTATCCTGCCCCTGCAGCACGCCGTCCGCGAGGTCGCGTTTTCGGCGGTGAAGATCGATGATCTGCTCCTCTATCGATCCGGCGGTGACCAGCCGATACACCGTGACCGGACGCTGCTGCCCGATTCGGTGCGCGCGGCCACTCGCCTGGTCTTCAGCGGCAGGATTCCACCAGGGGTCAACAATGATCACGTAGTCGGCTGCAGTGAGGTTGAGTCCGAAGCCGCCCGCCTTGAGACTGATGAGGAACAGGTCGCCGTCGCCCGCCTGAAAGGCGGCCACGCGTCGCGTTCGCTCGGCTGCCGGGGTACTCCCGGTCAGGCTTTGATAGCGAATCCCCGCATGGTCTAGCCGCTCGCCCAGCAGATCCAGAAAATCGGTGAACTGACTGAAGACCAGCGCCTTGTGTCGACCGGCGCTCAGTTCACGGGCCAGCCGCTCGAACTCCTGCACCTTCTCGCCGATCAGCCCGAGTTCCGGGGCAACGAGGCGCGGATCGCACGCCGCCCGACGCAGCCTTGTGAGTTCGGCGAGCACGTGAAAGGACTGCTGCGCATCGTCGCCGTCCAGATCGGCGACCCGTTCGCGCGCCGCGCGGCGAATGGCTTCCAGGAACTCGCGCTCGCGTTCGCCCGGCTCCACGCGATGAACGATTTCGGTACGCTCGGGCAGGTCGGCAAGCACCTGAGCCTTGGTGCGTCGAAGAAGAAAAGGACTGATGAGACGGCGGAGCCGGGTGCGGGTGGCCTCGTCACGCTGACGTTCGATGGGAACAGCGAAACGCTCATTGAAGTCGCCCGCCCGGCCCAGCAGACCCGGGTTGAGCAGGTTCATGATGGACCACAGATCGCCCAGACGATTTTCCACCGGGGTGCCGGTGAGCGCCAGCCGGAAGTCAGCGGTGAGCGCCGCGATTGCGCGACCGCGCTGAGTGGCTGCGTTCTTCAGCATCTGGGCTTCATCAAGCACAAGGGTTGACCAGTGACGTTTGGCGAGCGCCGCACCTTCCATCATGGCGAGTGCGTAACTCGCCACCACGACGTCGCCCGCGCCCAGCGACTTCAGCATGGCGGCGCGGTTGCCCTCTCCAAACGACAAGACCCGAAGTGAAGGCGCAAAGCGCGCGGCCTCGGCCACCCAGTTGCCGCATACCGAGGTGGGGGCAACGACAAGCGCTGGCCCTGCGCCCGCACGAGCCAGCAGCAGCGCAAGCGTCTGTATGGTTTTTCCCAGCCCCATGTCATCGGCGAGGATGGCTCCCAGTCCGGCGTGCGCCATTCTGGTCATCCAGGTCACGCCGTCCCTTTGATAATCGCGAAGCTCAGCCTGCAGCGCGTCTGACACGCCAACCGTAAGCGATGCCGCCTCCTCCAGCCTGCGGGCACCCGCGAGCCAGGGCTGATCGGCTTCAACAGAAAACCCGGCCAGCGCAGATTCGGCGAAGGCCACAGCCGCGCGGGGCAGCGTGATCTGGTCGGCATTCGATTCGGACACGGCGGCCAGATCGGCGAGCTGAGTCCGTAGCCGCTCGGTGAGCGCCAGGTACCGGCCCTCGCCCAGAGGGACAAAACGCCGAGTGCCGTGGCTGCGAATCAAACCGAGCAGGTTTTGCAGCGACAGCACCTTTGCGTCATTGACCCGTACCTCGCCCTGCAGCGCAAACCAGTCGGTGGTCGATGAGACCGATACGCTCACCGCCTGCGGGCTCAAGGTGGTGACATGAAGCGATTTGCCGCGTGGCCAGTCCAGTCCTGCGATGCCATCCAGACCGGGCAGGCGCTCAACCGCCTGCAGGGCCTCCTCGGGATCGGTCAGCAGCCAGCACGCATCGGCAGGGGCCTCGTCCGCGAGGAAGGGGAGCGCCTCAACGGCCTGATTCAGGTTTGCGCGCTCGGCCTGAAGGTCGCGGCGCGTCGAGAGCTCCAGCCCCTCGTGAACGGTGAGCACCCGCTCGCGGCCGGTGCCGGGCGTAAGCGCCGGGCCGAACTCTCCGAAGGGCTGCGCGACCAGCCTCAATTGAACGGCGTCGCCCCGCGGCGAGAACTGTGCGCGCAGCCGGCTGTCGCTCTCGACCGCATTGCCGGCTTCGGCGTCGCTTTGCAGCTGGAAGTGGCCAGCGAGCGCGCGCAGTGCAGCGTCGAGTTCGGCTCGTGCATCGACTGGCACCCGCCAGCGCCGCGAGATCAGCTCCGCCACCTGGCGGTGTGCAGGCGAAATACGCAGCAGCCGCGCATGGCCCTCCTGCCCTTGAAGGACGCGCACGCTGTTGCGGCGTGCGATCTCGGTCTCGGGATTGGCAGAGATCCAGCGGTCGCCAAGCCGGGGCAGACTGGATTCCCGGATCGGATCGAGCAGATGAAATTCGAAGGCCTCGGATCCGTCATCGGTTCGGACGCGACGGACCTCCAGTTCGGGCAGCGCCTCCCGGAGTTCGACCGTTTCGTCCATCGTGTCGTGAAGCATTACCGCGGGATGGCCAACCAGGGCCAAGACCGCTGCCGAGACGTCAATCCCATAGCTGCTTCGACCCCGGCGCATCGGTTCGATGGATCGGGCGACGGCTGCGTCGCGTGGATCGAGGTTGGCGGCGCGCGCCACCCTGGCAAGGGTGAGCGCCTTGAGGCGCGTGCGGGCCCGGGCGCCCGCCACACGCTCATGGGGTGAGATGTCGATCACCCGACCGATCTCATCGAGATCAATGACCCAGGCGAGCGTCTCGGGCTGCGCGGCGGTTCGAGATGCGCTCTGCGCGGGCGTGATCCGTGCAAGGGCTTCGAGCGCATCGCGCCATGGCTCGCGCGGTGCGCCCAGAAAGCTGGGGGCGAGGCGTTGACGGTTTTCTTCGGAGGCAGGTACGGGTAGTCCGAGCCGCCTTAGCGCGTCCCGGAGCAGGTCTTCCCGGACAAGCAGGCGTCGCTCGGCGCACTCGCGAAGCACGGCCTGACAGTGATCGGCTGTCCAGCCGTCGGGCTCCAGCCCGAGCCAGGCTGCAAGAAGCACACGATCGGGATCCTCGCGTGAAGCATGTCCGCGAACGGCGGGTCCTGCGAAGGCCCGAAGCGACGGCCGTTCTTCGCCGAGCTTGCAGCCAATCGCATGAGCCCAGAGCCCCCATCCATCGGGGCCGGGCTTGCGTGAGCCGGACTCTGTCATGGCGAGTTTGCGGGCGGTGTTCCAGTCGGCCGATCCAGCACGAGCCAGGAGGGCGATCAGCAACCAGCGCAGCGACTCTGCTGCCACCAGTCCCTGTCGGGCACCGCGCTCGCGTGCGACCAGCTTGCGGGTGCTCTGAAAGCCCTCGATGGCGTCATCCCAGCGTCCTTCGATGGCTCCCACCAGCGCCACGATTTCGCCACACCGCGGATCGTCGAGCCCCTGAATCGCCGCCAGCGCGCCCTTTGTATCGCCGCGGTTTGCGCGGCCTCGTGCGACGGCGAGCCTCGCCGAGGCGCCGAGTTCACCCGCCTCGGCGCTGCCTATGCCGGGCGCGATGCGGGCGTCGAGCCAGTCGATCAGACCACGCCAGACGGGCAGCGAGGTGTCGAACACCAGAGTCCAGCGCTCAAGCAGCCGATGACGCAGTCGGGCATCTATCCGCGCGAAAGCACCGGGCAGGAATGGGTCGAGCATGCCCAGCACCAGGGGCCTGTCGTCGGTCAGCCGGAGGTAGATGCTCTGAACCTCGAACTGGTGGTGGTCGAGCGATGAATACACCAGCAGCCGACCCAGTGCGATTCGCTCATCGGGCTCTCGAAGAACCGGTGCCGGGGTGTAGTTGCCATAGGCCGAGGTCGGCGTGTGCGCTCGAAGCCAGGCCTTCCAGGACCGCGCCATCAGATCCGCATCAAAAAATTCGAGCAGCCAGTCCTCTCGGTCTTCGTCGAAGGCGCTGAAACCCAGCCCCTGCACGGTATCCACCAGGCCGTCGTTGATGAGGCTGGTCAATGCCGTGCTGACTTCGGCGAGCGAGAAGGGGACGCCACTCGGGCGGGTCCAGCCCATTTCCCTGAGAAACGCGACCACCCAGGTCTTGCTCCGCGCACAACCGCCCAGGCAGAGGGCAGCGAAGCTTGCGCCGATAGCCGTGGTCCGGTCGGTGGGAGGTGGGGGTGGCAGATCTGAGATGGGTGGCAACGAAGCCTGCGCATTCGGCACAGCAGTCATCCGGCGTACGAAAGTCCGGATGCTATGCGCAGCCTGCCGACGCGGCAAACCCGGGGCCTCTCGCCCCCGGTCTCTTGATGGCTACGGTGCCTGAATTGCCGTGTTCAGCACGTTCCAGAGCGGCAGCGTCCAGGGCACCATGTCCTCTCGGTAGTACCACCAGAAGTGGCCGCCTATGTAGTCAGGCTGAGCTATCTTCATCGTGTAGTAGCGCTGAAGCGTGTCGGCCTTACGCGCGGGGTCGCTGGTACCCACCTCACCGAAGCCGATCCTGGAGTTGGGGAACATGGCGGCGAGCCTGGCAAACACCGTGGGCCAGTCGGGTCGCAGGTCGTTACAGTCTTCCTCGTAATAGCTGATCAGTACGTAATCCAGACCCTGCTTCATTCGGGTTGGGATATTGGTCTCCGCCCAGGTGAACATTTCGTTTGATCGCCGCGACCAGCAGTCCTGGTTGTAGTAGAGCGTGAGCGCTGCGACCTTGCCGCGGGCCTTCACCAGGTCGTAGGCCCCACTGATTTTTGCGACCACGCTCGCGGTGGTTCCCAGCCATTCTCCGTTCACTTCGTTACCCACCTCCCAGATGTGGACGATATCGCCCATCGAGTCGAGATAGCGGGTGGTGCGGTTGAGATAGCCGGTCACGCTGATCCGGCGTACATACGCCGAGTCGAGGATCTCGCCCATCAGATAGCTGACCTGGGACATCGCAATCGCCGCCTTGCGGTAGTAGGCGGGCCCCACGGTTTCGTCGAAGACGATGCGCGCGGTGGGCTTGCGGGCCAGTCGCTGCAGTGATTCGATGATTGAGGGCAATTCGCTGAT
>Ga0172373_10007402_pt1 | contig 14263 bp, 14 predicted proteins | sample Lak10m_2_FD_114546 | JGI IMG/M metagenome (GOLD analysis project Ga0172373, IMG submission 114546) | Freshwater microbial communities from Kabuno Bay, South-Kivu, Congo - kab_092012_10m | ecosystem: Environmental > Aquatic > Freshwater > Lake | place: Democratic Republic of the Congo... | reverse complement strand
CGTGGTTTAATTTATACAAAGTCTTTTAATCATCAAGACTCAATTATGTCAGCTCAAATTGTCGTTGGCATCGATACTTCTGAGCATCTACATTTCTTAAATGACTTTAGACGTCAACTTCTATACATTGGATTTGTGGGTACAATTTGTTTAATGTTCTTAGGGTGGTTCGCAGCATGGCGAGGGTTACGCCCAGTTCAAAAAATGGCAAAAGTGGCAGAAGGTATATCTGCTCAACATCTTTCTGAACGCTTAGAAGTCGAAAACACGCCAACAGAGCTTAGATCCTTAGCCATAGCTTTTAACGATATGTTAGATAGACTGGAATCTGCTGTAGAGAAATTATCAGACTTCTCATCTGATCTTGCTCATGAAATTCGCACACCTATTAATAATTTGATGACTCAAACCCAAGTATGTTTATCCCGTAGTAGAGATATCAATACTTATCAGGAAGTTCTCTTTTCTAACTTAGAAGAGTTTGAACGTTTAGCTCGGATGGTTTCAGATATGTTATTCCTTGCCAAAGCCGAACACGGTTTGCATTTACCAAACTTACAAAGAATTGATTTGGTCAAAGAAATTTCAGCTTTATTTGACTTTTATGATGCTATTGCTTCTGAAAAGAAAATGACTTTAGAACAAACTGGTCTAGGTTATGTAAATGGCGATCCTTCAATGTTACGTCGAGCACTCAGTAATCTATTATCAAATGCGATCAAATATGGAAAAACAGATTCAGTGATCAAAATCAATTGCCAACAAAGCTTTGATAAAACTGTTTTTACAATTGAGAATGAAAGCTCACCTTTATCATCAGACCAGCTAAATCGATTATTTGACCGTTTTTATAGAACAGATGCTTCCAGACAGCGAGTTGAGGAAGGTACTGGCTTAGGGCTAGCAATTACCAAATCCATTCTTGATGTACATGGCGCAACAATTAGAGCAGACTATCATAATGGCCGCATAACTTTTAAAATTATTTTTAAAAATTAATCACTTATATAAAAATAAACAACTACTGACTACTCATCTTTAATAGTTAAAAATAATGAGTAGTCAGAAAAACTTAGTTTTGGCTACGTAGTCGTAAAGCATTACCAATTACCGATGCTGAGCTTAGGCTCATTGCTAATGCTGCGATCATAGGCGAGAGTAACCAGCCAGTAAATGGATACAGTACACCAGCAGCCAAAGGGATACCTAATCCATTATAGAGGAAAGCAAACATCAAGTTTTGTTTCATATTTTTAACAGTTGCCTCTGATAAAGAACGAGCAATCTCTATACCGCGTAAATCACCTTTTACCAAAGTAACTTGTGCACTATTCATTGCTACATCTGTTCCTGTACCCATTGCAATTCCGATATCAGCCTGAGCTAAAGCTGGGGCATCATTGATCCCATCACCAGCCATCGCAACCACTCTTCCTTCTTTTTGCAATTTCTTAACCAATTCTAATTTATCTGCGGGTTTAACCTCACCATAAACCTCATCAATACCTAATCTAGCGCCAACAGACTTAGCTGTTGTTAATCCATCACCAGTAGCCATTACGATTCTTAGACCGGAATCTTTTAATGAAAGAACAGCCTCAGGTGTACTTGCTTTGATTGGATCTGAAACAGCTATTAACCCTATCAGTTTTCCATCCACAGCTAAATGCATGACACTTGCACCTTCGGCTCTTAACTTTTCAGCTTCGGGAACAAATGCTTTAACTGATATTCCCAGCTGTTCCATTAATGCTGTATTACCAAGAGATAATTGTTGTCCATTTAACTCTCCTTTAACACCAATCCCAGAGCCAGATTCAAAAGATGTTGGTCTAGACAGTACAAGATCTCTTTCACGGGCAGCACGTACGATTGCATCAGCTAAAGGGTGTTCACTCCCCTGATCCAGACTAGCTGCTAACCGAAGTACCTCATTTTCTTCATAGCCCGAAAGAGCGATAACCTTATCGAATGAGGGTTGGCCTTCAGTTAAAGTACCTGTCTTATCAATAATTAAAGTATCAATCTTACGTAAATTTTCTATTGCAGCTGCATCACGAAAAAGTACACCATTCGATGCACCACGACCTGTTGCCACCATAATTGACATAGGTGTCGCTAAGCCTAAAGCACATGGGCAAGCAATAATTAACACTGCGACAGCATTAATTAACCCGTAAACCCAACTAGGCTCTGGGCCAAATACCCCCCAACCAAAAAATGTAAGCACAGAAATAGCAATAACTACCATAACAAACCAACCTGCAACATGATCTGCCATTCTTTGCATCGGCGCTTTAGAACGTTGAGCTTGCGATACCATTTGTACGATCTGAGAAAGTACCGTTGAAGATCCAACCTTTTCTGAACGCATTACTAATGAACCATTCATATTTATTGTTGCACCTATTACTTGATCGCCTTCACGTTTTGTAACGGGAACAGGTTCTCCTGTTAACATTGATTCATCAATAGAACTTGACCCTTCAGTAACAACTCCATCAACAGGGACCTTTTCACCTGGTCGTACTCGGAGCAAATCTCCAACATGTACATGGGAAAGAGGAATATCTTCTTCTTTACCATCGTCATTTATTTTTCTTGCAGTCTTAGGTGCTAGCCCAAGTAAAGATTTAATTGCTGCCGAGGTCTGTGATCGAGCTTTCAACTCAAGAACTTGGCCTAATAAGGTCAGCGAAATAATGGCTGCTGTGGCCTCAAAATACACAGCAACACGCCCCATAGATACAAATGAGTCTGGAAATACTTGAGGTACTATTGTTCCAACAAGGCTGTATATAAAAGCAGCTCCTGTACCAATTCCAATCAAGGTCCACATATTTGGACTCCGATTAAGGATTGACTGCCAACATCTCACAAAAAATGGCATTCCTGCCCACAAAACAATTGGTAAAGTCAGTACCAGTTCAATCCAGCTTTGCACCTGCATTTCGAACCAGTTCAATTGATGACCAAACATTGCTAAGAAAACTACAATAATGGTTAGCGGTAAGGTCCACCAAAATCTATGCTTAAAATTCTTGAGTTCTGGGTTTTTATCAGCGTCATCTAAGTCAGGAAGTAAAGGCTCTAACGACATACCACAGATCGGACAATTTCCCGCATGGTTCTGTCTAATTTCAGGATGCATTGGACAAGTGTATATCGTGAAGGTATTAACATGAGCAGGCTGATTAACTTCATTTGAATCCTCACCATCCCTCTTTTGTGGTTCTTTTAACGTAACTACATTCTCAACTTTAGTAATATAAAAATGAGGATCACTTTTAAACTTTATGTGGCATTTCTCACTACAAAAGTAAAAAGTTCTATTTTTAACTTCTTCATAAAACTTGGATGCTTCTGTAACTGTCATACCACAGACAGGGTCAGTAAGTCTGTTATTGAGTGCTTTGTTTTCATGATGATGGTCCATAAAAGCCTCCTTCATATTTAATTTTTTAAATTAATAATTTCATTAAGATGGAAATAGACTCCCTCTTATTAGTTTGTTTAGTGATCATTGTTTTCTTTAAAGCCAGTGTACCACTTGTGGTTTTTTAATTTTTAAAATGACAAAAATGTAATTTTGAAGTCATCGGGATGTTTCTCTCATCCTTTAATAATAAGCATGAGAAAGGTGATGACCAAGCAACCAATTGATGCATTTCATTCGGTCATTACTGAGCCCAAGATTAGTTTAAAGAGGATGAAGAAATGAAAATTTTCAAAAATAAAATGTCAGCTCTACGTAACACTCTCGTAGGTGCAACACTGATTGTTACTGCTTCAAGTGCATTTGCACACGTGAAACTTGAAAGTGCAATTCCTGCGATCAACGCTTCTGTAGCAAGTCAACCAAAAAACATAACACTCAATTTTGGTGAAGAAGTCATGCTAATGAACGTTAAGTTACTTGATGCCCAACGTAAGGATATCCCTTTGAACTACCAAATAACTCATGATATGAAAAAATCATTTGACGTAGCGGTTCCAAAACTAAAAAAAGGAAAATATACGGTGGTTTGGACCACAATGGGTACCGATGGCCATAACATGAATGGTGAATATAATTTCACTATTAAATCGGTAAAATAACAATAAATGCAAATAGCCAACATGCAAGCAGCTTGCTTACACGTTGGCTATAACTGTGGGAGAAAAATATGATTCCTGAGACTTGGATATACGCAACATGGTTGGTTAAAGTCATTCTATATTTAGGGATTGCATTTATTATAGGTGGTGCTTTCTGCTATTTCTTACTTGGACGTTATGTTGAAATAAAGGGAACTATTCTCAAATACATAACTATTGGTACAGGATTAGGTCTTTTTTCAAGTGTTCTCGGCTTCTTCATTCTTATAGGAAGTTTTGCCAACACTGGCCTTTCAGGTATGTGGGATAGCAACTATATAAATATACTAGTCAATACTCCTACTGGACATGTCTATATCATTCGATCAATCAGTTTTGCACTTTTACTCATATTTATGATAGTCAAACTTAGTAAAGGGACGATTGATATTTCCAAAACTGAAGGAGCAATCTTTACCATACTGCTCACACCAATCGTTTTAAGTTTTTCACAACTCGGACACGTCACGAATTTACCCTTTTTCGCTCAAGCTTTGTTAACAATACATGTACTTGTAATGTCCTTATGGATGGGGTCGCTTTATCCATTATGGAAAACAAGCAAAAAAATTAATGGCTTACCACTTAAAGAACGTATGCATCTATTTGGGCAAATAGCAGCCTTTATTGTAGGAATACTCATCGCTTGTGGTCTTAGTATTGCTTTATTACTCTTTAAAGATTTTAATACTCTAATCAATACACCTTATGGGCATGGATTTATTATTAAAATATTATTTGTCCTAAGTATTTTATTGTTAGCAGCCTTTAACAAATGGTATTTCACACCTCGCTTACAAGACCCGAAATTTGCGAAACAATTGGGCTATGCCATTTTATTTGAGATGTCATTAGGTCTATCAATTCTTTTAGCCACTGGTTATATCACCACCGTAGTCGGTATTGAGTAAAAAAAGGATCATGCTATGACTTCAAGGATGAAGTACAATTTATTATTTCCCATTATTTAAAAACGTACTACCGTCCTCCAAATAAATAATTCTTAAATAATGTTTTTTCATTCAATAAGTGGTTCTAATTTTGGAATAAAAATATGTGGTAAGAATACTGTTGGAGGCTAAGAAGCCCCCAACAGTATTTAATTCAAAGCATGCACTGACAGCTGTAACCCTTTCTGCATATCCTGTACAAATCCATCACCCTGATTGAATTTAGGCTTTGCCTTTAAAGCTTTTCAATTGTTGTCCGCTATAGCGACTAAATTGAATATTTAATCCATCCTCGATCTTTTGTTTGGTGTTATTAATGTCATCAGCACGATAGATTGCGGTTTTTGCCCCTGCAACACTGACGTGCACTAAGGTTTCAATCCTTTTGATGGGATTGCTTTTGCTGTTGGGCAAATAAACTTCGGTTTCAGGACAATCTTCACAGAAATTTTCATCATCAGGATCATTGATGACGCTGTTCTTTTGTTTACGGTACTGCTGTTGAAATTGTTGCTGTAATGACGTGATTCCAGAAGGCCATTTCATTTCGGTGCCCATCAAGGCTAAGCGGTTACTCATAGATTGTTCTTTCTTGGCCCAATCCAGACAAGTTAATCCTTGCTCTAAGGTGAATGACTTAGATGTAAACACGGGTTGAGCCGTCACAGTCTGCATCAGCAACAATGTCATACTGCTGATCAGTAGTGGTTTAAATCTAAATTTCATTTTAATAATCCTCGCATCTCCTACGGGCTTTGGCTGCCCGCAAGAAGTGCTCGTGTAAAATACTTATTTATTTTTAATCTTTTAACATCAGTTATTGATAATGATCCGCTGATAGTAGCTGACGGATTTCACTGGCCATTTGTGGACTACGCCAAGGAAATAGGACTTTTAGGCTGTAATTCGGTTTGAACGGATCTCGTGTGCCAATATTGACTTGAAACTCTCGTTTCATCGGTGTGCGATGGACCTGTTGATTGACATGCGTTCCCATCATTGGATTGCTGATCACAGTGGTCGTGGTTCTAAAGTGATCTTCAACTAAGTTGTAGTGTCCGACGGAGGTGATGTAATCAAAGGGATATTTCACGAGGCGTTGATCAGGCTGATCAAACAGAATAATGGTTTTATCTTGGCTATTAATCCAAACACCACGGTTTTGATAATTAAAAGTTTCTCCTTGACGCTTCAGTTGTTCAGTCATCCCGTCAAAGTAGGTATTTCCATATTCATAAAGGTAGTAAAGGATCACAAACCAGAACAGGTCAAAGCCAAAGAAGATGTAACCGAAAGCACCAAAGGAAAATATTTTGGCAACGATAAGAAAGATCACGATGGGTAAGACCACACATTTTATAAAGAGCTTAGATTTTTGTGGACGGTGTTCAATGGGTATGATTTTGGGTTTGCTTAATTCAGTCATGGTTGTTTCCCGCATGTTCAATGCAATGCACAATCACCAGCAGATATAAAAAGGTTTATTTTTTATAGGCGTGACTTAGCCATCCACCGTTGGATTGTTCTTGTAAAAATGTTGTTTGAATACAGACGAATAATAATAAATTAGCCGTATCGCCCTCGTTGCAAAGCACAACAAGGTTGAACATGGGGTGAGGCACAAATTAGAAAAAATTGGTACAGCATGAGAAGCTCCTTGAATCTTAAGAAGTTCTGCCATATCACTGTCAAATAATGGTGGCAGAACAAAAGAGGGTTGACAGACTGGGATCCAAGGAACCAGCACACCCGAAGGTGTCCCCCTTCTGTCCTACCATAAAGATAAAAAGGGGGACGAGAAGGTCCACAAAAAATAGGCAGGCTATTCTCTGTGCTGGATCAACGGTCTGTCAAAACCGACTGGCAATGTAGGCCAGCGAGCCCATATTAATTTTATCCAGCGCTTTAGTCAATTTTACAAAGCGCTAAAATCTAGACAATTAGATTCGCCTCATATAATCGCATTAAGTCTTTGATTTTTCCCATAAGGTCAAATTCGTCCGATCGATCGGCTCATTTTGCTTTGATGGATGAGGTTAAAATGGACTGTTGTTCTCTATTAAAATAAAACAATAAAATAAAGAATTAAATCAGGCGCAGCTCAGCTGTTAAATTTGAAGCATTGAGATGAATGAATGCCTAATGAGCTGTTAATGAGAAGAATGAAATTTACAAATGCTGATTTAAAGAGAGCAAACTGAAGTTCCCTCTTCTTCAGTAATATCCTATTAAATGCGATAGAATAAATAATCAGCAAAGCTCAGCGGGTCGATTGAATGAACTCAGCAAGTACAACAATGGTTTTAGCAGAAGCCGTCTTGAAAACCGCGAATTTACTTGGTCTTAGCCAAACCCAACTCGCTGCTGTGATGGGTCTCGATCTCGCGTCGATGAACCAAATCGAATTCTCAGCTGTATTAGAACCCACATCCGCACATGGTGAAACTGGATTATTGCTGATACGACTTTATCAAAGCTTATCAGCACTCACGGGCGGTGATTCTGAATGGATTGATCATTTTATGAATACATTCAATACCGCAACCGATGGTATCCCGATTCAGCAAATTCAGAACAGAAAAGGCTTAGAGAAAGTCTTAACAGTTGTTGAAGCCCTAAACAATCGATGATTTATTTAACTCATTCTTTTAGCAAATCAGCTTCAATTTGCTTGATTAGAAATTCTGATCATCAATCATTAGCATCACTTCCGTTAAAAACACAGCAAAGATTAAAACTTGTGCTCAACAAACCACCACAAACATGATTCACAATCAAATTCCTAGCCGTCAGAAATTTAAAATATCTCCAGCAGAATCAATTAATTATTTAATGTTAAGATATGTAAAAAGATCCAATCACAGCGTTGACAGCTTAAGCGATACCCAGTTAAGCTAATTGGACACAGCAAAATCTGTGTTCAGGCGTAGGAAACCTGATAATATCTACAAGCGCAAACAAATGTCGCTTATGCGACTATTTTTTTGTCTATTGTTTAGCTGTCGTTATGGCGGCTTGACAGGACAGCTTTATGCTGGCCGTACCTTGTAGAACGGTATTTCCTACTCCTGTTAAGCTGCCACCATCACCGTAGGAAAGTGCTGGCGGTAAGTGTTAAAACTTATCTACAAGGAAACGACTATGAACGCAATTCTTCATGGTGCAAACTCTTGCACACCTAAAAAACAAGCCTCGCAACTGATTGTTGAACTTGGCAAAACTATTTCAAATCCTCAACGTCAAACACTCGCCAATCTTTATATTGCTGTTGACACCGCAAATTCCTTACTCAACGAGCTTGAGCAAGCGCATCAAATTATTCGTCAATGCATGCATGAAATGAATGATGAGCAAATTCTTGAAGTCGCAAAGCTTAATCAAAATAACAATTTATCGTCGCTCTGGGCATTTCGTACACATCAACGTCACAAGATGATTGAACGTGCACAACGTGTTCTACGTGGGGCGAATCATGTCCAAGACCAATAAGAATAATAACCTCCTGACTTCTGGAGACTATCCTCTCATTGCTTCGCCAACGCTTGCAAAAGCGTTTGGCGTGGCTGCCGCCAATTTTTTACAGAAGTTGCATTACTTTTTAGAAAATAACGAAGGAAAAACCTTTAATGGAAAAAAGTATTGGTTCCATAGTTATGAACAGTGGCAAAGCACGCTTGGCGTGTACAGCATGTCAACAATCAAACGAATTGTTGCAAAGTTAAAGCGAGCTGGGATTCTTGTGATTGAAAAGTTAGCACAAAATAAATGGCTGCAAACCAATTTCTATACGATTAACTATAAGAAACTCAAACAATTCATCAAAGTCGACAGTCAAAAAGATCATCAGGCTAAAGTGAAATCACCCCTTTCTGCTCCAGTCGCTGCACCAAGATTACAAAAGTCAGCACCAGCACATACTGTTCAACCGAGCACACTAATTAATTCGATTCAACAGGCATTTCAAAATATCAAGGTTAGATCAAATAGATTTGAACCAACATTAAAAGTGGCAAAGGAATCCCGTATACGCCCCGACTTTGTCACGCGTGAATCTTATTCAGTAAAAGGATTAAGCCAACCACTCCACCCTGCGGCATCCAAGGAAATATTAAAAAATATGGATATGGACTACCGCTGCTTTTATCAAGCACTGAGGCAACAACGGGTAGATATTGATTATGATGATCAGCGCATTCAACAACTGTTAAAGTATCAGAAGCGAATTCTTCAACACATTGTATATATCAAACAAAATTTTGCAGGACATGAGCGTTATCAATGGCACACGCTTGAACAATTGCAGATGGAAAACTATTTTAAGAAATAGGTCCAATTGCGCTAATACCAATTCAGTTGATCCGTCCATAGAGAGTATATAGACAGATCAACTGATTTAATTAAAGGCTGAAGGAGGAATAATACATTCCATTGAGCTTGCTTGTGAGCAGTCATCATCTTTGGTTTATTAATGAGGATATATTAGAAGTCAAAATCAAATTTTTTAGATTTATCAAGTTGTGGCCTATTCTGATTTTCCTGTTCACGTTTTTTCGCCAGCGCTAGCTCATACTCATTTTTATAAAGTTCATATAGGTTATTTTGACGAATTTCCCGAATGTTCTTTCTATATTCTGCTACCTTGTCTTGATCTTCAGGATCAGTGCTATAGAGTAATGACCTCGGAATTTGTGGGACATCTTTTAAATTGGTTCCATGTTTTTTATTATAATCTTCATTAGATAAGCACGATACTGCACTGCTCACTTCGATTTCCATACCATGAATTTCTATAATTTTTGTGGGTGCATATTTTTCTAAAAATTCATTTATTATTTTTTCAGTTTGTGTTCGGTAGTGAAATAATATATTACGACCAAATCCAAGCACATCAGCCGTGATTTTTAATGCACCCCCTTTTTCAGGATTTTTTTGACGATATTGCTTAAAGAACTGCTCTGGGGAACGTTGAATATTATCCAACATACTTTTTTCTGAAAATAATAAATGCAAATGTGGCTGTTCTGACTGTCCATCGAGCGCAGCCACATGATTATGAATTGCGATTGTTGATGGCATTTTATATTGACCACAAAACTCATACATCAGTCTCTCAGATAATTCGATACGTTTATTTCTTTCCAGTTCTTTGGGCAAAGCGATTGTAATATGTGATGAGGTTCGTCTAGTCTCACTTGTATATTGATCAGCTGCATACCAAAACTTTTCAGGATGATTTTCAGACCAAATCGGCATATTATAGGATGCACAATATTCAAGCTCTTCAATCTCACTTTTATGCTTTGAAAAATATAAAGTACGCGTAATATAGTGATATGCACTTTTTGAGAGTCTATACTTTGAATCACCATCACTCAACTTTATTTGACCATCACCTTTAACGTTGTGACTTAAATGAAAATAATACATTTTTACTTCCGATATTAATTTAACTGGAATATCGGATCCTACAAAATTTTAAAAATTCATGATTCGTTTCGTGAAGAAAAATGAAAAAAAATATTTTTCAATTAAAACGCATGAGCAATACCACTCCCATATTTTCAATTTATATAATAAAAACAATAATTTAGTTGTATGTTTTTTATATGTAGAAACAGTAAATCTAAAACATGAGTAACGCATAAATTATATAATAATCAATTGCTTAAAACTAAAAGTGCTGCGCAGCACGAGGAGAAGTGTCTTTTAAAGCGAGCGAAGCGAAATTTAAAAGACACGGAAACGAGATATAAAAAATCTTTTTTGCATTCGCAAAAAAGATTTTTTATCTGCCCCACCATTAACAGCCATAAATTAACAGTTAAAACTAACAGAAGAGTAGTTTTTTTTGAAAAACTCAACATATGACGATTTTTTTTAAGACTCTGTGATATACCAACATTTTCTTAAATGCAGATGGTTTAAAAATGGCTAGAACTAGATTAACAGTAGATGAAATGATTTTAAGTGTTGAAAAGCACTTAAAACAGATAGCAAGACGCACTCATTCAGATGAGTTAATACTACAATTGATTCGATCAAAAACTGCAAATCAATTTACAGAAGAAGACATTAAAAATTTGAGGAATAAATATCATAAAGTTTTAGAATTAAATAGATTAGAAGAAGTAATGGACACTATCTGCTCAATCAAAAAAAGTGATCGCTCTGATATTGAAAAAGACATTGTTGATTTTAGTGGATATGAAGACCCTTTCTCTCAGACTGATGAAAGATTAAAAATAGCCTTAAGGATGCTAAAAAACTACAATCGAAGAGTTCCTGATTTAATAAAACAAAAAGCACATGATGAAATCAAAAATTCATTTCATAGTTCTTACAGACAAGTAAAACAAAAGATAAAAGATCGAAAGCAAGAGAATCATGAGAAATTTTTTCTTGGAAGTGTGCTTATATCATTTTTTAAATCACAAAATATTGAAATGAATTATCTTGAGAATACACTTAAAATGATAGAGCTTTATCAAATAAAAAATTATTTTAGAAAAGAGCTGTTTTTAGAATCAGAAATCAAAGAATTTAAATTTTCAGAAGCAGGTATAAACTTAAACAATAAGAAAAACGCGATTTTATCTGATCCTAAAAATCCTTTTAAATAGTAACCTAAAATTAAAAGATAAAGCAGTATGCGTTAGCTCATTTATTTTAAATGAGCTAAGCAGTCGACGTTATTATTACCAACAACGAACAAAAGATTATTTACTGATATAATAAAAAAATAAGTCTTTTTTTTGATTTTTTAAACATATCTCATCTTTTTTTTAATTAATTTGTTAAATTATATTTTATAAGTAATTGTATTGCTGACCCTCTGCAATTATTTTTAAATCTATTTTTTTAATTGGAAATAATATGGGAATTATAAACAAATATGTCATGGTGATTGAATCTGATGAACCTCCACAAGTTTTCCTAAATGATACTATTCCAAAAGTCGGGAAAGTCATTGAACTTAAAACAGAGCAACTACCCAACCGTGTAGATGCAGCGTGGTTACAAGAAAGATTTAGTATCTCGCGCAAAGCACTTATTGAAAAATTGAGAATTTTTAACAGAGGTACTGATACTAAACATCTTTACGATCCGAAAGAAGTCATACCAATTTTAGAGAATTTTAATGTCACCAGTAGACGTGGCGCACATCGAAAGAAATAAGGGAGCAATTGCTCCCTATTTTATTTAAGATGCGTTCATCATTTTAGCAATGTCTGAAGCGGTCGGATTATAATATGTATTAATCAGAGTTTTAATATCCCTATGTCCTGTAACTTTAGCCAAGATTTCCACAGGTAATTTGCGTTTATTCACAAATCGAGTAATAGCTTCATGCCGTGTATCATGAAAATGAACTACATTATGCAATTCTGTTTTCCCAATTGCTCTTTGCCAAATTAATCTAAATGAATTTGAATTATGTGGAATTAATTTTACTCTATCCATGTAAGGGATAAGGTTTAGAAGATCACGGGCTTCTTTAGATAAGGGAACATCACGAGCATCACCATTTTTTGTGATTGGCAAATGTATGTAGTCAGGATAGATATTGTTACACGTAATCCCTAGAATCTCCCCTTTTCTCATAGCAGTTTCAATCGCAAAAAGAAAAGTCCATGCAACATACTGTCTTGGTGTTTGTGGCCTTGTTCCAATTTTATAATTAAGCGCCTTAAGTATGATTTCAATTTCACTATGACTTATTAGTCGATTACGGGCGGGAGGCTTAGTTGGCTTAGTGACCTGTGCGAATGGATTGTCTTCAATCAAGAAAAGTTCATTTTTGGCGTAATTAAAAACTGATGTGTATAAACACATTTGTCGATGTACTGTCCCAGGTGCGACTTTCTCTAAACGTTTATCTCGCCATTTTTTTACGTCAATAGGTTTAATTTCATAAATTGACTTTTCAGCAAGTTCACCAAAATAATTTTTAAATGTTTCTCTTTTTATTTGTTGCTTTATAAAGGATTTACCTCTTTTCTTATATCCAACTTCATCATAATATTTCTGACAAAGGACAAAGAATGAAAAATATGGTTTTTGCATCTGAGTTTTTTTAGGATCATACTCAGCTTTCATTTCAAGTAAACGAATAGCAGCCCATTGTTCACACTCTCGTGCAGAATCACGTGTGACACTGTCTCTAAGATTTTTATAGCGTACTTGAATACGCCAAGCATTGCCGCGCTTCACTGGTTTTTGCATAAATCCACCTTGGTGTCGTAGCAGCACCAAACACAAAACCCAAGTGTAAACTTGGGGGCGTTTTGGTGCTAAAACGGAAATAATAAGGTGTTTTTGACGCAGATTTTGACGATTTTAAACCATCAAGCTGACCAATTTAGCATTAAAAACTCTTAAATTACCTTAATTTTAGCGACTTAACTACTTGATAATTAAGTATAAAATTTTGGTAGGTATAAGCAGACTCGAACTGCTGACCTCTACGATGTCAACGTAGCGCTCTAACCAACTGAGCTATACACCTAGAATGAACAGCATAATATTCATTTTTTATAAGCTTCACAAGTTTTTTTGAACCTGTTTTAGTGTAATCGCACAGTCTTTAAGCAAACGCTTAAAGAGCATGAGATTATTTTCGTCCTTTTGTTCCTTAAAAATAATTTTTTGATATAACACAATAAGTTGTTCAAATGATTGATAACCATTAGCCTGTTCAGATAAACGATGCATCCACATCTGAAATGTCTCAGAATGTCTTTTTTGCAAATGAATGGGCAACTTTTTCTGAAACTTTTGTATTTCACGGTCGTAAGACGTTTGTTTGGATCTTTGCACCCACCAATAATAAGCCGCATACAAAATTAGAATGGATCCAAATCCTCCGATTAAAATAATCACATAGGCATAACTTGAATTTAATCCTAAACGTGATAACCAATTCTTTTGCTTTTCTACATCATATCCAACGACTTTACTCTGCCACTGATAACTTAAATAATCACTCCAAATTCGCATGTTTTTTAACATTTTAAATTGCTGTAAACGCCAAGCTTCTGATTGCTGATCACCCCAGACTGTTTCGTCTTGGGCTAAATAATTTTGCATGCCTGTGTCAATTCTTTGCGGCGCAATCATCGCTGTTGGATCAATTCTTTGCCATTTACCATTTAGATAAACTTCACTCCATGCATGTG
>Ga0172373_10007397_pt1 | contig 14270 bp, 9 predicted proteins | sample Lak10m_2_FD_114546 | JGI IMG/M metagenome (GOLD analysis project Ga0172373, IMG submission 114546) | Freshwater microbial communities from Kabuno Bay, South-Kivu, Congo - kab_092012_10m | ecosystem: Environmental > Aquatic > Freshwater > Lake | place: Democratic Republic of the Congo: South-Kivu... | reverse complement strand
CTTGTTTGCGCTTCCATTTGGAGATGAATAAGTGCCATTTCCTAAAATGCATTTAATAGTTGAACCCGCAACAGTATTAGGCCAGTTGGTTAAAGTTCCATCAGATGCAGTCAAAGAAGGATTGCTCGCATCAAATTGAGCTACTAATCCATCTGTAATTGGAGGATTAGTGTTATCAGAATTTGTATATGAATTATCCTCTCCTAAAAAGAAATCTTGAGTTAATACCTTGTCTGTTTTCTTAAATGAATTAGTTTGTGTTATTGTAAGAGGTGTGGTACTGCCATAAGTTTTTGTTATGGTATCATAGTTAGAAGGCACTTTTACTTTCAAGAGTTTAACATCATAAGATCTTTCTGGAATTTTTGAAAAATATGCAGCGTTAAATTTTGAAGTGACGATTGCAGAATTTGTATATCTAAAAGAAGAAGAGTAAATTTCAGTAATACTTTCTAAGCTTACGAATGAAGCCCTTGAAGAATATGTATCTTCTGGAGTGATCTTTAAAACTGATATGTCCCACCCTAGCCAATTATCGTTTTCACTTAAGGAATTAAAATTAGAAGAAGCGTCAAAAATAATCTGCTTAGAATAACCTTGTGTGATTTTTCCTTTTGATTGTATCTCAAATACTTGAGGAAATGAATTTACAGGTACTATTAGGTCTTTAGTGTCATTGATTACTTTAGGATTATTTGCTATTAAATCAATAGTTGGCAGATTGGCATTATACCCTTCTTTATAAATTGGAGATATCCTTATTCTAATTTTAAAACTATGGCGAATTACAGATCCTACTCCAGCTTGTAATGTTACTTGCCCTTGTTCAAATTGTCTACCTTCAGGATTTAAAGTAAAAGTACTTGAAGGTATATTCGCTTTAGTGACTCCATCTATGACTAAACCCTTTTCATCAATTAATTTTAGATCTTGATATTTTAAAGAAACATAAAGAGATGAGACTCTAAAATTGAGAGACATTTTTTTGCATTCTCTATTTAGAATCCTGTAAGTCCTTTGATAATCAAGTATTTCGTCTTCGATTGAAGCTAATTGGTTTGGTCCTCTTAGTCTCTCGCCTATAGAACGGATATAAGATAAGTTGTCAAATTCTCCTCCTAATGAGGTTCCTACAGGAGTGCCATTTGTTGTTTGGATATTTATTTGTTGGAAATTATACTTATCTTGACTATCTAAAAGGGGCGTTTGATTCCATTGAACTGATTTTAAATACTTAACCTCTCCTTCATCTCCTGCGATGGATGGGTATTCATTATATGTGACTTTTTTAAACCCTAAATCTCCAACTTGACCAGAAAATAAATATTGCCCTTCAAGTAAACCACCAATTGGACCCTCTGATAAAAGATCTTTTACTTTTGCAAATTGATATACATTATATGTAAGACCATCATATAAAAATCCCTCAGTATCTTCATATGCAGGAGTTGGCTGCGGGGCTTGAGCGGCTCCACCACCACCAAAACCTTTTATGTATTTAAAATCTTCAAGATTGTTCATTTTTATATATTATTAATTTGGTCTTTTACGTCTGCTGCTGTTGACTTTGTATCAAGTTCAACATTGTTCATGGAAATTTCAACAGTCTGAGATCCTATTCTCATTCTGCCATAGCCAATTGGAACTGGACCGCCCTCTCCAAGAATGTTAGAAGGTCCGTCAAATAAGTAATTTGGTTTGCTGCCATCTTCTTGGATTTTTCTAAAATCATCAAATTTTGGAGGAGACATCATAAGAAGAGTAATTCCAGCCACGGCTAAACCAAGACCTGCTCCAATTAATGCTCCTGAAATTGCTGCGCTTGTCGTAGAGCCAGCTACAAACCCTAGACCAGCGGGTGCGCCTACGCCGGTAGCAATTAATAGAATTCCAAGTACTAAAGCTGCTACCCCTTTTCCAGTACTGCCACCTCTACCTCCTGCGCCTTTAATTATTGGCACGATATCTAAAGTGTTTAGTTTTTCATTTATCATCACCAGTTCAGAATTATAAATAGACTCTGGTTTCTCCAAAGAGATGTCTTCGGAACTTACTATTTCTCTTTTATTAACTAAAACTTTATACTCTACGCTTTTATCCGCTGCTCCTATTAGATATTTTAATAGCTTACCTTTAGAAAGCACTTGAATAGCTCGCAATGCTTCCTTTATGGAATTTACTTTTAAATTCCAGTTTTCTCTTCCTACTTGTTCTGCTATTTCTCCGTGTAAGGTGATGCTAGTCATAAAGGTGATGTCTCATTATGTAAATTACCCATTTTTTACGTTGCTTAGAAAGCTTTTCGGTAAGAGAAAGATTATTGCCGGGATGGTGTAATATTGTATCATCCCCAAGGTAAACAGCGCAGTGAATGGGAAAATCAAAATCTTTTGTCCTCATGATAAGGACATCGTTTTTCTTTAAATTAGAAACTTGTCTAAACCCATTCATTTCAAAATAAGTCTTTAAATAATCATTAGTCCTTAACACTTCAGCTTCATTGCTAAATCTTTGAACCATTGCTAATTCGTATTGTTCTTTACTCAGATTCTCTTTCAATACTTCTTGTTCTGGTGTAAGATGGATATTTAAATCATGACAAAAATAATCTTTTACTAACCAAAAGCAGTCTGCGAAACCTAAAAGGAAAGGTCTTCCTTCGTACTGAATCCTATAACCATTAGGAGAATAAGTATGAAAGGTGCCGCTTTGTTTATTGTAAACAATACAGGTAAGTCCAAGTCTTTCAGATACAATCATGTCGGCATCTGATATCTGGTCAAAATCAATATGAGAATGATAATAAGCAGCGTAATCAGACTGCTCATCAACTTTCATCATAAATTCAGTGGCAGAATTAATGATGTTTTCTTTTTTCTGAACTTCGATTCCTTTGTCTGTATATACCAAAAACCCGCAAACTTCATTATTAGAAGAATTAGCGTGTTCAATAATTTGTAATTTAATCTCTTCCGTTAGCATAGTTCTTTACTCCTTGCAAAGCAGTATATTCTTCTCTTCTCTGCATCGGTTAGTTTTTCAATGACTGATTTTTTGTTTCTTGGTTGGTGTAAGATGTAGTTTTGCCCAAGGTAAATTCCAAAATGAGAAGGGTAATTGTCAAGGTATTTGAAAGCTATTATATCATGCTTTTGTGCATTTTCGATACCTTCGATTTTTATAAAATTTTCTTTATTGAAGAAGTCGTCGAAGTTGTCTATGCCGCAGATTTCAGAAAGTCGTTCTCTAATAAAGCTTGTATATTCTTTGTCCCAACCTTCCATTCTGTGATAATGAGATATTTTTATGCCGAACTCTTCATTAAAGTATTGTTCAATTATTGACAAACAATCAGATTTACCAATTATAAAATCTTTATTTATGTATTTGTTATAGTAATTTTCTGGGGAATATTCTTCGAAAGAGTCTCTTTTAAGTATATAAACGATATTTTTTAGATTAAGTTTATGGCTTATTTGTTTATCTAATTCTGAGAATGAATTATCTTGGATACAATGAGAGTGGTAAATACCGATTATTTTACCATTTATTGATGCCTTTAAATAATCTATTTGACATACAACAAATTCGTTTTCTTTATCTTGAGCAATATTGCGGCACGGAAAAGCATCTAATACATTTTCCCTATCTAAAACTAAAAGACCGCAGCATTCTTCAGGATTTTCCTTTAATGCATGCGTTTTTATTTTAGCTTTTATCTCTTCTGAAACCATTACAACGCCCCTCTATTGTAATTAGAAACGCCATAGAATCCTCCAAATGGCAATGCATTTTCTCCAAATCTTATCTTGCATCCTTTTATACTCTTAGAGCATTGATCAGCTATCCAATACTGTCCATTTGGTGGGGGAATGTTCGTAGGTACATTTGTTTTTGCTATGAAATAAAAATTGATATTCTTTTTCGTAATAAAAACTACATCTCCCTTTTTGTAAGTAGTTGATAAAGTCCAAAGAGTAGGATTATTGGAAATGGCAGTTCCAGAAAAAACACTCATCTTAGAAATTATTTGGTCATCTTCTGTGCCGCAAACTGGTGCTTTGGCTCCAGTTGAATCGCTCTTATTTGGGATTGGCGTAGTAGTGCCATGAGTATCCTCGTTCAATCTTGTTTGGTATTCATATAGACAGCCTTCTCCTCTATACTGCCAAGGGCAGACATAGCTTAAGACTCTTCTTTTTGGTAGTTTTGCTCTGTCCAAATCTATTGCGCTTGATAATTCAAATTGAATACTGTTCTTATTCTCAGAAGATTTTCTATCAAAATAATAAACATCTCTAGGAAATTCACAATTAGGATCTGGATCAAACCCATCTGGAATAATCAGTTTATCTGGAGACAGTGCAGAAACTCCATCGCTTTGATAGAAATTAGATCTATCAAGGAATTTTGCAAAAGTCCTAATTCTTGTAAACTTTGCTCCAATTAAATCTCCAAAATCAACTGTACCTCTAAAAAGGCTGAACACATCAAGCATGTCATCAGAAAAAGAAATCTGTACTTTTGGTTTTGGAAATACACCTCTTGAAGCTGTTTCAAATCCTTCTGTAGCGATAGGAGCAGGTAAATAAGCCTCACCCTTCCAATAGATAATGTTCCTTCCGAGCTTAAGATTATTATGTAATCGAATTACACGATAGTTAAAAACGCCATCTTCTGCTCCCGGTAAATTTATTTGAAAGTTTTTAATATTAATTACAAATTGAGACGAAGTATCAAATCCAATTTCAGTCAAGTCTACCTCAAACAAAGAAATGATAGAAGAAGGCTCAAGAGAGAAAAACTCTGTGTTTACTTTTAGAGATGCATTTTTTATTTCTTGTGTAGCCATAAATTACGCTGGTACTTCTTCAAATGTTGCCTTTATAGAAAAATTATTGAAAAATGGATTAGAGGAACTCCACCTTCTGCATACGAATAATTTAGCATCTGTGCTTGCTACTAAATACGGAGCAGATGGGTAATAGATAAAAGCCGTCTTTGCTGCCCTTGCGCTTAAGAAGTGAAGGATAGCAGTACATTCATCTAATGTTAATCCATCAAAATTTAGATCAAAATTAAGAAGGTTAAAATTAATTTGATCACTAACTCTCTTTTCGTAACCATCTCCATACTTAATAACGTTGACTTTTGGGTCAAAACTAGCTTGTGTTTGATAAGAAGGCTTCCAAATAAACAAAGGATAGTCTTTTTTTACTACTGGATGCTGGAAATAGCCGCCCCAATAAGCATCAGAATTAGATGTGACGCTAGAATAAACGGGCGGATTATTAAGTGGCACGGCTGCTTTGGCATAATAATATCGATTATCTGTATATACGATAATGTCATGCTTATTATATGTAGATGAAGCATTCCATAAACTGATGTTAAAAATAGAACTAGACATATCCTTTTACCTTTTACCAACTTATTATTACACTTTTTTGTGTAAATATTAAAATAAGATGGCATTATCTCGACTAAATAAACAGAACTTGGATTTTTACTTGAATCAAACCCAAGTTCATGGCGTTCAGGATATACAAGCGTCCTATCAAATGCCAGTTCAACATACCAAATATCTTGGTATGAATAGCAGCTTTTATACTCCAGAAGGGCCAAAAGCTGGCTCTTTGTCTATAACCAGCTTGCTTACTACAACAAATGACTTCCTAGCTTACACTGGAGAAGCTGGGGTTTATGGATTTGTGACTAAAAAAGCAAATCCAAGCTCTAATATTTTATTTGGATTTCAAAGTGGATACTTAACTTCTTATACTTGTGGGGCTCAAATCGGAGAAATTCCTACAGTAAGAGCTAATTTTGAAGTTTATAATGATGCAGGATCAATAGCTTCCGCAGGTTCTTTTAACCAGTCTAGTGCAGTTTCTTTGGTTAATTCTAATACGATAGATATAGGAATTGGAGATTTTACGACAAACAGAGTTAATTCATTCAATTTAAATATTAACGCCAATAGAAGCCCCGCATATTATCTAGGGTCTTCTACTCCATTTTCTGTAAAAACAATCTATCCTCTTGAGGTAAGTTGTGAATTTAATATAACTCAAGATAGTTATTCATTACAAAAATTATCAGACTTGTCTTACAATTTAAAGAATGTAAGTAATTTTTACATTAATACTAAAGATTTTAATGGAAATTCAGTAAATTTTAATTTTGGTAACTCGTTATGTTATTTCATTGACGTTTCCGAAGACTTATCCGCTAGTGTAAATTCTCCTGTAGGTATAACGGTAAGGTACAGAGGGTATTTGAAATAAGGTAAAAGGATGAAATATTTTAATGAATGTGAAGTGGTTTTTAATTCCCGTTTTGGGTCAGGAGTAGTTCTGGCTCAAAATGCTTCTATTGGCATCTCTAGAAATATAGACTCCACTTATGTTATTGGAAGGCAGAATTCTTCTCAGGTATTAAAAACTAAAGCAGATGAAACAAATATAAGCTTTACCTACTTTCCTAATATTTCAGATCCTATTTATAAATGTTTTGATTATGCTAAAACTGGAGTATTTACAAATAGTTTCCCAGAATCAGTTATTCCAGTACAAGTTGTAATAGCTGGCATTACTGGTTCTTTTTATCCTTCTAGATTTGGACTAACAATAAATCCGAATTCTAAAGTCCAAGCATCTGTTTCTTTTTCTAGCTTTTCTGATCTTTCTGGATTTCTTAATAGTAAATCAGCTATAAACAATTTAAATAGTGGATCTGGAATAGCTCATTCATGGAATGCTAAAGTTTCAGGAACAGCAACAGTATACAATGTATTAGATTTTTCTTATGACATGTCTATCAATTGGAATCCAATATATTCAGTAGGACAACAAAGACCAAGACAAGTAGATTTATCAGTTGGACAAGAAACGTTTGATTTTACAGTAGAAGATGCTAATTCGAACTTTTCTAATGCTGCTTTAGCTACAGCAGAAAATGCAAAGATTAACATAACTACTTTTGGAGACCAGTCTATCATGATTTTAAATACTTCAGGAAGTAGAATAGACTCTTCTGACACATCAATTAATCTTGACGATTTTGTCAAAAATAAAATATCATTAAAAAGGAGTTTCTAAATGTTTTTCAACTATAAAAATTGTACATTTAAATTAAGTGGCGTTGATATATTAGCCACTAATGTAAACATGTCTCTTGATGCTTCTTTGTCACCAGTTTATAATGAAGAATTTAAAAAGAACTCTTACAGCTATGCTCCAGAAGATACAGTAGATACAAGCTTTTCAATTTCTTATTATTTAACCGGAAAAGACTTTGTAAAAGAGTACTTATTGGGTGAAAATTCTGAGCAGGGTATTTCTGGTAATTTCTGTGGTCTTTATTTTGAATATGGATACATTACAAACTATTCAATAAAAGGATCTCCAGACTCTTTAGCTAAAGTGGATCTTGAGCTTAAGGTGTTTGAAACTTTGAAGGGTTCTTTTTCTGCTGTTACTCCAACTAATCAACCAGAAATTGCTCCATTAAACTTTTCAAATTTTTATCTATCTGGTAATTTAGATGGTGTTCCATTTGATTCTAATGGATATAATTTTAGTAATTTTAGTTATCAATACCAAAGAGAAGTAGAAAAATACAATAAAGAAGGAGCCTCTACTTTTGATCAAAGTGGAAGAGCTTATCTAGGAAAAAGATCTCAAACGCTTTCTTTTGAAATAGATAATTTCAATACGTCACTACCTTATTCAGGAGTACCTTGTTCTTTTTATGTTTCTTTGCAAACTGGAGCGCAACCATTAGATACTCTATCTTTTGGTGGAGTTATATCTTCAAAAAAATCTTCGGTTGAAGCTCAAGGATATGTTCGTTCAGAATTTTCTTTAAGACAAGATTTTTCTCACTTTAAACCAGTAATAACTGATTTTACTCCAAGAGTTATTTTACCCGGAGGGATAGTGACATTAAATGGCAGTAACTTTATTAATGTAAAGAAAATCCTTTTTGGCAACACTGAGGCATCTTCTTTTAACGTCGCGTCTACTTCTTTATTAACTGCTGTAGCTCCTGCTCAACTAAAAGGTGCAGCACCTATTTATATTGAAACAGAAGAAACTAGCTCTTCTTCAATATTCAACTTCAAAACAAGCGTAAATCAAAACGATATAAGGTTGTCTATAAATTTCGAAGGACTATAATATGCCAAGTTACAATACAGGTTTAATAAATCAAAGAATGCGCGTCACGGGCGCAGGTCTTTATGCCGTTAGTGGCTTGCAAGTCCCCGGTGCTGGATTTATTGATTTTTCTTACTATGATGCTACTCCAGAATATATTGAATTTAATATACCAGAAAATATATTGTTTGGACAAGTAAATTTTCATTTCATCACAGGAAACACGCTTTCTTCTCCAATGTTTGTTAGTGGAGTTGATTTTTATCCAATTCCAAGATTAGATGCAGTCATTCCTCAAACCCAAGAAGTAGGAGAATTTGTTGCTATCAGTGGTAAATCATTAAGCGGAGTTCAATATGTAGCATTTAATAACATTACTGGTACAAACATTTCTTACCAACCAGATAGTGGTGTTTTATTAGTTAAAGTTCCAAGCGGATATACTACTGGTCCGATTAGAGTTAGTGGATATAATAATACAGGAATTGTTTCTACTACTAGTGATTTTAGTTTTTATGGAAGAATTTTCATAAGCGGATTTAGTGATAATCTACCATACGAAGGAGATTTATTAAAGATATCTGGTAAGAATTTTAATTTATCTTATGTAAATGAAAGTTATTTTCCAGTTAATTTTACTACTTCAGTAGATAATAATATAACAGGTTTTGTTACTGCTAGATTTACTGGTATAGGAGATATCATTTCTGGAATAATTCCTCAAAATGCTAACCAAGGATTTGTAACAATAAATTCTAAAGATAATACCTCTTTTACTTCTAAAAATGAAATTACAGTTTTAAGATCTCCTCAAGTATTTAATGCTCTAAATTTTTATTTAAATTCTGGTCAATCAAATATTGTAATTGGTAGAAACTTTAATTATGCTACGGGTATAGTTTTAAGCGGTTTGAATTACAGAGAACCTAAAACAATTTTAAATAGTGGAGTTAGGAGTTCGGCAGTTGGTTTATTTGGAAGATCATTATTATTTAGTGGTAATTCTTATTTAAGTATTCCTTCTCCTTCTGGAGGAGATTTTAGTTTTGGGGTTGATCCTTTTACAATTGAATTTTCAGTTAATCCATTACCGTACACAACGACTCAAAGAGTAGACATGTTTCAAGACCAAGGCTGGGATGGAAATGGTTTTTATTTTTTTAAAGCTGCTGCAAGTACAAATTGGACTTTTTATGCAAGCAATGTAGCAAAATTAAATATCTCTACTTCTCAAATCCCCGCAAATCAATGGACAAAAGTAATAATTTCTAGAACTTCTGCAAATGGAGATACTTTCTATGCTATTAGCGGTAATAATAGACAAACCTATGGAACAGCGTCAGCAGGTACTCCATATACAATAACAGCGGGTAGCGGGTTATTTATTGGAACCCATAATACAGGTTCTTATGGAACTTATGGCATCAATGCATTTTCTGGTTATATTGAAGATTTTAGAATCGTAAAGGGAATTGGATTATACAACTCTATTAGTCAAGTTGCTACTGGTTCTGGTTTGTTTGATATTGCTAATACAAAGATATTACTTCAAGGTAATTATTCTGATTATGATTATAGAGGAGATAGGACTCAATTGTCTAAAATAAGAGATATCTCTGGATATGTAGAAGATTATAATTATGGACTTAACAATAAAGTTTTTCCAATTTCAGGATTTGTTAAAAATTCTTCAAACACTAGTTTAACATTTACTGGTACAAACGCAGATGCTGGATGTTATGATATAACAATCCAAAACACAGGAGGAAGAAATTTCCTATTTAAGAATTTTGAAGTAATAAAAGGATCTCCAGTAATAAAAAATGTATCAACATTTGAAAATTATATAGGCGGATTTATTGAAGTACTTGGTCACAATATTTATCCAGATTCACAGTTTTTATTCCAAGATACTGGTGATGTAAATTCGATTGTCGAAGCTACAGAAAATGCGAACAGTTATTCTTACCAATCTACTTTTAGACAACAAAAACCTTTAACTATTTCAAATTCAATAAATGTAAGCAGTAATACTTCTAAATATGATGATAGAAGTTTCTTATTTTCTGGTAGTCCCGGTCCTTATATTAAATTCTCCATAACTGGACAATATCCAAATGTTCCATTAAGTTATAGAAATACTTTTGCCATTGAATTAGATTTTAAACCTCTGGCTTCTTTCTCTGCTTCCGATAAAAAGTTTTTAATAGGAAGTCAAAGCGGCTTAAACGTATTCGTTACTTCTAACAAAGTAGTAGTCTCTGGCATTGATTGGGATGGTTTTACTTCTAATTTTTCAGGACAAATAAATACAAATGATTGGAATCACTTGTCTATCTCAAAGAGCTATATAAATCAAAGTACAATTAGTGGTAAAATTTTATTAAATGGTTCTCCCATGAATTTAAGTGGAGATCAGTACACTTTAGATTTCGCTACTTCTAATTTAGATTTTAGTTTAAATAGCGATAAGAGTTTAAGCAAACCAATATTTGATATTTATATTGGTAGAGATTATGCGAACACTTCATCTAGTTATTGGAGCGGCTATATAGATGAAATTAAAGTTGTTAGAGAAAATCCTTATCAATATTCAAATTTTGCGCCAATTAGAAGAGCTAAAAATAATTTAAATACTGAAATCTTAATTCATGCTAACGGCGGACTAATAGATGACAATGTAAGAAGCTTTGGATACTTAAGTCTTAATACTCCTAATTTAAATTCTATTAGAAAATCTAACTTAGTTATAGATAATTCTAATTCAAGAATCACTGGAGGATTTGATAAGACTTTCACATTTTTAAAGACTCCAACTATCACAGGAATTTATCCAGCTTTATTGGAGCAAGGGCAATTGGCTACTGGATATGGGTCTGATATTTATTACGTCGGTTCGATAAAGATAGGAGATTACAATGTTAATAATTATACCATATCTCAAAATGGTTCTGAATTTGATCAAAAAATAGTATTTACAGTACCTGATCTTGCTCAAAGCGGCGATAATTTAACTATCAATTCAAATTACTATACATATACATATCCAAGCGGTTTATCTATAAATAGCGGCACTCTTATCGTTGACGGATTTTCGCCAACTACTGGTGTGACAGATACTTTAATTACAATGTCGGGCAAGTTCATGAATACGGTTACTTCTGTTGAACTTGGAAGACAAGATGGAGCATATAAAGTAATTACTGCATTTAGAAGTCAAAACATAAGCGGGTTAAGTTTTTATATTCCTCAAGTTTATGATATAACTGATGGTCCAATTGTGGTTAACGGAAGTTCAAGAGTAACCACCGCAGAGTCTTTAATATTCGTTAATCCAATAATTTCTAAAATAACTCCAAACTCTGCTTATTTTGGAGATTCTATTAGTTTATCTGGAAGTAGCCTATCTGGTCTTGATTTCTACGGTGTTGGATTTAATAATGAAATAATTAAGTATCCTCATGTTGTAGATCCAACTTCGACAGGAGCTTTAGTTACGGTTCCAAGAGACGTAAAGAAAGGTGTATTTAGATTCTTTAACTCTGGAACAACAGTTGAAAAGAAAGGCTATTCTCCATCATTTACTCCAAGTACAACAATCTCGGGTTCAAATGCAGACATTTATAGAACAAGAGATGGTATTCTCATTACTGGAATAAATGCTCATAGTTTTCAAACTAGGGATTTATATATTAGCGGTTTCAATTTACTTACTAATAAAACTGGGCAATATTTAATTTCTCAAGCCATGCAGGTCACAGATATTTCTACTCTTTCTGGATTAGCTCAACCTTATACGGGGTATTCCTTGTTGTCTGGTAATTTAAATATTGTATCTGATATCTCCTCTCAAATCCCAGATTTAGATTTATTATTAAGCGGAGCAGATATAATTGGCATAGGAACCACTGTAAGTGCAAATATCTACATTACATTAGATGGTTTTATTGGAAGTGGTCAAATCTTTTTCCAAAGAAATAGTTTTGATGCTGATAATCTTTATAAAACGATCACAATTAAGCCTCCTTCTATATCAACTTCACCATTAAATATCTTAACTGGAACATACCGATCTTTAGTTACATTAACTGGAGAAAATCTTAATTATGTAACAGGAATTAGGTTTGAAGGAGTAGGCACTCTTGCAAGAGGAGCTTCTGGAACTATAACTCCAAATTTCCCATATTTAGCAGCTAATTATAAATCAGGAATATCAGTAATCACTGATGCTAGAGATATAAACAGTAGTGTAACATACAAAGACTATGGTACATTAAAATTTTATCCTCCATCAATGGCTGGCAGAAATTTACATGGCAAAGATGTAGAAGATGTAAGACCAGTTTCAGGAATGTTTTATTTGCAAACTTATTTAGGAGAAGAATATCCAGTTACTGGTAATTTTAATTACATTCCTTTCATAAAGATCAATGATGCTTATTTAAATAATGATTTAACTTATCGCTTAGATGGAACTACACAGGTTAGCGGCTGGGATGGTTCTGTGATTTCTTTTAATGGTGATGGCGTTAGATATTTAACTGGAGTAGACTTCTTTTCTAAAGTAGATGGATCAGTTGTTGAAGCTTTCCCAACTAATTTTCAATTCAATAAAAAACGCGCAAAGATAGATTTCTATAATCAACTCGGAGCAAACATTACTGGTTATAGTATTATTAGTGGTGGTGCAGGTTATACATTCTCTCCTATTGATATTAGCTTATCAGATGGAGGAGCAGGAGTCCCTACTATAAATGCTTTAGTTTCATTTATGCCTCCATATGTAGGTCAAGTTACAGGAGTACAAATTTTAGTAAATCCAACTGCCACAACAGAAAACTATTGGACAGGCAATAATGCAATTGTAAATCCACCTTCTTCTGGATTTATTCAAAGAAATCCACCCGCTAATCTTCAATTCTCTGGAGACAATTTTACAACGCAAAGCGGAGATGGCTCTAAATACTATGCTTATTATACTACTTCAACGACTTTCCCATTAGATAATGGATTTGTTGTTGGAGAAAAGTTAGACATGAAACTTTATAATTATGGAGCAGTTTTTGAGACTACTGAAAAACCATTTTTAACTATTCAAAATCCAAATAACTATGCAAGAATAGCAGATATCATCTTAACTGGAAATTTATATGAAGGAAATAACAATGCTATATTTAGATATGATCAAATTTATTCTAGTGATGACTCTGATTTTAATAACTTAGATATACAATTAAAAACCTCAATCCTTTATCCCACTGGGTATAAAGGAAAGATGTTTATGCTAACCACTACAAAGCCTTCCAAAAATGGAAGAAACTTGAGAGTTGATTTCTCTACTAACATTCCTAGTACTGGAAGTTATGTAAATCCAAATGATCCAATAGATTCTAAATATTTAAAATTAAGAATTGAAATTATTAATTCAGAAGCTTCTCTATTTAAAGGATTAGGAACTACAAGCTCAACAACTAAAGTCTTTGCTGGTTCTGTTGGAGCGGGATCTAGTTCCGCAGGAATTGGGGTTTCTTAATTCTTAGCTTTTTGAATCCTTTCAATAAGTTCAAAGATTTTAATCTTTGGAATGTCAGCAATTGACATCAAAGAATCTGCATTTGCATAATTTTCACTAACTAGTTTCTCTTTGAGTTTAATAAAAGTAACTTTCTTTTCCTTCATTACTTTTTCAAGAATAGCATGAGGCTCAAATACAGGCGCAGAATCAATAGAATCATCAACTACATTATTCTTTGACTTGCCAATTTCATCTTGGCCTACGATATTAATCTTGAGGAAGTTGCGAACGCAGCGGATAAAGGCTCTATTCTCTGCAATTGGACCTAAGAAATGACGAGCAAAATCCTTTGTGTTTCCGGGCGAAGCATCTCCAATTGAAGAGAAGGAAACAGGGGTTTCTTCAGTCTCATAATTTGGAATCCAGTCAATTTTACAAACTGCGACTACATAATCAGGGCTTGGAGAGGTGACAGTATAATCGACAGAGAAAAAGCCTCTAAGTTGAGCGACATATTTAATGCCGCCAAGAAGAATAAGTAGATCTTTATCTTCAAGTTTAGTTACATCAGTTATATTTGTTCTGTCACGATTTGG
>Ga0172373_10007395_pt1 | contig 14275 bp, 9 predicted proteins | sample Lak10m_2_FD_114546 | JGI IMG/M metagenome (GOLD analysis project Ga0172373, IMG submission 114546) | Freshwater microbial communities from Kabuno Bay, South-Kivu, Congo - kab_092012_10m | ecosystem: Environmental > Aquatic > Freshwater > Lake | place: Democratic Republic of the Congo: South-Kivu... | reverse complement strand
TGCGCGCCGTCGACGGCGTGACGTTCAGCGTGCGCGAGCATGAGGTGATGGGTCTGATCGGGCCGAACGGCTCGGGCAAGACGACGATGCTGAACCTGATCTCCGGCGCCCTCGCGCCCACCGCGGGTGACATCTTCCTCGGGGACCACATGATCTCCGGCCGCCCGGCACGCGAGATCGCCCGCGCCGGGGTGGCGCGTACCTTCCAGTTGGTACGGGTGCTGCCGGGCCTGAGCGTGGTGGAGAACGTCATGGCCGGCGCGGTCTTCGGTCACCGCCGCCTGTGGGGGCGCGAAGCACGCAAGATGGCCGAGCGGCTGCTCGAGCGCGTAGGCCTGGCGCACGCCGTGGGGCTGCCGGTCTCGGCGCTGACCTATATCGACGAGAAGCGCGTGGAACTCGCCCGGGCCCTGGCCGGCGACCCCACGCTGCTGCTGCTGGATGAGTGGCTGGCCGGCCTCAACCCCACCGAGCTCCAAACCGGCATCGAGCTCATTCGCAGCCTGCGCGACGAAGGCCGCACCATCGTGCTGGTGGAGCATGTCATGGACGCCATCCGCAGCCTGTGCGACCGCTGCGTGGTCATGAACAGCGGGCGCAAGATCGCCGAGGGCACACCCGCCCAGGCGCTGGCCGACCCCGAGGTGGTGCGCGCCTATCTCGGGGACGACACCACTGCCGGCGGGCCGGGTCTCGGCGTCGCAAGCCCCCCTTCGGGCAGGGGAGCCGGTCATGCTTGAGGTGCGGTCCCTGGCGGTGCGCTACGGCCAGCACCCGGCCCTCAAGGGCGTGGACCTGACCGTGGCGCCGGGCGAGATCGTCGTCATCCTCGGCGCCAACGGCGCGGGCAAGTCCTCGCTGTTGAAGGCGCTGGCAGGCATGCTGGGCGATGCCTGCAGCGGCGCCGTCACGCTGGGCGAGAAGGCACTGTCGGGGTTGGCGCCGCACCGCATCGTCGAGGCGGGTCTGGCCCTCGTGCCCGAGGGACGGGGCATCTTCGGCGACCTGTCCGTCAAGGAGAACCTGGCCCTGGGCGCCTTCGCCCGCCGCGCCCGTGACGCGCAGGCGCAGACGCTGCAGCGCGTGCTGGCGCTGTTCCCCAGGCTGGCCGAACGTCAGGGGCAGATCGCCCGCACCATGAGCGGCGGCGAGCAGCAGATGGTCGCCATCGGCCGCGCACTCATGTCCGCACCGACCATCCTGATGCTGGACGAGCCCTCGCTGGGGCTGTCGCCGCGGCTGTGCGGCGAGCTGTTCCGCAACCTGCAGGCGGTGCGCGCCAGCGGGGTCGGCATCCTGCTGGTGGAGCAGAACGCCCGCCTGAGCCTGGCCATTGCCGATCGCGCCTACCTGTTGGAAAACGGCCGCATCGTCGGCCAGGGCCCCGCCCGCGCCATGCTGGACGACCCGGCGGTGCAGGCGGCTTACCTGGGTGGCGCGGCGTCGGCGGCGCCTGCGACGGCGGGCTCGGGAGCGCCTGCCGCTGCGCCCATGCCCACCACCCCGACCGATCCCGGGCCGAGGCCGCGGGTCGCGCCACCGCCCTCCTCCAGCGTCGCCGCCGACACCCTCGTGCCCACCCGCATCACCGACCTGGTGCGGCTGGCCACCCAGCGGCAAGCTGACGACGTGGTGCAGCAGCGCGCGCCGCAGCCGGCCTTCAACCCCGGCGGCGGTGTCGCCGGCGTGCGCCCGGAAGCCACGCTGGACACCCTGCTGGCCGACATCGAGCGCGCCGCCCGGCGGGCGCGTCTTGCGCCCTCTGCCCCAGACGACAAGGTCGGCGACCGCTCCGGCACGAAGGGTGCCGACTCGTCCGCCACCCCCCCAGAACCCCCGCGCATCGAAATCTGGCGCCGCCCCGGCCTGGAAATCCACCGCCGCGGCAGCGACGGCACGATGGAGCGGGTGAAGTGATGGCCATGACCGTCCCCGAAGGAGCCACCCCACGATGACGCGCGAGTTCAAGGGCCTGTACATCGGCGGCCGCTGGTGGCACCCCGGCCGCACCTTCGACGATCTCAACCCCGCAGACGGCAGCGTCTGGGCGCGGGTACCCGATGGCGGCCTGGCCGAGACCCGCGCCGCCATCGATGCCGCGCAGGCCGCCTTCCCGGCCTGGGCGGCTCGTCCCTTCCAGGAGCGCTCGCACCTGATGATCAAGGTGGCCGAGGTGTTCGAGAAGCGCAAGGCCGATCTGATCGAGGCGCTGCGCTACGAGGGTGGCGGCTGGATCGGCAAGGGCATGTTCGAGTCGGGCTACGTGCCCGAGGTCTTCCACGCCGCGGCCGCCAGCAACTACGCCGCCATCGGCGAGGTGCTGCCCTCCGAGAACGGCAAGCTCTCCCTGGCCCTGCGCCGGCCCATGGGCGTCATCACCTGCATCAGCCCCTGGAACTTCCCGTCGCTGCTGACGGCGCGCGGCATCGCCTTCGCCCTGGCCGCCGGCAACACCGTGGTGCTCAAGCCCTCGGAGGAAACGCCCTACACCGGCGGCCTCATCTTCGCGGAAGTGTTCGAGGAGGCCGGCGTGCCTCCCGGCGTGCTCAACGTGCTGACCTGCTCGCGCGAGCAGGTGGCCTCGGTCGGTGACGAGCTGATCGACCACCCGCGCATCAAGGGCATCAGCTTCACCGGCAGCACCCCCGTGGGCCGCATGATCGCCGCGCGCGCCGGGGCGCACCTGAAGAAGGCCTGTGTCGAACTGGGCGGCAAGGATGCCCTGATCGTCTGCGACGACGCCGACCTGGAGCGCGCCACCGCCGCCGCCAACTTCGGCAGCTTCATGCACCAGGGCCAGATCTGCATGTCGGTGGAGAAGGTGCTGGTGCAGGAAGGCATCTTCGAGCCCTTCCTGCGCCGCTTCGTCGAGCGCGCCGCAAAGCTCAAGGTGGGCGACCCGACGAAGGATCCGTCCCACATCATCGGCCCGCTCATCAACGACAAGCAGGCGGCCAAGGTGCGTGAGCAGATCGAGGACGCCGTAGCCCAGGGGGCCCGCGTGGCCTTGGGCGGCGGCGTGCGCGGGCGCTACGTCGAGCCCACCATCCTGCTGGGCGTGACGCCGCGCATGAAGGTCTACCAGGAGGAGACCTTCGGCCCGGTGGTGCCGGTCATCCCCTTCCGCACCGACGAGGAGGCCGTGGCAATCGCCAACGACACCGAGTACGGGCTGTCCAGCGGCGTCATCACGCGCGACGAGGCGCGCGGCCTGGCGATCGCGGCGCGGCTGGACACCGGCATGTGCCACATCAACTGCAGCAGCGTCAACGACGAGCCGCACGTCCCCTTCGGTGGATCCAAGGCCTCGGGCCTGGGCCGTCACGGCGGGCGCTGGTCGCACGAGACCTTCACCGAGACGCGCTGGATCACGCTGGACCGCGGCGGGCGCCCCTACCCGCCGATGTTCTGAGGCCGGGCCTGGATCACGCGCACAAGGACGCAAGGACGACGCCCATGCTCAAAGGCAAGACTGTCATCGTCACCGGCTGCGCCAGCGGCATCGGGCTGGAGACGGCCCGCCTGGTGCGCCAGCAGGGCGCGCGCGTCATCGGCGTGGACCGCACCATGACGCACGAGCACGTGGACGAGCTCTACCGCGCCGACCTGTCCGACGAGCGCATCATCGACGAACTGGCGCAGGCGCTGCCGGCCGGTGCCCACGGTCTGGTCAACTGCGCCGGCCTGCCGCCCACCCACCCGGCCGAGCGCGTGCTCAAGGTCAACCTGTTCGGCCTGAAGCGGCTGACCGAGGCGCTGGTGCCACGCCTGGCCGACGGCGCCAGCATCGTCAACGTGGCTTCGCTGGCGGGTTTCTTCTGGCACCACCACGTCGGCGACATCCTGGAGAGCGAGCGGGTGCGGTTCGAGGACGTGGACGACTTCATCCGCCACCACGATGCCGGTGATGCCGAGGGCCGCAGCTACTTCTTCAGCAAGGAGGCGTTGGTGGCCTGGACACTGCAGAACCGCTGGACCTGGCGCCAGCGCGGCATCCGCATGAACGCCGTCAGCCCCGGGCCGGTGGACACGCCCATCCTGAAGGACTTCCTGCAGACCCTGGGGGCGCGCGCCGAGGAGGACGCCCGCACTATGGACCGCCCTGGCACGCCACGCGACATCGCGCCCGTGATCGCCTTCCTGCTGTCGGACGCCAGCGCCTGGATCCGCGGTGCCAACATCCCCGTGGACGGCGGCATGTCCTCGCACCTGCTTTGCCAGTTGCACGGGATCTGATGACCGGCCGATGCTCCTTGCCGACATGCAAGATCCGCGCGCCCCGAAACGCCCGACAGGCTCGATTGGCCCGAGTGCCCTGAAAGCCCCGATGGCCCCGATGGCCCCGATAGCCCCGCAGATCCTGCCCGTCCACCCCTGCCCCCACGCCATGGAAACCCTGCCATGAACAGCGCCATCGCCTGGACCCTGGTGGTCCTCGTCGTCATCGCCATCGTCGTCGTGGCCCTGCTGGCCCGCTTCTACGAGCGCGCCACGCGTGAGATCAGCCTCGTCAAGACCGGCGTGGGTGGCCGCCGCATCGTCATGGACGGCGGCGTCGTCGCCCTGCCCTGGTTCCACCAGATCGCACGCGTGAACATGCAGAGCCTGCGGCTGGAACTCGCCCGCACGGGCGAGGCGGCGCTCATCACCAAGGACCGCCTGCGGGTGGACGTGGGCGCCGAATTCCATGTCAGCGTCATCGCCAGCGAGGACGGCATCGCGCGCGCCGCGCAGACCCTGGGCGGCCGCACCTTCGACGCCGCGCGTCTGCGCGAGCTGATCGAGGGCAAGCTGGTGGACGCCCTGCGCGCCGTGGCCGCGCGCTTCACCATGGACGAGCTGCACGAGAACCGCGGCCGCTTCGTCGGCGAGGTGCGCGACAGCCTGCTCGAATCGCTGGCGCGCAACGGCCTGGAGCTGGACGCGGTGTCGCTGACGGCGCTCGACCAGACGCCCTTCAAGGCGCTGGACGAGAACAACGCCTTCAACGCCGTGGGCATGCGCAAGCTGGCCGAGGTGATCGCCACCAGCAAGAAGGAACGCGCCGAGATCCAGGCCGCAGCCGAGGTGGCGGTGCGCCGAGCAGCCATGGAGGCCAGCCGCCTGAAGCTCCAGATCGACCTGGAGGAGCAGGCCGCGCAGATCGCCCAGGTGCAGCAGATCGAGACGCTGAAGGCAGCGCAGATGGCCGAGGTCGTCAAGCGCAAGACCGACAGCGAGTTGAGCGCCGCGCAGTCGCGCATCGAGATGGAGCAGCGCATCCGTGCCGCCGACCTGGCGCGCGAGCGCAGCGTGCGCGAAGCCGAGATCGCCCAGGCGCTGGCGCTGGAGGCGGCCGAGATCGCGCGCCAGAAAGCGCTGCGCGAGGCCGAGATCGCCCGTGAGCGCGACCTGGCGTTGGCCGATCAGCAACGCCAGATCGCCGTGGCCGACCGCAGCCGTGCCGAGAGCCAGGCCCGCGCCGAGGCCGACGCCGCGCGCGCCCAGGCCGTGCGCGCCACCGAGGCCGTGACCACGGCGCGCCAGATCGCCGAGGCCGAGCGACGCCGGGCCGTCGCACTGCTGTCTGCCCAACAGGAGGCCGAGGTGCAGGGCACCCGTGCCCGCCTGGCCGCCAAGACGGAGGCCGAAACCGCGCCCGACCGCGCCGCCGCCCGCCTGCACGCTGCCCGGGCGGATGCCGAGGCCGCCACCCTGCGCAGCGCCAGCCTGCGCCAGGAACTGCAGGCCCAGGCCGATGGCCAGCGCGCCCTGGCCGAGGCCCAGAACGTGCTGAGCCCGCAAGTGGTGGCCATGCGTGTCGAGCTCGCCAAGGTCGAGTCCCTGCCCAAGGTCATGGCCGAGGTTGTCAAGCCGGCCGAGCGCATCGACTCCATCCGTATCCACCAGGTCGGGGGTCTGCCTCTCTCAGGCGCGGCGGCCGGCGGTGGCCCGACCCACGCCGGCGGTGACACCCGGCCTCCGGTCAACCAGGCACTCGATTCGATCCTGTCGATGGCCGTGCAACTGCCCGCGCTCAAGAAGCTCGGCGCAGACCTGGGGATGAGCCTAGACGCCGGCCTGGAAGGACTCACCCGCCCGCTGGGCGCCGAGCCGGTTCAGCCGTCCCCACCTGCCGCGAACGGGTCCTGAGAGCGCCCCCCAGGGCTGGGCAGTGCCCAGCCCTGCCCCCCGAGGGGGTCAAGAAAACCTGGGGCGGCCGGGCGTTTTCTCGAGCGGCAAAGCCGTCCCACGCCAGCGCGTCAGCCACAGCGCATTGGTCACGACGCTGACGCTGCTCAAGGCCATCGCGGCGCCGGCGACCACGGGGCTCAACTGGCCGGCCGCGGCCAGCGGGATGCCCACCACGTTGTAGGCGAAGGCCCAGAACAGGCCGCGGCGGATGGTGGCGTAGGTGCGGCGCGAGACGTCGATCGCGTCGGCCACCAGCCCGGGGTCGCCGCGCATCAGCGTGACCCCGGCGGTCTGCATCGCCACATCGGTGCCGGTGGACATCGCGATGCCCACATCGGCCGCCGCCAGCGCTGGGGCGTCGTTGATGCCGTCACCCACCATCGCCACCACGGCGCCACCGGCGCGCAGCGCGGCGACCGCCGCGGCCTTGTCGCCGGGCAGCACCTCGGCGCGCAGGTCGTCGATGCCGAGTTCGCGCGCCACGGCCTGCGCGCTGCCGAGGTTGTCGCCGGTCAGCATCACCGTGCGCACGCCCAGCGCGTGCAGCCGCGCCACCGCCTGGCGCGCCGAAGGCTTGATGGCGTCCCCGAAGGCCAGCAGGCCGATGCACTCGGCGGCAGCGCCGGGTGACGCGTCGAGCAGCCAAGACACCGTGCGGCCCTGGGCCTGCAGCGCCTGCGCGGCGTCGGCCAGCGGCCCGGCGTCCAGGCCGTGCTCGGCCAGCAGGCGCGCGCTGCCCAGCCACAGCGTGCGGCCTTGCACCTGCCCACGCACGCCGCGCCCGGGCAGCGCCTGCAGCGCCTGCGCCGGTGGCACGGCGATGCCGGCCAGGGCCGCGTGCCGGTCCACGGCACGCGCCAACGGGTGCTCGCTGCCCTGCTGCAGCGCCGCGGCCAGGCGCAGCAGGTCGTCCTCGGTGTGGCCGGGCGCAGGGTGCAGGGCCACCACCTGCGGGCGGCCCTCGGTCAGCGTGCCGGTCTTGTCGAAGGCCACCACCGCCACCGCGTGGGCGAGCTCCAGCGCCTGCGCGTCCTTGATCAGGATGCCGCGCTGCGCCGCCACGCCGGTGCCGGCCATGATGGCAGTGGGCGTGGCCAGGCCCAGCGCGCAGGGGCAGGCGATCACCAGCACCGATACCGCATGGACGAGTGCTTCCTCCCAGCCCACCCCGGCGACCGACCAGCCGACCAGCGTCAGCAGCGCCACACCCATGACCACCGGCACGAAGACCGCGCTGACGCGGTCGACGGTGCGCTGGATCGGCGCCTTGGCCGCCTGCGCCGACTCCACCAGCCGGATCACGCGCGCCAGCGTCGACTCGCCGCCGACGGCCGTCGTGCGCACGCGCAGCGCGCCTTCGGCATTGATCGCCCCGCCCGTCACGCGCTCGCCGGGCCCGCGCGCCACCGGCATGCTCTCGCCGGTCAGCAGCGACTCGTCGACGTGGCTGCGGCCTTCGGTCACCACGCCGTCGACGGCGATGCGCTCGCCCGGGCGCACGCACACGATGTCGCCGGGGCGCACACGCTCGAGCGGCAGTTCCACCTCCGCGCCGTCGCGCAGCACGCGCGCGGTGTCGGGCCGCAGCGCGTTCAGGGCGCGGATGGCGTCGGCGGTGCGCCGCTTGGCCCGCGCCTCCAGCGCCTTGCCCAGCAGCACCAGCGCGATCACCGCCGCCGAGGCCTCGAAGTACAGGTGCGGCGCCCCGCCGTGGTCGGCATGCCGCAGCATCAGATAGACCGACAGGCCGTACGCGGCCGAGGTGCCGATGGCCACCAGCAAATCCATGTTGCCGGCCCCGGCCCGCAGCGCCTTCCAGCCGGCGCGGTAGAACCGGGCCCCCAGCACGAACTGCACCGGCGTGGCAAGCAGCCACTGCACCCAGGCCGGCGGCATCGCGTCGATGCCCAGCGGCGCCAGGGCCATCGGCGCCACCAGCGGGAAGGCCAGCGCCAGTGCCAGGAAGACGGGGCCCCAGGCATCGGTGCCGCGGATCAGCGCGCGCATCCCATCGCCCACCTGCTCCCACCCGCCCGTGGCGCGGGGCGTGCGGGCGGACGACAGTTCGGCCGACGGCGCGGCACCCCCCCGCGCCCACGCCAGGGCGTCGGCCCCGCCGTGCGCCACCGCGTAACCGGCCTTCTCCACCGCCACCTCCAGCGCCGCGTCCGAAGTCGACGGCAGCACCGTCAGGCTGGCGCGTTCGGTGGCCAGGTTCACCGAGGCCTCGACCACGCCGTCCACACGCTGCAGCGCGCGCTCGACACGGCCCACGCACGAGGCACAGGTCATGCCCTCGATGGGCAACGAGGTCTGGCGCACCGGCACCTCGTAGCCCGCGCGCTCCACCGCCGCGATCAGCGCGGCCAGGCCGACCGTGGCATCGGCCTCGACCAGTGCCTGCTCCTGGCCGAGGTGGACGTCCGCCCGCCGCACCCCCGGCACCGCCCGAAGGGCACGCTCGACCCGCCCGACGCAGGACACGCAGGTCATGCCCGCAATGGGCAGGCGCAGCGTGACGGGGGCTTGCGCGGCGGGGGCGGCGTGCATCTGGATCTTGTGTGGAACGTCGGGCAGGCCGGGGCTCATCGCCCCGCCTCAGCGCCTCAGCGCGTCAGGGGAAGATGAGGACGCCAGCCGAGTTTGCCACCCTGACGGCGCCTGGGTCTGCCCCCACGGCGCGGTGAGGTCCCACCCGCCCGCTGGGTCACCGATTCAACCGGGCGCAGGACGAGCCGGGGACGAGCTCATGCCATTCGCCCAGTCGATGACACGCCGGCCCTCGCGCGCGGCCCAGTAGGAAACGGTTCCGGGGACCTCGCGCCGACGTTCGAACTCTTCGCGCCTTACGCCCCCCCCGAAACCCACCACGAAATCTTGCATACGTTCGCATATTTCACGAAACTGCACATGCCCAGGGCCGCCACGGCAGCGGTCGGGCACACCTGCGCGAACGGGCCGTCGACAGCCCGGAGGAGACGCGATCGTGGAGACGATGACAAGTTCGGGCAAGGATCGGGTGGCTGCGGCGCCGCAGGGCGAGGCCAGCGCCGCGGACGGGATGGACCGGGGTGACCGCCCGACGGAACCCGAACCCGAACCCGACCGGGGCACGGGCACGTGCACGGACCCTGACCCCGGCGCACCCGCCGCCGGTCCCCGCGCCTCGGGCGCGACCCTGTCGCTGTTGCCCGAGCCTGCGCCGGACGGCATCGGCCTGGTGCAGCTCGACCCGGTCACGCGCCGCATCCTGTCGGCCAACGCGTGTTTCTGCGCCCTCTGCGGCTATGCCGTGGACGAGCTGGTGGGGATGGACATCGACCACCTCAACCCGCCGCAGGACCGCTTCGACCCGGTACGCTTCGCCGCCGTGGCGCGCGGCGATGGCGACGGGCTGCGCGAGCGGCCGCTGCAGCGCAAGGACGGCAGCGTGGTGTGGGTGGAGCTGGCGGGCCAGGTCGTGCGCGACGCACAGGGCCGGGCGCTGTGCGTGCAGGCCGTGGTGCTCGACGTCAGCGCACGGCGCCGGCATCTGCAGGCGCTGCGCGAGCGCGAGGCGCGCATGGCCTTCCAGGTGCGCCTGGGCGACGCGCTGCGACGCCTGGACGAGGCACCTGCCATCGCCTTCGAGGCCTCGCGCCTGCTGGGCGAGTTCGTCGGCGCCGACCGCGTCGGCTACGCCGAGGACGGCGGCGACGGCCAGAGCGTGAAGGTGGCACGCAACTACACGTTCGGCGTGCCCGGGATCGAGGGCCGCTACCGCTATGCCGACTATGGGGAGGATCTGGTCCAGGCCCTGCGCGCCGGGTGCACGGTGGTGCGGCCCGACATCGCGAACGACCCGTCCCTGAGCGCGCACGAGAAGGCCTCGCACGCGGTGCTGCAGCTCGGCGCCACCGTCAACGTCCCCGTGCTGAAGGGGCAGCGCCTGGAGGCGATCCTCTTCATCCACAGCCGCGCGGCGCGCAACTGGTCGGCCGAGGAGGTGGGCCTGTTCGAGGACGTGGCCGAGCGCCTGCGGGCCGATCTGGAGCGCGCCCACGCCGAGACCGTGCAGCGCGCGATCGCCGCCCAGCTCGAGGCGGCGCTGGCCAGCATGAACGACGCCGTCTTCATCACCGACGTCGAGGGCCGCTTCGTCCAGACCAATGACGCCTTCGTCAGCTTCCACCGGCGGCGCAGCAAGGCCGAATGCCCGCCCACGCCGGCCCAGTGGGCCCGGCTGGTGAACGTCAGCCACCTCGACGGCACACCGCTGGAGATGTCGCGGTGGGCCGTGCCGCGCGCCCTGCGCGGGGAATCGGGTCACCACCTCGAGTACCGCCTGACCAGGCCCGACACCGGCCAGACGTGGATCGGCAGCTACAGCTTCGCACCCATTCGCGGCGCCGGTGGCGCCATCACCGGCGCGGTCATCACGGCGCGGGATGTGACGCACTTCAAGCAACTGCAGGCCGAACTCGCCACGGCGCACGACGAGTTGCAGCGCCTGGTCGCCGCGCAGGACCGCGCGCTGGAGGACGAGCGCCTGCGCATCGCGCGCGAACTGCACGACGACATGCAGCAGAGCCTGGTGGCGATGGTGATGGAGGTGGGCACCGCGCGCGCGGCGATCGCCGCCACGGGCGCGGCCTTGCCGGGCGCCGACGACGCCTTGGTGCGCATCGAGGCGTTGTCCCGACGGGCGATCGCCGCCACGCGCCGCATCATCCGTGACCTGCGGCCGCAGGCCCTGCAGGAACTGGGTCTGGAGGCCTCGCTGCAGGCCCTGGCCGAGCAGTTCGCCGCCCACTGCGGGATCGCCTGCCGCGTCGACACCCGCGGCCTGGGCCGAGCCGATCCGCAGCACCTGGCCAACATCGGCACCTGCGTCTACCGCGTGGCGCAGGAGGCGCTGAACAATGTCGCCAAGCACGCCGGCGCGCGCAGCGTGCGCATCGCGCTGCACCGCCGCCGCAACGGCGCACTGCGACTGGCCGTGGCCGACGACGGTCGTGGCCTGGCACCCGGCGCGCGCAACCGCCGGGACACCTACGGCCTGCTGGGCATGCGTGAGCGCCTGCGCGCCGTGGGCGGCACGCTGGAGGTGCGCTCGCGCCCCGGGCGCGGCACGACGGTAGAGGCGATCCTGCCCGCGCCGGCCGCCGCGGCCGACCGTCAGACGCGCCGCGCCCCGTCGCGCCGGCGCAAGCCCGCGACCGAATTCACAGCCACAGCCACAGCATCGCCAACGACCCCAGCGTGACCGGCACGCCGAGGCGGGCGTGGTCCCCGGCACCGAGAGCCACCCCGTCGCGTGCGGCCAGGTCGGCCACGATCAGGTTGGCGATCGAGCCCACCAGCAACAGGTTGCCGGCGAAGGTGCTGACCAGCGCCAGTGTCAGCCCGGCCTCGAACCCCTGCAGGTGCGGCAGCAGCAGCATCACCGCCGGCACGTTGGACACCAGGTTGGACAGCGCCACGCCCGCCACCAGCAGCACCCCCGGCTCCGGCAGCCGCACGCCCTGCGCGGCCAGGGCCACCACCGCCTGCGCCGCCAGGCCGGTGGACTCGAAGGCGTGGTTGACGACGAACAGGCCGATGAACAGCAGCAGCAGGGGCCAGTCGACGAAGCCCATGACCTGGGCCGAGTGCAGGCGGCGGCTGAGCAGCAGCACCGCCGCGCCCACCAGCGCAACCACGTCGCGGGGCAGGTCGGTGAACAGGAAGAGGCCCATCAGCACCGCCGCCACCCCCAGCCCCTTGGCGCTCTGCCAGGCGTCGAAGGCCGGCGCTTCGGCCGGACGTGGCACCGGGGGCATCGACGAGGGCATCCGCGCAGCCGCCGGCGTCATCGCCGCCGTCGCCCCCGGCGCTTGGCGCAGCGCCCACCACAGCACCGCCCACAGCCACAGCAGCGCGCCCAGCACCGGCGGCAGCGCCGCGACGGCGTAGGCACCGAAGGGCAGTTGCAGCACCGAGCCGATCAGCATGTTCTGCGGGTTGCCGATCAGCGTGGCGGCCGAGCCGATGTTGGCCGCGCACGCCAGCCCCACCAGCAGGGGCACGGGAGGCAGTGCGCGCTGCAAGGCGATGCGCAGCACCACGGGCGTCATCGCCAGACACACGACATCGTTGGAGAACACCGCCGACAGCGCTGCCGCCACCGCGATCAGCGCGGCCAGCAGGGCCGGGGGATCGAGCGGCAGGGCCCCCACCCGGCGCGTGACCTCGGTGTAGAAACCGCCCAGGCGCATCTGCGCAGCCACCACCATGAAGGCAAACAGCAGCACCAGGGTCGGCAGGTCCACCGCGCGCGCCGCGTCCTCCACGTCCATGCCGGTGACCGCGATCATCGCAATCGCCCCGAGCAGCGCCACGCCCGAGCGGTCCAGCTTCAGCCGCGGCAGCCCGCCGACGAACATTCCCAGGTAGACCACGGCGAAGATCGCCACCACGGCGGCATCGACCAGCGGCGCGGGCAAGCTCTGCGGTGACATATGAGAACCCCCAAGGGCCGGGCGTTGCCCGTCCCGGCCCCCGCGGGGGCGCGAGAAGACGTAACGCAGCCCGGCGACTTCTCGTAAGACTTCTCGTGAGGACGGTGGTCAGCGGGGCTCGGGCCGTGGGCCACCGCTGTGGTGAGGCGCGACTCGATGACCGAGTGGTGCAGTGTCGCACCGCGGGCGCAACGACCTGGGAAATGCGACCTGGGAAATGCGACCTGGGAAATGCGGCCTGGGAAATGCGGCCTGTGACCCCGGGCCCGCACAGGCCCAGCCGCTGCGCGGCCGCCGGCGCTACGATCGCCTCATGAAGACGAAGCACTGCAAAGAACCGCTTGCCGCCGCCCGCCGTGTGACGCCCCCGGCATGCCACGCGCACGCGGCCGTGCGGTCCAGGCTGGCGTTGGCGGTGGCCCTGGCCCTGAGCGCGGCCGGCCCGGCGATGGCAGACACCGTCGGCTGCGTCACCACCGCCTGGAAGCTGATCGGCGCCAACCACCGCGTCTGCGTCGAGGCCTTCTCCGACCCGAAGGTGCCGGGCGTCACCTGCCACGTCAGCCAGGCCCGCACCGGCGGCATCAGCGGCGCCTTCGGCCTGGCCGAGGACCCGTCGCAGTTTTCGCTGGCCTGCCGCCAGACCGGCCCCATCACCCTGCCCGAGCGCCTGCCACGCGACGAGGTGGTGTTCTCGGAGGACACCTCGCTGCTGTTCAAGGAGACGCGCATCGTGCGCATGTGGGACGAGCGCCACCGCACCCTGGTCTACCTGGCGATCAGCCGCCGCGTGATCGAGGGCGCCCCAGCCAACAGCCTATCCACCGTCCCCGTGATGCCCTGGGGCGGCACGCCGGTGGCGGGCGGGTCGCGTTGACGGTGAGGCACAGGCCGCGAGCTCAGGCCGCGAGCCTGGCCCGCCCTACACTGGCTGCGACGTTCTGCGTACCCGAGGTGCTGCCGCGTCAGCCATCCCCCAACCTCACGGTCGACTGCCCAGTGAACCGCCCCGAGCCCGCCCTCGACACCCGCGAAGGCGCCGATCCCGATCCGGCGCTGGGCGAGACCCTGCGCGCGGCGCTGGCCGGCTTCCCGTCGTTGCGGCTGGCCATCGTCTACGGATCGGTGGCCCGCCAGCGGGCACGAGCCGACAGCGATCTCGACCTGGCAGTGCTCGCCGACCGTCCCTTGTGGGCTGAGCAGCGGATCTCGATCGTCGAAGCGGTGTCGCAGGCCACTGGGCGGCCGGTCGATCTGGTCGATCTGGCGACGGCGGGCGAGCCCACACTCGGCCAGGTGGTGCGGCATGGCTGGCGGGTGCTCGGCTCCTCGCAGGCGCACGGCGCCCTGATCTTCCGGCACCTGGTGGATCAGTCCGACTTCGTGCCGCTGCGCAACCGCATCCTCGACGAAAGACGCCGCGCGTGGACGGGGACCTGATCCGCCAGAAACTCGAGTCCCTGCGCCGCTGCGTGCAGCGCGTAGACGAGAAGTGCCCCGCCGACGCCGCCACCTTAGAACGCGACCCGGACCTTCAGGACATCGTCACGCTGAACCTCAGCCGGGCGATCCAGTTGTGCGTGGACGTTGGCGCGCACCTCATCGCCTCCACCGACGCCCCT
>Ga0172373_10007392_pt1 | contig 14278 bp, 27 predicted proteins | sample Lak10m_2_FD_114546 | JGI IMG/M metagenome (GOLD analysis project Ga0172373, IMG submission 114546) | Freshwater microbial communities from Kabuno Bay, South-Kivu, Congo - kab_092012_10m | ecosystem: Environmental > Aquatic > Freshwater > Lake | place: Democratic Republic of the Congo... | reverse complement strand
GGTCAACGATGATCATTTCACGTGGGATGCCAGCGTCTAAAGCACAATCGACCCGCTCACGCAGATAGTCAATGACATCCTGGACCACATCCGTATACACGGGATTGTCCTGCATGGTCTTGGATGATCCCTGTCGGTGCATAAGCACTATAGGGACTTTCAGACGGGCCACTACATTGAACATTTCCGGATCATCAGTGCCTGCCGAAACGTCATTCACCCAACCCGCTCCTGCAGAAACGGCCATGTCGGCAACCCGGGACCGCGTAGTATCGATGCTTATTAATCGATCAAGTCGATTTTCGGACATATGTGCGTGCAATCCGGCAATGACCGGAAGCACCCGGGACAACTGGGTATCTTCATCTACTGTATCCGCCCCCGGCCGCGTTGACTCACCACCAACATCGATCAGATCGGCCCCTTGTTCCAGCAGTTCGCACCCCTTGGATATGGCTTTCGTTACGTCAAGATAGTTACCACCGTCCGAAAAACTATCCGGCGTGACGTTGAGTATCCCCATGATCAGGGGATGTGCATGGCTGAGCATTGCCGTCATCAAATCTGCACCAGAAATCAGGAATACTGGGCGAAAAAAAACCCTGTTATCTCTAACAGGGCTTTTTAAGGCATGTTTGAGTATTAGGCTTCAGGTCTATCAACCAATTCGACATAAGCCATGGGTGCGGCATCCCCTGCACGCAAACCACACTTCAAAATCCTGATATATCCACCTGGACGAGCCTTATAGCGTGGACCAAGATTTTCAAACAATTTGGTAACCACATCACGATCACGTGTTCTGGCAAAAGCCAAGCGCCTGGAGGCAACTGAGTCATTTTTTGCCAATGTAATCAAGGGTTCAGCATAACGCCGCATCTCCTTCGCCTTCGGCAAAGTGGTCTTGATCAATTCATTATGTATGAGGGCGTTGGTAAGATTTTGAAAAAGAGCTGCCCTGTGGCTGCTGTTTATGTTCAACTTACGGCCAGATTTACGGTGTCTCATTGATATGCTCTTTAGTACTATTCTTCGCTTTCAACAGGCTGCTTAAGGCCTTCAGGCGGCCAGTTTTCGAGCCGCATACCTAGCGACAATCCCTTCACTGCAAGGATGTCTTTGATCTCAGTAAGTGACTTTTTACCGAGGTTTGGCGTCTTGAGCAGATCATTCTCCGTCCGAAGAATCAAATCACCGATGAAGAATATGTTCTCCGCCTTCAGACAGTTAGCTGATCTTACAGTGAGCTCCAGATCGTCAACAGGCCTCAACAGCAGAGGATCAAATTCAGGACTGGAATCTCTGTCTCCGGTGGATTCATCCCCTTGGAGAGCGATGAATACGGAGAGATGTTCATTCAAAATGGATGCGGCTTGCCTGACTGCCTCTTCAGGCTCCAAGGTTCCGTTGGTTTCAATATCGATAACCAGCTTGTCGAGATCGGTGCGCTGTTCAACGCGTGCACTTTCGACAATGTAGGAGACCCGTTTGATAGGACTGAAGCTTGCATCTAATTGCAACGCACCAACCTCAGATTCTTCAGATGCCGCCATACGGGAGGCGACGGGCTGATAACCCCGTCCGCGCTGTATGTGAAGTGCAATCTCAAGTTCACCCGCGTCAGTCAGATTGGCAATTTCCAGTTCAGGATTAAGAACTTCAGCCAAATGTGTCGTAGCAATATCACCAGCCGTGACAACACCCGGACCAGTACGCTTCAGGTGGAGAATGGCAGAATCCCCCTCGTGCAACTTGATGGAGAGATTCTTCAAGTTTAGGAGGATGTCGAGCACATCTTCGCGAACACCATCAATTGAAGAGTACTCATGAAGTACCCCTTTGATAGTCGCTGAAGTTACCGCACAACCCGGTATAGATGAAAGCAGGACACGACGCAAGGAATTCCCCAGGGTGTGGCCAAAGCCACGCTCCAAAGGCTCAATAACGATTCTTGCATTGTGCTTACTAACCGGCGTTACATCTACAAGACGGGGCTTGATTAGGTTAGCCAGATAACTTTGCATGTGTTTATAAATTACTTCGAATAGAGTTCGACGACCAACTGTTCGTTGATCTCGGAACCGAGCTCGGCTCGATCAGGGGATGACTTGTAGATACCTTGCATTTTTTGAGCATCAACGTCCAGCCAAATCGGGAAGCCATACTGTTCGGCGACGCCTAAAGCATCCTTGATTCGTAACTGCGATTTCGACTTTTCACGTACCGCTACGACATCACCAGCACGAACCTGATAGGACGGTATGTTTAGGACTTTGCCGTTAATAGAGATAGATTTGTGACTTACCAACTGACGAGCCTCAGCACGTGTGGCTGCAAATCCCATTCTATAGACAACGTTATCGAGGCGTGCCTCAAGCAGATTCAACAGATTCTGTCCTGTCGATCCCTTCTGTTGAGCTGCGGCCTTGTAGTAGTTCCTGAACTGCTTTTCCAATACTCCATAAATTCGACGGAGCTTTTGCTTCTCACGTAGCTGAGTCGCATAGTCGGACATTCTGGCCCGCTTAGTGCCATGCTGACCCGGTTGTTGCTCTAACTTGCACTTACCTTCAAGCGATTTGCCACGAGACTTCAAAAAAAGGTCAGTCCCTTCCCTACGACTTAGCTTACATTTTGGACCAAGGTATCTTGCCATCTTTTTTTACTCGAAATTAGACGCGGCGCTTCTTTGGGGGGCGACAACCATTGTGCGGAATGGGAGTGCCGTCGACGATATTATTAATCTTGAAGCCGAGATTATTTAGTGACCGTACAGCAGATTCCCGACCCGGGCCCGGACCTTTGATGACAACGTCAAGATTGCGCACGCCATATTCCTTGACGATATTTCCCACCTTCTCTGCAGCAACCTGGGCAGCGAAAGGCGTGCTCTTCCTGGACCCTCTGAAACCCGACGCACCGGCAGTTGCCCATGCAAGAGCATTCCCTTTACGATCAGTAATAGTAATGATCGTATTATTGAAAGTGGCGTTGATGTGAACAACCCCATCTAAAATATCACGCTTGATTTTCTTGGTGGGGCGACTGGAACCAGCCATATTAGTATCCTGTTGTCTAATTTATAGATTACTTACGTACGGGTCTTCTAGGACCCTTACGTGTACGGGCATTTGTTTTCGTCCGCTGTCCTCTCAGCGGCAATCCACGTCTATGCCGGATTCCACGGTAGCAGCCAAGATCCATGAGTCGCTTGATGTTCATTGCGACCTCTCGTCTTAAGTCACCTTCAACGGTGAACTTTGCAACTTCCTCACGGATTCGTTCAACATCTGCCTCGTCAACATTTCTGACCTTCATCGTTGGGTCAATGGAAAGTTTCTGGCAGATTTCGGCTGCTCGGGTGCGACCAATACCGTAAATTGATGTCAAGGAAATTACCAGATGCTTATTATCTGGTATGTTTACGCCTGCAATACGAGCCATCTACATTTGCTCCAATATTTAAGTAAATTGGTTGTTAGTATCAGATTATAGTCAAGAGAACACTAACTACCCTTGCCTTTGCTTATGGCGTGCATCTTTACAAATGATACGTACGATCCCGTTTCTTTTGAGCACTTTGCAGTTTCTGCAGATTTTCTTTACTGACGCGCGTACTTTCACAATGACACCTTAGTTATTTTCTTCATCAATTTGATCAACCAATTTTAAGATTACTTTTCTTAAGCAATCCTTCGTATTGATGTGAGATTACATATGTCTGTATCTGTGACATAAAGTCCATGACAACAACGACAATGATCAAAAGCGATGTGCCACCAAAATAAAACGGTACATTCCAATAGAGAATCAAGAACTCCGGCAGCAAGCAAACCGCTGTGATGTAAAACGCACCGACAAGGGTTAGCCTGGTGGTCACACCGTCAATGTATTGTGCGGTCTGTTGCCCGGGTCTCACACCCGGAATGATCGCCCCAGACTTCTTGAGGTTCTCAGCTGTCTCATTGGAGTTGAACACCAACGCAGCATAGAAGAAGCAGAAGAAGATGATGGCAGCCGCGTATAATAACACATAAACCGGCTGTCCGGGGGACAGTGTTGTCGCTACGTCTTGCAACCACGCCATTCCATCAGTGTTACCAAACCAACCAGCTAGGGTTGCCGGGAAAAGGATGATGCTGGAGGCAAAGATAGGAGGGATAACACCAGACATGTTCAACTTAAGAGGAAGGAAACTTTTGTGTGCCGCATACATCTTCCTTCCTTCTTGCCTCTTAGCATAGTTGATCACGATGCGCCGCTGACCGCGCTCAACGAATACCACCAATGCTGTGACCGCAATCGCAATCGCAAACAGAGCGATTATACTGAAGGCACTCAATTCGCCCGTTCTCGCAAGCTCGAGGGTCCCTCCGATGGCCGTGGGTAGACCCGCGACAATACCTGAGAAAATAATGATCGAAATGCCGTTACCGATACCACGTTCGGTGATTTGCTCACCTAGCCACATCAGAAAAACGGTGCCACAGACCAGAGACACGGCGCAGACGAAAACGAACTGGAAGCCGGGGTTGATGACTACTGGCATCCCACCAGCAGATTGGTTCTGGAGTGCTAAAGCAATGCCGACAGCCTGGAAGCTAGCCAAGAATACAGTTGCATAGCGAGTGTACTGGTTGATTTTCTTCCTGCCGGATTCACCTTCTTTCTTTATTGCCTCAAGCTTCGGGATCACGCCGGCCATTAGCTGCAAAATAATGGAGGCCGAGATATACGGCATAATACCAAGCGCAAATATACTCAGCCGTTTGAGGGCTCCACCGGAGAACATGTTCACCATGTCGAGTATCCCACCCTTATCGGCAAACATAGTAGCTAATGCTTTAGGGTCTATACCCGGAATTGGAATATGGGCTCCTACCCTGTATACAAACAGAGCTCCGAGAACAAAGAAAAGCCTCTGTCTCAACTCAGTAAGACGACCAAATCGCTCAGCAAGTGCATTCCCGGCAGCACTCACCTTACACCTCTACCTTGCCACCAGCGGCTTGGATCTTTGCCAATGCACCTTTAGTGACCCTGAGTCCCTTAATGGTCACTGCTCCTGATAATTCTCCGGAATCGATTACCGCCGCACACTTCGATTTGGCCGGAATGATATTTGCCGCCTTGAGTGCTAAAAGATCTACGACCCCACCTTCCACAAGGGAGAGTTCATTCAAACGTACCTGAGCTGAAAATTGCTTGGTCCGCGACTTGAAGCCGACTTTAGGTAGCCTTCTTTGCAAGGGCATCTGACCGCCCTCGAACCCGACCTTGTGGAAACCACCTGCCCTAGCCTTTTGTCCTTTATGACCTTTGCCAGAAGTCTTACCAAGGGTTGAACCAATACCGCGGCCAAGACGTTTTTTTGGAGGCCTGCTTCCCAGTGCAGGACTTAGTGTATTCAGGAACATCTATCAATCCTCAATCTTAAGAAGGTAAGAGATCTTATTAATCATCCCCTGATTTTCTGGTGTAGCAATTACGCTAACGGACTGATGCAGACGGCGAATGCCTAACCCACGCAAACAGGCTTGGTGGGAGGCATGACGCCCAATGGCACTTTTGATCTGTTTGATCGTGATGGACTTCTGAGTCATCAGTTTGTAGCCTCGCGTTTTTCAAGCACCTTCCCCCGCTTGGCAGCCAAGCGAGAAGGATCGCCAATTTCAGTGAGACCCTTGATGGTCGCCCTGACAACATTAATTGGGTTATTGGTTCCAATGCACTTCGCAAGCACATTGTGTACCCCAACCACTTCAAATACCGCACGCATAGCCCCGCCTGCAATGATGCCGGTACCCTGAGAGGCCGGTTGCATATAGACCTTAGCTGCCCCCGTTGAGGATGCAATTGCATAATGCAATGTATCACCGTTCAAGCTAACCTTACGAAGATTGCGCCGTGCCTGTTCCATTGACTTCTGAATGGCTACAGGCACCTCTCTGGCCTTACAAAGGCCGTAGCCCACTCGACCGTTTCCATCACCTACAACTGTCAGTGCAGTAAAGCCGAAAACGCGACCACCCTTGACCACCTTAGCGACGCGTCTGACAGCGACAAGCTTTTCTTGCAGTCCGTCAGCAGACGCACTCTGGATATTCTGATTTGCCATGATAGATCCTAGAATTTAAGTCCCGCTTCCCGTGCAGCGTCTGCAACGGCTTTGACCCGTCCATGATATTTGAATCCAGACCTGTCAAATGCGACTGTACTTATTCCTGCCGCAATAGCCCTTTCAGCAACAAGTTTACCGACTGCCTTTGCAGCATCAACGTTGCCCGTATTCTTCAGACCGACTTTGACTTCTGCCTCGAGGGTAGAAGAGCAAGCCAAAACCCTCGCACCATCAGCGGTCATCACTTGCGCATATATATGTCTAGGGGTCCTGTATACGGTAAGTCGGTCAACACCGAGATTGCGTATGATCGCCCTAGTTTTTGCAGCTCTACGAAGTCTTGCTGGATTCTTATCCATCTAATGGCCTACTTTTTCTTAGCTTCTTTTCTAATAATTACTTCATCCGCATATCGTACGCCCTTGCCTTTATAAGGTTCGGGGGGCCTATATGCACGGATATTCGCAGCGACCTGGCCTACCTTCTGCTTATCACAACCTTTCACCACTATCTCAGTCTGGGAAGGTGTCTCAACGGTTATTCCGGCTGGAACTTCGTAGTCAACCGGGTGCGAAAAGCCTAGGCTAAGATTCAAAACCTGACCTTTGGCCTGAGCACGATAACCGACTCCGACCATGGAAAGCTTTCTTTCATAACCAGCACTTACTCCCGTGACCATGTTTGCAATATTTGCACGCGTAGTTCCGGCAAGAGCTACCTGCGACTGAACTGACTTGTCGTAACCGACAGAGATTGCGCCCGAATCGATGACGATACTTACAGAAGGATTCAGACAAGCCTCAAGAGAGCCCTTAGGTCCCTTGATTGTTATCTGATTGGACGTTATTTGTGCCTCAACCCCCTTCGGGAGCTGGACGGGATTTTTCGCGACTCTTGACATCTTCGATCCCTATTAAGAAACGGTGCAGAGAACTTCACCACCCTGGCCGGATTGGCGTGCATCCTTATCTGTCATCAGGCCCTTCGAGGTAGAGATAACCGCAATACCAAAGCCGCCGAGGATGGAAGGTAATTCGTTTGATGCCTTATAAACTCTCCTTCCTGGCTTGCTGACACGCTGGATGGACTCAATGACAGGCAGTCCCTTAAAGTACTTAAGCTTGATCGTAAGCATGGACTTTGGACCATTACTTTCCAAGCCGAAATCTTCAATGTATCCCTCGTTTTTGAGCAGCGTACATACGGAGACCTTCAACTTTGATGAGGGCATACTCACCGTGCTTTTATTGGCCCGCTGACCGTTTCTTACTCGTGTCAGCAAATCAGCCAAAGGATCAGTCATGGACATAACGTAACTCCAATTAATCTATTCTGATACTTACCAGCTCGCCTTAGTGACGCCAGGCACATCCCCTCGCATGACAGACTCGCGAAGCTTATTACGTCCCAAACCAAACTTTCTATAGAATCCATGAGGTCTACCCGTTAGATTGCATCGGTTCCTCAGCCGAGAGGGGGATGAATCACGTGGCAGCTTTTGCAATCTGAGTTCTGCGGCTACCCTATCATCGTCACTGGCTGTTGCACTTAGAATGATCTCCTTGAGTTGCTGCCGTTTGGCAAGGTTCTTGGAGACAAGCTTCTGCCGCTTTACTTCGCGGGCGATCATGGATTTCTTGGCCATCTTAAATCCTTATGTCCTGAAGGGGAATTTAAACTGTTCGAGCAGCGCCTTCGCTTCCTGATCATTCCGAGCACTAGTGGTTATCGTAATGTCAAGCCCCCTCACGACATCAACCTTGTCAAAGTCAATTTCGGGAAAGATGATCTGCTCTTTCACACCCATACTGTAGTTACCGCGACCATCAAAAGATTTTCCGTTAAGGCCACGGAAGTCACGAATACGTGGAATAGCAACAGTAATTAGTCGATCCAAGAATTCATACATTCTCTCACGACGAAGAGTCACCTTGCATCCGATTGGCATTCCATCGCGAATTTTGAATCCAGCGATTGACTTCTTGGATATGGTAATGATCGGCTTTTGCCCACTGATCTTCTGCAGATCTTCCATGGCGTTCTGCAGGATTTTTTTATCAGCCACTGCTTCCCCGACCCCCATATTCAGGGTGATCTTTTCGATCTTCGGGACCTGCATTGCAGATTTATATCCAAACCGTTTGGTTAGCTCACCAACGATCTCTTCTTTATACAGTTTTTGCAATCTGGCCATTTTTGTTTCACAGATCAAGCGTCAATGACTTCGTTATTCGACTTAAAGAATCGAACCTTTCTTCCATCAGCCAGCATTTTGAAGCCGACCTTATCGCCCTTATTTGTCGCTGGATTAATCAAAGCAACATTTGAGATATGTATGCTCATAGCTTTCTCAACAATCCCACCCGAGATTCCCTTCATTGGAACGGGCTTTTGATGTTTCCGAGCAACATTTACACCCTCTACTACCAACCTGTTTTCTCCAGGAGTGCTCAGAACCGCCCCTCTTTTTCCCTTGTCTCGACCAGTAAGAACAATGACCTGATCGCCTTTTTTTATTTTTCTCATGTTCGTCTCCTAGATCACTTCCGGGGCGAGTGAGATAATCTTCATGAATTTCTCTGATCGTAATTCACGCGTCACAGGGCCAAAAATTCGAGTTCCAATGGGCTGATGCTGATTATTCAAAAGCACAGCAGCATTTCCATCGAAGCGAATCAACGAACCATCCGTGCGACGGACTCCCTTCCTAGTTCTAACAACTACCGCGTTGTACACTTCGCCCTTCTTCACACGTCCCCGGGGAATGGCTTCTTTGATGCTTACCTTGATGATGTCGCCCACATTGGCATATCTGCGATGTGAGCCTCCGAGAACCTTAATGCACATGACCTTTCTTGCACCGCTATTGTCGGCAACATCAAGGTTGGTTTGCATCTGAATCATTTATGTGTACCTGACTTTAATTTCGTGAGGGCTAATTACTTAGCACGATCAACAATCTTTTCGAGTTTCCATACCTTTCTTCCAGAGATAGGTCGGCAGGCAGAAACAACAACTACATCACCTTCTTGCGACTCGTTCTTTTCATCGTGAGCCAGTAGCTTGGTACTTCTTCTGATGAACTTACCGTAAAGGGGATGTGGTACCACCCGCTCTACCTTTACAGAAATGGTCTTATCCATTTTGTTACTGACAACCTTACCTGTCAGCGTATGAAGGTGCTTCTCTTCTGCACTCATTTGCTCGCCTCTTTCTGTGCGAGGATCGTATGAATCCGCGCAATGTTGCGTCTATTTAATTTAATCTGGTGTGGCTTGGAAAGCTGCCCGGTAGCTTTCTGCATCTTTAGATTAAATTGATCCCGATAGATTTCCACCATGGTAGAGGTTAGCTCTTCGGTTGATTTGGCATGTAGCTCAGATACCTTCATCACATCACCGTCCGCACAGTAAAGGTTGTCTTAATGGGTAGTTTTGCTGCGGCCAATGCAAAAGCTTCTCTCGCGAGCTCCTCGCTAACCCCCTGCAATTCATAGAGCATTGTGCCTGGTTTGATTTCGGCAACCCAGTACTCAACACTTCCCTTACCACTACCCATACGCACTTCAAGAGGCTTCTTGGTAATTGGCTTATCTGGGAATACACGTATCCAGATTTTTCCTCCACGCTTTACATGTCGGGTGATGGCACGCCTAGCTGACTCAATTTGTCGGGCAGTCATCCTTCCCCGCTCAACGGATTTTAAGCCAAATTCACCGAAGGAGACCTTGTTACCCCTAAGAGCAAGCCCGGTATTCCGGCCCTTGTGCTGTTTTCTGAATTTTGTACGTTTTGGCTGCAACATGATCTGATCGCTCTACTTATGCTTCGACAGATGTCTGCCTTGACTCATCGGATAGCTGAGGAAGAACTTCACCCTTGAATATCCAAACCTTTACACCAATGATTCCATAGGTTGTCTTTGCTTCTGCAAAGCCGTAATCAATATCAGCTCTGAAGGTATGAAGTGGCACTCGTCCTTCCCGGTACCATTCGGTGCGAGCAATCTCAGCACCATTCAATCTTCCGCCTACACTGATTTTAATACCTTCAGCACCTAGTCTCAGGGTATTCTGAACGGCTCTTTTCATCGCCCTTCTGAACATAATTCTCTTTTCCAGCTGCTGTGCAACTCCTTCAGCTACAAGTTGCGCATCAAGTTCTGGCTTTCTGATTTCTTCAACCGAGATCTGTACCGGTACACCCATCATCGCTGAAACTTCTTTTCTCAGCGCGTCAATATCTTCACCTTTCTTACCTATCACCAATCCAGGGCGGGCCGTGTGGATTGTGATGTGTGCGTTGTTAGCCGGACGGTTAATCTGTATACGGCTTACCGATGCATGCCCAAGCTTCTTTCTCAGGAAGTCCCGTACCATCAAATCCTTATGCAGAAAATCCGCATAGTCCTTGCTATTTGCATACCAACGCGAAGTCCAGTCTTTTACGATACCAAGGCGTATGCCTGTAGGATGTACTTTCTGTCCCATAATATGACCTAACGACTCTCGGAAACTTGAACGGTTATGTGACAAGTGCGCTTACTGATTCTGTTTGAACGCCCCTTTGCTCGTGCGGACATACGCTTAAGGGTAGCGCCTTCTCCCACTTCCACCGCCTTAATACGCAACTCGTCGATATCGGCACCATCGTTGTGCTCGGCGTTGGCGATAGCTGATTCAAGCACTTTCTTCATGATCTGGGCAGATTTTTTTGAGCTGAAAGCCAGAACGTCGATGGCTTTTTCAACTTTAAGCCCTCTGATTTGATCAGCCACGAGACGGCATTTTTGCGCCGATACCCTTGCCGTATTAAGTTTTGCGATTGTCGTCATTTCTGTAACCCGCTTTTTGACATCAAGGCGTTATTTGGACTTTTTATCTGCTTGGTGTCCTTTATAAGTACGAGTTGGAGCAAATTCCCCCAACTTGTGACCTACCATATTATCGCTTACCAGAACTGGTACGTGCTGACGCCCGTTGTGTATTGCTATTGTCAGCCCAATCATTTCCGGAAGAATCATGGATCGCCTGGACCACGTTTTAATTGGACGCTTGTTTCCACTCTGGCTACTTTCCAGAACCTTGTTCAGCAAATGGTGGTCAATGAATGGACCTTTCTTGATCGAGCGTGGCACGATTTATTCCTCTTGCAAAGCTTATTTCTTACGTCCACGAACGATTAATCTATCCGTTCGCTTATTGTTACGCGTTTTATAACCCTTAGCTGGAGTACCCCAAGGTGATACCGGGTGACGACCCCCAGAGGTCCTACCCTCACCACCTCCATGAGGGTGATCCACCGGATTCATTGCCACACCACGAACCGTGGGTCGAACACCGCGCCACCTTTTAGCACCCGCCTTACCCAGGGATGCCAGATTATGTTCATGGTTAGATACTTCGCCAATTGCAGCCTTGCAATCCGCCAGTACCTTGCGCATTTCACCAGAACGCAACCTCAGGGTTACATAGGCACCATCTTTGGCAACCAATTGAACAGATGCCCCACCTGAACGTGCCAACTGTGCTCCCTTTCCAGGATTCAATTCCACGCAGTGTACAACCGAACCTACCGGTATATTTCGCAGCGGTAGACAATTTCCTGTCTTTATTGGTGCAAATTCGGACGAGATAATTTCCTGCCCGGTTACGGCACCTTTTGGAGCAATGATATATCGACGTTCCCCATCGAGATAAACCAGAAGCGCGATATGTGCTGTTCTATTCGGATCGTACTCTATCCTTTCGATTTTAGCTGGTACACCCAACTTATCTCGCTTGAAATCAATGATTCGATAGTACTTCTTATGACCACCCCCCTTATGGCGGGTCGTTATGACACCCTGGTTATTTCTTCCAGATGCACGAATTCGCTTCTCAATGAGCTTCGATTCCGGACGTCCTTTATAAAGTCCATCGGTTTTAACCCGAACGACAAAACGCGATCCAGCAGATGTCGGTTTTGATTTGACAAGTGACATATGAGTCTTCCGTTATTTCCTGTTACTCGCTGCACATACAACTATGCAGAAGCAAAATCGATATCAAAACCTGGCTTAAGCTTAACGTAGGCTTTCTTCCAATCCGAGCGCTTACCCATGAATCGCCCGAATCGTTTTGATTTTCCCTTGACGTTAAGAACCTGCACAGAATCCACTTCGACTTTGAACAGCCGCTCGATTGCCCTTTTGACTTGTTGTTTAGTTGCAGCAGGCTTAACACGGAATACAACTCTGTTTTGCTTTTCTGCAGACAAACTGCTTTTCTCCGATATTACCGGATACTCCAGCACATTCATCAAATCAATCTGCCTCATGCCAGATTCTCCTGAATTGCTTTGATTGCTCCAGAGGTGACAATCACTTTTTCACTGTGTACCAACTCTACCGGGCTCAATGACCTGGCCTCGCTCACTTGTACGTGAGGTAGATTTCGTGCGGAAAGGAACAGGTTTACATCCAAACCTTCAGTAACAATCAATCCGGATTTGAAACCCAGGGCATCTAACTTGTTTTTCAGTTCCTTGGTCTTCACTTCTGAGAGACTCAATTCATCCGAAACCACCAAGCGACCTTGACGCAGCAACTCCGAGAAAATAGAAGACATTGCAGCACGGTACATTTTTTTGTTCAGCTTTTGCTCGTAATTTCTGTTGCGAGCTGCAAAGGTCACACCACCAGTTCTCCAAATGGGGCTGCGAGTCGTACCGGCTCGCGCACGACCACTCCCCTTTTGCTTCCATGGTTTTGCTCCACCCCCGCTAACATCGGAACGAGTTTTCTGGGCTTTCGTGCCAGATCGCGCGGCCGCGAGGTAGGAAACAACCAACTGATGCACTAAGGATTCGTTGAACTCGCGTCCGAACACATCCTCTGCTACTGCTAGGCTCTGTCCGCCAGCTTTAGCCGATGGAATTACAAGCGTCATGTTCTATCCCTTATTTTTTAACTGCGGCTTTGATGACAACCTTGCCACCTTTAGGTCCAGGAATTGCGCCCTTGATCATGACGAGAGCTCTTTCCTTGTTGATCATCGAAATCTTGAGGTTCTGCACTGTCACATTCGCAGCCCCCATATGACCAGCCATTTTCTTACCCTTGAATACACGACCTGGAGTCTGGTTCTGACCAATGGAGCCATGAACACGATGGGAGAGCGAGTTGCCGTGCGTTGCGTCCTGGGTTCTGAAGTTATGTCTTTTGACAACACCGGCAAATCCCTTACCGATACTCACGCCGCTAACATCAACAAATTGACCTTCCTCAAAAAGATCCAGCGAGATTCCTTCACCCGGGCTGTATTCATGCGTGTCAGCTGAATCAAGCCTGAATTCCATCAGACCCTTTCCTGCGTCTACGCCAACCTTGCCATAATGTCCAGCCATAGACTTGGTCAAGCTTGAGCGCTTGATTGAACCCGAGGTCACTTGCACCGCACGATAACCATCAGTCTCTACATTTTTTACCTGCACAATTCGGTTCGCCTCGACCTGAATTACAGATACCGGTTCAGCAGAACCATCCTCATGAAAGATGCGGGTCATTCCACACTTTCTTCCAACCAGTCCTAGGGCCATTGATCGCTCCTGGATAACTTACTTCTTAGTTCAGTTTGATTTGAACATCCACACCCGCCGCCAGATCTAGCTTCATCAAGGCATCCACGGTTTTATCCGTAGGCTCAATGATGTCCATCAAGCGTTTGTGAGTGCGCAATTCATATTGGTCTCTCGCATCCTTGTTCACGTGAGGTGAGACCAATACGGTGTATCGCTCCTTTTTTGTCGGCAGCGGAATAGGCCCCAGAACCTGAGCTCCCGTCCTCTTCGCTGTCTCAACGATTTCACTGGCTGACTGATCAATCAATCGATGATCAAAAGCCTTCAGCCGAATACGAATTCTCTGCTTTTGCGTGGACATTACGCGATCACCTTTGAAACAACACCAGCACCGACAGTACGACCGCCCTCGCGGACCGCGAACCGCAGACCTTCTTCCATGGCGATCGGGTTGATGAGCTTCACGGTGACCTTCACGTTGTCACCGGGCATCACCATTTCGACCCCTTCAGGCAGATCCACCGCGCCGGTGACGTCGGTGGTGCGGAAGTAGAACTGCGGACGATATCCATTGAAGAACGGGGTATGTCGACCGCCT
>Ga0172373_10007391_pt1 | contig 14278 bp, 9 predicted proteins | sample Lak10m_2_FD_114546 | JGI IMG/M metagenome (GOLD analysis project Ga0172373, IMG submission 114546) | Freshwater microbial communities from Kabuno Bay, South-Kivu, Congo - kab_092012_10m | ecosystem: Environmental > Aquatic > Freshwater > Lake | place: Democratic Republic of the Congo: South-Kivu... | reverse complement strand
TTTCCAAAATTGAATCTGGAAAACTTGAACTGGAAAATCAAGCCTTCGATGTTAGAGAGTGCGTCGAGGATTCACTCGAACTCTTGGCCTCAAAAGCATCTGAGAAGGGAATAGATCTCACCTATCTGGTGGATAGTAATGTGCCGGTCACAATAAATGGTGATATCACACGATTAAGGCAAATCCTTACAAATCTTATTAGCAATGCAATCAAGTTTACATCAAAGGGGGAAGTATTTATTTCTGTAAATGCCAGAGTGATAGAATATAATATTTATGAACTTTACTTTGCCGTTAAAGATACAGGTATTGGAATTCCGAAAAGTAAAATGGGTAGGCTGTTCAAATCATTTAGTCAAGTGGATTCTTCTACAACAAGAATTTTTGGAGGTACAGGGCTTGGTTTAGTGATAAGTAAAAAATTAACCAACCTTATGGGCGGAGATATTGGTGTTGAGAGTGAATATGAAAAAGGGAGTACTTTTTATTTTAATATCAAAGCCGAAGCCGTACCTTCTCCTCCAAAAATTTATCTTGCTGGAAAATCACCCGAATTATCCGGCAAAAAAATTTTAATTATTGATGATAACCCTACAAATTTAAAAATCCTTTCGATCCAAACCACAGCTTGGGGAATGATTCCAATTGCCATAAATAATCCACTGGATGGACTAATTAAAATTAAGGATGGTGAAAAATTTGATATTGCAATTCTTGATTACCAAATGCCTGATATTGACGGGCTGCATCTGGCAATGGAGTTCAGAAATTATCCGATGGGAGAAAAACTTCCAATAATAATTCTTACCTCACTCGGGAAAAAGGATACTCTTGAAGAACTAGAAAAAGCAAAGCTTTCAGCTTTTATTTTGAAGCCAGTCAAACAATCTCAACTTTTCAGAACACTAATATCAGCGATTTACAAATCAGATGATGTTTCGACTACAAAGTTTTTATCTCCAACTCCGCATTCGGACAAAAAAAACAAAACATATCCAATCAAAATACTTTTAGCCGAAGATAATGTGGTAAACCAAATGGTCGCGACAAAAATGTTGGCAAATATTGGTTACAAAACTGACGTTGCTTCCAATGGCAAAGAAACTTTCGACGCAATTAACAAAATAAAGTATGACTTAATATTGATGGATATTCTTATGCCTGAAATGGATGGGTTCGAAGCCACACGGGCTATTCGAAAGCTCGATAAGTCGATAAAACAACCCAAGATTATTGCGATGACTGCGAACGCGATGACAGGTGACCGTGAAAAATGTTTACGTGCCGGAATGGATGACTATCTTAGTAAGCCTATCAAAGCGGAAGAACTTGTTGCAAAGCTTTCTCAATGGGGTGAAATAATAAATCTTGAGAGTGCAAATGAATTGGAACAGATTAAAAAACAGGAGCTGTCCGTCAGCATTCTAGATGAAGAAAAAATAAGTCTTTTAGCGGATATTAATACGAAGGAAGACGCTGTTTTTCTTGTAGAACTTCTTGAAATTTTTATCAGGGATTTGCCAAAAGCAACTGCTAATATTACTGATGCATATAAAAGACAGGATGTACAAAAATTAAAATTTAATGCACACAGATTAAAAGGAAGCAGCCTAAGTTTGGGCATTGACCATTTAGCAAAAATTTGTGAGCAGATAGAAAAAGCTGCGATGAGTAATTCATTTTCAGAGGAAACATCAGACGCCATTAAAAACTTATCAAATGATTTTGAAATTCTTATTAAGGAACTTGAAAGGCTTAAAGAAAAATACAAAGCTGTTTGCTAAAAATATTCGCTTTATTCTTGAATCACACTAATGCAAAAAAGAGCGCCACTCAATAGAACGATCAACATCACTGATTCGGAATTTGAGTGGCTAAAAAATCATTTATAAAAGTAAGTAATCCTGTAAACTGGGAAGAGATAAAGAACAAAATCATAGTTGCAATCCGTTTTCGATAATTGATTTTTTGCCGGATAATTTCATAACTCTGCTTTTTATTAACCCCCTATACAATTTAAATGATATTTTAAATCTGTTAAGTTCGAATCACTTTCACAAATTCAATATGAACAATGGATGAAATCCAAGTTGTCAAAAATGATCGGTATGCTCTTGCAATCTGCCTCGGTTTATATCTGATAATATTGGAAAACTTCAGCAGCTATTCTTAACATCGGGACAAAATATTTCAGACATGGATAATTCAATTCAGGGATTTTGGGAAGGGGTTTTCGGGGAAAGGAATTCCTTAAGAGTTCAAAAAAAATCAAAGAGAAAATTTGGAATAGAGAATAATAATTGCAACTTTTGTAATACAATTTTAATAATTACGGGTGCCAGTCGACAAATTAGTGCCCAACTCCGTCAGGTTCGAAAGGAAGCAGCGGTAAGCATGCGATTTGGGTGGCTGGTTTCCCTTTTTTTATTTAAAGAATTTAGTTGGCAGTAAATATTTAAGCGTTCCTTTCTGAGGTTTAACTTTTCCCTCAAAACTTATTTTTGCAATTGTCGAAGGTTTAAAACTGATGTTTAAACTTTGATCTGCTATTAAAACTTCCAGGTGTTCGGATAAATCGGGTTGATGACCGACGAAAGCAATGTCCTCTACTTTAAACATGTTAGCAAGTTCGATAATGTCTTTAGTTTTACAACCTGGGGCAAGTTTATTATCAACAAAAAACTTATCGGTTAAATTGAAGCTAGCCGAAACAACCTCAGCAGTTTGTTTAGCCCTGAGGTAGGGGGAGGAAAGTAGGATGTCTATCTGTGAAATTGCAACTTTCCAGAATTTAATAGCATTCTCAAGCGCCTGTTTTCCTTCGGTAGTTATCTTTCGCTCGCTGTCTTTAATAAGAGGAGAAATTCTTTCAGCCTCCGCATGTCTGATTAAATAAACATTCATTCTAATCCCTCATAATTAATAAATAAAAAATTAATATTTTTATGAAAATCTGCCAGATCACGCATCAATGATCTGCCTGATTTTGAATTCATTTTCTCATCCATCTTATCTTTTGATTCGGAACTTAATTCACAATAAAAATCAAATCGACCTTCAAACATCAGAGAATTTTCGACCTTTGCCATTCTTATTTCTTCCCCTGCGATTTGAGAAAGCAATTTCAGGGTTGTGTCTTTAAAGTGCGTAAGTATAATGTTGTCGTCAGAAACTTTTAAAAAAATAAGAAGTTTATACATCAGCATTCAATAAAAAAAGAGTTCAATATATTCTCGTAAATATTTTTATTCTTCTCATAAGTAAATTTCGGTGCTTCGAGAATTATAATATATTTTTTGTCCTTGCATGAATGTTCAACGAAGAGTAAGATGCTTTTGCCTTGTTCAAAAGCATTACTGAATCGTACATAATATTCACCTGTTGTCTTGTTTGGGAGGGGATGATCGAAATACGATTCCGCAGAATCTGTTGCGTTAATTTTGGCAACTGAAATAGTGGCGCCCAGCCTATTATTTACATACCTTGTTCCTTTGATTTCCCTCTTCAAATTTTGCGTAATAGAGAAATTATTAATTTCCTGCCAAGTGCTGTCAATATCTATCGAATAATCTTTCAGTTCGCTATTATTATTGCTATGATAAGAAGTATTTGCCAACTCGGTCCTGAGTAATTCAATATCTGCAAGCTTGTTGATAGCTGTCTTCTTCGTTGAAAAATTGTAACTATTAATTTTTCCCAAAATTAATGATTCGAATTTTAATTCACGGCTAATATATTTTTTTTGCTTCTGATCATAAAAAAATGTATCCAATAAAGCGGGATCTGTATTAAGATTTAATTGCCGAATTAGGGTTGATATAAAATTGTCCGAAATAAATTTTATTGCCTGTGAAAACTCTTCGTTTGGAAATATTGCTTTTGTAAAATTTTTGAAAACGGTTTCGGCTGAGTCTTCTTTAATACTGTAAATTGAAAGTCGTTGAATTTCAACTGTATCTTTCGTTAAAAAATTTTCGATCAACGAAATAAAATTATGATTTCCTACTTTGAAATTATTTGCAAACAAAAAGCCATTAATGGATTTATCAATTAGTAAACATTTTAAATGCTCGTTATAAATAGCAAAGCGATTGTAAATTGGATTAGAATATTCTAAAAGAATAGAATAATATTTTTTATCCCCCAGCATTAAGCTGTCTATCTGAAACTTATTGTAATTTTGATTAACAGGCAAAGAAAGATCAATCACGCCCGAAATAAGATTATTTTTATCTTCGTTTCCTTTAATGGCTTCTATAGTTATTTCTCGAATTTGATTGCTATGAAATTTAGTCTTAGGTTTATCTCCATCCTCTGAATTGCAGGCGGCAATAAGAAAGATAAATAACAGGAATAAATAGTAAATGTTTTTCATCACAAACAAATTTAACAATAAAAAAATTCCTGCACGATTAAAATTTTTCTGTTTTGCTCTCAGGAATTTTTATTTGTTGAAAATATTAATAGACTTAATTGGAAAGAAAAGTATTAGGATCAATACTAGATTTGTTTGATTTGTTAATCAAAAAACGAGTTCCATTTTTTGGTTCAGACTCAACTTGATCCGCCATTTTGATTCCGGGAATAATTAATCCAATATAGTTATAAACCGGCAGGAGCAATTGTCGCCTCGAAATTCTTTTTGAGTCGCCAATTGGAATTCCCGCATGATTTATATTCGATCTATCAATTAATAATTTATCTTGATCCTTTAACAAATACCTTCCGTTGTATAACTCATTATAACGAACGTCAATAATTTTCTTTAACGAATCAAATTCAGGCTGTTCGTACTTTTCGTTTTCTTTGGTGAATGCAACTGTGACTGCATTATTTTCGCTGTGAACTAAAACAGGTGTTCCCAGTTCAATTTTATCATAAATATCTTTTGCATCTTCCCGGCCAACTCTTACACAGCCATGCGAGCTTGCCTTTACTCCAAGGTATTTGTAATATCTTTTGCCAAGCAAAGCATGAAATCCTATTCCATAATTGAACCCCATCCAATTAAGCATCAAAGTGCTGTCGAATTGTCTCGAGTGCCATTGCGGCATCATTGATTGAATTACAAAAAGTCCTTCCTTAGTATTGACGCCTTCAAATAATCTATCAGTGCCGCTCGATATTCCAAATGATTTTGTTGAATCGATTCGCGAGTGTAAATAACCCATTTGAGTTTTAAGATTAACTTCAATGAAATAGGGCTTATCTGTGTAAACAGTATCGCGCAGTCCTGAAAAATCTGTTACAAAATAAATCGAATTTGATTTTGCAGTATGTTCATCATCATTCGAGGTAATTTTTTCAGAGTCGTTCTGAATGAGAAATACTGATGAAATAAAAATTATTACGGCTGAAATTCTAACCATTTTTAACTTCTTCAATTTTGAAATAATCACTTAAGAGTTTTGCTTTTTTTATCCCAACAATTTTTGCAATTGTTTCCAATTCAGAATTACGGACTGCTGCAAAACTACCCAATTCTTTTAACAATTTTTGTGCCGTCAAGTTTCCCACTCCCTTAATATCTGTCAATTCTGTCTTTATTGTTCGTTTTGATCTTCTTTTCCTATGGAATGTAATTGCGAAACGATGAGCTTCATCCCTCACGTGCTGTAACAATTTTAGACCGGAGGAAGTTTTGGGAATAGTTTCGGGTTCTGAATTTCCGGGGAAAAATACTTCTTCAAGCCTTTTGGCAAGCCCTATTATATTAAAATTTTTAAGTCGAAGTCTATTCAGTATTTCAACTGCACTCGAGAGCTGACCTTTGCCGCCATCAACCATAATCAAATCCGGAATTTGCTCATTTTGTTCAATCAATTTTGAATATCTTCTTTCAATAACTTCCTGCATACTTAAAAAATCATCCGGACCTTCAACCGTTTTAATAATAAATTTTCGATAAAGATTCTTTTTTGGTTTTCCATCCACAAAAACAACCATGCTTGCAACACTATCGCTTCCTTGTATGTTTGAAATATCAAAGCATTCAATTTTCCTTGGTAATATTTTCAATCTCAAATCTCTTTGCAAAGCTGATAAAGCATAGGGTGCACTACCAAGTATTTTCATTCTCTGAATTTGAATTTCCTTCAATTGAAGTATAGCATTTTCTTTGCACATTTTTACCAGTGATCTCAATTCTCCACGCTGTGGAATAAATATTTCAATTTTACGATCTGCTTTTTGTGAAAGCCATTCTTCAAGCAAAAGCGAGTCAACAGGTTCGGTTTCCACTACAACTTCTTTAGGAATTTCTTGCTGATCGGAATAATAAAACTTTATTGCTGCGGAATATATTTCTGACAGTTCTTCATTTTCCACTATTGAAAGTCTAAGCTGCTTTTTCGATATAAGTTTCCCGCTCCGGATATTAAAAACTGAACAGGAAGAATCTTTCCCTTCATAAGCAACCGAAATAATATCTCTATCTTCAAAATCATCACTTATTATTTTTTGTTTAGAAGAAAGCACTGAAAGTTTTTCAATCTTATCGCGAAGCACCGCGGCTTTTTCAAATTCCAAGGCTTCAACTAATTGCTCCATTTTATTTTTCAACTCTTTAATCAGATCATCGGTTTTACCTTTTAGGACTTTTATCGCTTCCGAAACCATATCGTTGTAATCTTGCTGCGAATACAAGCCCTCACAAGGTCCGTCACATTTTTTAATATGGTAATCAAGGCAGACTTTAAATTTTTTCTTTCCAATATTTTCTTGAGATAAATCAAGCCTGCAGCTCCTGATTCTGAAAACTTCATTAATAATTTTGAGTGAAGTTTTCATATTTTTTACATCTGTATATGGTCCAAAATACTTTGCCCCATCCCTGATCAAATTTCTGGTGGAATAAATTCTTGGAAAAGCTTCTTTAGTTACTTTTATAAATGGAAAGGATTTATCATCTTTTAAGTTGACATTATATCTGGGTTTGAATTTTTTAATCAGGTTGTTTTCGAGAACTAATGCTTCAATCTCGCTATCTGTTACAATCAATTCAATATCTCTAATCTTATTTACCAAAGCTTGGGTCTTGGGCGATTCAAGATTGTTCTGAAAATAAGAACGAACTCTATTTTTTAAATTCTTCGCTTTACCGACATAGATTATTTTATTCTTTTCGCCGAAGAACTGATAGATACCAGGTCTATCCGGCAGGTTTTTGAGTTTGGATTCAAGAGAAGGATTCATCGCATTCTAAAAATAATGTTATTTAAAAACATAATTTTTAGGAATCACAACGATTCCGGTTTCAGAAATCGTAAACATTTTTTTGTCTTTTTCAAGATCAAAACCTATTTCTGTACTTTCAGGAACAATTACGTTTTTATCTATAATAGTTTTTCTAATACGTGAATGCCGTCCAATGTTGCAATTACTCATGATAATTGAATCAGTGATGTAGCTAAAGCTATTAACCTTTACGCCTGGACCGAGCAGAGATTTCTCTACCAAACCTCCTGAAACAATCGTCCCGTCACAAATAATAGAATTTAGAGTTCGACCGACACGCTCGCCTTCATGCGATACTGTTTTTGCAGGCGGAAATTGATATTGATAAGTTCTCATTGGCCAGCTTAAATCGTAAAAATTAAATTCCGGGTTAACTGAAATCAAATCCATGCTTGCATCAAAATAACTTTCTATTGTTCCGATATCTTTCCAGTAAGGATCGGTTTTTTTATTCTCATCAAAAAATTGATATGCATTCACTTGCATGTTTTGTTTTATCATATATGGAATTATATCCTGGCCAAAATCATTGTTCCTAATTTTTTTTGCTTCCATTTCTTGAAAGATGCCTCGCAGCACTTCACCATTAAAAACATAGATGCCCATGTTCACATATGAGTGCTCAGGTTTGCCGGGAATTGCAGGAGGATCGGCGGGCTTTTCTATGAATGACTGAACTTCATTATTTTCATTAACTCCAACTATCCCGAAACGGCTTGCTTCTTTTCGAGGAACTTCAATGCAGGCAATGGACAAGTCTGCTTTTTTATCAACATGAAATTGTAAGAATCTCATATAGTCCATTTTATAAATATGATCGCCGCTTAGGCATAGCACCCATTTTGCTTTTTTATCGGACGAAAAGAGATTTATATTTTGATTGATTGCATTTGCCGTTCCAAGATACCATTCATTATTTAGCTTACGCTGCGGTGGAATTGAATAAATAAATTCTCCAAGCTCAGGATTGAAAATACTCCATGCTTCAAAAATATGTTGATTAAGTGAATCAGATTTATATTGAGTTAATACGTAAATTCGTCTCAATCCTGAGTTAAGACAATTAGATAACACGAAATCAATAATCCTGTATTTACCACCGAACGGTACTGCAGGTTTTGATCGATGCGCAGTCAGTGGATAGAGTCTTTCTCCCTGCCCACCGGCAAGTATCATAGTTATTGTATCTCTTAAAATCGAAGAACCAGGAAAAGGCATAAATCCTCCTTATTTTTTATGAGAATATATTGAATTATGATTTGATTGGCAATTTAAGTTTTTATTAAATTGAATTGAAAGATTAATTGATTGTTTAGAAAAAATTTTTTGTGTCCATTTCGATTAAATATTTGATGAAAAAAAATTCCCTGATGATTTCCTGCTTTACATTTATTATTTCTTTTGTACTTGGCTGGAATGTTTATATTAAGGGTGGGGCAGTCAGCAGCTATACTTTAGAAGATTTTCCGTTTAAAGATAATTCGGAACAGAAAATAATTCTTGGGCAGAATGAAATCGACGTACTTCATTACGAGTTGAAGCTCGATTTGTTCCCCGAAACTAAGCTTCTTTCCGGTTCGGCCATTATTCAATTTAAATTAACCGATACAGCAATGGAGTCAATTCATTTTAATTTTTATAATAATATGATAATAAAAAAAATAGAATTGAATCATGAAAAAATTGACTATCAGCAGTCGAATAACCTTCTTTCGTTCGCAAATAGGACGAAACAAGATACCAGTATTCTCGAAATATTTTATGAAGGTACCCCGCAAAAAAGCGGACTCGGTGGATTTATGTTTGGAAAGTTGAATGGGGAAAGTGTTGTTTATAATTTAAGCGAACCCGATTTTGCCTCTACCTGGTTTCCGTGCAATGATTTGCCAACGGACAAAGCATTGATTGATGTTTATATTACCAATGATTCATCACAGGTTTCAATCTCAAATGGAAACTTGATAAATGTTTCGGTTACTGGTAGTAGAAAAACTTATCACTGGCAAACTGTTTACCCGATTTCTACTTATCTGGTAAGTGTTTATTCGTCAAATTATGTTTCATTTTCTGATCTCTATGTATCTCAGGATTCAACCGATACAATGTCAGTTGATTATTTTGTTTTCCCTGAACATCTGAACGATGCTCAAAAAGATTTCAAAAACCATCCCAAAATGTTAAACGTTTTTTCGAAACTTTTTGGAGAATATCCTTTTATTAATGAGAAATATGGTGTGGCAGAGTTTTTATGGCAGGCTGGAGCAATGGAGCATCAAACAATTACAGGCATTGGCTCCAACTTCGTCTCTGGTAATAATTTCTTTGAAGATATTTATATTCACGAACTTGCACATCAATGGTGGGGGAATGCTGTTGGATTAAAATCATGGAAAGACATCTGGTTGAACGAAGGCTTTGCTACTTATTCTGAAGCACTTTATTACGAGGCAATTTCTGGTTCGGATGCACTGAAGTCAACTATGCTTGCTAAATATCAGGATCGATTTAAGGGAAAACTTTATGATCCCGGAGAAAATCTTTTTGGTACTACAGTCTATGACAAAGGTGCGTGGGTGCTTCACATGTTAAGATGGGAAGTCGGCGATGAAATATTTTTTACGATCTTAAGAGAATATTTTAATAAGTACAAATATCTAAATGCTTCAACTGAAGATTTTAAAATTGTTTGTGAAGATGTAAGCGGGAAAAATCTTGAAAACTTTTTTGCACAATGGGTTCACAAGGGCGAGGATCAAATAAGCGTTCAATACAATTGGAGCAGTGCATTTGTAAACGATTCGAATTCTGTTATGCTTAATATTGAACAGCTTCAAAAAGATTGGGAGGTGTTTGATTTTAAACTTCAAATTCATTTGATTTATCCGAATAACACTGTGGAAGAAAAAATTTTATATGTTAGTAAACGGAATCAGAAATTCACTTTTAATGTAAAAGGAAAACCTGAAAAGATTATTCTTGATTATGACAACTGGCTTTTAGGTTCTTTTCAGAATGCTGCTGATACTTCCGAATAATTCTTAATTAAAAATGAAATAATAAACTTGGACAAAACTTATTTCTTTATTTCCGATCTTCACTTAGGTTTGCAATCGAAAGAAATCGAGCAAGCGAAAGAAAAATTGCTTGTTAAATTTCTTCAATTTGCCAAGGACAACTGTGATGAACTTTTTATCGTCGGTGATCTTTTTGACTACTGGTTTGAATACAAAAGAGTTTATCAAAAAGGATATTACCGAACATTAACTGCTCTTGCAGATATTGCTGAAAGAGGAATAAAAATTCATTACTTTATCGGCAATCATGATTTTCTTCATCGAGATTTTTTCAAAACTGAATTCAATGCTGTAATGTATGAAGATGGGCAGGAATTTCTACTGAATGATAGGAAATTTTTTATCGGACATGGCGATGGACTTGTAAAAAATGATTACGGTTATCTCCTGCTTAAAAAAATTTTACGCAATCGCTTTTTCCAAAAATTATATTCAATTATTCATCCCGATCTCGGGATTACAATTGCAAGCGGTACAAGCAAAACAAGCAGGGGATACACATCAAAGAAAGACTACGGCGAAGCTGATGGTTTGTTAAACGAAGCTGCCGCTAAAATTAAAAGTGGATTTGAATATGTTATATTTGGACACGTGCATAAAAAATCTTTTGAGAAAATAGGAGAGGGCTATTATATCAATTTAGGCTCGTGGTTAGATGCTCCTTGTTATGGGAAATTTAAAGATAATAAATTCGAGATAGTTAACTGGAATTAAGATGGCAAAAAAAATAAGTGATAATGATTTCCAAAAATATTTTAACGACCCCGAATTCAGGAACAAAAATAGATTGAAAGATAATAAAAAAATAAACAGATGGAATTATAAAAAGATTTTTCTTGTTAGCTTTTTATTATTGTTTCTTGCCGGATCAATTTATATTTATTCAGGACTGCCCTCATTAGAAGAACTTGAAAATCCCCGCCCCATGCTTGCGAGCAAAGTATTTACTTCGGATGGTGAATTACTCGGACAATTTTTTATAGAGAATAGAATTGAAACTAATATAGATTCCCTGCCGAGCTTTGTAACTGATGCTTTGATTTCTACCGAAGATAGAAAATTTTTCGACCATTGGGGGGTCGATCTTGGAAGATTTTTTAAAGCGATGATCAAAAATGTCTTTACATTTTCTCGTGAAGGTGCTTCTACAATTACTCAGCAGCTTGCAAAAAATCTTTATCAACTGAAGGAGGGTAGAGAAAATCTGATTGGTACGGGTGTGCGTAAAATTCGTGAGTGGCTGACTGCAATTCAAATTGAAAAAAATTTTACTAAAGGAGAAATTCTTGAATTATATCTGAATGTTTCAAACTTTGGACGCAGTGCTTACGGAATTGAGTCCGCTGCTAAAGTTTATTTCAATAAAAAAGCTTCCGAACTCACTCTGCCGGAAGCGGCTGTGTTTATTGCTTTACTTAAATCACCCGAGTATTATGACCCTGTGAAAAATTATGAAAATTCTTTAGCAAGAAGAAATCTTGTAATGTACAATATGGTTGTCACTGGAAAGTTAACGGAGACTCAGTATGAATCTATGAAACAACAGCCGATTGTTTTAACCTCCGGTAGAATTAGCGGTGTAAAGAGTGAAGCTCCTTATTTTATGGAATATGTTCGGCAACAAATGACTACATTGGCTACCAAGCATGGGTTTGATTTTTATCGTGATGGGATAAATATTTATACGTCACTGGATATGAGAATGCAGAAAATTGCAAATCGCGTTGCAGCCCAGCATATTAAAACATATCAAGAACTATTTGATAAAAACTGGAGCTGGGAAAAGAATAAAACTTTGCTTACAAGTTTAGTAGATCAAGCAATTAAGAATAATCCTAAATACATTTCAGCAAGCAGCAATGGACAGAAAGCGAAAATTTATAATCAGTTAAAAAACAGGGTAAGTTTTGTTGATTCGGTAAAGAAAGATGCAGCTACAGTTGAAGTTGGTTTTGTTGTAGTTGATCCTGCTACCGGGCAGATTAAAGCCATGGTGGGTGGGGAGAATCAGGAGTTTGGCAGAGGTTTAAATCATGTGACAGGGATTAGGCGGCAGCCGGGCTCTTCATTTAAGCCTTTCGTGTATGCGACGGCTTTGGAGAATGGTTACTATCCTGCTTACACATTATTAAATCAAAAATTTAATTATAATGGATGGTCGCCGGATAATGCTGATAATGATTATACCGGATATGAAACTTTACGATGGGCGCTTGCGCATTCTGTTAATGTTATAACCGGACGAATGACTATCAGCGAAATTGCTCCGCCTAACCAGATAATCAAACTTGCTCAAAGGATGGGAGTTAAATCCACACTTGCACCCTATCCTTCAATTGGGCTCGGTACTTCGGAACTTACACCCCTTGAGATCACTTCTGCATTCGGCACTTTTGTTAATAAAGGCGTTCACGTTGATCCGATCTCGATCTTAAAAATTGAAGATAGGAACGGAGTTATGTTAGAGCAATTCACTCCTGATTATACTGAAGCTATATCATCTCAATCAGCTTCTATTATGGTTGATATGATGCAGGATGTAATTAATTATGGAACAGGGGCGGGGGTTAGAAGATATTTCCAATATCCTGCGGCGGGGAAAACAGGTACCACACAAAACTTTTCTGATGCATGGTTTGTGGGATATACTCCACAGCTTGTTGGCGGGGTATGGGTGGGGTTTGATGATCATCGTGTAAAGTTTACAAACTGGTATGGACAGGGAGCCAAAGCTGCTTTACCAATCTGGGCAATGTTTATGGAGGCTGCATACAAAGAATTGAAAATCCCTCTTAAATATTTTGATCTTGATGGAAAAGTTATCCAGGCAACTTTTTGCAAAGAGACTATGAATCTTGGCGATCCAAGAATTGCAACTGATAATTGTCCCGAAACTTATACTGACATTATTAATGAAAAGTATTTACCCGCGACATGTGAAATTCATAACGGGGGAGGTAAAATAAAACGGGAAGATCAATCAGGTGAAACAAGCTGGTGAGTTCTAATTATTTCCAAGTAGAATAATTTTTCGTAACTTTGAATTGAAAAAAGATTTATCTAAAGAATCTTTTCGAAAATATTTTTCAGAAGTTATTTAAAAAAAGAATTGCCCGAATGGCGAAATTGTTGAAAATCCCTATGGGAGTGGACGCGCCATTTAGAAGGTTCTTTAAAGTTAAATTTTTATTCATAATTATTTTGCCCGAATGGCGAAATTGTTGAAAATCCCTATGGGAGTGGACGCGCCAGTTGGAAGGTTCTTTAAAGTTAAATATTGATTCATTATTATTTTGCCCGAATGGCGAAATTGTTGAAAATCCCTATGGGAGTGGACGCGCTATTTAGAAGGTTCTTTAAAGTTAAATTTTTATTCATAATTATTTTGCCCGAATGGCGAAATTGGTAGACGCGCTAGGTTCAGGGTCTAGTGGATGTACTTCCATGGGGGTTCGAGTCCCCCTTCGGGCACTGTGTTTCAATTATTAATGTGTAGTGTACAATTTAGAATAAAAAAATAACAATTAATATTATTGGGTAAGTTTATAGGCAGTCGAAATCTCTCCTCTCATATGATCGGGCAAAACAGAAGCACCAAGTGGTAATCATACTTGGATTAATTCAAAAACTGTAGTTCTTAGTATTCCGAGCAAGGGCGATTGCCCTATCAAACTTGGCGGGTTTGGTAAATATAGTTTGATTTAAAAAAATCTTTAAGGTGGAGGAATTAAATAGATGCGAATATCCAATAATAAAAAAGACTGCACAATTTTACAGCCTTTTGATATTTAGCGTCTTTCACATTTTAGAATTGAATAGTTAACGAAATGATCGCTTAACACTATTTACTATTACGACATTTGTCGCCTGGTAATTTTTACTTATTTAATTTTGTTTCTGGATTTAAATCATAATATAATTTAATGTATTCTCTCACAACTTTCATCGATCTTCCTGTGATTTCTTTT
>Ga0172373_10007390_pt1 | contig 14280 bp, 10 predicted proteins | sample Lak10m_2_FD_114546 | JGI IMG/M metagenome (GOLD analysis project Ga0172373, IMG submission 114546) | Freshwater microbial communities from Kabuno Bay, South-Kivu, Congo - kab_092012_10m | ecosystem: Environmental > Aquatic > Freshwater > Lake | place: Democratic Republic of the Congo... | reverse complement strand
GAACGCGGGCGCCAGCTTCGATCCGCCGCTGAATCCGGCCAACGGCGCGGCTCCGCTGACCGGGCTGATCGTGCGCCGCAACGCGCTCGGCGAGTGGCGCGACGTGAACGCCGCCGACTGGACCGCCTTCGTCAGTGGTCCGGGTGCCGTGTTCTCCGGCCGCAAGCCGGGCTGGACGCTGCTCGACCACGACCTCGCCTTCGTCGACGCCGAGACGCTCGCCGTGCGCTACGAGGGCGAGCTCATGAATCTCGTGATGGCCGTGGGCGTGAATCCCTCCAGTGGCGAGGTCACGGCGCTCGGCACGGACGCGACCAACGAGGTGCGCTTCGAGCCCAACCTGGCGGGCACGTTCCTGCGCGTGCGCCTCGCGCGCGTCGAGCCCGCGCCGGGCGGCGCGAAGACGCTCGTGGACCTGAATCCGCAGCTCGACTACAGCGCGGCGACGGTCGCGCCGGCGACGCGTGCGCTCGGTCTCGGCGATCCGCGCGCGCTCGAGTGGCACCCGAGCGGCGCCTTCGCCTTCGTGGCCGGCATGGGCTCGAACAACGTGCTCGTGGTGGATGCGAGCGGCGCGCGGCTCGGCGCTCCGCTGCCGGTCGGCAGCGGTCCGACCGGCCTCTCCCTCGACGTGGCGCGCGGCCAGCTCTACGTGCTCAACAAGTTCGAGGCCTCGCTCTCGGTCCTCAGCAGCACGAGCGGTGCCGAGCTCGCGCGCGTGCCCTTCTTCGATCCCTCGCCCACGGCCGTGAAGCGTGGCCGGCGCCACCTGTACGACACGCACGCGACCTCGGGCACGGGCATCGTCGCCTGCGCTTCGTGCCACGTGGACGCGCGCACGGACCGGCTGGCCTGGGACCTCGGCGATCCGTCCGGGACCGAGCAACCGCTCGGCGAGCAGGTCGTGCAGAACGGCGGCACGGCGCTGCCGTTCCACCCGCTCAAGGGCCCGCTCCTGACCCAGACGCTGCAGGACATCGTCGGCAAGGAGCCCTTCCACTGGCGCGGCGACCGCGACGGGCTCGAGGCCTTCAACCCGGCCTTCGAGTCGCTGCTCGGCGACGACGCGCAGCTCTCCCCCGCCGAGATGCAGGAGTTCGAGGACTTCCTGGCGACCGTGTGGTTGCCGCCGAATCCGTTCCGCGCGCTCGACAACTCGCTGCCCACCAGCCTGCCGCTGCCGGGGCACTTCTCGACCGGCGAGCTTGCCCCCGCCGGCCAGCCGCTGCCGAACGGCAACGCGGCCACCGGGCGCGCCTTCTTCCGTCCGCCCTTCCTGCGCGACTTCGAGGGCGCGTGCTCGTCCTGCCACGCGCTGCCCGCCAGCCTCGGTTCGGGCGCCTACGAGAGCGGGGCCGGATTCGTCGAGCCGCCGCTCGGCCCGAACGGCGAGCGCCACCATGCGCTGATCCAGTTCCAGGGCGAGGTCTTCAAGGTGCCCCAGCTACGCACGCTGCACGAGCGCACCGGCTTCGACGCCACGCAGCTCGAGAGCGTGGCCGGCTTCGGCTACGTGCACAACGGCAGCGTCGATTCGCTGGCGCGCTTCGTCAGCGATCCCTCCTTCGGGTTGACGAGCCTGCAGGAGGTGGCCGACATGGTGGCCTTCCTCCTGTGCCTGAGCGGCGAGCTCGAGCCGCCCGGGCCGCCGACGAGCGTGCCCTACGAGCCGCCTTCGCCGCCGACGAAGTCGGTCCACGCGGCGGTCGGTGCGCAGGTGACGCTGCTCACCGCGACTCCGCCGCCGGCCGAGGCCGCGCGCCTGGCGCAGCTCGTGGGCCTGGCCGAGGGCGGCGCGGTCGGACTCGTGGCCCACGGCAAGAAGGACGGCCTCGCGCGGGGCTTCGCCTGGCGCGGGCCCGACCTGTGGCAGTCCGACCGGCTGCTCGAGACCTTCACCTCGGCCCAGCTGGTGGCCCTGGCGGCGAGTGGCAGCGAGCTGACCTTCACCGCCGTGCCGCGCCGTTCCGAGCGGCGCCTCGGCCTCGACCGCGACCTCGACGGGGCCTACGACCGGGACGAGCTCGACCTCGGCACCGATCCGGCCGACCGCGAGCTGCCGAAGGCGCGCGGCGTTCCGAGCGGGCGCCGCCCCTGACCCGACGCCCTGGCGCGCACGGAGCCCCGCCGATCCGGGCTGCGGATCGACGGGGTCACCGGGCTTCGAGCCGAGCGCGCGGCTACTTCGCGGCGGCCGTGCCGGCCGTCGCGGGCGTGGTCGGCTTGGCGGCCGGCTTCAGCGTGGGTGCCACAGGCGAGCCCGCGGGCATGCCCGTGACCGGAGCCTGGGCCGGAGCCCCGCTCGGCGTGCCGCCGGTGGGCGCGGCCGCCCCATCGCTCTTGGTCAGGGAAGGCATCGCCTTGGCCATCACTGCGCGCGTGACCTCGGCCATGATCTCGGGATTCTCGAGTAGGAAGGTGCGCGCCTTCTCGCGGCCCTGGCCGAGACGGATCTCGCCCTCGGTCGGGTGCTTGAAGCTGATCCAGGTGCCCGATTTCAGCAGCGCGCCGTTGGTCGTGCCGAGGTCGAGCAGGTCGCCCTCCTGCGAGATGCCCTGGTCGAACAGGATGTCGAACTCGACCTTGCGGAAGGGCGGGGCGATCTTGTTCTTCACGACCGTGACCTTGGTGCGGGCACCGATCACTTCCTCGCCCTCCTTGAGCTGACCGATGCGCCGGATGTCGAGGCGGCACGAAGCGTAGAACTTCAGCGCGCGACCGCCGGTGGTCGTCTCGGGGCTGCCGAACATCACGCCGATCTTCTCGCGGATCTGGTTGATGAAGATCACCAGCGTGTTCGAGCGCGCGATCGAGCCCGTCAGCTTGCGCAGAGCCTGGCTCATCAGGCGCGCGTGCAGGCCGACGAAGCTGTCGCCCATTTCGCCTTCGATCTCGGCGCGCGGCACGAGAGCCGCGACGGAGTCGACCACGACCACGTCGACCGCGTCGGACTTGACCAGCGCATCGACGATCTCGAGGGCCTGTTCGCCGGTGTCGGGCTGCGAGACGAGCAGGTCGTCGAGCTTGACTCCGAGCTTGCGCGCGTAGGCCGGATCGAGGGCGTGCTCGGCATCGACGAAGGCGCAGATCCCGCCCTCCTTCTGGGCGTTGGCGATGACGTGCAGCGTGAGGGTCGTCTTGCCCGAGCTTTCCGGGCCGAAGATCTCGACCACCCGGCCGCGCGGCAGGCCGATGCCGCCCAGGGCGAGGTCGAGCGACGGACAGCCGGTCAGGATGCCCTTGACCTCCTTGACCAGGCCGCCGTTCTCGCCGAGGCGCATGATGGCGCCCTTGCCGTAGCTCTTCTCGATCTCGGAGAGCGCGGCGCCGAGCGCGCGGGCCTTCTCGGCGCGCGCGGCCTCGGCCTTCGAATCGGACTCGGGGGACGTGTTCGTGGGTTTCGTCGTGCGGGGAACGGTCATGGTGGCGTTTCGGTCAGAGGGCCTCGGCGATGGGCCGCGGCGGTGTGGGATTCACCCCCCGCGGCGGATCCTAGCAATGCGAAGAGGCGGAAAAAGCCCCTCGCTCCATCCCAAGGACGTCCAGCCGCCAGCGTGGTGTCAGGAGATCCCGCGGAAACCTGCGCGGGCGAGCGGGAGGTAGTGCTGCGCGCCCGCGCCGCGCGTCGACTCGAACAGGACCGCGGCCTCGGCCACGAAGGGGCCGGTCGGTGCGAGCGCGAGGAAAGCCGCCGGCGCGGCCGTCTCCGGTCGGCGCGGCCGGGCCAGGGTCACGTGCGGGTGGAAGCGCGCTTCCTCGCTCGCCGGCGGCGCGAGCCCGACCCGCGCGCAGGCCGCGAGCACGCCCGCGCGCGCGGCGGCGAGGCGCCCGGGCACCCGCTCGCGCACGCCGGCCCACAGCACGCGCGCCGCGCGCGCCGCGGGGAAGGCGCCCGTCGCCGCCAGCTCGAGCTCGGGCGGCGCGAGGGGTGCCGCGGCCTCCTCCAGGGCGCGCGCCAGCTCGGCCAGCCGGGGCCGCGCCACGTCGCCGAGGAACACGAGCGTCAGGTGCAGTCCGTCGGCCCGTGCCAGGCGGAAGGCCGCCGCGGGCAGCGTCTCGGCCGCAGCCGCCGCGAGCGCCGCGGCCCGCTCGGCGGGCAGAGCCAGCGCGACGAAGACGCGCGCCGGCGCCGCGCTCACGGTGTGACCAGCGCCGCGAGCTCGTTGTAGCGCGCCTCGAGGCGCGAACGGTCGGTGCGCTCGAGGCCCTCGACCGAGAAGCCCTCGACGCAGAACGAGGCCGTGGCCGTGCCGTACAGCATCGCGCGCCGCAGGGTCGCGGGGTCGAGGTTCTCGACCGCCGCGAGGTAGCCCATGAAACCGCCCGCGAAGGAGTCGCCGGCGCCGGTCGGATCGACGACCTCCTCGACCGGATAGGCCGGCAGCGCGAAGCGCACGTCGCGCCCGAGCAGGAACGCGCCGTGCTCGCCCTTCTTCACGATCACGAAGCGCGGGCCCTTCTCGAGCAACACCTTGGCCGCCTGGAACAGGTTGCGCCGGCCGGTGAGCATGTGCGCCTCCTCCTCGTTCACGACCAGGCCGTGGATGCGCCGCAGGAGCTCCTCGAGCTCGCCCAGCTTGATGTCGATCCACAGGTTCATCGTGTCGGCCACCACGAGGCGCGGCGCGCGCACCTGCGCCAGGGCCTTCATCTGCACCGCCGGCTGCGCGTTGGCCAGGAACACGTAGCGCGCGTCGCGCTGCGCGGCCGGCACCTTCGGATCGAAGTGCTCGAACACGTTGAGCTGCGTGTCGAGCGTGTGGCGCGTGTTCCAGTCCTTCTCGTAGCGCCCGCTCCAGCGGAAGGTCTTGCCCTGCGCGATCTCGACCCCGGAGACGCCGATGCCGAGCTCGGTGAAGCGCCGCAGCACCGCGTCCGGGAAGTCGGTCCCGACCACGCCGACGATCTCGAGCGGCCCGAACAGGCGCGCAGCGTGGGCGAAGTGCGTGACCGAGCCGCCCAGCACCTCCTCGCGCTGCTCGAAGGGCGTCTGGATGGAGTCGAAGGCCAGGGTTCCGACGGCGATCAGGCTCATGGAGCCCCGGATGATAGCCGCGTGCGCTTCAGCCGCCACGCACGGCGTCGACTTCGCCGCGGCTCTTCGGCAGCAGGAGGAAGATCCCGCCCAGGAGGCTCTGCACGAGCTGGCTCAGGCGGAAGGTCACGCTGACCGCGACGCCCAGGGCCTGGCTCGCGCCGAGCATGCCGAACAGCGCGCCGTAGGCGAGCTCGCCGACGCCCCACCCGCCCGGTGCGAGCGGCACCGCGCTGATCAGGTTGCCGACCGGCACCAGCACGAACCAGCGCAAGAGCTCGATGCCCTCGATCCCGATCGCGCGTCCGAGGAACACGACCCCGAAGGTCACCAGCAGGTGGTTCACGAACGAGAAGCCGAAGGCGACCGCCATCCCGCCCGGGCGCTTCAGGTAGAGCAGCGCGGCGCGATCGAGCTGGCGCAGCTTCTCGGCCAGCGGCAGGCGGTTCACGAGGGCCGAGAGCCCGAGCGCGCGCCGCAGCCCCTTCTGCGCGTAGAGCAGCGTCCCGACCACCACCATTCCGAGCCCCAGCAGAAGCCCCGGCCGCAGCGCGTCGAAGGGCGAGGGCACGAGCAGGATCACGAGCAGCGCGAGCGCCGCCAGCGCGACCATCCCGAAGATGCGGTCGACCAGCACGGTCATCAGCGCGTCCGCGCCGCGCCCCGGGTTCTCCTTGGCGACCATCAGCCCTTTCGGCACGTCACCGCCGGTCGCGCCGGGCAGCACGTTGTTGAAGAAGAGCCCGAGGAACGTGAGCCGGAAGGCGTTGCTCCAGCGCGTCGGACAGCCGGCCAGCGCGAGCAGCCGCCACCAGCGCGTGACGATCGTCAGGTTCGCCACGAAGAAGCACACCTGCGCGAGCACCAGCCAGCCCACGTCCATCTCGCGGAAGGCGTGCGGCATGCCCGGATGCCAGTCGAAGCCCTCGGTCTCGCCGCTCGCACGCCGCCGCCCGAGGATCGGCGCGCCGCGCGCCACGGCCTCGCGCGCTCCGAACGGCCAGCGCGCATCGATCTCGGAGGGCTCGTCCGGCACGAAGCGCACCGGGTCCTCCTTCCAGTCGCCCTCGATGCGCCCGAGCGCGCTGAGCGTCTCGCCCGACGCGCCCTGGAACAGGAGCTCGTCGCGCCACGGCAAGTTCTTGCCGACCCACACGAGGATCAGCACCGCCAGCACGATCCGCAGCACGGACCACAGGCGCGCGAGTCCGCCCCGCCGTTCCATCTTCAGGGCGCGGCTCCCGTGGCGGAACCGCCCTCGGCGGCCCCGGCCGTGCGCGCGCGCCAGCGCGCCATCCACACCTCGGGCAGGAAGGTCGCCGGCTCGCCCGTCAGGCGCGCGAGCGCACGACAGGCAGCGGTCGAGGTCGGCCCGTCGAGCTGCGCGCGCAGGGCCTCGATCGCGGCCGTGATCCACTCCTCGCGCGCGCCCTCGGGCGCGACGCCCTCGGCCGCCGGCGGCTCGCCGTAGCGCGCCAGGAGATCGAGCGCGCGCTGCAGCACGAGCTCGGGCTCGCGCACCTCGGCCGCGGGCGCGGCCAGGGCCGCACGCAGCAGCGCCGCGCGCTCGTCCGGGAAGGCGCGCACGCCCGCCTCGAGCCCCGCGGCGCGCACGCGCCCCTCCTCGTCTTCCAGGGCGCGGCGCACGCCGAAGGAGAGCATCTGCCCGGCCAGCTCGAGACGCAGCGCGCGCAGCGGCGCCAGCACGGCGCCACGCTCACCCGCGGCGAGCAGGCGGTTGACGCCGCGCAAGAGGCGCAGCGCGCCCTCGCGCTCGAGCGGCAGCACGCTCAGTGCCTGACAGCGCTCGGCCAGCGCGTTGCCGGCCAGACCCGGATCGGCGCGCACCTCGGCCGTGACGCGCACGAGCTCGGTGAAGGCCGCCTGCACCGCCTCGGGCGTGGCCGGCGTGCCCGGCGCCGGCGCGCGCGCGGCGAGCCACACCGTCAAGCGCCCGAGCTCCGCGGCGCAGCGCTCGCGCGAGAGCGGATAGGGGCAATCCGCCACCAGCCAGGCGAAGTTCTCGGCCAGGATCGCCACGGTCTTCTCGTCGGCCTGCACGCCGTCGCGCACGCAGCGCGCGAGGTCGAGCAGGTTCTCGAGGCACTCGCCGGGCGGATCGTCGATGCGCTCCTCGCGCTCGTCCGCGGCGGCCTCCGCGCCCGCCGCGTCGCGGAAGTCCGCGCGCCGCAGGGTCTCCTTGAACAGGTAGCCGAGCGGGCTCTGCAGCTCGCCGCGGCGCGCGTGGCGGCCATCGGGCTCGTGCAGCTCGGCCAGGTTGTGGGCGTGGGCCGGAGCGAGCTGGCAAGCCGCGGCGAGCGGCGCCAGCAGCGTGGCCAGCAAGAGGGAGCGGGTCGGGCCCATTCCCGGCGGAGTCTAGTGTTCCCCCCGGCCCGGGCCAGCGTCTTTTCAGGCCCGCGCGGGGCTCAGTCCTGCACGGGGACGGCCACCGGGGCGCCCAGCACGCCGTCGACCAGGCCGCGGCCGTGGATCCAGGTGCCCGCCGGCAGGGTCGTCGGCAGGGTCAGATCGCGCGTCGCGAAGCCGCGCGCGTCGAAGGTTCCGCTCAGGGTGATCAGGTCGACGCCGGGCACCGTGCCGTGCGGTCCGCCGGCGTCGCCCAGGGCCAGGAACACGCTCCAGGCCGTGCCGGGGGTCCCGCTCAGCGCAAACTGGAAGCGGTCGCCGCGCAGCGCGCCCGCGCCGAGGAACAGCCCGGGGAGCGGCCCCGCGAGACGCTCGAAGCGCGCCACGCGCGGCACGGCCGTCAGCGGCACGGGCGGCGTGGTCACGCGCCCGAAGGCATCGGCCACGAGCACGTGCTCGTCGACGAGCCGACCGAGCTCGCGCAGCGCGTAGTGCACCAGCGTGCCGGGCGGCGGCTGGAACGCGCCCGTGCGGCGTGGCGTCAGCGCGGCGCGCCCGCTGGCCGCAGGCGCATCGTCGAGCACGCCGGCCGCGCGCAGGTAGACCTCGAACTCGAGCGTGTCGACGCTGGACGTGGCGCTGGCCGCGTCGAAGTCGACGGCCGAGTTGATCGAGCCGATCGTGTCGCCCGCCGTGCGCGTGCCGTCGCCCGGCTCCTCGTCGAAGGAGCACTGCGTGAAGCGCAGGATCGGCCGGTCGCGGCGCAGCTGGAAGGTGCGCTTCAGGAGCGTGCGCTCGAGGTCGCGCCAGTAACCGAGCGGCGTGTGCTCGCGCTCGTCCCAGTAGTGCACCGCCGGGCGCAGGTCGGCGGCGAGCCCGTCCATCAGCTCGACCGCGCTCGACCAGCCGACGGTCTCGTCGTTGCGTCCGCTGATCGTGCGCACGAGCGGCCAGTCGCGCGCGAGGTCGAGGCGCGACATGGCGAGCGCGTTCGTGCGCGTCAGGATCGGCAGCCCGTCGAGCGTCGGCAGGTTGCGCTTGAAGGGCCCGAAGAGCGCGGTGAAGGCCGGCGGGTTGCGGTAATCGGTGGCGAGCAGGTCGAAGAGCCCGTTGCGCAGGAAGGCGCCGGCGAAGCGCTCGGGTGCCGCGTTCAGCAGGTACATCCCGCCGATCGCGCCCATCGAGCCGCCGACGACGTACACGCGCTCGGGATCGCTCGCGGTTCCGAGGCGCGCCTGGAGCCAGTCGAGCGTCCACAGCACGCGTCGCTGGGTGTAGTTCGAAACGCGCGCGTTCGCGCCGGGCGTCCCGGGCAGATCCTCGTGCGCTCCGAACCAGAACGAGTAGCTCGTGAAGTTCTGCAGATCGGAGAGCGCCAGGATGTCGACGTCCTGCGGCACCTCGAAGCGCTGCGGCCAGCCCTGGCCGTACTGCTGGCCGGCCGCGTGCAGGCGCACGCACAGCCCGTGCACGCCGCCCGCCGTGCCCGCCTCGAAGCGAAAGTTGAAGCCGTGGCTCGGCCACAGCGAGAGCGCGTCCTGGAAGGGCGTCGGGTAGTTCGTGACCCAGTGCGCCCACAGCTCGCCGTCCGCGTCGGACTTCTGCAGCACGGGCTCGGGCGTCGCCGGGCGCTCGAGCATGCCCTGGGGCGTCGAGTTCTGTCCGCGCACGACGTTCGCATCCTCGATCCCGTTGCGCACGGCCGTCACGGCGTAGTTGACGCCGTTCAGCGTGCTCTCGATCGAGTGCACGAACAGGCCCTGATCGACGGCGAGCTGCGCGCCGCCGCTCTCGATCACCCAGGCCGTCTCGACCCCCGAGGCCAGCGAGCGCCCCTGGTTGCGCGAGCTCCGGTCGTCGACCTCCCCGAGCAGGACGCTCTCGGCCAGATCGGTGGTCGAGCGGATCGGGCCCTTGTTGCGGTACACGCGGTAGCGCACGCCGCTTCCGGCCACCTCGCGCCAGGTCACGAAGCTCTGTCCGGCCCGCGTGAAGGCGCGCACCTCGGTCGGCTGCTGCGCGCTCACGCCGAGCGCGAGCCACGCCGCAGCCACGATCACACGCAGAGGAACTCGGAGGAGGGAAGACACGTTTCGGACGGCGAGGAAGACGACGAGGAACAGGGCACCCCGTCTTCTTCGAGCCTATGCCGACGCCCGCTGCGCGCCAGCCCCCCCGCGCAGGTTTCGTCCGCGAAGGCCCGCCGGCCCGGGAAGGATTTTCCCGGACCGGGCGAGGATCCGTGTCCGCGTCCCCTTCCGCCGCGCGGAAGACTACGATTGCGCGCACGACCTCGGCCCCCTGCCAGGTCGCCATCCCCTGCGACGGAGGTTCCGATGGCGCTCCAGAGTTCGATCCAGGACGTGCACGCGAGACTCGGTCTGCCGCCGCAGTCCGGCCGGAGCTTCGAGCTTCCGCCGCCGCCGCGCACGAGCGCGCAACCGAGCGCACTCGACGCCGCGCGCCGCGCCTACCGCCGGCACTTCCTCGCCACGCTCTCCGGCGGCGCCGGCGCGGGCGCTGCGACACCGCTCCCGACGCCCGATCGGATCCGGCGCGATCCGGTGCTGGCGCTCGTGCACCGCATCACGAACGGCTTCAACCTGGCCGAGTACGAGCGGGCGCGCGCGCTCGGCTACGAGGCCTACCTCGAGGAGCAGCTCGCGCCCGAGTCGCTCGACGACTCCGAGCTCGAGGAGCGTCTGACGCGCTACGCGATCCTCGGTCTCAGCCCGAAGCAGGCGCACCAGACCTTCGAGAACGACACGCTCGCCGCCGCGCTGCAGCTGAAGAGCATGGTGCTGACGCGCGCCGTGAACTCGCGCCGCCAGCTCAAGGAGCGCATGGCCGAGTTCTGGCGCGACCACCTGAACATCGACCACGCGAAGGGCATCGAGTGGGCGCTCCTGCCCGAGACCGAGCTCACGGTCACGCAGGCCCACGCGCTCGGCACCTTCCCCGGGATCCTGTCGGCCAGCGCCTTCAGCGCGGGCATGCAGTACTACCTCGACAACTGGCTCAACGTGCGCGGGGCCGCCCAGGAGAACTACGGACGCGAGCTGCTCGAGCTGCACACGCTCAGCATCACCGGCGGCTACTACGAGTCGGACGTCAAGGAGGTCGCGAAGTGCTTCACGGGCTGGACGCTGAACGGGCGCCAGAGCTCGCCCGACTGGCTGCGCACGACCTTCGATCCGTCGCAGCACACGCCCGGTCCGAAGTTCCTGCTGGGCCAGCGCGTGCCCGAGGGCAAACCGCACGCGAGCGCGACCTTCCTGCCCGGGCAGGGCGAGGCGCAGGCGGTGCTCGACCTCCTCGCCGCGCACCCGAGCACGGCGCTGTTCCTGTCGCGCAAGCTCCTGAAGTGGTTCCTGACGCCGACGCCGCCCGAGAGCCTCGTGCAGCGCGTGGCCGAGACCTACCAGGACACCGGTGGCGACCTGCGCGCGATGCTGCGCGTGATCCTCGCGCGCGAGAACCTGTCCTTCGCGTCGCCCGTGTACGCGCCGAAGTTCCGGCGCCCGTACCACTTCGTGACCACGCTCCTGCGCGCCTTCTCTGGGCGCATCGAGAACGGCTTCGAGACGATGTCGTTCCTGACCGGCCTCGGTCAGGTGCCGCTGCAGTGCGCGCCCCCCACCGGCTATCCGGACACGGTCGAGAACTGGGGCCCGTTGATCCTGCCGCGCTGGAGCTTCTCGGCCACGCTGCTGCAGCCCCTGTTCGGCAACTACCGCGGCGTGCGCTTCCCGCTGATGCCCGAGCTCGAGGAGCTGGTCGGCTACGACCGCGGTCTCGGCAACCGGCGCGGCGTGGCGCAGCGCATCGGCGAGCGCGCCTTCGGCGGCACGCTCGCGCCGCGCGAGGTCGAGCTCCTGCAGGAGTACATCGACGGCTACCCCGGCGACTTCGACACGAGCGCGCTGTTCGATTGCCTGTGTCTCGCCTCGTCCATGCCCGGCTTCCAGTGGTACTAGCGCGGAGCTCCTGCCCATGAAACACAGCGACACGAACGGCGATTCCTCCTCGAAGCTCACGCGCCGCTCCGTGCTCGGTGCCACGGCCACGGCCGCGGCGACGAGCCTCTTCTCCGCCCCGGCCAGCGCGAGCGCGCGCCCGCCCCTCGCGCGCCCGGTGCTGCTGCAGCTCTTCCTGCGCCAGGGCATGGACGGCTGCAGCCTGGTCGTGCCCTACGCCGACCCGAACTTCTACAACCTCCGTCCGACGCTCTCGATCCCGCCGCCGGGCGCGAGCGGCGGCGCGCTCGACCTCGACGGCTTCTTCGGGCTCGCGCCCTCCGCCTCGGCGTTTCTGACGCCCTTCAACGACGGACGTCTGCTCTTCGTGCACGCCTCGGGCTCGCACGATCCGACGCGCTCGCACTTCGAGGCCTTCGCGCGCATGGAGGTCGCCGACCCGAGTCTGCCGCTCGGCGTCGTGACGACCGGCTGGATGACGCGCTACCTGAACGCCGTCGTGCCCGGCAGCGGCGCGCTGCGCGCGGTCGGCGCGAATCCCCTGCTGCCGCTCTCGCTGCGCGGAGCTCCGAAGACCCTGCCGATCCCGGACTTCACGAGCTTCTCGTTCCCGGGGCGCCTGCTGACCTCGGCCGAGCGCCAGGCCACGATCACGGCGGCCTACACCCACTACCCGGCTCCGCTCGGCACCGCCGCGCTCGACACGATCGCGGCCTTCGGCCTCGGCGGCGTCGACTTCGACGCCTACGTGCCCGCGAACGGCGCCGTCTATCCGAGCTCCGACCTCGGCCGCCGCCTGCGCGCCGTCGCGGCCCTGATCAAGGCCGACATCGGCATCGAGGTCTTCAACATCGACGTCGACGGCTGGGACCTGCACGCGAACATCGGCGTGGCGAGCGGTGAGATGTCGCGCCTGATGTCCGACCTCGCCCGCTCGGTCGAGGCCTTCTACCTGGACATGGCCGCCTACCTCGACGACTACATCCTGTTCGGCCTCACCGAGTTCGGCCGCCACATGCGCGAGAACTTCAGCGCCGGCTTCGACCACGGCCACGGCAGCTGCCTCTTCCTGATGGGCGGCGGCGTCAACGGCGGCCAGGTCCGCGCCGACTGGCCCGGCCTCTTCCTCGACGACCTCGACCAGGGCGACCTCGCCATCACCACCGACTACCGCGACGTCCTCGGCGAGATCCTGAAGAAGCGCCTCGGCCTCACCGACCTCGCTCCGATCTTCCCCTTCCACACCTACACCGACCACGGCTTCCTGAGCTGACGACGTGGCGGGGCTCGGCCGTCACGTTGGATTCGGTTCGCAGTGGGGCAAGTTGCCGCTTGGTTCTGGGACGTCACGGGCAGGCAAAGGGACCTCGGTGGGCCCCGGCACCTCGGTTTCAGGTGCCGACTCGTGATCCAGGCGGCCGAGCTCCGGTACACATGGTCGGGCATGGCTCGCGAGCCTGAACGTACCCCCACGCCCGCCGGAAGCGCCCTCGACCGAGAGTCGCTACGAGCGAAGTTCCGCGTCTGGACCGAGCTCCAACGCCGGCTCGCCCTCGAGCGGATGGTCGAGCACCTTCCGGACGCGGCCCTCGATGCCCTGCTGAACGGCCTCGTCCATCTCCGCGAGCACCGCTTGGCCGAGGACACCCGCACGCCAACGATGGACGAGCGGATTGAGGCCCATGTCGCCGCCACGCGCCGGGGCGACTTCCGCGGCGACTACATGCTGCGCAACGCGCATGGTCAGCGAGAACCCTGGCAGACGTCGGCCTGGCTCGCAGCGACAACGCATCTCTTCAACTGCGCGCTGGAGCACGCCCGCAGCGACGCAAGCGAGACGACCTTGGCCAGCCTGCACAAGCTGACCGCGCTGGTCTCCGAGGTCGACGAGCGGTACGACGCGCTCGTCGTGTTCGAGGATGACAGCGCGCACCTCCCCCTTGACCACGAGCTCCGCCGGACGCGCGAGCTCCTTGCGCAACGCTCAAGCCCAGAAGCCGCCCCTTGACCGCCTTCAACGAGATCTGGATCGAGCAGTGCGAGGCCGCCCTCGCGATCCGCGCACGCTTCGGCCTACCGAAGGCGCTCGGCTACCTCGTCGGCGAGAAGCTCCTCAACTTCGTGCGCGCAGCGGAGGAGGACCAGGCCTTCGCGACCGAGCTCCCGGCGTTCGTGGCTCACGTTCGTGAACTCTTCGCCCCCCAGGAGCTAGCCGAGTCTCTCGACAGCGGGCGCCGCACCGGCGCGATGGGGCACGTCATGGACGACGAGACCCATGCCTTCGCGCGCGCGGCCGGCATGTTCAGCGAGAGCGTCGTGCGCGCCGCGGAGCCTGTGCCAGCCGGCACGCTGGGGCCTTCCGGGCTTCGGTCCCCCTCCCTTCCTGTGGTCAGAGGCCGCTTCTCCTTCGCTACAGGGGCCCCGGGCGGGAAGGGGCATCGCTTTCCAGTAGTTCTGCTGTTTCAGCGCCGATGAAACGGCGATCATGGTGAAACCAGGTGAACCTCCCATGAAGCGACGCCCCACTCGACGGGTACCTGCCGCGCCCGAGGCTCCCCATCTCGAGACAGAGCAGGTCCGTCGCTGTCTCGAGCCCCTGAAGGCCCTGGTTCCGATCGAGCTCGGCAGGCCCGGCAGGCCAGAGGGGCGTGGGCAACGCCCGCGCCAGACGGTGGAACTCGTCCTTGACGGGCAGCGCGCTCGCTTCGTCGTCGAGGCCATGGCCACCCTTCGCCTTCCGCAGGTTGCGCCGCTCGCCCACACGGCCCGCCAGCTGGCCCGGCGCGGACAGCAGCTGCTCGTCTGCACGGCGCGCATCCCGGACCCTCTCGGCCAGGAACTGCGCAACCACGGCATCGCCTACATGGACCAAGGCGGCAACGCCTGGCTTCGAGGTCCGGG
>Ga0172373_10007386_pt1 | contig 14282 bp, 17 predicted proteins | sample Lak10m_2_FD_114546 | JGI IMG/M metagenome (GOLD analysis project Ga0172373, IMG submission 114546) | Freshwater microbial communities from Kabuno Bay, South-Kivu, Congo - kab_092012_10m | ecosystem: Environmental > Aquatic > Freshwater > Lake | place: Democratic Republic of the Congo... | reverse complement strand
TTTGTGATTGGTGGCACCGCAATCAATTCCGCCACGGTTTATCAACAAAGAATGCGGCAAATTGGTGGCGATATGACACCGGTATCAGCGCAAATCTTTCCTAGTTCTTTTGAATCCAAAGATTTAATCAAAGCTTATATCGACGCTTATAACTACGATGGCACCACCGCGCTTCGTGATGAACTCGACATGATTCGATATACCGATCTAGCAGCAAATATCACCTCGACGATTACCGATTTAATCAATACTATCGCGATTGTGTTAACTGCCTTTGCTTCGATCTCACTGGTAGTATCTTCCATCATGATTGGTATTATCACCTATGTTTCTGTGATTGAAAGAACTAAAGAAATCGGAATTATGCGTTCATTGGGCGCGAGAAAGAAAGACATCGCTAGAATATTTAATGCAGAAACGATTATCATTGGCTTTGTTTCTGGCGTCTTAGGGATTGTCATCACCCTCATTCTCAATATTCCGATTAACATTATCATTCTTAATTTGATTGAGATTGAAAATTTCACCTCATTATCACCTGTTTATGCTGGTGGACTCATTGTGTTATCAACTTTCTTAACCTTACTAGCTGGATTAATTCCTTCTGGCATTGCTGCAAGAAAAGATCCAGTCATTGCATTAAGAACAGAATAAAAACACCGATTTTGTCTTATAATAAACCACGTGAAACATTATCTTTCAATTGCTTTTAAAATCTTCATTCTCTCTTTTACTACTGTTGGTCTATATTTGACCATCCAAGATGCTTTAAATGTGATTGAAGTATTAAGTTACTTTACAAGTTTTGTGAATCTTCTAACCGCGCTTTTATATATCCTGTTTTTATTGAATTTAATTTTAAAAAAATCTCCATCCGATTGGCTTTATTTTTTTAAACAAACCTTAATCGTGTTTTTAACCTTAACAACGATTGTTTACTCTTTTGTCCTGATTCCTTACATCTCCGATCACAACCTTGCTTATGAAATCTTTAGTCTTAAAGATATTTTCATTCATTACATCGTCCCCTTGATCGTCATTCTTGATTACGCTTGGTTTGATAAAAAAGGAGATATCAAACATTTTTACATCGGTGGTAATTTGTTTACCCTATCTGCCTATGTCTTTTACTTAATTACGTATATCAACCTGGGGGGTCGCTTTCATGTGAATGGGGTTGAAAAAATCTATCCCTACTTCTTTTTAGATGTCCAAACCCTAGGATTAGAAACCTTTACTTGGATTGCCAGCGTTATTTTATTCGTTGTGTTGCTATTAAGTTGGGTGGTTTATCAGATTGACCACATCCTCGGTGTTCCTTTAAATCCGAATCAAATTAAACGCAAATAGTTTGCATTTGCATTTAATCTAAGGTACACTCTTCACTATGGAGGTTTTAGATATGAAAAAATTATTGTTACTTTCAGCAACATTGGCGGTCGTTTCCTTGGCATCCTGCGGTGGAACATCAACGGAAGAAAAGTCTGTGATTGCAACGTTATTTCCTCAATATAGTTTAGCTGAACAGCTAGCAGGGGATTTATTGGATGTAGAATTTATTTTACCTGTGGGCTCAGACCCCCATGACTTTGAACCCACTCCAAGTCAACGCGTCAAACTCAATAATGCCGATGTGGTTTTATTTACCAGTGAGTCTTTTGAAAGTTGGATTCATTCTCTTGAAGAAACGGCAACGGGCAAGCTTGTTGATTTATCTCAAGTGGTGACGTTGATTGAAGGAGAAGAACACGACCACGATCATGATCATGATCATGACCATGTCCTAGCTGGACCAAAGTTTGCTGAGGACCATGACGATGATGCTTATGATCCTCATTATTGGTTAGATCCTTTGAATGGATTAGCGATGCTTGAAGCGATTAGTGAAGAAATACTAGTGTTGGTGCCTGAACATACGTCGCTTGTAGAAAGCCGTAAGGAACTGATTCGAGAAGCTTTAGAAGATACGGTAGATTTCTACAACGATTTGGTTCTTGAAGGTGAGGAACTCGATGTGGTCTTTGCAGGCCATAATGCTTTTGCCTACTTAACGAACTATGATGTCCATGTCCTGACGCCTTATTCTGGTTTTTCGACTGATGTAATACCGACTGCACAATCCATCATTGAGTTTTCTGAATTGATTTCAGAGCTCAATACCAATATTTTATATGTTTCATCCACCGATAATAATGCCGTGATTGAATCGCTTTTGGATACAAATCCTCTCCTTGAAACGGAACTATTATATACATTAGAGAATGTCAGTTTATCTCAACTTGAAGCCGAAATTCACTATCAAGAATTATTGATGATAAACTATGAATCACTATCAAAAAGTGAAAAGTAAACCACTCATTCAAATTAAAAACCTTAATGTTAAATTCGACCAATTGACTGTCATTCAAGATGCTTCGATTGATTTTCTTCGTCAAGATCAAGTTGCTTTGGTTGGTGCTAATGGTGCTGGTAAAACAACCTTATTGAGAGTTATTTTAGGATTAATCAAACCTGAAAGCGGTGTGGTGCAAACGCAACCACGGTTATCCATTGGGTACTTACCCCAAGTTCTCACCTTAGGAGATAAGTTATTTCCAATGACGGTGAAGGAAGTCGTACGTCAGGGTTTAATTGCAAAGAAAAAATTTCCTCGCTGGACCAATCTACACGATGAAAAAACTCTAGATTCTTTTCTGAAACAATTTTTAATTGATGAATTATCAAACCAAGGATTTGGATTGTTATCACTTGGCCAAAAGCAAATGGTACTCTTTGCCCGCATGATGGTCCAAGAACCTGACATCGTTTTTTTGGATGAACCTACAAGTTCTTTAGATGTCGCTCGTAAGAACTCTATCTATGATATCCTTGATAATTTAAAGAAGAAACAAGTTCCTTATGTCATCATCACCCATGATTTACCAAGTTTTTCCAGCCATATTCAACGTGTAATTTATTTGGAACACAAAGTCTTGTTTGATGGGTCTTATAATGCATTTTGTGAAAACCAAACCTTTTCACCTTTCATTCATACCCATGCTCATGGAGATCACCATGACCATTAATCAATTTTTTGAATACTTTCAATATCCGTTCATTGTTAGAGGGTTATTGATTGGATTATTGGTTGCCATAATCGGCTCGATGCTAGGGCATTTTTTAGTCTTAAAGAAAATGTCTTTGATTGGGGATGGATTGGCGCATGTGGCTTATTTATCTGTTGCCATTTCGATTGCGTTTTTTTCCCAATCATTAATCTTTAATTTATTGCTCGCCACCACGGCCTCATTAATGATTCATTATTTGGTATCTTTCAATAAAGGATACAGTGATGCCATCATCGGTGGAATTGCAACCAGTGCGATTGCCTTGGGAACCTTGATTATAACAACGAATCCAAATCAAAATGTTCGAATTGAGCAATTTTTATTTGGTAGTTTGTTACTACTTCGAGATTTAGACATCATTGCCGTGATCACTCTTGCTGTCTTGGTTGTAGCTTTTGTCGGATTATTTTTTAACGAATTAATGACGTTGACCTTTGATCAAGATTTTGCCAAGGTGAATCGTTTGCATCCACAACGGTACCAAGTCGGTCTTGCGATGCTAACATCATGGTTGGTGATCATCGGTATCCGTGCATCAGGTTCGTTACTTATTTCGAGTTTTCTCATTTTCCCCACCCTTATTGTCATGAACTTTAAGTTGGGTTTTGTGAGAAGTTTCTTTGTGGGGATACTTATTGCTACATTTAATTTTCTAATTGGTTTTGCATTATCATTATGGTTTGATTTACCTACGGGTAGTACAATTGTCTTAACGTATAGCGCCCTTTGGCTTTTAAGTGTTTCCATCATTCCAATTCTGAAAGGAACTCAAGCATGAAATTAGATCCATCTTGTCACCGAGATTTCTTCCATCATCATCAACTGAAAAACACGCCCGCACGAGATCTTGTCTATCATTTGTTACAAGCCAACCAACCGATCACATTAGGAAGATTATTTAAACTGGTCAGTAAACAATCGAAAAGTGAAAAGATATCTCATTCAACTGTTTTTCGAATTCTCGAACAATTTATCAAAGTTAAGATTATAGAAAAAATCAATTTAGAAACAGAATCCACGCCCCTCTATCAAATCATTAATCAAGACCACCATCATCATCAATTGGTATGTACCGCTTGTAAAAAAATTATTTCTATTGAAGAATGTCCATTAAATAACTATGAAAAAAAAGTGGCGAATCAAAACCAATTCACGATTCATCATCATCAATTTACGCTTTATGGTTTTTGTGCAGATTGTCAGAAGCAATCACATTAAGCCAGATTTCATTATGTCTTAAAAACGGCAATGTGTAAGGCCCGTTATATCGGGCAATTTTTAAATCACCAACCGCTTGTAATTGCTCTGCTTTTGCAAAGGCTTTCATTTTTTCAGTAATCGTTTCCATTTTTTCTTTGGGAATATAACCAGAAAAGGAATAGACAATGACCATCTGGGATGGATAATGTTTAATTTTCATTTGTTGATAAAGCGGTTGGGGAATATCTTGGGTATGAATTTTCGGAATCACAAACTCCATACTCTTTTCTTTTTCATCTAAATCATTAATGACGGGCACGGTCATTTTCATTTTGACACCTTGACGATTATTACCGGAAATATAATTAAATAAATACCCAAATCCAGAATAACCCTGTAAAGATGGCTCATGAATTGCAATGGTAAAAAACTCTTGGTATTCTCGCCATTCAAGGTTACCGATTTTTTTAATTAATTTAAACGTAGGTGATTCGTACATAAGATTAAATCTATTATACAAAAGAAAAACCATTTGCTTTCACAAATGGTTTTTTTCATTTTTCCCCTTAGGGATTAACGTTTCTTCTTCGCAACTACTTTCTTTGCTTTTGCAGCAGGTTTCTTCGTTGCTTTTTTCTTTGTGGCCATGCGAGATTTCCTCCTTGTAATATAACCTTAACACGATGAAAATTTATTACAAGAAATATTTTTAAAAAAACAGAAATTTTTTATCGAAGATTTTCTTCAACTTTTTTCCAATTGATAATTTTAAAAAAGTTTGAGACGTAATCCGGTCGACGATTTTGATAATTTAAGTAATATGCATGTTCCCAAACATCTAAGCCTAAAATTGGTTTTCCTTCTTTAAGTGGAACATCTTGATTCGGTGTCGAAGTAATTTTTAATGTGCCAGTGGCATCGATGATTAACCAAGCCCAACCAGAACCAAATCGTGTTTTTGCAGCGTTACTAAATTGTTCTTTCATTGCGTCAAAGGATCCAAAATCTTTTTGAATCCGTTTCAAGAGTCCTTCACTAGGTGCTTGATAATTTTTTTCTGGAATTAATAAGGACCAAAACATCGTGTGGTTAAAATGACCACCGCCATTATTTCTAACTGCGCCTTGAATATCGGCAGGAAGTTTTTCCAAATTATTTAAAAGTTGTTCAATGGATTGTTCTGGTAATGCAGGATATTTTTCTAATGCCGCATTCAAATTGTTCACATAAGCTTGGTGGTGTTTGCTGTAGTGAATTTCCATGGTTTTGGCATCAATGATCGGTTCAAGAACATCATAAGCATAGGATAAGGGGGCTAATGTAAATTTCATCTTTGTTTTTCTCCTATCCTTATCTTACTAGAGTTCAAAGAAATTGAAAACGAAATTCCAAGTTAAAAAAGTAAAAATTAACAATAATATTTAAGGCATTTTTTTAACGATGTTTACTATGTAATAGTAAAGATTTAGTAGTTCCACACACAAAATGGCATTGACTATTGCACCCTGGTTAGACAAAAATGATTTTCACTTAAGGCGATGTAGGTACGAAAGTGTGAAACACCTTTCAACCCCATCATTAGGTCTAGCTCGGAGGCCATTGGCATGGAAAAGAATTACATTCCTGAATGGGTCTTGCTCAACAATCAAGTGATTGATGAAAAAGGCCAATTAAAGGACTTACAAAAAGATAAGGAAGCTGTTCGTTCTTATTTTTTAAATGAAATTAACAAAAAAACTCAATTTTTTCATTCTTTAAAGGAAAAATTAGACTATTTAGTGGAAAATGACTACTACGAAGATGAATTTTTAAAGAAGTATACCCAAGAACAAATCTCAGCCATTTTTAACATTGCTTATAATGCTAAATTTCGTTTTCCCACCTACATGGGCGCTTTTAAGTTTTATAACGACTATGCTTTAAAGAGCCGCGACAAGAAGGTGTTCCTTGAACGATATGAAGATCGTTTATCGATTAACGCTCTATACCATGCGGATGGTGATTTTGAATTAGCGCAAAACATCATCAAACGTTTGATTGCCCAAGACTTTGTTCCTGCTACCCCCACTTTATTAAATACTGGTAAGAAAAAGCGTGGTGAATTCGTTTCCTGTTTCTTACTTGAGGGTGGCGATTCTTTAAATGATATCGCTCGTATTTCTGAATTCTCTATGCAGCTATCTAAAATTGGTGGCGGTGTCTCCATCAATCTCACCAATCTTCGCGCTAAAGGTGAAGCAATCAAAGATGTCCCTAATGTTTCTAAAGGTGTGGTTGGCGTTGCAAAATTATTAGATAACAATTTCCGTTACGCTGATCAAATGGGTCAACGGGCTGGTGCGGGTGCGGTTTACTTAAACGTTTTCCACGCTGACATTGAAGACTTCTTAAATACCAAAAAACTAAATGCTGACGATGATGTCCGTGTTAAAACCTTATCGATGGGTGTCGTCATTCCTGACAAGATGATTGAGCTTGCCAAAGAAAATAAAGACATGTATGTATTTTATCCTCATACAGTTTATAAAGCATATGGCATTGATTTTGCTGATGTCTCCACCAACATGGATTATTGGTATGACAAATTAGTGGAAAATCCTGATGTAAGAAAACGTAAAGTAAGTCCAAGAAAATTGCTTGATATGATTGCCTCTTTACAAGGTGAATCAGGCTACCCTTATATTATGTTTGTGGATAATGTTAACAAAGTGAATCCTTTAAAACTTCCTGTTAAATTTTCCAATCTCTGCACCGAAATTCTTCAACCGACGATCACGTCTCACTATGCAGACTACGATAAAAAAGAACAAGATGAAATTGGTATGGATATCTCTTGTAATCTTGCCAGTGGCCATATGGGCAACATGATCAAACATAATACGATCAAGGAAACTGTCTTCGCGGCAATGGATGTGATGAATTCAGTATCCACGCGCACTAACATTTCTTATGTTCCCGCCGTGGCTAAAGCCAATCGTCTTAACCGATCGGTCGGATTCGGAATTATGGGTCACCACGGGTATATCGCTGAAAACTATATTTTATTTGGATCAGAAGAAGACATTGATTTAATTGATGTGTTCTTTGCCCAAGTTAATTATTATTCCTTAGTTCACTCAATGGAAAAAGCAAAAGAAACCAAACAAAAATTTTATCAATTTGAAACCAGTAAGTATGCGGATGGAACCTACTTTGAAGGTCGTGGCACGGTCTTACCTAAAACTGACAAAGTCAAAGAAATTTTCAAAGACATTTATATCCCAACCGATGCTGACTGGAAACAATTGAAAAAAGATGTCATGACGTATGGTTTATACAATTCGCACCGATTAGCAGTTGCTCCGAATGGTTCAATTGCATATGTTATGTCTGCGACGCCTTCATTAACGCCCATCAAACAATTAATCGAAGAACGTACTTATGGCAACTCAAAGACTTATTTCCCGATGCCATCCTTAGATACTGCATCCTTTATGTATGAAAGTGCCTATCGAATTGATAACTTTAAGGTTATCGATGTCATTGCGACTGCCCAGAAGCATGTCGATCAAGGTATCTCGTTTGAACTAGGCATTACCTCAAACGTGACAACCAAGGAACTCGTAAGGTATTATCTCTATGCGCACTATCAAGGTGTAAAGACGCTTTACTATACGCGAACGCAAAAGTTAAAAATTGAAGAATGCGAATCGTGTGTTGTATAATCAAATAACTTAATCAAGGAGAAAGACAATGAGTAAAGAAACTGGCAAGACTTTTAAACCCCTCATTTTTAAACCCAAAGAAGAATTTTCTGGTGCGAACTGGAATGGAACTGAGGATTCTTTTACTCAGCAATTTTATGAACAAAATCTTTCTCAATTTTGGCGTCCAGAAGACGTTTCATTACAATCCGATTTATTAACGTGGAAATTACTAAACGAACAAGTAAAAAAAGCTTATTCATTAAATCTACTCATTCTCACCTTTTTAGATACCTATCAAGGCGATATCGGGATGCCGGTGGTATCACGATCCATGCCAGATACACTCCATCAACGAAAGGCTGTTATTAATTGGATGGCAGCGATGGAAAACGCAGTCCATGCGAAATCCTATTCCAATATTTTTATGACATTTTTATCCACGCATGAAATTGATGAACTCTTTGAATGGGGAAAGAAAAATAAAAACCTCCAAGCGATCATGAATTTAATCGTGGGTCAATATGAAACGCTTGATCAAATGAATTACTTGAAAAAGTATTCTCCAGAAAAAGTAAATTTTAGTGAAGAAGAATTTTTTGAGGTGCAATGGAAAGCGATGGTTGCCTCTGTATTTTTAGAAACCTGGTTATTCTATTCTGGTTTTTATTATCCACTATACTTTTATGGCCAAGGTAAATTGATGCAAGCGGGGGAAATTATCAACCTTATTCTACGCGACGAAGCAATTCATGGCTTATATATTGGCAAAATCTCACAAGAAATTTTTTCGAAGTTTGCAAAAGCAAAACAAGATGAACTAACGATTTGGATGCAAGAACTATTACAAAAACTTTATAAAGAACAAGAAGAACTATCTGAAAGTGTTTATGATCCTGTTGATTTAACACACGATGTTAAAGTTTTTGTACGTTATAACTGCAATAAAGCATTAATGAATCTTGGATTTGAACCTCAATTTGAACACGAAGAAGTCAACCCAGTTGTCCTGAATGGGTTAAATACTGAAACCAAAACCATGGATTATTTCTCGATGAAAGGTAATGGATATCAAAAGATGAAATCCGTTGCATTGGACGATGACGATTTTAATTTTAAAAAGGATAAGATTAATAAATAGGATATTCATATGGAAAAAGCGATTATTTTAACCAAAGACAATTGCCCCAATTGCCAAAACCTAAAGATGTTTCTAAAAATGGCAATGAAAGATCAATATAAGGACAATTTAAGAGAAGTGCATCAAACACAACACGCTGATGAATTCAACCAAATCATAAAACAACATAACATCATGAGTACACCAGCTTTGATTTATCAAGAAGATGTCATTCGTGGTTTTGAACCTCAACCCGTTGTTAATTTTTTAGTCAAACATTTTGGGAAGAAATAATCCATGATTGTCATCGTCGTCGATTCGATGACAGGCTTGGGAAAAAAGTTCGCGGATAAGTTAGGGTATCCTGTATTTGATATATCCTCCTATCAACATGTGGACAATCATGAGATTTTGTTAATCACTCGTTCGGTAAATTTTGGTGAAATCACAGATTTAACATCCAATTTTTTAAATTTACATGCAAGCCAAGTCATCGGCGTTGCGGTGAGTGGAAATCGTAATTGGGGTAAAAATTTTGGTGCTGCTGGTGATAAAATATCATTAAGGTATGGAATTCCTTTGATCCTTAAATTTGAAGGACTTGGGTTTCCACACGAAGTCAACCAAGTCAAAACTTGGTTAGCTCAAAGAGGTCAAAAAGCATGAAATTTACCAAACAAAATGCCAGGATGATCAATATCGCTTCTGCGGTTGCTTTCTTTCTAGCTTTAACACTCAATGGCCTTGCCAATCTATTACCGATCAACGGACTTGAAACAGGGGTTATTTCTGATACGTATGCCAATTATTTTGCTCCAATTGGTTTAACCTTTTCCATTTGGGCTGTGATCTATATCGCTTTAGCAATTTATGTTGGTTGGCGTTTAAAAAATCTACATCAGCTTGATGAAACTCCAATGAATCGTCATTTATTTAAAATTGATATTGCCTTTACCATCTCAAGTATTGCAAATGCTGGATGGATTTTAGCATGGCATTATCTACAATTTCCTTTATCCCTTGTTTTGATGCTTATCTTATTTGCTTCCCTTATTTACATCAATTTGTCTTTTAGGGGTGATCTAAGCCTACCCACCATCCCGTTTAGAATTTATTTTGGTTGGATCACAGTAGCAACGGTTGCGAATATCACCACGATGATTGTTGCAGATGCGAATGCATACCGGTGGATCTGGAATGGTGGCGAAGTCAGTCAACAAATCATGACGACCATAATTCTCATCATTACGATTCTGATAGGGGTTGTTACAACTATTCGCCAAAAAGATATTTATTATGGTGGTGTCATCATTTGGGCTTTATTAGGAATTTACTTACGGCACACGGTTAATATGCCTACGTTTGGTATTATTGGCGTTGCAGACACGGCATTGATAGGGATGATTCTCGCCTTTATTGCCATCCTCTGGACTTTACGAAAAAATATTTACAAAATTATCAAAAAATCTTGATAAAATAAACCCATGGCTAAATTAGCTCTACAAAACCCTAATGCAAATTTACCACCTCTTGTGGTGCTTGGTTCTTTCCTCAGTGAAAAGAAAAGAGAATTTGTCTCTAAGAAACTCTTTGAATTTGGTTTAGTAAGAAAAGAATTTTTTGACCCTAAGCTTGGTCACCATAAAAAAGATTTTAAACTTAAAAAATTTCTTGGTAAACGATATCGTTATACTCCGGCTCCAATGACGGATGCTGAAGTTGATCAACTCTTTTCGCTTATTCAAACCCTTATGTCTTTAACACCTAAACCTAATCAAGACCAAGCCAATCAATTAGATGGTTTAAAGTTAGAAAAAGGCAAACATCCACTAAATCGTAGTCGCACAACATTCAGTCTTTTAGGAATCATTCTTGTTTTTGTTGGATTAGCCGGTCTTGGCGGTGGTGGTTATGCCGCTTATTTAGTTTATGTGAATGCAGCGCCATTAGCGTTAGAACTTGCTGCTGTCATTGGTGCTAGTAGTGTATTTTTTGCATTATCTTTAATCACTCTGGCAAGAATTCTAAGAATTGTTCGCACAATCAAAGCAACTAACTAATTAACCTTATATAATGAATCCATAAAGAGGAATTTTTATGGATTTTTTATTACAAGTTATTATCACTTTTGTTGCGTTCACTCTTGTGGATTTATTTTGGTTAGTCAAAGTAGCACCAAAACTCTACCGTAAACATATTGGCCATCTCATGGCAGAAAAGGTCAATCGAGTTGGTGCGCTACTCTTTTATGTCATTTATATTGTTGGACTCGTTCTCTTCGTGATTCAGCCTCATCAAGACCATTTATTATTAGGAATACTTTATGGCGGAACTTTTGGTTTAGTTACTTATGCCACTTATGATTTAACCAATCTTGCAACTTTAAAAGCGTGGTCAGTGAAGATTACGGTCATTGATTTGGTATGGGGTACATTGGTTACTGCCTTCACATCCGGATTGGTCATCGTTGTCTTAGGATGGTTATAACGTCATGGATATTAACTTACTGACCACAGGTATTGTTTTAACATCTGGGATAATTCTATTACACTTCATCAATTATTTTAGGATTGCTGTGAAACAAAATAATTTTGGCATTATCGATATTGGTTGGGGGCAAGGATTTGTTTTAGTCGCCTGGATGTTGATGTTAACGAGAACCTTTATCTTAGGTGTGAATCCTAATGTGATTGGTTATCTCACTTTATTACTGACGACGATTTGGGGGTTGCGATTATCGAATCACATCCATCGACGTAATCAAGGCAAACCTGAAGATAAGCGATATGTTGCAATGCGTTCAAAGATTAAACCTCCACATGTCTTATTCAAAAGCTTTGTGAAGATTTTCCTTGTACAAGCTTTATTTATGTTCCTAATCTCATGGGTGTTGATCACGAACATTATGTCTGGATTAATCCTACCCATTGATCCATTAACTTATGGCATCTTAGGATTTGGTTTTGTGTTATGGTCTATTGGTTTTTATTTTCAAGCAGTTGGTGATCGCCAACTCGCCACCTTCATCCAAGACCCCAATCATAAGGGCCAATTAATTAGAAATGGCCTTTGGCAATATACGCGTCATCCAAACTATTTTGGTGAAGTGATGATGTGGTGGGGCATTGCGGTATTAGGATTCGCTAATGATTATTCCATCCTCTATCCTATCGTTGCATTAATTTCTCCATTGATTGTCACTTGGTTATTGCGTTATGTATCAGGTGTTCCTTTATTAGAAAAACATATGAAAACTAAACCAGGTTTTGCTGATTATGAAAAAACCACGAATATCTTTTTTCCGTGGTTTCCCAAAACTAAAAAATAAAATTAATTTACTTAACCGCCGATACCTAATTCAGGAATAAAGGTTGAGTTATAAATGATATGAAGAACAATCAGTAGTAATAATACTGGTGGGATAATCGCGTGAATCGCATTCAATAATTTAAGTTTTCCTTTTTTCTTTTCTTGCAGATAGCCTGTTATCCCTTGGACAAAAAGTAAACCAACCATGGTTCCACCTGTTAGGCTAGGGACGCCAGTTATAGAGAATTGTAATGCAGCATGGAGTAGTGCGCTTAATAAAGCGCCAATCCCAAAATAACGATGGTATTTTTGTAAGGAAAGAAGAAGTTTTAAATCCCAAGAGGTTTTAAGTTCTTTCTTTTTGTTTCGTATTAAGACTTTCTCAAGAAAGATTTTTACACCCTTTCTTGTCGAACTCATGATGATGAAGAAGACCGTTAAGAAACCTAAGAATGCACCCATAATATTTCTCCTTTAATTTAAATATTTAGAATGGTGAATCAACGACTGTTGATACCATTTGATAATAACTTGAATCTCTTCACTCGACAACTTGTGACCAAATTTAAACCAGCTTAATGACACCTCTGCCCCATTATGATTCAAAACTTGTTTAAGCGCTTGCGTGCTTTCTAAAGGCACAATTGGGTCATTGTTTCCTGCTGTAATTAAAACTTTGGTGTTTTTTAAATCAGGAACTTGGCCATCATTACGAGGAAGCATTGGATGCATTAAAACAGCTCCTCTTAATGAAAATGGAATTTGCATCAACATGTTTGCGGCAATATTTGCACCATTAGAATAACCAATTGCAATCACATCACCGCGATCAAAATCATAGGTCTTACTTGCTTGATCGATAAAATCATGAAGCTGACTTGTTCGGTACATTAAATCTTGTTCATCAAACACACCCGGTGCTAAACGCCGAAAGAACCTTGGCATGCCATTTTCAATGACTTCGCCCCTCACCGTTAATAAGTTGGCTTCTTGGTCAATCATTTTTCCAACTGGAATTAAATCATTTTCATCTCCACCTGTTCCATGAAGTAATAAAAGCGTGGGGCGATTTGGGTTAGTTCCTTTGAAAAATTTATGAATCATGTGATGAGCGTTCTAGCAACATTATAAAAGGATTCGCTTATAATAGGGTTGTTAATACTTAGTAAAAGGAGAAAAACAAAGTATGGCAGAAGTAGCAGTGGCGACCTTTGATCAAAAAGTCGATAAACTGATCAAGTTCAACAAGACAATGGGTCTCGTCCACCTCATTCAAGGTGTGTTGATGATGTTGTTTGCTTTTTTGGTCTATCCTAATCTCAGTGAATCTCAAGCAGCCTTTACGATTCCAGTCATTGGTAATTATTTAGAATTTGTTCCTGGTGAAGGTTTAGTTCTTGCCGTTACCGATACGTTATTTGAATTACCATTCTTGCCTATGACCGCTAGTTTCTTATTGCTCTCGGCTATTTTTCACTTCCTAATTGCATTCCCATTTAAGAATAAATATCGTGCAGGTTTAAAAGTTGGTATCAACCAATTCCGTTGGTATGAATATGCATTAAGTTCATCCTTAATGATCGTCTTAATCTCAGCATTATTTGGTGTTCGCGATGTGGCTGTCTTTGCTTTGATTGCCTTATCTAACGCCGCGATGAACTTATTTGGTTTAGATATGGAATTATTAAACCAAGGCGAATCCAAAGTCGGTAAGAAAATTAACTGGTTACCATTTATTTTCGGAACGATTATTGGTTTAGCTCCATGGGTCGCGATCGCATTCTATATTGGTGTCAATCCTAACTTAGATGCAGTTCCTGGATTTGTTTGGGCTATCTTAGCCACCTATTTCATTGCCTTCAA
>Ga0172373_10007383_pt1 | contig 14287 bp, 12 predicted proteins | sample Lak10m_2_FD_114546 | JGI IMG/M metagenome (GOLD analysis project Ga0172373, IMG submission 114546) | Freshwater microbial communities from Kabuno Bay, South-Kivu, Congo - kab_092012_10m | ecosystem: Environmental > Aquatic > Freshwater > Lake | place: Democratic Republic of the Congo... | reverse complement strand
GAGATGCTGCGGCTTCGTCAACTCGACGAGGCCGGGGATACTGCCGACCCCCGCGCGGCGATGCGGACCCTCGCAGCGGAATTCCCGTCGGCCTTGCGAGAACTCGACCGGCTTCCGATGGCGACGATCGTCGCGCGTGTGTCGGAGCTCGAGCGCGTCGTGCGGGGCGAGGCGCCGGAACCCGATTGGGTCTCGTTGCAGCTTGCTGTGCACGGCTGGCTTCAAATCGGGTTGCGCGTGAAGGCGGCTGCGGGAGTGCGCCGAGACCGCCACCGTGCTTTCGAGGCCGTTCGTGATGCGAAACTGGCCGCTACGCTCGGTGTCACCGATGACGACGTCGAGGTCATCGTGGCGCCTCCGGGAGGGCGTCTCGTCTCGTGGGTGCATGAACGGGTCGCGCGTTCGTTCGGGACGACGGTGGGGCGCGTCGTCGCAGCGTTTACGGGCGAGTGAGGAAGCGATGGGTTCCGCAGCCGCAGGAGGACGCGGCGGGTGTGGCGCCCTTGAACCACCGGTCGTCCGCGATTAGAAGTCGCGCTCACGTTTCTGGAGGTCTCATGCGTCGGTGTGCTCGGCTCGCGGGGTGGGTGGGCGTCGCTTTGCTCGGACTGTCGGCCGTGGTGTCGCGCGCGTCCGCGCAGGTTCCCGTGAACATCGAGTCGACGCCGCCGGGCGCGCAGGTGTTCCTCGATACGACGTCAGGCGCGCCGTTCTGTACGACGCCCTGCCGGACCGTGCGGATTGCGGGAGGCGCGCACACGCTGATTTTCCGGCTCGACCGTCATGCCGAGGCGCAGGCGCAGGTGATGGTCCGGACGAGGCGCGAGATGTTCCGCGCGACGTTGAACCCGCTTTCGTCGCTCGCCGTGACGAGCAGCAGCGAAGCCACGGTCGGCGCAGCGGTGCGCGTCGATGGCGTGCCGGTCGGCAACGTGCCGTATTCCGCGAACGTGGCGCCGGGACGGCACCTCGTGCAGGTGGGACGCGAAGGGTACGTGACGTTCAGCCAATGGGTCGATCTCGCACCGGCGCAGGGGCTGCAGCTGCCCGTCGTACTCGAACGTGAGGCGCCGCAGACGGGCTCCCTGCTCGTCGCGGCGGATGTCTCCGGAGCGGAGGTGCGCATCGATGGCGAGCCGCAGGTGCGCGGTACGACGCCGACCTTCGTCGAGAACCTCGCGCCGGGACCCCATGCGGTGGAGGTCCGGGCGCCGGGGCTCCCCGCGCGGACCGAGACCGTGACGATCCAAACGGGGCAGCGTGCCGTCCTCAACCTGACCCTGCGTCCGGCTGCGCCCCAGGGGGGGACGCTGCGGGTCATCGCCAACGTGCAGGGCGCGCGCATCAGCATCGATGGCGAAGTGGTGGGCGAGGCCCCGGCGACGCGCACGAACCTCGCGCCGGGAGAGCACATCGTCGAGGCGACCGCAGAGGGCCACGACCGCCTGATGCAGACGGTCACCGTGGAGGCGGGGGCGCAGCGCGTCGTCTCGTTGGAGCTTCGCGCGCAGGCGCTGCCGCCTGGCCGCATCGTCGTCAGCGCGAACGTCGGGACGGCGCGCGTGACGATCGACGGTCAGGAGCGCGGGCAGGCGCCCGTGGTCGTGGAGAACGCGCCGGGGGGCGCGCACGCGATCGTCGTCGTCGCTCAGGGCTACGAGGACTTCCGCACGACGTGCGAGCTCCGCCCGGGACAGAACTGCACCATCGACGCGCAGCTCGAGCCGGTCGGCACGCCCGTGCTCGTCACGGCGAACGTTGAGGGAGCCGAGCTCGTGGTGGATGGTCGTCCACGCGGGCCGACGCCGTACGAGGGCAATCTGCCCGTCGGACAGCATCAGATCGAGGTGCGCGCCCCCGGTCATGCGCCCTACGTCGCCCAGGTCGACCTCGTCGCGAGTGCGGAACGTCGCGCGATCGTCGCTACCCTTCGCAACGTCGCGGACGAGGAGCAGGCGCAGACCCGCGCCGAGAGCGCGCAACGACGCCTGCTCGAGCGGCGCACTGCGATGATCACGGCCGCGGGGCCGCTCCCGCCGGAGCTTTTCGTGATCGGCCTGTCCCTCGGCTGGCCGCACCTCGCGGAGATGCGGCTCGGTGTCGGCCTCACCGACTACCTCGAGGCCGGGTTCACGGTGCGCTCGATGTTCGGTCGCGCGACGGAGTTCGAAGGACGCGTCGAGCTGAGCCGACGCTTCGCACCGCAGATTGCGGCGGGTGTGGCGGCGCGGCTCGGCGGCGGCATCGGGCCGACGTACGACGGAACGTGTCCGGAAGGCACGGCGACCTGTGCGACGCGGCTCGATTACCCGGTCAACACCTTCGGCTTCTCGCTCGAGGCGCTGTTCTCGCTGTATTTCGGGGCGGGCGCGAGCGTGACGCTCTGGGGCGCGCTCGACTACTACACCGATCAGTACGGCTTCTCGGAGCGCGACAGCGACTTCGCCCTGCCGGTCGCGACGGGGAGCGATCTGCCGGAACGCGATGCGGCCGCGCGTTTCCGCCTCGGCGGCGCGATGGAGTTCGTCCTCGGTCGCAACTGGAACGCCTTCGGTCAGGTTGATGGCATCCTCGCCGATGGTAGCGGCATCGACCGTAGCGGCGCGGTGCCGCGCGGGCTCGGACGCAGGATGTTCGGTGACTGGGGTCCGTTTACCGCTGATCCCGAGCTCTACGTGCGCCTCGGCGTGACGTACAAGTTCTGATGGACGCGCCGTGCCAGCGCCCCAGGAGAACCTCGCGCTCATGACGTCGGGACGATTCATCGTGCTCGAGGGCGTCGACGGCGCCGGGACGACGACGCACACGCGTCTGCTCGCAGAGAGCCTGCGCGCGCAGGGGCGCGCGGTGCGGCCGACGCGCGAGCCGACGGATGGGCCCATCGGCACGATGATCCGGCAGATGTTGTCCGGACGGCTCGTCGTTCCGGGGATCGGCGGACCTCGGCCCCCTTCGTGGGGCACGCTGGCGCTTCTCTTTGCGGCTGATCGACTCGACCATCTCGAGGCGGAGATCGACCCCAACGTGCGCGATGGCGTGGTCGTGCTGAGCGACCGTTACGTGCACTCGTCGCTCGCCTACCAGTCGCTCTCGGCGGGTGGCGACGACGCGACCCGCGGCTGGATCCAGACGATCAACGCTCATGCGCGGAAGCCTGACCTCACGATCGTGCTCGACGTGCCGGCCGACGTGACCCGCGTGCGCCGTCGGGCGCGTTCTGCCCAGGATGACCTCTACGAGGAGGACACGTTGCAGGCCCGGCTGGTCGCGTTCTACGCGACGATCGAGGTGCACTTCCCGGATGAGCGCATCGTGCACGTCGACGCGCATCGCGCCACGGAGGTCGTCGCTGCGGACATCCTCAGGCTCGTGAATGACACGCTCCGGCGCTGAATCGCGCGCGCCGTTCGACGTGAAATTGACGAGATTCGTCGGGAGGCGTGTAAATGCCCGCGCGTGGCGCCCGTCGAAGCGCCCGTCGGGAGAGAAGATGCATCGTCGGTTCGTCCACGGGCTCGGAGGGGTCGTCGTCATCGCAGGTCTCGCGGCCTGCGGTGCGAGCGCACAGGTGGCGAGAACATCGGCTTCCGCGCAGCCCGCGCCGCAGCCGGCGATGGCGGCGGCTGACGTCGCGGGTCGTGTCGAAATCGCGCGCAGCGAGCTGCTTGCGGTCCTCGATGCGGGGCTCGGTCGTTTTCTCGGGCGCGTCGCCACGGAGCCGGCGCGCGAGGGAAACGTGTTTCTCGGATTTCGCGTCGTCTCACTCGATACGGCGTTCCGCGCGGCGGATGCGGATGTGGGTGTCCGCGATGGCGACGTGATCGTGCGGGTCAATGGGCAGCCGATCGAGCGTCCCGAGCAGGCTCTCGCAGTGTGGGAGGGGCTGCGGGTCGCCAGCACCCTGGCCATCGAGTATCTCCGCGCCGGCGAGCGGCGTGAGGCTCGCTTCGCGATCGTCGACTGACTTGCGGGCGCCCGTCGGCGCTCGGTTTCCACGGAGAACTGCACATGCGTATCCAGAACGTGCTCGGGGTGGTGCTCGCTCTCGTTCTCTCGCCCACGGTCGTCGCGCGCGCCGAAGGGCCGCAGCCAGGTCAGCCGGTCATCGTCGATCCGAACACGCAGCAGCAGGTGATCGCTGACCCGAACGCGCAGTACGGCCAGCCGCAGCCCCAACCCCAGCCCGGGCCACACGCGTCCGCGAACGCGGAGGCGCAACAGGGACGCGGCATCGAGTACGGCGGCTATCTGACCGTCCCCGTGTTCTTGAGCGCGCTGTCGAGCAACGGTGAGATCGTTGCGAACCCAGGAATCGGGTTGATCGGGCGAATTGGTTGGGAGTTCGGGGGAGGCTTCACGACCGAACTGATGCTTGGCGGCCATGCCAACACCGTGTCGGTCGGCCTCGATTCGGTGCTGACGAACTTCACGATCACGAACGTCTTCGTGGGTGCGGGCGTGCGTTACAGCTTCCTCAATGCAAGCGCGCTCGTGCCCTTCGTGGGCGGGGGGCTTCAGCTCAACTTCTGGGGGGCGGATTCCACCCTGGATGGCACCACCTCGACGACCAACGACTTCCTCGGGCTCGGCGTCAGCGGTGTCGCGGGGATTGCCTACGAACTCAGCGCGGATCTCGCGATCGAGGCCGGTCTTCGGGCCGATTTCTCGACGAATCCGAAGAATGCCGACGGCGTCGAGCTCTTCGCACAGGGGCAGTTCGTCCTGTCCCCGTTCCTCGGCGCGACGCTCTACTACTGAGCGCGCAGTACGTTGAGCGGGTCGGGCGCCGAGTCGGCCCGTCGCTGAGTTCGTCAGCCGCCGAGTCGGACGATTCGCACGCCGAGTTCGCCTTCGACGTCGACGAGCTCACCCGTCGCGACGGCGCGCTCGCCAACACGAAGCACGACCTCTGCGCCGAGCGGGCGCCCCGTGACGATCACCTCGCCGGGGCGCAGCTCGCTGATCTCTGCGAGCGTGAGCGCCACGCGGGCGAGCTCCACGCGGAGGTCCATCGGGGCGTCGCCGACGACGTCGAGCGCAGCGTGAATGGGGTCGGGGTGCGTCGCGTCGTTGGGCATGCGTGGCGGTTCTCCGGGTGAGGGGCCGTTCAGGATTGCGTCACCCTCTTGGAGGATGGCGTCCCACTGCGGGGAGGCGCTGCCGAGCGCGCGCACCGACGCGCTGCCCTCGAGGACGCCTTCGCGCAGCCGGAGTCGGTGACGGTCGAGCAGCACGACGTCCCCGGCCCCAAGGGATGCGAGTTCCGTGGCGAGGAGCGCTGCCGTGCCGCCTTCGAGTGCGAGCGTCACGTAGTGCGCCCGTAGCCAATGCGCGCGGCTCGGCTCGCTTCGCGGTGTCGGCTGGTCCGTGGCGTCGGGGATCCAGGCCCGCACGATGCCGTGGTCGCTGCCGAGCGTGACGCTCGCGGGCCATACGAGGCAGCCGTCGTCACCGACGGCGTGGAGGAGGGCTGCTGGGCTCGTGACGACGCCGCGCAACGTGAGCCCCGGGGCGCTCGTGCACGCGGCCGCGACGCGCGCGGCGACGTACTCGAGAACGCCGCATGCGAGTTCCGGGAGTGGATCTCGGGGCGCCGTGATGGCCGGCCCCGCTTCGCCGCCGAGCGCGCGGTCCGCGACGCAGGCCGCGAGGCGCGCGTCGAGTTCCACCGCGAAGCGCGGCGCGCGTGGACCGGGGGCCGTGGTGAAGATGGCTGCGACGAGCGGATCCGTGACGCACTCGGTGAGGGCGCCTTTGGGGCATATCTCGATGGGCGCGGGGGTCGCCAGCGGCGACACGCCGAGCAATGAGGCGAGAGCCTCGAGCGCGTCGTCGGGCGTCGCAAGAGGGAGTCGTCGCGCGGCGCGTCGCAGCTCCGCGCATGCGCGTCGCGAGACCTTCGGCAGGCGCGCAAACGGGAAATCCGCGATTTCCATCTCGTCCGCGGTCTACACGATGGGGCTACCGTGAAGCAATCACGGTGATCGTCGGATTCGCTGGCGCGCGTTGCGACGAACGTGGCCGTGACGCGATGCGTGTTGCTCCGCCGACGAGTGGTCGAGATGGCTCTCGAACTCAGCGCATCTCGACGTCGAACGAGGCGCACGCGATGCCCCGCGCATCGAGCTCGCGGCGGATGGCCTCGGCGAGCTCGTCGATCTGCGCGGCATCGCCTCTCTCCGCGATGAGGGTCGCACCGAGCGCACCGTCGACGTGTCGCAGGCGTACTTCGACGTCGCCGTGAGCGTCGAGGCGGAGCCCGAGCCGTACCTCGTGGCCATGACGCCCCGCAGATCCGACGCGGAGGGAGCGGAGCACGCGTTCGGCGAGCGCGGCGACCTCTTGGGGCTGTGGAGGCCGCGCGCCAACGGTTGAGGTGAGGGCACCCGCCGGAGCAGCGAGCACGGCCGGGGGCGGCAGAAATGGAAGGAGCAGCGTGGGGTCGATTTGCGGCGCTTCGCGGTCGGATGCCGTGGTGCGAAGTGAGGAGTCACGCGCGTCCGCGTCGTGTCGGAATGTACGCGGCGGGTCGGATGGGCGGGCTGGCGGAAGCGGTATGGCCCCGGGGACCTCGGCTGCGCTCCCACCCGGTGCGCGCCCGCGGTGGGCGTGGCCCGCGCGGGCCCACTGCTCGGCGAAGCGAGTGCCCGGAAGGGCGCCGCGACCGGCGGACGGTGGGTGGCGCCCCGTTCCCATCGTGGGGCGCGTCGAGCCAGTCGTGATGTGCGGATACGCGGTGCGTTCGAGCGGCATGGGGCGCTTCTCGCACCGCGGGTCCCCGGGGTTTCGCTCGGGTGGTATGCTCGCGCGCCGCCGAGGTGGCGGGAAGGGCTCTGGGGAGATCTCCGGGCGCTCAGGGAGAAGGACGCGCGTGCGGCCACACGATCCGTACATCGGTCGGGACATCGCCGGTCAGTTCCGCATCGTGGAGCGCGTCGGCGCGGGCGGGATGGGCTTCGTCTACAAGGCGGAACAGCCGGACATGAATCGCTTCGTGGCGATCAAGATCCTGCACCCGAAGTACGTCTCCCGCCCCGACCTCGTCGCGCGTTTTCGCCGCGAAGCGCGGGCGATGAGCCATCTGACGCATCCGAACACGGCGCGCGTTTTCCTCTACGGGCAGCTCGAGGACAACGCCTGTTACATCGTGATGGAGCATCTCTCCGGGATGAACCTCGCGCAGCACGTGAAGGCGCACGGGCCCTTCGACGTAGCGCGGGCCGTCAACATCATGATCCAGGTCTGCGGCGCCCTCGAAGAGGCGCACCGCGCGGGCATCGTCCATCGCGACCTCAAGCCAGAGAATATCTTCCTCTGCACGCAGGGGGGAATTCAGGATTTCCCGAAAGTCCTCGATTTCGGGCTTGCGAAGGTGAGCGAGCGCGAGATGCGGCCGGGCTCGCTGATCCTCACGCAGGAGGGCATGGTCTTCGGGACGCCGGAGTTCATGTCGCCCGAGCAGGCGCAGGGAAAGACGCTCGACGCGCGCAGCGACATCTACTCGCTCGCCTGCATCCTCTTCGAGATGCTCACCGGCAAGCTTCCCTTCGAGGCGAAGCAGGCGATGGACTTCATCACGCACCACATCCAGTCGCCGCCGCTGCACCTGCGTGACCGAATGCCCGCGCGCGACTTCCCCGCGGGGCTCGACGAGGTCCTGCAGCGCTGCCTCGCGAAGCGTCCTGACGACCGGCCGGCGAGCGCGGGGGATTTCGCGCTGCTGCTCAAGGAAGTCATGCAGGGCAAGGTGATGACCGGTGCGCTGCGCGCGCTTCCCGTCGATGCAGCGCGACAGGCCGCGGCCGAAATGGTCCGGCAGGGGCAGATGCGTGGGCCGCAGCCGGGTGTGGCGCAGGGACCTGGTGCGCCGCGTGCGCCTCACGGTGGGCCCGGCCAGCTCGAGGGGCGGTCACCGTCGCGTTCGATGGATCTGGAAGAGACGCTGAGGCTGCCGGTCTCGCGCGCGCCGTACGTCGTGCTCGGGATCGCCGCGCTGCTCGCGATCGGTGGTGGCATCGCGCTCGTCGCTGCGCTGCTGATGAAGTGACGCCTTGACCGTCCGCGGGGCGGGCAGCTACATACGCGCGCGACCCGCTTCTGCGCTGTTCGGGCGGCGGCGGGCGATGTCGGCGGTCCGAGAAGCCGTGCCCCTCGCATGACCACGCTGCCCGCTCAGGGATCGCTCGTCGGGACATTGCGGGACCTCGTCGCGCTGACGAAGCCTCGCATCACGTTCCTCGTGATCGCGACGTCTGCGGGCGGGCTCTGGCTGGCGCCCGGTCGGCCGGATCTGCTGCGAGCGCTCGTCGCCGTGTCCGCGATCGCGGCGGTCGTGATGAGCGCGAACGCGCTCAACTGCTGGATGGAGCGGGTCAGCGACCGCGAGATGACGCGTACGCGGACGCGTCCGCTGCCCGCTGGTCGTCTCGACCCGCGGCTCGGGCTCGCGTTCGGGCTGGTGCTCGGCGCGGTGTCCGTGCCGGTGCTGGGCCTCGTCGTCAATCCCGTCACCGGGCTGCTCGGTGCGGTCGCGCTCGTGTCGTACGTGTGGATGTACACGCCGCTCAAGCAGCGGACGTGGCTCGCGCTGCTGGTCGGCGCCGTGCCGGGGGCGATGCCGCCGTTGATGGGCTGGACGGCGGCGACGGGCGCGATCGAGCTGCCCGGGCTTGCGCTCTTTGCGGTGCTGTTCCTCTGGCAGATCCCGCATTTCATTGCGATCGCCGTGTTCCGTCAGGAGGAGTACGAGCGCGCGGGGATCCGTGTGTTGCCGGCGGTCCTCGGCGTGCCGACGGCGAAGGCTCACATGGTCGCGTGGTGCATCGCGCTCGTGCCGGCGTCGCTCATGCTCACACCGCTCGGCGTCACGGGGAGCCTCTACCTCGCGAGCGCGGTCGTGCTCGGGCTCGTCTTCGTGGGCGCGTGCGTGGCGGGGCTGCGCGTGAAGGGGCCGGACACCGGCTGGGCCCGCCGCGTCTTCACACTGAAGACGCGGCTGGGCCCGCCGCGTCTTCAGTGTGTCGCTCGCGTACCTCACGCTGCTTTTTGCCGCGATGGTCGCGGACGCCGTCTGAGCCCACGACCTCGGGCGCCATGTCGCGGCTGCGGATCGTCGTGTGGTCGGTGAGCGCCCTCGTGGCGCTCGGCTTCGCCATCGTCGCCGGGCTGCGCGCCTTCGGTCGCACAGGCGAGGACGCGCCGCTCTTCGTGGTCCGGCCCTTCGCGCTCGTCGATCAGGATGGGCGTCCCTTTTCGTCTCAGTCGCTGCGCGGCCAGCCGTGGATCGCGTCGTTCGTGTTCACGACGTGCAAGACGATCTGCCCGATGATCACCGCGCAACAGGGCAACGTCGCGCGGCGCCTGCGCGATGTCCCGACGATCCGCTTCGTGTCGATCACCGTCGACCCTGCGCACGACACGCCCGACGTGCTCCGCGCGTACGGTGAGCGTCACCGCGCGGACTTCACGCGCTGGACGTTCCTGACGGGGGGGCCTGCGGTCGTGCGACGGGTCGTCGAAGGGGGGCTCCTGCAGCCGGTCGGCGAACGCGAAGCGCGGCCCGACGGTGCGTGGGACATCGTGCACACGGGCAGGCTCCTGCTCGTCGACGCGGAAAGTCGCGCGCGTCGTCTCTACGCGCTCGACGCCGCGTCGCTCGCCCAGCTCGAACGGGATGCGAGGGCGCTCGCTCGCTGAACGGAGCGGGCGACGTCGTGACGCGCGCGTCGGCAGTCAGGACGTGCAGTGACCGCGGGGAGCGCGCTGGATCTCGCGGAGCTTCTCGCGGGCGCGCGGAATCAGCGGTGAGCTCGGCTGCGTGCGGACGAGCGCTTCGAGCGTGGTGCGCGCGTCGGTGCAGGCGTGCAGCCGATAGAAAGCGTCGCCCATGTCGAGGAGCGCATCGTCGATGGCATCGCCACCCGCGTACTCCGCGAGGACGCGCCTCAACTCGCCGAGGGCGGTCGCCGGCTTGTTCTCCTGGAGGTAGCTCGCGCCGATCCAGTACTGCGCGTCGTCGGACTCGGAGTCGCCGGCGTAGCGCGCGAGGTACTCGCGGAAGAGCGCACGCGCGCGCGAGTAGTCGCTCGCCTGATGCGCGCGCCGCGCCGCGGCGAAGTGCTCGGCCTTGTCCGCGGGGATCTCTCCGGGGGGCAGCGGCATGTCGATGCCGGCCTTGCGCGCGATCTGCGTGATGCGCTCGTCCATCTCCGAGCGCTGCGTCGAGAGCTGCCGCGTGAGTTGCTCGTTCGTGTTGCGCAGCTCGGCGATCTGGCCTTCGAGCGAGGCAATCTGCGTTTGCAACTCCTGGACGAGGGCGCCGGTGTCGGCGCTGTTTCGTGTGACGACGGCCGTCGCGCGCTCGAGCACTTCTTCGAGCTGCTGGACCTTGGACTGCGCGTTGCCGACGGCGGCGTGGAGCGTCTCTCGCTCCGTGCGCAGGCCAGACTCGAGCGTCGTCAAACGACGTTCATGCTCGGTCGTCGACGCGCGGAGTTTCCGTCCCTCGCCGTAGCTCGTCCAGATGCAGCCCACCGAGGACGAGAGCGACGCAAAGGTCGAGGCGACCACCAGTACGGCGGCGAGGCGCCCCGGCCGCGTGCGCATCAGCGGGCCTCGATCGAGACGTTTCGATCGCGCGACCAGCTGCCCTCGTCTTCGCCGCGGGCGTACTCCTCGCCGTTCGACGAGACGCTCAGCTTGTTCGCCGCGACGCCGAGCGAGCGCAGGAAGTCACGGGCCGCGCGCGCACGACGGTCGCCGAGGGCGAGGTTGTACTCCTCCGTGCCGCGTGGGTCGCAGTTGCCGGTGAGGTGGATGCGGCTGTAGTTGCGCTCGCTGGCGCAGCGGGCGACGGTCTGGAGCTGGTCGCGCGCCGACGAGGTGAGCTCGTTCGACTCGAAGTCGAAGTACACGGCGTTGATGTCGCACGCGAGCGCGGGCGGCGGAGGGGGCGGCGGCGTCGGCCCCGGGACCTCGCTCTGCGTCGTGGCGACGCGCACGCAGCGGTTGCCGCGGCACTCCTCGCCGCTCGCGCACTGGTCATTGCTCGCGCAGTAGCCGGGCGTCGCCTCGCAGCGGCCGGAGGCGCAGGACTCGCCCGCGCCGCAATCCGAGTCGCTGCGGCAGAGCTGGCAGCGGCCGTTGACGCAGTACTCGCCCGAGTGGCAGTCGGTGTCTTCGCCGCAGTTCGGGTAGGTCGGACCGCAGCCGGCGCTCAGCGCGAGGGCAGCCAAGGCGATGGCCAGTGGCCCGGCAAGAGTGGTCGCGTTCGTCATCGTCGGGTCTCCCTTTTCCTCGAACAGGTCAATGACCGCCGCCTGCCTAGTGCCGGAAGCGAGCGTTGTCAACGCTCCATGGCAGAAATCCGAGTCGTGAAATGCATGACGGGTCAGCTCCCCGGGACGCGGCACAAGCTGGCACGCTGCACTGCATCGCCGCCCGTGGCGGGCCTCGCAAAATGCGTCTCGAGGCCGCTTGTGATCGGGGCACCCCGCTTGCATAATCGGAGGTCGGTCGCCTGCACCATGCTGAGGCCCTGTCTCGGAAGCCTCCCGGGAGTCCCCATGACGTCGAGTCTTCGTTCGTGGTCCTTCATCCTCGTTCTCGCCGCTTCCCTCGGCTTCGTCGGCTGCGGCGATGACGACTCCGGCATGCCCCCAGTGCCGCGCGTCGATGGCGGCCCGGGCGTCGACTCGGGTGGGCCGCCCACGCGCTGCAGCCCTGAAGACGACGCCGACATGGACTTCATCAGCGCCATGGACGAGGGCGCTGGCGACGTCGATGGCGACGGTACGCCGAACGCATCGGACACCGACTCGGACGGAGACGGAATTACCGACCGCATCGAGGGCGGCGACAACGACTGCACCACGGTGCCGGTCGACTCGGACGCCGACGGTACGCCCGACTTCCTCGACCGCGATTCCAATGCCGATGGCCTCGACGACGCGGGTCAGACGGGTGACTCCGACGGCGACGGGGTCCCGGACTGGCGCGAGAACGACCTCGACGGCGACGGGATCTCCAACGCGCTCGAGCGGGGCATGGGCGCGACGCCCGTCGATACCGACGCCGATGGCATTCCGGACCTTCAGGACCTCGACTCCGACGGCGACACCATCCTCGATGAGACCGAGGGCGGGATGGATCTCGACGAGGATGGCACGCCGAACTTCCGCGACCTCGATGCGGACGGCGACGGGCTGAGCGACTCCCTCGAGGCGGGCGACGGCGAGCTCGCGACGCCGCCGCGGGTCTGTGATCAGGAGGTCAGCCCGATCACGCGCACGCCGCTCAATGAGGATGGCTCGTCGTATCCGGGCGACGGCTTCTCGAACTTCATCGACACCGACAGCGACAACGACGGCCTCTCCGATGGTCAGGAGCAGGCGGTCGGCAGCGACCCGTGCCGCTTCGACTCGGACGATGACGGCGTCGACGACCTCTTCGAGGGCGCGTACGCCGAGCGCAACTGCCCCGGGGGCGTGCCCGCGGCGGGCGTCGATCCGTCCATCTGCCAGTGCGGTGCGCGCGCGTCGTGCACGATCCGCAGCGAGGATTTCTACCTCGTCCTCCCCTACGGTGGCGCCCCGCAGACGCGCGTCCTCGACTTCAGCACCAGCATCCGCGTTGCGGACATCTTCTTCATCACCGACACGACGGGCTCGATGGGCGGCACCGTCGACAACGTGAAGGCGACCGTCACGACGCCGGGGACCGGCCTCATCGACCGCATCGGCGCGACGATCCCGGACGCTTGGTTCGGCGGCGGCCAGCACGACGACATGCCGTTCGCGAGCTGGGGCTCGTCGCCCGACGAGCCGTTCATCCTCGCGATCCGGATGACCCCGCCCGACATGGCCAGCGCGGTGCAGAGCGCCTTCAACGGCATCATGATGCACGGCGGCAACGACGGCCCCGAGTCGCAGACCTTGGCCCTCCATCAGATCGTGACGGGCGCGGGCGGCACGTGGACGTACGGCGGCGGCTTCGGCGGCGGCGCGACGTACACGATGCCGAACTACGTGGGGATGTGCCTCGACGGCGGCTGGGGCGCGCCCTGCTTCCGCGACGCGGCGCTTCCCATCGTCATCCTCTTCACGGACATCTGCTCGCACAATGGCCCGCCCGGCGAGGACTCGTCGTGCGAGCCGTACTCGATGGTCACGCCCGTCCTGCCGACGTGGGAAGAGGCCATCGCGGCGATGAACGTCCGCGGCGCGAAGTTCATCGGCGTCAACGCCTCGCCCGGCTCCTCGTGTGCGGGTCCGACGGCGCCGGACAGCCTCAGCCCCTGCTACTTCCTGAATCGCACCGCGGAAGAGACGGGCTCGGTCGACCTCGACAGCAATCCGCTCGTCTACGACCTGCCGAACACGGCTTCGACCACGGTCTTTGCGGACACCGTCGTCTCCGCCGTCGAGACGGTCGCGACGCGCGTGCCGCTCGACGTCGACACGGGCGTCCGCGGCGAGCCGAGCCTCCTCGCGAACGCGGCGATGTACGTGAAGCGTCGTACGCCCGGCTGCCGCGCGACGCCGGCGATCACGCCGTGCTTCGAGGCGCCTCCGGGCGTTCTCGACACGCAGGCGGTCGCGTTCATCGACACGTCGACGTTCTTCGGCGTCATTCCGGGCACGCGCGTCACCTTCCAGATCACCTTCCAGAACGACTTCTTCCGCGGCACGGATCGCGCGGAGCTCTTCGTCGCGTTCATCGATGTGCGCGGCGGCGGCTCGGCCATCCTCGACACGCGCGAGGTCTACATCGTCGTCCCGGCGAATCCGGTTCCGTTCGGCTGAGCGACGTCTCGGCGGTCCCCCTGCCGCCCGAGGCGTCGATCGGAGGCTTTTCCCGAGCGCGCTGCACCACGGCGCGGGAGGTTCCATGTCGCATCGTCGAGTTCGCCTCGGGATCGTTTTTCCGCTTCTCCTTCTCGCGCTGACCGGCTGCGACGAAAGCCGCATCGGCGGCCGGCGCGGCACGCGAGATGGCGGTGCGGGCGCAGACGGCGGCGGCCGAGACGGCTCGATGGGCGTGTGCAACCCCGCCGACTCAGACGGCAACGGCATCGCCGACGTGCTCGAGGGCGCGGGCGTCGGCAATCCCGACGACGACGCGGACGGCGTTCCCGACGCGGCCGAGGCGGGTAGCGGCGGCGTCTGCTCGCCGCGCGACACCGATGGTGACGGCACGCCCGACTATCTCGACACGGACTCCGACAACGACGGTATCCCCGATGGGGACGAGGTGACGGCGGGTACCGATCCGACGAACCCGGACACGG
>Ga0172373_10007381_pt1 | contig 14292 bp, 14 predicted proteins | sample Lak10m_2_FD_114546 | JGI IMG/M metagenome (GOLD analysis project Ga0172373, IMG submission 114546) | Freshwater microbial communities from Kabuno Bay, South-Kivu, Congo - kab_092012_10m | ecosystem: Environmental > Aquatic > Freshwater > Lake | place: Democratic Republic of the Congo... | reverse complement strand
GACATCTGCACCAAGCGCAATAGCCTTGGCAACATCGCCCGAACTTTTTATTCCGCCGTCAGCAATTATTTTTATGCTTAAATTCTTTTCTTTGCGTTTAAAATAAACATCCAGCAAAGAAGAAACCTGACCGATTCCTATTCCCGTCTGAATTGAAGTTGTGCAAACACTGCCTCCGCCTATTCCGACACGTACAGCGTCTGCCCCGTTGCTATCAAGTTGTTCCAATGTTGAGCCGTGAGCAATATTTCCAATAATAATTTTTGAATCAAATTGTTTTTTTATCTCGTATGTTTTTTGAAGCACTTCCTTATTATTTGCATTAGCAGTATCCAAACAAATTATATATTTCTTTGAAGCCAGTTTCTCAATTATGTTTAGCTCTGTTGATAAAGCAATTGATACTGCTTTAATGCCATCACATTCAACTTCTTCAAACAGAATCTCATCTAACGATGAATCGAATCTATTAAGAATTCCTAAACAACCAAGCCTGGATAATTCTCTTGCCATTTCAATTCCTGTAACGGTATCCATTGGACTTGATAATACGGGTAGTGATAAATTAAGCCCAAGAAACTCCGAGGTAGTTACTGCTTCGTTTCGCGATTTCAAAACGGAAACTTGCGTGGGGATTAAACTCAAATCATCGTAAGTGAGAGAAAGAAAATATTTATTCAGATCGGATTTGGTTTGTACGACCATACTATTCGAATTTAAAAATCAATAAATTAAATTTTCAATTTCATTCAGAAGTTGAGTCATTTTTTTGGTTACAGCAAGCACAGGTTCTTTCGAATTCATATCAACACCAGCACGCTTTAAAATATTTATAGAATAATCTGAGCTTCCTGCTTTCAGAAAATCCTGATAGTTATTCACAGCAGGTGAACCCTCTCTTTTCACTTTTGCTGCCAATACTTCCGATGCTGCCATGCCGGTTGCATACTGAAAAACGTAAAAATTATAAAAGAAGTGCGGAATGCGCGCCCAGGTGTATTCTTCTTCTTTATCAACCACCATTATCTGTCCCCAGTATTTTTGATAAATTTCTTTATACTGCTTACAGAGTGTATCTGCTGTGAGAGCTTCGCCATGTTCCATTCGTCCGTAAACAATAGATTCAAACTCAGCAAACATTACTTGTCGGTAAAAAGTAGCAGTGATATTATTTAAATACTTTTCGAGCAGAAATAATTTTTCCTGTTTGTCCTGTGATTGTTCAATCAAATGATCCAGAAGAAGTGATTCGTTAAAGGTAGAGGCAACCTCCGCAAGAAAAATAGAATAATTGGAATAAATAAATGGCTGGTTAAGTCCTGTATAATATGAATGCATATTGTGCCCCATTTCATGAGCGAGAGTAAAAACATCATTCAATAAGTTTGTCCAATTTAATAACACATAAGGATGAACGCCGAATGTAGTTCCGGATGAATACCCACCGCTTCGTTTGCCTTTTGTCTCATATACGTCAATCCATCTATCATCGAAAGCCAATTTCAAAGATGATAGATAATTTTCTCCCATCGGTTTCAGCGCTTCAAGAACGAGCTGCTTTGCCTGTTCAAAATTATATTCTTTCTCTGAAGATTCCGGGAATATCGTAACATAAACATCATAAGGGTGAAGATTTTTTAGACCGAGTAATTTCGTTTTCAAGTTTGCCCAGCGGTGAAGCGGTTCTAAATTCTCTCCGACGGTAGAAATAAGATTGTCATAGACAAAAACAGGAATATTATTTCTGTCCAATGAAGCTTCTTTTGCAGATGAATAGTTCCTGACTTTAGCACTAAAAATATTTGTCTTTAAATTCCCATTGAACAGCGAAGTAAACGTGTTCATAAAATCTTTGTAAGGTTTTAAGTAAGCCTTGAAAGCTCGTTCACGATATCCCTGATCTTTAGAATACATTGCAGAATAAAACCTTCCGTGAGTCATTTGGATGTAATTTCCATTGTCATCTTCCACAGATGGGAATTCAAGATCGGCATTTGTAAATAGCGAGTAAGTATTATATGGAGTTTGAAGAGCATCGGAAGCAAGTGCTAAAATTTCTTCGCGTTGTTTATCCAGTGTATGCTTTTTAGTTCTTAAAAGTTCTTCAATGTAATGATTATAAATTTTAAGTTCACTCGAATTATTTATCATCTCAAGCAATTGACTATCCGGAATGGAAATTAATTCGGGTCTTATAAATGAACTTGCTGTGTTAGCATTCGAATATAAAGTACGTATCCTATCATCTTTCGCTTGATATATTGTAACCCTCATGTCCGAGTCTTTTGCAAGCATTGCATAAAGCTGCAGCCGCTCAAGTTTTATCCCAATCTCATTATCAAAATTGAAACACTCTAATAAGTTTTGGGCGCTTTTTGATAATTGTCCTTCAAATTTTTTATAATTCGGAATTTGGGATTCCACCCATTTAAAATCAGTTTCCCAATCATCATCTGTTAAATAAATATCCTGAAGATTCCACTTATATTTAGTTTCGATTTCTTCACGAACCGGCAATGACATTACTTCATCTTTTTGAAAAAATAATTTATTTGGCTTTAACCGCATTTAAGAATTCCTAGAAAAATGAATATTTAAATAATTCAAATAACCAGCGAACAAATTTATTAAAATCTACTTAAATAACTAAAAATTTTCTTGATAAATTTTTTCTGTTTGACTCATTTCAACAAAATCATTTTCCTCGAAATAGATAGATTTCCATACTGAATAGTGTAAAAATAAACTCCACTTGTTAAAGAATTTTTAGGCAATGCATTTGAATCAAAAACAATTTTATAGCTTCCTGCAGATTGGAATCCGTTTACAAGCTGAATAATTTCTCTGCCAAGCACATCATAAACTTTCAACTTAACCTGGGAGGCATTTGGAATGTTATAATAAATAGTCGTTGAAGGATTAAATGGATTAGGATAGTTTTGACTTAACGTGAAATTTAATTCCGCAAAATTTTCTTCATTCACATCAGTTATTGGCTGAATAATTTCTGTGATTAATCCTGGTATGTATAATGTATCATAGCCCAAAATTGAAAGATCAACCAGGGTTGAAGGAATAACTTCTTTGAGCACCCAATTTTGCGGCGCAATCCACAATGTATCTTTACTTGATAAAATTGGAATTTCAATAGCTGGCAGGGGCGGGATAATCAACAGGTAACTAATTGAGCGAGTAATCAAAAACTTCTTAGCAAGAAAAGAACCAATTCGCGTATCAATGTTTTCATCTTCCAAACGCTTGCCAGAAGCTTTGAATCTTAGTGGAACATCGAGCGTATTGATTGTGACCGATGTATCTTTCGAATAAATTAAATAATCTGTATTTAGAGAAGAACCAAATCTATAAGTATCATACCATGCCTCAAGCGAACTAAATAATCCTAAGAAACTAAAGGAAGAGTCAATCCCGAGTGAATCGAGATATGCAAGTACTGCTGAAAGATTCGCTGCTCTGAAATATTCATAACCATCCATTCCGCTGAAACTTAAAAAAGATGAATCAAGATAAGGCATAAAAGGAAGGGTTTCGAGCGTTCCTGTTTTAGAAAGGATAATATTTGCTGATCTGCCTTTATAATTTTCAACAACGGCAAATGAATCAATTCCATAATAAACTATCGAATCAATTTCATTATTCACCGAATCAAGTGGAGTAAATTTATAATTCCATGTGTATCCAGTGCTTGAAGGGAAATAGTCCGAAGCTTGCTGCGCTAATAGCGAAATTCCGAAAAACAAAACTGCTAATAACGATTGAGTGATAATTCTCATTTTTATTCCTTGTATTTATAAATTTATTTCTGATATAATATAGTGTTTAATATGGCGAAAGCTGGACTTTAAATTTTCCTGTAAAATCAATTAATTGAATTTCTATCGAAGAAGGAATAAATCCTTGCACTGAAATTATGCGTGAAGCAATTTCTTCATTGACAAAATATTCGAAATATGAATCACCATTGTCATTTAGAATATTTAATTTAACAACACCCTTCGCATAATCTAAATTGGTTATTAATAGATTAACAATATCAAAGGTAAAATTGGTCGGTTCAGTAATTGTGAAATTTGCATTATCTGCATTGATAATGAAAGTGTAAAAGTTAAATTCTTTTATTTGTGTCGGCTGATTAATATTTCCACTAATATTATCCGGTTGAATGATTTCTTCTCTGCAAGAAATAAAAATCATCGTTATAGAAAAAAGCAGAATATTTAAAATTAATCTTCTCAAAGAATTCACTCATCGAAATAAGACACTGTCAATTGAGTTTTTGAAGAAATCAAAATTTCTCGCGCCTAAAATTATTTTTTCCTGCTTCCCGCTCCCATTATAAATGAACGTTGCCGGTACTTCGCCGCTCCAATTACGATTTAAAATGTTTATTATTTGATCATTTTGTTTTTCGGCTGCAATAAAAACATTAAACCCGGCTTTGAATTTTTTAACAGTTGAAACTACGATTGAATCATCTTCAGGTTGATCAACACTGAGGCTCACAAAATCAATGTTTCTCGATTTATACTCATTAAAAATTTGTACAAGTTCCGGGAACTCCTGTATGCAAGGTTTACACCAGGTTGCCCAAACATTTATAAATAGTGCTCGGCCATTTCTACTACTTATAAGCTGACCAAGCTTAGTAGAATCAAGTTCTGGAACCTTGTATGGGTGTGGTGCTATTAGTTTATTATTCAGCCTTGCCTGAGTTTTCTTGATCGGCTCATCGTTCTTTTTTAAGCAGCCTGTTAAAAAAAAACTAAAACAAAGAACAATCAAAACTACTTTTATCATCAGTTAAATCTTTTTAATTGAACAGCCAAATGACTTCGTTCTTTGATTCGAAACCTTTTCACCGTTCAATATTTGCGTCAATGCGTTTGCCAGGTCCTTAACCTCCACCTTTACTTCATTTTGAGAATCATCTATTCTGCCGTGATATAAAATTTCAAAGTTAGAATTTAATATGTATGCTTCAGGAGTTACAGTTGCGTTCAATTTATTAGCGATAATATTCTTTTCATCTTTAAGAATTAGAAAATCTAATCCTTTTTCATTAGCATGTTTTTTAATGCTTAGGGTATTCTCTTCTTTATTAGAATTTATTCCTATAAAAGTAACTCCCTTTTCTTTGAATTTTTTATTCAGTTCAATCATCCTTGTATTATAAGCATTTGATACTGGACATTGAGTTGAAATAAAAATAAGTACGATCGCTTTGGAATCTTTGAAATCGGAAAGTGAATATTTATTTCCATCATAATTATTAAGCGTAAAATTCTCAATCTTTTCAGGATCGCCGTTTGAAGCCTCCGCAGAATTTTTCGCTGATGCACAAACAATGAAAATGCCAATTAAAGCTATTATTAATTGGTGAGAAAAGTATTTCGACATTTTTAAATCCTTTTTGATTTATAGATAATTAAAATAATTTTTCAATGATAGGTAAAATTCTATCCCTATTATTTTTTCAATACTGCTCACAAACCTCTTCGAAGACTGCTCTTGCTGCATGGAATTTACCTTTAAATTTATCGGAGTGTTCTTTTTGAAGTTTAGAGGCATAATTCTGTTGATAAAATTCATATTCTTTCAATGCAGAAAATTTATACTGAACCACATAATTCACTTCATCTGACGTGCCCGACGGAATAATTGTCTTATAAAATTTGTGCGAAAGGAATGAACCAGTGTTCATGACATCGTGCAAATGTGTCTGTTCCATCCATTTTACCCATTCGGTTGCCACCTCCTTCTTGATTCCAATTGTAACTTGATAAATAAACATTTTACTCCATTTACTTTTTAACTATTGCCCAATCAGGGAAAGTTGAAAGACCAAATAAAACTATCCCTAAAAAATAGACCAGCAATGAAACTATGACAACACCCGCCAAATTTAAAACAAATCCTGTTTTTGCCATATCACTTATTTTTAACCTTCCGCTTGCGAATACTATAGTGTTTGGCGGCGTTCCGACTGGTAGCATGAATGCCATTGATACAGAAAGCGTAGCTGCAATCATCAACAAAAGTGGATTTATTTTCATCGCTACAGAGATTGAGGCAAGTATCGGCAGAATCATATTCGCTGTAGCAGTATTCGAAGTTAACTCGGTCAAAAAATTCAGTAACAGCGACACAATTACTACTAATAACAACGGTGATAAGAATGAAAACCCGGAAATGCTATGACCAATTAATTCTGATAATCCTGAAACCGAAAAACCCTGAGCTAATGCAAATCCTCCTCCAAATAACAAAATGATAGACCAGGGTACTTTTTGAAAAACCTCAACATTAATAATTGATTTTTTCACATTTAAATCACTTTTTGATGGAATAAAAAACATTATTAGTGACATGAAGATTGCAACGGTTCCATCATTTATAAACTCAGGAAACGGAAGCAGGTTTTGCCAGCCGGGAATTTCGACAAATCCAAAATTCAAATCGGTGCGGAAAATCCATAGTAAAGCTGTTGAACAAAAAATTATTCCCACTGCCTTTTCTTCAAAAGTAATTTTACCAAGATTTTTATATTCAATAATAATAAAAGACTTTTCAACTTTTAAGTCGCTTGATAATTTGAATTTTATTTTTGTCAGCAGAATGATTGCGGCTATAAGCATTATAACGGAGATCGGTAAGCTTAATGTCATCCACGATCCGAAAGATATCGCAGGTGATTCGGGAAAAGTGATTTGAAGTATTTTAATCAGTGCCAGATTAGGAGGTGTTCCAACTAATGTTGCCATACCGCCAATGGAACTCGCATAAGCTATTCCAAGCATCAGGGCTTTAGAAAAATTTTCAAGTTTAGTTTTTCCGAATGTATTTTCTAAATTACTGATTACTGATATTGCGATCGGAAGCATCATTAGTGCTGCGGCGGTGTTCGAAATCCACATTGAGATAAAAGCTGTTGCGAACATAAACCCGACGACAATTGCTGAAGCGGTTCCACCAAACCATGAAATTATTATTAATGAAATTCTTTTATGAAGATTCCACTGCTCCATTGCAAGCGCAATTATAAATCCACCAAGAAACAAAAAAATTACCGAGTTGATGTATGCTGAAGCAACCTTTTCTCCATCACTTATTCCTAAAAGCGGAAACAAAACTAACGGAAGCAATGATGTAGCAGCTAACGGAACCGCTTCGGTAATCCACCAAATTCCCATTAAGGAAACTATTGCAGCCATAACAATCGCATTTGATTTTTCGAAATAAATCTGTGCGAGAAAATAAATGACTGCAGCAGTGACCAAACCAATTATCAAGCCGGTCTTTTGTGCTCTGTTCATAAAATTTTCTGTTTAAATTTTCTTTATCGAAAATAACGAAAAGTGACGCGATATTAAATTAATTTATTGATTAACTTAGATTTTTCCACTTGCTCTTGTAAGTTTTATTTCGTTATTACAATGATGATTCCGCTCAATTAAAATTCCCTTTTTGAGTGAATACAAACTATTTATATTTGAGCCGTGAATATTCAAATCAGAAATATTTGAACTTAAATTTTAATCTAAAATAATCTTAACTTGTATATCAAAATTTCAAAATAGGAGCAATCAATTGTCATTCACGGAAAATTTAAAGAAGATTTTTCAGCATAAAAAAGAAGAACCTTTAAAACCTAAAACACCAAAAGAAAAAACATTAGAATTTATAAAACAATTAGTTTATGCCGCCGCCGCTGCTTTTGTAATTATCACTTTTGTAATTCAGAATACAAGAATTCCAACCGGCTCTATGGAAGACACAATTCTCGTTGGTGATTTTGTGCTTGTAAATAAATTTGTTTATGGCTCTAGCTCGCCGAAATATATACCGTTAACAGAAACAGAAATACCCCACTTTAAACTGCCGGCATTTAAAGATCCGCAAGCAAAAGATATAGTTGTGTTTGAATTTCCAGGCAACAGAGATGAGTTAGTTCCAGAAGAGCTCGGTGTAAATTATGTTAAAAGATGCATTGGCACTCCGGGTGATACAATTGTTATTGTTGACAAAGTTGTTTATGTTAATGGAAAAGAATTTTGGCGCCCCCCCCATATTAAATACTACGCTGGAAGGTATTCCATGAACATGCAATCAATTCCAAAAGGGATTGCAAATCCAAGAATTTTCCCCAAAGGTATGCCATGGAATCAAGATAATTATGGTCCCCTTGTCGTGCCTTATAAAGGATACACTATTCCATTAAATATAAATAATGTTGAACAGTGGAGAATGACGATTGATCGTGAAAACGGGAAACGCATTGTTGATATTCGAGGAAATGAAATTTTAATTGATGGCAAGGTTGTAACTTCTTACACATTTAAAAAGAATTATTATTTTATGATGGGTGATAACCGTGATGACAGTCTTGACAGCAGATTTTGGGGATTTGTTCCAAGAGACATGGTGGTGGGTGAGGCTTTCATTACATTGTTTTCGTGGGATAGAGATATTCCTTTTTCTGAGTTTGTGAAACTCATCGGCTCGATTCGTCTTGACCGTGTATTGAAATTATTACACTGACTGCTAAATCTTATTTATGAATCCTTTTGACCTTAAGTATGAAAAATACAAGCTTCCAAATGGACTTCAGGTAATTTTACACAAGGCAGATAAACCCCACCTTGTTGCCGTAAATATCTGGTACAAAGTCGGCTCCGCTTATGAATTAAAAGGCAAAACCGGCTTAGCCCATCTCTTCGAACACATGATGTTTCAAGGCTCAGAAAATGTACCGAAAGAAAGACATTTCAAATATATACAAGAGGCAGGGGGATCACTCAATGCATCCACTGCTTTTGATAGAACCAACTATTATGAAAAGCTTCCATCAAATTATCTTGAACTTGCTTTGTGGCTTGAATCAGACAGGATGGGATTCTTTCTTGATGCACTTACGCAAGAAAAACTTGATAATCAAAAAGATGTTGTAAAAAATGAAAGACTCGAGCGTTACGATAATCAACCTTACGGATTAGCTTGGGAACTGCTGCTATCAAATATTTATCCTTCAGACCATCCTTATAATTCTCCGACAATCGGCTCGTTAAACGATATTTCAAGTTTTACTCTTGACGATGTTACTTCATTTTTTAAAAAGTATTATTCACCCGCAAATGCTTCACTTGTTATTGCCGGCAATTTTGAATTCCAGCAAGCAAAAGATTTAGTCGAAAAATATTTCAGTGAGATTCCTGATTTTTCAATTCCAAAACTACCTTCGACGCAAAAAATTCATTTGAATGAAAATAAATTTTATATTCATTATGATAAAGTTCAACTTGAAAGAATATACTTTACTTGGTCTTCAGTCAATTCTTTTCATGACGACGAGGCTGCATTAATTATGCTGGCAAATATCCTAACTGACTCAAAAAAATCGAGGTTGTACAATTCTCTCGTTTATGAAAAAGAAATTGCTCAGGATGTTTCAGCTTATAATTTTTCAGGAAAGTTCGGAGGTCATTTTATGATTGCAGCTACGGTTAAACCGGACAAAAGTATCGAGCAGGTTAAAGATGATATCTTCAAAGAATTAAAAATTATTGCCGATGCTTCAATTACTGAAAATGAACTATTAAAAACTAAAAATATTTTTAAGTCTCATTTTGTTTATTCATTACAAAGGCTTGATTCACTTGCTGATATGATTAATGGTTATGACTATTATTTGAACAAGCCGGACAGTTTAGCTGGTGATCTTGCAAGATTTACAAAATTAAATACTGGCGACCTAAAGAATGTGGTTAACAAATATCTGTCTAATCCATATTTTGAATTAAGAATCCTTCCCGAAAAAAATAGATGACTTTAATAAATCGAAAAATAAAACCCGAAGCGACTGCTGAACTTGAGTACGAATTTCCTTCAATTCAAAAATTTTTTCTGTCAAATGGAATAAAGGTATTTCTACTTCAAAGGTATGAATTACCAATTGTACGGATTATTACCCAGCTAGACTTTGGAAGTTCGTACGACCTTTTTGAAAAAAAAGGACTTGCAAGACTTTTATCAAATTGCATCGATGAAGGCGCCGGTGAATTTGATGCTCTTCAACTTGAAGAAGAATTCGACATTCTTGGGACACAATTTCACATTGACTGCAGCGATGACATTACGACATTTAATATTTTAACACTTACTGAAAATATCGACAGGTCACTTTATCTATTAAGTTTAATTCTTTTGTCTCCTCATTTAAATGAACAAAATTTTGAAAGAGAAAAAAGAAAAGTCCTCACAAGGCTGATTCAATTAAAAGACAATGCAGAATACATCGCGAATAGAATTTTTAACCGGAAAATTTTTGGAGAGCAAAGCTATTATGCTCATCCATCTTTAGGCTACGATTATACTGTAAAAGAAATTTCAAATATTGATTTAATAAATTTTTATAAGAAATATTACGTACCCAAAGGATTATCAATGATTGTTGTTGGGAATATTTCTAAAGAGCATTTGGTAAATAACATGGAAAAACACTTTGCCAAATGGGAATCAACTTCACACATTAAACAAGAAAAACATTCCGAAGCAGTTACTTCGCAAAGTTATTATTTCGTGAATAAAAAAGACGCCGTTCAAACAGAGATCAGAATTGGGCATACGACACCACTGTTTGACTATGATGATTTTTTTAATAAAATATTTTTAAATACGGCTTTTGGCGGATACTTCGCAAGCAGACTTAATAAAAATTTAAGAGAAAGAAACGGATTCACTTACGGAATTTCTTCTTCAAACCTCTACTTAAAATCTGCAAGCAAAATTTCCATTAGTACGTCTGTTAACTCGGAAGTGACTAGCAAAGCAATTGAAGAAATATTTTTTGAAATTAATAAAATTCAGAATGGATTAACACCTGAAGAATTTGAATCCGCCAAGTCTTATCATATTAAAAAATTTCCTCTCGATACTGAAACAATAAGCAGTCTAGCAAATAGGATTTCTGCTAAACTGCAGTTGAATTTGCCCGATGATTATTTTTATGGTTACATTAATAAAATAAAGGATACAACATTCGGGGAGGTTAATTTAGTTGCCGATCAATTTATAGAAGAGACAAAATGTGTTGTAGTATTAGTCGGCAGTAAGGAAGTTATAAAAGAACAATTCGCCGACAAATACTTAATTGAACTTGATTATAATGGAGAAACACTTGATTGATTCATGCGAATTACTTCAGAAGGATTTATAAATTTATATCCTATTTTTTTGCCGCCAGCAATATCATCAGTAATGGATAAATAATCAAACGAACTTATTAAGACCAGTTTTGCTTCCCCATCGCTCATCGACTTTAATATATCATTAAATTCATTGTGCAAATTAAATTCTGATTTAAGCTGACGGATGTCATGTTTATGCAAAAATCTTAGTTTGCTTTTCTCCAACCAATCAATGATCATTTCCTCTCTTGATGAATTGAATAGAGATGATTGATCGTCAATCATAAAAAAAGCAGCATTGCCAAAAGAATTTATTATTGCTTTTACTGAAAGCTGCAAACGATGAGTAGAGTATCCCGTTTCAAGTTTATAATCTATGTCAGTTATTTCATCATTCAATATCAATGCAAATTCTTTATTACAATTATTCAGAATTTTAATCAATTCGTTATCAGGTAAAAACAGGAATGAAAATCTTTCAGCCGATGAGTTGAGTGTTTTGAAGTTATCTTCGTCAAATTGTCCTTCGTCAAAAATAATAAACCCAATCAATCCTGATTTACGACGAATGGAAATATCATAATCAAAATCAGCTTTTAGAATTTTTTTCCCGTTTGAAAATATTTCTAAGGTTGAAAATCCGCCAGTTTTTATTTCGTTCGATAGAATGGTTGTCTCTGTACTGGAGAAATCCTCAAAGACTTGGCTTAGTAAAACAGGGATAGGAAGATCGGCAGGAACACTAATTATATAATTGGGGAAAGAGTTGTTAGACGATTTATCCCTGCCCGTTTTTAGGGTTATCCATTCATCATTCAATCCAAATTTTTTTATAGCATCATTGAACATTTTGTTGATTTCAATTTCAGATAGAGTTTTTTTTACATCAGATTGAAGCGGATAAATTTTAGCGAGGATAACATTAACTAACAACAGTAGCACTGCAAGTGAAAATAAAACAATAGAGATTTTCTTTTTATCTTTAATCAAGCCGATTAATAATTGAATCATTTATTTTTGAATTCCGCTTTACGCTTTTCGAGAAATGCTGCTGTGCCTTCTTTAAAATCGGCTGTACCGCAGCAAAGTGAGAAAAGAGAAGCCTCATAATTCTGCCCCTCCCTGGACGACATTTCATCAACAGCATTGACCGATGCAAGGGCGAGTCGGACTGCTTGCTGTCCTTTCGAAGTTATTTTTACGGCAAGTTCAAAAACCTTTGCCAGCAGCTCTTCTTTGGGATAGACTTTACTCACTAATCCAATTCGCAAGGCTTCTTCAGAATTAATCATATCTGCACTTAATATTAATTCCATTGCCCGTCCCGAATTAATTAATCGAGTAAGCCTTTGCGTTCCACCGTAGCCAGGAATAATTCCAAGGTTAACCTCGGGCTGTCCGAACTTTGCATTATCGGAAGCAATTCGAATATGGCAAGCAAGCGATAATTCACACCCCCCGCCAAGAGCAAAGCCGTTCACTGCCGCAATCACAGGCTTACCCAAATTCTCAATCATATTAAAAACTGCCTGCCCTTTTTCGGCAAATGATTTCGCAGATAAAACATCAAGCTGATTAATCTCAGCAATATCTGCACCAGCAACAAATGCTTTTTCCCCGCTTCCAGTTACGATTGCAACAAACACTTCGTCGCTTTCTTTTATATAAGTGAAAACTGATTTTAATTCTTCTATGACTGTATTATTTAATGCATTAAGTTTTTCCGACCGATTGATAGTCACTAAAGCAATATGTTTTTTTACTTCGAATAAAATTGTTTGGAAATTCATGATATCCTCTAAAAGCTAATGAATAATGGTAATCTTACTTTTAAATCGAAACCAACAAATTGATTGTCGGTGTAATAATTGTAAGTAACTAAAAATTCTGTTAAGAACATAGAAATGCCTGCTCCGGCGCTAATTCCAATTTTGGAATTGCTTTCAAGAAAATTAGACTTACCCGTTCCGGATTTAAATTGATGAAGTTTTTCATAATAACTATACGCAAGCGAAAATTCAGAGAAAGGAATAATTAAAACTATTTGCTCCAATACCGGCGGGAAAAAATATCGGACTCCTAAATTTATCGGCAGTACGTTAGTAGAAAAGTTTGAATAGTCTGTCATTTTGTAAAAATCATTTGAGCCGGGAAAAGTTTCAAAACCTATTTTGCTAAAGATAAAAAATGGTAAATATTCATTGTCTGTGTAAGACAATTCAAGATTAAATCCATAACCCAGTTCAGAAGAGGAAGCAAAATCAAATACCGGTAGTCTTGGTCCAACTCCAATTGCCAGAAAAAACCCGCGAGCTTTATCCGATGTAAGCTCTTTCCCAAAATTGAATGATGAAAGAATTATTAATAGAATGGTGAAATACTTTTTCATTTAAGTTTATTTTTTTCATTAGAAAATACAAAAAAAATCTAACTGAATTGGTCTGTTTTTTCAATTCTCTTTTTTGAAAAAAGATAGTTTAAAAGCACTGCAAATAAAAATGTAAGAATAGCTCCAATCGTGAGGAATTCTGAAACTGTTTCCCCGGCTAAAAAGAATCCATCCCAACTTTCGTATTGAGCAGCAAGGAAAAGATTAACGAATAGTTTGTTATCACAACCAAAACCCAAAATCCATGACCAAATAGTTGTAAAAATTAGTGAGGATAGAAAATAAAAATTCTGAAATCGGTTCATCAAAATTCCTATTGAAAGTGAAAACAATACAAAACTGATCAACGGGAAATAATCAAATTTTTCAAATTCAATTGGAATAAATTCTGAGAGATAAATAAGAAAAAACCAGGTTGCACTCAAAATTATTTTCTTCCTCTTATTGAAAGCAGAAAACAAAATAACCGCAATAACTGCAGCGATATTTGGGAAATTCCAAATTAGATAAATAGGATAATCTATTAAAGAGGAAATACCCAGTTCATAAAAATTATCCGGTTTTGAAATCCGGATTTCTTTCATCAGAAGCAGAATACCGCCAATAATTAATGCTGATAAAAGAAATCCGGATTTCAAAACCGGATAATTTTTATGAACTGGGTATTTCCTCTTTAATAGATTATCCTATTTATCTAATTTG